>Ga0209048_10006603_pt1 | contig 10830 bp, 9 predicted proteins | sample FrelakmetCRP12CR_FD_187146 | JGI IMG/M metagenome (GOLD analysis project Ga0209048, IMG submission 187146) | Freshwater lake sediment microbial communities from the University of Notre Dame, USA, for methane emissions studies - CRP12 CR (SPAdes)... | ecosystem: Environmental > Aquatic >... | reverse complement strand
GGATATCAACACGACACCGACCCAGCAGACCATCGTAGCGCCGTGCAAGAACACTCCGGTCAAAGGACTCTCCGACCCGCCGGGCGCGGTGGATCAGAAAACCACGCTGTGCATGATGCCGCCGCGGCCGGTCATCTGGTGCCACTCCTCCGATGGTACGGAAAAGAACCAGTCGTGCTCGGACGAGGGTCCACTCACCCTGGATCGCTCGAAGACGGTGGACGAGGAGACCTCGGCCAAGGTCATCGACTTCCTCGACCGCAACGACCCGAAGAAGACCAACAAGCCGTTCTTCGTCTGGTACAACCCGGCCCGCATGCATGTCACCACCGTGCTTTCGCCCAAGTACATGGCCATGGTGGGCCAGCCCGGCGGCAAGGATTGGGGCGTTAACGAAGCAGCCATGAAGCAGATGGACGACAACATCGGCTACGTCATGAAGAAGCTCGAGGATATGGGCCAGCTCGACAACACCATTGTGGTCTTCACCACCGACAACGGCGCCGAAACCATCACCTATCCCGACGGCGGCACCACGCCCTTCAAGGGCGGTAAGCTGACCACCTGGGAAGGCGGTATGCGCGTACCGTGTGTCATTCGCTGGCCGGGCCATATCAAGCCGGGCACGATCCTGAACGACATGTTCGCGTCCTATGACTGGATGCCGACGTTCGTTGAAATTGCCGGTGGGGCCAAGGGCGAGGACCTCAACAAGCAGATCATGGCGGGCAAGTATCCCGGCATCGTCAAGACCAAGCTCAACGGGGTGAACCAGCTTGACTATCTGACCGGCAAGTCGGAGAAATCGGCGCGCGATACGTTCTTCTACTACGGAGGCCCGGTTCCGTCGGCAGTGCGCTACAAGAACTGGAAGATCTACTTCTCGATGGCATCCGAGGCTGCGACCGGTGGCTTGCTGGGGGTCCATACCTTTCATTGGCCCTTGGTGAACAACATCAAGCGGGATCCCTTCGAGGCGTCCGTTGGTTTCGAACCGTCGACCCTGACGGGCGAGGGTGGCGCACTGGGCGGCCCCGTCACCGCCTATATCTATGACTGGAACATCATTCCCATCGGCCAGGCGCTGTGGCTGCAGGAACTTGAAAGCTACGGGCCGTTCCCGGCGCTGCAGTCCCCGGCGTCCTACAGCCTGAGCCAGGTTCTCACGGAGGTGAAGGCTCAAATGGAGAGGACTCGCACCAATGGAGACTAGGGCGTAGCGAGTCCGATAGCTTGGTAAGGGGTTTGTAATGCGGCTAAGCGGGCGGCCTTCGGGCCGCCCATTTTTTATATGCCACCTGAGGCGCGCGGCTGCGCGGCTATCGAACGCCGAACAGTGGCTGCGTACAAGCCTGCGTAGAAGCCCGGATGGCGATCGGACTGCGTGCGGACCTAGAGTTTGCTTTTCAAGAATAGCTCGGGAGATTGTCATGGGGCTCAATTCGACTTTGCGGCACACTCGCGGGCTTGTATTTGCCGCTGCGCTTGCGGTGGGTGCGCAGGTGTTTGCTCAATCCGATCCCCTGCCTTCGTGGAACGACGGTCATGCTAAAAAGGCGATCGTCGAGTTCGTACACGCGACCACGATGAGCGGCCCGAAATTCGTGCCGCCCGAGCAGCGCATCGCCACGTTCGATCAGGATGGTACCCTGTGGGTCGAGCATCCGATCTACTCCCAGGTGATGTACTGTCTGGACCGAGTGCCGGCGGTGGTCAAGGTGAAACCGGAGCTCGCGAACGTCGAGCCGTTCAAGACGGTCATGTCGGGCAATCGCGAGGCGATGGCGAAATTCACACTGCAGGACTTGGAGAAGATAGCGGCCGCCACTCTCACCGGCATGTCGGTGGAGGAGTTCCAGGCCGAAGCCAGGAAATGGCTCGCAGCGGCCAAGGATCCGCGCTGGAAGCGCCCGTACACGGATCTGACCTATAAGCCGATGCAGGAAGTACTCACCTACCTGCGCGCCAACGGCTACAGGACCTTCATCGTCACCGGCGGAGGTCAGGATTTCGTGCGGGTCTACGCTGAGCAAATCTATGGCATCCCGCCTGAGCAGGTGGTGGGAACCGCCCTGACGACGAGTTTTGGCTACGGAAAGGACGGCAAGCCGGTTCTGACCAAGGAGCCCAAGCTCATGCTGGACGATGATCATGCCGGCAAGCCCGAGGGCATCCACCTGGAGATTGGTCAGCGGCCCCACGCCGCGTTCGGCAACTCCGTCGGGGACCAGCAGATGCTGGAGTACACCAAAGCCGGCGACGGTGCGCGCCTCGCGATGCTGGTGCTGCACGACGATGCGAAACGCGAATACGCCTACGGCCCGGCGCAGGGGCTGCCTGACAGCAAGGTCGGCACCTTCACGCAGGCGTTATACGACGAAGCGACTAAGCAGGGCTGGACCGTGATCAGTATGAAGAATGACTGGAAACGAATCTTCGCGTGGGAGCCGTAGTAAGGGAACAATGACGTTGCGTCGACTTCGAGGACGATCGGCTGGCCGGACTTCGCGCCAAACTGGCAGATCCGCCTGCAGGTGCAGTTGATGTTTCCCAAGTAGAGATTTGGGAGCCACTCCGCTGGTAAGGCGCGAGAAGATCAAGAGGCACGGCGCGCATGCTGATTTTATCCATTGGTGAGGGAGCACTGAATCATGGCAAATCTAGTGGTATTGAAATTCGATACGCCCGATGGGGCGGATAAAGGGTTGGAACTCGCGGTGAACCTGCAGAAGCAGCAATTGCTGCAGATCAATGACGCGGCAATCGTCAGCTGGCCGGCCGGCAAGAAGCGGCCCAAGACGCGCCAGCACCCGGGCCTCGCGACCGCCGGCGCCCTCGATGGCGCCTTCTGGGGGCTTTTGTTCGGGATTCTCTTTTTCGTGCCCGTGATCGGCATCGTGGTCGGCGCCGCCATCGGGGCGTTGAGCGCGCACCTTGACGGCTACGGGATCGATGAGGACTTCGTCAAGCAGGTGCGCAGCAAGGTAACCGAGGGCACTTCCGGTCTTTTCCTGCTGCTCGGCGCGGTGACGGCCGACAAAGTCGTAGAGGCGTTCAAGGGAGCGCCGCATTTCGAACTCATCGCGAGCAACCTGACTCATGAGCAAGAGCAAAAACTGAAGGAGACGTTCGGCTAAGGGGCCCAATCGAACCCCTTCAGAAAGGCCACCACGGCCAGATCCGGAGCTTGCGGGCGGCAAGGGACCGGGTATTAAAGTGGATCGCCAAAAATCTTGTGAGAAGGTATGGCCTAACAACGCAATGGATCGGAGGAATTAAGAGTCATGCTGAACCGTTTTATCCCACAAGTCATCGCAGCGGCGCTTGCGCTCACGCTGGGTGCTTGTGCCACGCCTGGGTCACAATCGGCTGCCCAACCGGGCGCCATGGAGATTCGCCAAGGTGTGATCGAGCAAATCACCACCGGGACGCTATCTGACAATCAACATGCGGGGGTCGGTGCCGTAGTTGGTGGTTTGGCCGGCCTCGGCATCGGCAGCCTGATCGGCGCCGGCACGGGCCGCGACGTCGCGATGGTCGCCGGTGCGCTCGGCGGCGCGCTGGCGGGTAACGAGGTCCAGAAAAAATACGACCAGCCAATCCCGGCGCAGCAGATCATCGTCCGAGTCCGCTCCGGGGTCCTGGTTCAGGTGACGCAACCGGCCGGCCCGGCAATGTTTGTCGGCGAGCAGGTCTACATCGAGGGCAATGGCGAAGGCGCACGCGTCGTGCCGCAGTAGCGGTCGGATCAAGGGGCAACTCATGCTCGGATTCGAACTCGATTTCTGGGACTATGCGACCTTCGCCACCGCGGCCCTGGCCGGCGGCGCGGTAATTCTCCTATTTATATGGGTTGCCGGATTGCCGGGGCGGATCGCCATCGCGCGCAAGCACCCGGACGCCGAAGCGGTGAAGTGGATGGGCTGGGCCGGGCTCCTGCCGACCGTCCTGCCCTGGATTCAGGCCTTCGTCTGGGCGTTCAAGCCCACCGACATCGTCGACATTCGGCGATTCCCCAGGGAAGAAGCCCGGGCCATCGATGAGGACATTGCCCATTTGAAGGGCGAGCCGTCGGTTGCCGCCGCGCCGGTGCGCGACGCGGCGGCGCCCCGGGCACCGCCGCACGCCGGCACGAAGATCTGAAGGAATCGGCGCATGCTTCTCGGATTCGTCCTGCTTTTCGGCTATGCCTTCGCCGTATGGCTGATCTTTTTCAAGTTCAAATGGCTCAAGTTCAGCATCGCCTGGGGCTTCTTCTCCACCTTTTTCGCACTCCATCTGCTGATTATTTTCATGATCGGCCTGCGTTACGTGACGCCGACATCGACCGAGGCGCGAATCATCCAGCACACGATTCAGTTGACGCCGCGCCTGTCGGAACCGACGCTCGTGACCGCGGTGCTGGTCGAACCCAACGTCCACGTGAAAAGGGGCGCTCCGCTGTTCCAGTTCGACCGCAGCGTCTACGCCTCCAAGGTCACGCAGCTCGAGGCGCAGCTCGCCCAGGCGAAGCAAGGCGTGCATATCATGAAGGCGGACATCCAAGTCGCGTCTGAGAAGGTGACGAAACTCAAGAGCGAACTCGACTACGCCCGATACCAGGAGAAGCTTTCCAGCGAATTGGCCAATAAAGGCGCGGGGCCTCAAGAGGACGCGCAGAAGTGGACCGCGCAAGTCGCCGCCGAAAGCGCCGCCATCAAGGAGGCCCAGGCCGAGGAGCAGGTGGCGCGCCTCAAGTATCAATCCGAGATCGGCGGCGTGAACACCACGGTGGCGGGGGCTCAGGCCGAGCTGGACCAGGCGCGTTTTTACCTCGACAACACGCTCATGGTGGCGCCGGAGGATGGCTACATCATCAATATGCAGGTCCGGCCCGGCATGGTGGCCGGCGACATCCGCTACGGCGCGATCGCCTCCTTCGTCTGCGATGCCAACCGCTACCTGCTGGCGAATTTCTTTCAAGAGAACCTCAAGTACGTGAAGCCCGGGCAGCCGGTGGAAGTGGCGCTCGATCTGTATCCCGGCCAGATCTGGCGCGGCAAGGTGCAGGCAATTTGGCAGGGAAGCGGCGCGGGCCAGATGCTGCCGAGCGGCACATTGCCGAATTTCAAGTACGTGCCCACGGAAATCCCGCAGGGTCAGTTCGCGGTGGCGATCACCCTGGACGATCCCGATCAGTTCAAATTTCCGATCGGCACCCAGGGACGGGCCGCCATCTACGCCAATTCGAAGAGCAGCTTCATTGTCTTGCGCAAGATCGCCATCCGCTCCTACACATGGTTCAACTGGCTCTACCCGTTCTCCGGCTGATGCGCAGGCAGGCGCTCACCGCCGCGCTTGGTGCCGCGCTCGCAAGCTGCGCGCTCACGCCGCCGCCGAAGCACGAGGACGCGGTGGCGAAGGCCCTGCCGTCGGGAACCCGCATCCCACCCGCGTGGGTTGCGGACCCCGGCGCCGGCCGAGTCGCTGACGATTGGCTGAAATCATTCAACGATCCCGCGCTCGACGGAATTGTGGCCGAGGCGATCGCCAATAATCTCGATCTGCGCCAGGCCGCCGACCGGGTGACGATCGCGCAGCAGGGAGTCATCGTCGTAGGCGCACAACTCCTCCCGCAAGTGGGCGTGGTGGCCGGCGGCCGCGCAACCCGGGACCAGGATCACTCGGGCACCTCCACGGTGACGCGTACCTTCGCGGAGGTGTCATGGGAGATCGATGTGTGGGGCAAGCTCCGTGCCGAGCGTGCGGCCGCGGTGGCGGGGTACGAAGCCACCGCGCTCGACTACGCGTACGCTCGCCAGTCGCTTGCGGCGACGGCGGCGAGAACCTGGTGCATCACCATCGAGGCGCGCCAGTTGCTCGAGCTCACCGAGCAGTCGGTAGAAATCTACCGCCAGCTCTTGGACCTGGTGACCGTCCGGCGCAATGCCGGCAAAGACTCGGATCTCGACCTGGCCGACACTCGCGCCAAGCTCGAAACGGCGATGAGCGACGTCGACGCGGCGCGCGCCTCGTATGGCGAGGCACGCCGCGCGCTCGAGGTGCTGCTCGGCCGCTATCCCGCCGCCGAGATCGAGGTGGCGGCGGGCTATCCCATGCTGCCCGCGCCTCCCCTGCCGGGGTTGCCCGCATCGCTCATCGAGCGCCGGCCCGACATCGTCGCCGCCGAGCGTGGGGTGCTCGCAACTTTCCGCCAGCAGGAGGCGGCCAAGCTCGCACTCCTGCCCGACTTGTCGATTTCCTTCGTGGGGGGGCATCTCGACGATCCCGTGCTCTCAGTGCTGCACTTGAATCCTTGGATGGCCTCCTCCGCCATCGGTGTGTCGATCCCCGTCTACGTGGGTGGCGCACTGCAAGCAAAGGTGGCCATCGCCACCGCGCAGCAATCCGAAGCGGTTGCCCATTACGGCAGCGTGATGCTCGGCGCCTTTCGTGAAGTTGAGGATGCGCTCGCCAATGAGCAGTTGCTCACCGATCGTCTGCCGCTGGACGAGAGCGCCGTCGAGGCGCGCACCGAAGCGGTGCGCATCGCCACCATCCAATACAAGGTGGGACGCCGGGACTTGCTGTGGGTTACGAACCTGCAATCCAATCAGATCACAAATGAAGCAGACCTCATCAAATTGCAGGCGCTACAGCGAGTCAACCGCATCCGGCTGTACCTCGCGCTCGGCGCAAGCTTCGATGCCGCCCCGGCGAGCGCTGCCATGAGCCGCTGAGGGAGGGACGCTGCCATGCCCATCCTTGATATCATTAATCGAGCGATCGCAATTCTGCCGGTGTTGGCGAGGTTCGCGGTTTTCATGGCGCTGATCGTCGGCGTTCCGCGACTTTCGCGCCGCGTCCACCTCCCCGAGGCGGTAGGGCTGTTGCTATGCGGCGTGGTGATCGGACCGCACGTCCTCAATGTCTTCCCCCCTGAGCACCCGGTCGCCCAGTTCTTCTCCGAACTCGGCATGCTGTTACTGATGTTCTTCGCGGGGTTGGAAATCAACCTGGCCCTGTTTCGGGAAAAGATATTCCGGTCGATCGTTTTCGGTGTGATCACGACGTCGATTCCTCTGCTGCTGGGTACACTTGCCGCCCATTGGCTCGGCTACGGCCAGCTTCGGGCCGTCGTAGTGGGATCACTGCTCGCTTCCCATACACTCCTCGGCTCGACCATCGTCGCGAAGCTCGGCGCGAATCACCTCGAGCCTATCGTCGTGACATTTGGCGCAACGATGATTTCGGATACCTTGTCGCTGCTCGTGTTCGCCATTTGCGTGCCGTTGTACACCAGCGGTCTCTCGGCCTCTGCACTCGCCATCCAGGTGATCGAAATCACCTTGTTCGTTCCTCTCGTATTGTTTGGGCTGGGTAGAGGGGGCGCATACCTTCTAAAGAAGGTGGAGAACGACGAGGAGAGCTATTTCATCTTGATGCTGGGTATGCTTGCGGTGACCGCCCTAATTGCCCAGATCATCAATCTGCCGGGTATCGTCGGAGCATTCATGGCCGGCCTGGCGGTTAATGCAGCCGTGAAAGGTAAGTCGGCCACGGGCAAGCTGAAATTCATGGCGAATACGCTCTTCATCCCGAGCTTCTTTATCGTGACGGGATTCCTGATCGACCCACCGGCGCTGGTTCATAGCCTCACGGGCGACTCTCTTCTCGCGGTGGCCATCATCGGTGCGCTCGTCGTTGGCAAATGGATCGCAGCGGAGTCTTGCGGGCGCGCCTTCAAATACTCCTCGGCTGCGCGCAAAACGATGTGGTCCCTCACTCTGCCGCAGGTTGCCGCAACACTAGCGGCTACGCTGGTCGCGTACCGCACATTCAATGCCGCCGGCCAGCCGCTGCTCGACGGCCGAATGCTCAATGCCGTACTCATCATGGTGGTCGTGACCGCCATTCTCGGGCCGGTGCTGACGCAGCGTTTCGCACCGCGGCTTGTGGCCGAGCATTCCGGCGACGGTATCCTGGCCAAAGCGGATGCATAAGGAATGGTGATGGATACCCTCGATAATCGAATTAGCAAGGCAGAGAGAATCATGGACGGCGCGCCAGCAGGCACTGTGTTCATTGTGAATGACACCGGAGTACTTCACGCCGGACTATCCCGCATATTGGGCGCCGTGGGTTACGAGGTGCGCGCATTCGATACGGCAGAACGCTTTCTCGTAGAACAAGACTGTGATGTTCCTGGGTGCCTTCTGCTTGACATTCGCGTGCCTGGCATGAGTGGGCTTGAGATGCAACGTTCGCTCGCCGGTTCGGCGCGGGCTCCCCCGATTGTCATCCTAACGGTACAAGGGGATATCTATACCAGCGTGCAAGCCCTCAAGGAGGGCGCTGTCGACGTTCTGATGAAACCGGTCGATGAAGCCCGCCTCATCGCAGCGGTTGATCAAGCGATTCGCCTCGATATGGCGGCTCGCGATGAACGTACTATCCACGGCATGATCCAACGGCGTTACGACACCCTGACGCGCCGCGAGCGGCAAGTATTGACGCACGTCATTCGTGGCCAGCTTAATAAACAGATCGCTGCGGACTTAAATATCGGAGAAAAGACGGTGAAGTTGCACCGTGGGCGTGTAATGTCCAAGATGGGTGCGGGCTCCGTTGCGGAGCTGATGCAACTTGCTGCACGCATCGGGGTGGCAATCGAACTCACTTTGCCTGCGGGCACGGTTGCCCTAGAATGGAGCTTGTCCAATACGGGGCCTAAGTCGCCACATACCCGCCACCAACAATTGTTGTCGCGGCATTTTTTCCCGTTGACCAACGGCAGGTTGCTGCGAGATGGGGGCACTGGGGTCGCAGGTCGGATTCGTGCTGCAGGAGACGGTGCTGTTCCGCGGCGCGATTCGCGAAAACATCGCCTGTGGGCGCCCGGGAGCGACCGATGAGGAAGTCATCGCTGCGGCAAAGCTCGGCAATGCCGATGAATTCATCAACGGCATGCCGCATGTCTACGATACGGTGGTGCGCGAGCGCGGCGGCACGCTTTTGGGCGGACAGCGCCAGCACGTCTGGATCGCCCGCGCGGTGATTCGCAACAGTCCGATCATGATCCTCAACCAGCCAACCGCAGCCCTCGACACCGAGCCGGAGCGCCCGGTGATCCGGGGGTCTCGAGCGGCTCATGAAGGGCCGTACGTCATTATGATCGCGCACCGCGTGAGCACGCCGCGCGACGCCAACAAGATCCTCCTTCTCAAGGACGGCGTGGTGGCGGAGGAAGGCGCCAACGACGAGCTGACCGGGCGCAGCGGCGTCTATGTCGAACTGCACGGTTCTCAATACGACACGTCGCCGACCTCGGCCAACGCCAACTGAGCGGCACGTATAGCGATTCCGGCGGTCAAAACCCAATCATGCTGAGGAAATTAAACCATGTCGCATACCCTGATCGTCCTGCCGGATGACACCGCCAAACCCATCGTCGACGCGATCAACGACGCCGCGCACACGCTCAATATTCGGATGTTCCTGTTCACCGATACCACGCTGCTCAAGACGGTGATTGCAGCGAAGCAACGAGGCGTCCATGTCCGCGTCATGTTGAATCCGGCGCGCCGCAGTGGAGAAGACGAGAACGAGGAATCGCGCAAGACGCTTGAGGACGCCGGAATCGAGGTGCGCGACAGCAGTCCGAAATTTGCGCTCACCCACCAGAAATCCATGGTGATCGATGAGTTGACCGGATTCGTCGAATCGCTCAACTGGGAGACGCGCGATCTCACCGAGACGCGCGATTATGCGGTCGCGACCACCCACAAGATCGAAGTGGATGAAATGGTAAAGTGCTTCGAGGCCGACTGGCACCAAAAGAATTTTGAGCCCGACGCCAAATCGCCCCTCATCTGGTGCCCGAACAACGGCCGCGAACGCATCGCGGCGTTCATCGACTTGGCGAAGAAGTCGCTTTGGCTGCAGAACGAGCGCTATCAGGACACCGTGATCATCGAGCGGCTGGTGCAAGCGGTGAACAGGGGCGTCCGCGTTCACATCATGGCGCGGCCGCCGCATAAGTTGAAAAAAGAGAAGCTGGTCGAAGCGGTCGGGGGCCTGCGCATCATGCATGATGTCGGAGCCAAGGTTCACAAGCTGAAACATTTGAAACTGCACGGCAAGATGCTGCTCGCGGATGAGGAGCGTGCGGTCGTGGGATCGATCAATCTCGCCCCCGGCAGTTTCGATTCGCGACGCGAGCTTGCCGTTCAAACTGACGCCGGCCACGTAATCAAGCGTCTGATAACGATTACGCGTGAGGATTGGGAAAACTCGCACCCGATCGATCTATCCGACGAGGGTTTGCTGGCCGATCTTGAAAGGCACAATTCCGAGGGGGCAGACAAGCTGGCGATCGGGGTGTCGACAGGCTTCCAACTTTGACCAACAACCGGCGCCCAAGGGTGACGACCCTGTTGTGATGTACCGGCCGAGTTCCTGTCGATATTCAGCCGCTGACACACGGTCAACTTTCGACGCCCGTTTGGCAGAGAAGTGGTCAATTCCCGGCGCCTGCCGCTCAATGCTAACGCAACGGACATCGCCGATCGCAGAAATCCCGGGTGTGCTGGTCTCAAACAGTTGGGCCGGGCGCGTGGGAGACAATTGTTGAGGTATCCCGCTTTGAGGTGGCGGCCCCTTTTTCTGAAGTTCGGAATGCCCGGTCATTGGCTAAGAATTGTGCAAGTATGTATGGTACCAGTGCTGCGGCATCAACTTTTTGCCCCCAAGTCTGCGAGTGCAATTGAGCGTAGCGATCGAGCTTGCCTTTCAGCGCCTCGGGTAACGAGATTGTGATCCTGACATTTGTTGTGTTCGGCAATTTCCCTA
>Ga0209048_10006602_pt1 | contig 10831 bp, 8 predicted proteins | sample FrelakmetCRP12CR_FD_187146 | JGI IMG/M metagenome (GOLD analysis project Ga0209048, IMG submission 187146) | Freshwater lake sediment microbial communities from the University of Notre Dame, USA, for methane emissions studies - CRP12 CR (SPAdes)... | ecosystem: Environmental > Aquatic >... | reverse complement strand
AGTCGCTGATGCTCGTGGAGGCCGTCACGCTGGGCACCCTCACGGCGTTCAAGATCGTCACCCTTCCCTGGGTGATGGTGCTGGCCTTCGCGCTGGGCACCTTCACGGCGTTCGAGGTGCCGATCCGCCAGGCCTTCCTGATGGAGATGGTCGGGCGGGGTGATGTCATGAACGCGATCGCGCTCAATTCGCTGGCCTTCAACGCCTCGCGCATTGTCGGCCCCGTCGTGGCCGGCGTGCTGATCTCCCAGGTGGGTCTCGCGGCCTGCTTCTTCGCCAACGCGGCCAGCTACGTCGCCGTGATCATCGCGCTGGTCCGCATGCGTCCGGCCGTGCCGGCCGGCGGAGTCGTGCCGGCCTCGAGCCGAGGCCAGCTGGCCGATGGCATCGCCTACCTCAGGGGCGCGGTGCTGCCCCGTAGCCTCCTTACCCTGAGCGCGTCATTCAGCATCTTCGGCTTCTCGTTCATCACGATGCTGCCGGTCTACGCCCGGGACGTGCTCAAGACCGGCGCCTCCGGCTACGGGGCATTGATGGCTGCCCTCGGTGTCGGAGCCGCGGCGGGCGCCCTCTCGATGGCGGGTGTCATCGGTGAACGGAGGAATCCGCGGCTGATCCGCTGGGCCGGCCTCGTCTTCGGTGCCAGCCTCGCCGGGCTCGGGCTGGCGGCGCATATCGCCTCCGCGGCGGCCCTGCTCGCCGCAGCGGGATTCGGCATGATCCTCAACAACGTGATGACCAACACCCTGCTGCAGACCACAACGCCCGATCACCTGCGAGGGCGTGTCATGGGGTTCTACTCGCTGGTGGTGCTGGGACTCGCGCCCTTCGGCAACCTGCTGGCCGGCTGGACCGCCGAGCACCTGGGGGTCGGGGCGGCGGTGGGATTGGGCGGAGCCGCGTGCGTGCTGGCGACTGCGCTCGGGACCGGTGGATTGAGGGATTGGCGGATTGAAGGATTGAAGGATTGAAGGTCGCCAGGACAGAAGGACAGGAGGATCGCGATGCTGATCACGATTTCGAGGGAGTTCGGGGCCGGCGGCTCCAGGGTCGCGGCGTTGATCGCCGAATCGCTCGGCTGGACGCTGGTCGACAACGAATTCATCGACCTGGTGGCCAAGCGGGCGGGACTGAGCCCCGAGGAGGTGGCCCGGCGGGAGGAGCGGGTGCCTGGGTTCGTCGAGCGACTGGCGCGAACACTGGCCGTGACCTCCCAGGAATTCGCGGTGCCGCAACCCGATGCCGTGGCGGTCCTCGCCGAGCCGGAACTGGTCCGGCTGACCGAGGCAGTGGTCCGTGAGGTCGCGGCCCTCGACCACGTCGTGCTGGTCGGCCGCTCCGCCACGACCGTCCTGGCGAGGCGCGAGGGTGCATTCCACGTCCGCATCGTGGCGCCCAGGCCGTTTCGGGTGAAGATGATCCAGGAGCGGGAGGGGCTCGATGCAAAGCACGCGGAGGCGCGGGTCGAGCAGGTGGACGGCCAGCGGGCGCGCTATCACCGCGAGTACTACGACCGGGACTGGACCGACCCGGCGCTCTACCACATGGTGCTCAATACCGAGGCGCTGGGGTTCGCCGGGGCGGCGGAGGTGGTGGTGCGCCAGGTGCAGGAGATGGGAGCAGGGAGCGGGGAAAAGGGAGAGGGCGCCTAAGCAGTCAGCTTACGCGCCCTCTCCGGCTTCTCTGACTTCTCCGACCTGTCGACCTTCTTCTTCAGGTGATCGTCCAGGTCGTCCCCGCGGCCAGGAGCTTCTCGAGGTTGCCCGTTCCGCTCCGCTGGCGGGCCGTGGCCGACAGGTCCTCGCTCAAGCCATCATAGGTCGGCGCCTCGACGGACCGGAAGACGCCGAGCGGCACCGGGAAGTCCGGCTGCCCCAGCCGGGAAATCATGAACGCGGTCGCGTCGGACTCCGCCCCGGCGTCGTGCACCGCGCAGTCGGCCTCCGTGATGCCGTTCTCTCCCAGTGTCACGACCTCCGGCAGCGAACCCCGAAACCGGATTCCCTTGCTCCGCCCCTTTCCAAAGAGGAGCGGCTTGCCGTGCTCGAGCAGGAGCCGGGTCTCGTCCCGGGTCTCGCGATCGGTCAGGAAGTCGTAGCTCCCGTCATTGAATGTCACGCAGTTCTGGTAGATCTCCACCAGGGCGGTGCCCTTGTGCTGTGCGGCCTGCCTGAGGACCCCCGACAGGTGCTCCTGGTCCACGTCCAGCGAGCGGGCCACGAAGGTGGCGCCCGCCGCCAGGGCCATGCCGACGGGGTCGAACGGCCGGTCGATCGAACCGAGGGGCGAGGTCTTGGTCTTCTTCCCGAACTCCGAGGTCGGCGAGTACTGGCCCTTGGTCAGGCCGTAGATCTGGTTGTTGAGCAGCAGCACCTTCAGGTCGACGTTCCGCCGCATCAGGTGGATGAAGTGGTTGCCGCCGATGGCGAGCAGGTCGCCGTCGCCGGTCACGACCCAGACCGAGAGCTCGGGCCGGGCCATCTTGAGCCCGGTCGCGAGGGCGGGCGCCCGGCCGTGGATGGTGTGGAAGCCGTAGGTCTCCATGTAATACGGGAACCGTGCCGCGCACCCGATGCCGGAGATGACGGCGAACTGCTCCCGCGGGATGCCGAGGCCCGCCATGACCTTCTGGACCTGGTTCAGGACGGCGTAGTCGCCGCATCCCGGACACCAGCGCACGTCCTGGGTGGTCTCGAAGTCCTTCTTCGAGAGCGGAAGCGGGATGCTGGTGGTCGGGCTCATGCGCTCAGCTCCATGATCCGCTGGTAGACTTCGGTGACCTTGAACGGCCGGCCCTGGACCTTGTTCATCGGGATGACATCGACCAGGAACTGGTCCCTGAGCAGGCGCGAGAGCTGGCCCAGGTTGAGTTCCGGCACCAGGACCCGCCGATACCGCTTGAGCGCCTCGCCCAGCCCGGTGGGGAACGGATTGACCCACCGAATGTGGGCGTGTCCCACCTTGCGGCCGGCGGCCGTCGCCTGCTCGACCGCCTGCTGGATGGCGCCGTGGGTGCTGCCCCAGCCGACCACCAGCAGGTCGCCTGACGTCGCGCCCTCGATCTCGACCGGCGGCATGTCCCGCGTGACCCCGGCCACCTTGGCGGCCCGGGTCTCGACCATCCGCTGGTGGTTGAGCGGATCGCCCGAGAGGTTGCCGGTCAGGAAGTCCTTCTCAAGTCCGCCGATGCGGTGCTCGAGCCCCGGTGTGCCGGGGCGGACCCACGCGCGGGCCAGGTGCTCGTCGCGGGCATAGACCTGGAACTTCTCGGGGTCGGTCCGATACGAGACCTTGAACTCCGGCAGGGCGGTGACGTCGGGAATCCGCCACGGCTCGGTGCTGTTGCCGATGCCGCCGTCGGAGAGGAGGATCACCGGCGTCATGTACTTCACCGCGACCCGGAACGCCTCCAGCGCACAATCGAAGCAATCGGCCGGCGAGCGCGCCGCCAGCACCGGCACCGGGCTCTCGCCGTGCCGCCCGTAGATCGCCTGCAGAAGGTCCGACTGCTCGATCTTGGTCGGCATGCCGGTCGAGGGACCGGCCCGCTGCACGTTGACAATGACCAGCGGCAGTTCGGTCATGACCGCGAGGCCGATGGCCTCGGTCTTGAGCGACATGCCCGGCCCCGAGGTCGTGGTGAGGCCGAGCGCGCCGCCGAACGCCGCGCCAATGGCCGAGCAGATGCCCGAGATTTCGTCCTCGGCCTGGAAGGTCACGACGTTGAAGTTCCGCAGGGTGGCGAGGGCCTGGAGGATGTCGGAGGCCGGCGTGATCGGATAGGAGCCGAGGAAGAGCCGGACGCCGGAGAGCTCGGAAGCCGCCGCGAAGCCCAGGGCCAGGGCCTGGTTGCCGGTCACGCTGCGGTAGCGCCCCGGGTGCGCGGGGGCCTTCCTGACCTGGTAGGTGACCGGGAACAGCTCGCTGGTGTCGCCATAGGCATAGCCGGCCCGGAGCGCGGCGACGTTCGCCGCGGCAATGGCCGGGGTCGCGCGGAACTTCCGCTCGATGTCGGCGACCTCGTCCTCCAGCGGGCGGTGGTACAGCCAGAGCATCAGGCCGAGCGCGTAGAAGTTCTTGCAGCGGGCGGCTTCCTTCTTCGACACGCCGGTGCCCTCGACCGCGTGGGTCGTCAGCCCCGTGATGTCGAGGGAGACCAGCCGGTAGTAGGCCAGGCTGTCGTCGGTGAGCGGGTTGGCCTCGTAGCCCGCCTTGGCCAGGTTGGCGCCGGTGAAGGCGCCGGAGTTGGCGATGATCATCCCGCCCGGCTTCACGTCGGCCAGGTTGACCTTGAGCGCCGCCGGGTTCATCGCGACCAGCACGTCGGGGGCGTCGCCGGAGGTGAAGACCTCGTGCGCGGAGTACTGGATCTGGTAGCCGGAGACCCCGAACAGGGTGCCGACGGGAGCGCGGATTTCCGAGGGATAGTCGGGACGGGTCGCGAAGTCGTGCCCGGCGCTGGCGACCGACCGGGAGAACTCGTCCCCCGCCAGCTGCATCCCGTCGCCCGAGTCGCCGGCCAGCCGGATGACGACCGTGTCGAGTTCCTCGACGGAATGCTTCGTGTGGGCGGCCTTGCCGGCCGCCGGGACTGCAGGATCGCTCAGTGCAGGCATGTCGTACTCCATGGAGTTCCAGGGCCCGGGAGCCGCATCGCGCGGGTCACCCGGGGGCGCTCATCATTGAATACAATTCACCTGGTAGACCGTGAGGATTTCATGAGGGAGGGGCGAAGAGTATGAGAGAATCTTTCCCCGCCTCAGGCCGCTATGGCCGGGTGTCGCCCCGCCGCAGCTTGCCGTAGCTCCCCTCCTCGTTCCGGCTGATCCGCTTGTGGGCCGCCAGCCCCTCCAGGACCAGCTCGCAGGCCGCGACCAGCTCTCCCGGATCGTTGACGTCGGCCAGCTTCCGCTGGCGGATCAGGGTCAGCAGCTCGGGCACGACGCCGAACCCCTTGAGGCAGAGGTCGGTCTTCTGCTCGCCGCTCATCTTGAGGGCCCCGCCCTGGTCGAACCAGGCCACGATGCTGTCCATGGCGCGATCGTCCACCCGCTCGGCGAGGGTCGCTCCCGCGGCGCGGCGGATCAGGTCGCGGGCGATCGCCCCGCCCCCCTGCAGCTCCCCCTCGTATTCCAGTTCCAGCTTGCCGGTGATCGATGGCAGCGCGGCATAGATGTCCGAGATCCGCACCACGACGGGTCGTTCGTGATTGAGGAGGCTCCGCCGCTCGGCGTTGGAGATCGCGTGCTCGAGCACCGAGATCGGCAGTCGCTGGCTGACGCCGCTGCGCCGGTCGACCCGCTTGTCCTCGCGGGCCTCGAAGGCGATCCGCTCGACCGTCTCGCGGACGATCATCGGCACCCGGATGTCGGTGCCACGGGCGGCCCAGGCCTCCTGGCTGGTGATCGCCATTCCCAGCTCGACCGCGAGGGGGTAGTGCGTGGTGATCTCCGACCCGATCCGGTCCTTGAGCGGGGTGATGATCTTGCCCCGGGCGGTGTAATCCTCAGGGTTGGCGGTGAAGGCGAGCAGCACGTCCAGCTGGAGCCTCACCGGGTAGCCTTTGATCTGGACGTCGCCTTCCTGCATGATGTTGAACAATCCGACCTGGACCTTGCCGCTCAGGTCGGGCAGTTCGTTGACCGCGAAGATGCCGCGGTTGGCGCGGGGCAGGAGGCCGAAGTGCATGGTCAGCTCATCGGCCAGCACGTGGCCGCCCCGCGCGGCGCGGATCGGGTCGAGGTCGCCGATCAGGTCGGCGATGGTGACGTCGGGCGTCGCCAGCTTTTCGACGTAGCGCTGTTCGCGGGGCAGCCAGCCGATCGCGGTGGCGTCGCCGCACTCCTCCAGTCGCTCGCGGGCGTACTTGGAGACCGGCGCGAAGGGGTCGTCGTTGATCTCGCTTCCCTCGACGACCGGGATGAGGTCATCCAGCAATCCCGTGAGCATCCGGAGCAGCCGGGTCTTGGCCTGGCCCCTGAGGCCGAGCAGGATGAAATGGTGCCGGGCCAGGAGGGCGTTGGTCAGCTGCGGAACGATCGTCTCCTCGTAGCCCACGATTCCCGGAAAGAGAGTTCCACCGGCCTCGAGGCGTCGCAGGAGGTTGGCCCGGATTTCGTCGCGAACCGAGCGCCCCTTGAGGGGTGCCTCGGCCCACGGACTGCGCTTCAGGTCGCCCAGCGTCTTCGGCAGTGTGCTCACGCTTCAACTCCTTGACATCGAATGACTTTCGACTAGTTTCGCCGCCTGCCGGGCCGGTCCCCGACTCGCCAGACGGCACTCGATCACCATCTTACTCCAGAGGACACGATGAAGAAGGTTGCTGCCCTGTTTGCCGTGCTGGCGCTGACCGCCTGCGGACAGAAGTCGACCCCGGCCCCCGCGGCCGATACCACCGCCGCCGCTCCGGCTGCCGCCCCGGCCACCGACACCACCAAGCCGGCCGCCGCTCCCGCGGACACCACCAAGAAGAACTAGTTCGACGCGATCGCGCGCACGGCGTCCACGACGCCCTGCCGCGGCGTGATGGTCGGCCGCCATTGCAACTCACGAGTGGCGGCCGTTGCCTTGTAGGGATTGGCCCCGCGCCAGAACCGGATCGCTCCGCTGGCGGGGGTCGGATAACCACCGGGGACCAGCCGCTGCAGCACCTCGTCGGCTACCCACGCCCCGGCATCCACCAGCCCGCCCGGGAGCGGGAGGGGCCTCACCTTGCGGCCCAGCCCCTCGCCGACCGCCTCGATGAGGTCCGGTGCGGTGAGGGGCTCGGGGTCGACGAGGTTGAAGGGGCGGCCCCACCCCCGGTCGAGTGCCAGCGCCTGGGCGGCCGCCTGTGCCACGTGGCGGGCGTGCACCAGCGCCATGGGGCGGTGTTCGCCACCGAGCAGTGGAAGCCAGCCGCTCTTCGCGATCTTCACCACGCGGGGCAGGAACTGCCGGTCCCCCTCGCCATAGATCACGCAGGGGCGGAGGGCGATCGCCTTGGCGCCCTTCGCGGCCTCCTCCCAGAGCGCCGCCTCCCCGAGCCGCTTGGATCGCGGGTAGAACGACTCGCCCTCGGTGCTGCCGAGGGGGAAGTCCTCGTCGACCGACTCCGCCGCGCCCAGGTAGCCCTCGCGCCCGTAGACCGCCACCGACGAGATATGGATCACCGGTACGCCGAGGTCCCTGGCCCGCACGGCGGCCAGCCGAACGCTGGTGACGTTGACCGCTTCGTACTCGCTCCACCCGGCGCGCGTGGTGACCATCGCCGCGGCATGCACGATCGCCGAGACGCCATCCACCTGCCGCCAGAGAGCGGGATCCTCGACCCGGCCCCGGAGCGGGACGGCGCCCAGCGCCCGGACCGCCGCGGCGCCCTTCGCATCGCGCACCAGCGCCAGGGTCTGCTCGGCGCGCTCCCGCAGTTCGATGAGCACGTGGCGGCCGACCAGCCCCGTGCCGCCGGTGACGAAGATCATGCCGCGATCTCGTCCGGGGCGAAGGGCAGCGTCACCAGCCGGGCCGGCGCTCCTCCGGCGCTGACCTCGGTGGTCCCGGACTCGAGGATCTCCCGCCGGATCTTGACCAGGCCGAGACTCCGCCCCGGCAGCGCCAGCACCGACGACACGACACCCGCCTCGCGCCCTTCCGCGCCCTGGACCGCTGCGCCCGAGGGCGACTCCCCGGGCCAGACCAGCCCCCGGAGTTCGCGATTCGGATGCCCGCGAAAATGGATCCGGGCCACCGTCTCCTGCCCGACGTAGCAACCCTTGGAGTACGAGACGGCGTCGATCTCGTCGTACCGGACTTCCTGCGGCAGGGTCCGGTCGTCGATCTCCGCCCCGATGGCCGGCCACCCGGCGAGAATGCGCGCCCCCTCGCCGTCGACTTCATCACCCGCCGGGATCGCGGCGCGGGCCATGCGCTCGAGCAGGTCCGGTACCTCGTCCTGCGCCGCCACCAGGAGCAGTCGGAACGGTGCCGTGTCGTGGGGACGGGCCAGCAGGACCGGACCGTGGCTGGACGCCACCTCCGTGAGCTGGCCCGGGTCGGTGGGCACCGACTCGAAGGCGGATTGGGCCGAGGCGACCGCGCGTGGACCGTGCGCGGTGATCACGGCCAGGCGATCCGACTCGTCACTGACCCGCGCCAGGCGCGGGGGCAGGCTCCGGGTGAAGAGCGCCAGCGTTTCCTCGCGGCGCGATCGCGGCGAGATCCAGAGGAACTCGTCACGCCGCCGGATCACCCAGGCGTCGCTGAGGATCATTCCCTTCTGAGTGAGCAGTGCGCCGTAGACCAGCCGGTCCGCCCCCGGCTTGACGAGATCGTTGGTGAGGAGCCCCTGCAGACAGTCGAGTGCCCCCGGCCCCGCAATCCGGAACAGGGCAGGCCGCTCCGCCACCGCCACCGCGCCGTGCAGCAGGCGGTGGAGGCGGTCGGGGGAGAGATGAACGACGGTGGGCACATCTGAAAGGTAAGCGGTAAGCGGTGAGCGGTGAGCGGGAGCCGAAGCGACCCATTTGGGCGCGAGCCCACCTCGGTACAACAGGCCAGTGCGGTGCTCCCGCTTACAGTTCACCGCTCACGCTGTTGCAGTTCCCGTCATTGGTGCTCCCGCTCACCGCTTACCGCTCACCTCTGTAGAACCCCGCTTTCTCGTAGGACTCGTCGAGCAACTCGACGGGGTGCCTCACGTCGATCTCCAGCCCCGCGGCCAGCAGGCCGGCGCCGATCTGCATCAGGCAGCCGGGGTTGCCCGTGGCGATGGTGACCGGCCTCGGGTTCGCCGCGGCGATGGCGCCGATCTTGTCGTCGAGCACCGCGCGCGACATCGCCGGCTCGAGCATCGAGTAGATCCCGGCGCTGCCGCAGCAGCGGTCGAATCCCGGCAGCAGCTGGAGCCGGAGCCCCGGGATGGCACGGAGCACCGCCAGCGGCGCCTCGTGTACCCGCTGGGCATGCTGCAGGTGACAGGGAGCGTCGTAGGCGATGTCCCGTTCGATTGCCGCACCGCGGAGTGGCCCCCGCTCCGCCAGGAGTTCGGTTACATCGCGCACCCTTGCCCCGAAGGCGGCCGACGTGCCGGAATCGAGGAGCTGGCCGTAGTCCTTGAGCAGGGCCCCGCAGCCGGCGCTGTTGACCACGATGTGGTCGGCGCCGTCGAACGCCGCGACGTTGGCCCGGGCCAGCACGGCCGCGCCCTCATGATCGCCGGCATGGGCATGAAGCGCGCCGCAGCATCCCTGTCCCGCGACCTCGATCACCCGGTAGCCGTTGGCCTCGAGCGTCCGCCGCGTGGCGTCGTGGACGTGGGAGAAGAGGGCGTCCATGACGCAGCCCCTGAAGAGTGCGACGGTAGGGGCGGAGGTGGCGGACGGGGCGGGAGGCAATGATCGTTGGGCTCTTCCGCCGCTCCCGCCCCTTCCGCCAGTTGTCGCCGCAACCATCCCGAATGCGAACCCGAACCGTCCGCTCCCGGCAAGCCTCCGCGCGAAGCCGAGATCTCGCAGCCAGCGCGCGGGAGCCATGAGGGTCTGCCAGAGCCAGCGGTCGCCGAATACGGCGAGAATCAGTCGCGCGCCGGCGCTCAGGCCGTTGGAGTGGACCAGCTGCTCGCGGGCCGCTTCGAGTCCCTGGCCGTAGCCCACGCCCGCGGGGCAGACCGGCTCGCATCCGCGGCAACCGAGGCAGGCGCCGAGATGCTGGAGCAGGGCGGGGTCATCGGCGGCGATTTCGCCGCGCTCGAGGGCGCGCATCAGCACGATGCGGCCCCGGGGGCTGTCCGATTCGTCGCTGGTAGCGAGGTAGGTGGGGCAGGCCGGAAGGCAGAAGCCGCAGTGCACGCACGGATCGAGGGCCCGGAAGCCCCGGGCCGCCGCCACTTCAGCGGCCATCCCGGCCCTCGACGGCGACGGTGAGAATGCCCTTCGGGTCGAAGGTCTCCCGCAGCCGGGCGACCAGCAGCCCCACGCCCTCGCGGTAGGCGCCGAAATGCCCCACCTCCTGGCGCAGGTCGCACGGCGCGCGCTCGAGCGTGAGCGGGATCTCCCGCTCGGCGGCGACCTGCCGCACGCCACGCAGCTGTTCCGCGGAGGCGTCGCCCGACCAGCGAATCGAGCCGGTACCGGCCCCTGCCGAGACAAGTCCCTCGCCGAGTTGCTCGTGGAGCAGGTCGAGCAGGTCGTCGATGCCATCGAGCAGGGCGCCCATCCGCAGCGAAACGGGGGCGACGAGGGGGCCGCGTGCCGCCTGGTTCCAGAAGGCGTGGGCTCGGTCGGCCGGGAGCCGTTCCCACGCCGGATCGGTCATGGCCATCAGGTTCGCGACCTCGGGCCCGGCGGCCTCAGCGGGGCCCAGGCAGCGGACCGCGAGGGTCCATTCGGCATCGGCGGCCAGTGCCGGCGAGAACAGCTCGAGGCTGGCCAGCGAAGCCGCGGCGGCGACCAGGCCGCGCGCGGCGTGAGTCAACCGGTCGCGTTCACCCCGGGCCAGCAGCGTCACGTCCGCTGCGGGCATGGCCCGCAACCGCAGGTGCAGCGAGGTAATCACGCCGAAGGCGCCGAAGGCGCCCACCTGCAGCCGGGTCAGGTCGTACCCCGCGACGTTCTTGACTACCCGGCCGCCGGCCTCGATCACCCGACCGTCGCCGGCGACGACGGTGCAGCCCAGGACGTGATCGCGCACCGGGCCGTAGCCTTGCCGGAGTGCTCCACCCGTGCCGGTGGCGAAGATCGAGCCGATCGTGCGTTCGGGGTGCCCCGGCGGGTCGAGCGCCAGCCAGAGGCCATGCTCCGCCAGCTCGCGGCGCAGGCGATCGAGCGTGACGCCCGCCTCCACGGTGGCCACCAGG
>Ga0209048_10006601_pt1 | contig 10833 bp, 12 predicted proteins | sample FrelakmetCRP12CR_FD_187146 | JGI IMG/M metagenome (GOLD analysis project Ga0209048, IMG submission 187146) | Freshwater lake sediment microbial communities from the University of Notre Dame, USA, for methane emissions studies - CRP12 CR (SPAdes)... | ecosystem: Environmental > Aquatic >... | reverse complement strand
CTTGGTCATCTTGAACGGGGGATTGAGGTCGAGCCGTTGGCGGGTTGTTCGAGATGGGCCTTCAGGCACCGAAGCGTCTTGCTCGCGATGTGATGGATAAAGAAACTGCCGATGATTGGTTCGGCGACGGGAGCCAGCACCCGGTTCCTGAATTTCAGATTGTGCATGATCTCCACCAGGACGCCGGCAGGCGTCTCCTTGAAGGACCAGACAACGCGCATGCCTTTGGTCCAGGCCTTGAGATGATGAAAATGAATTTCCCCATTCGTTCGATCGATGACCTGCTCCGAAGTCCAGGAGATTGGGATGCCCGAACGCACGGCGGCCATCACCACGAGATTTCGATCCCGGCCTCGCTCCAGGTAACGAATGTAACGGTAGTGCGGCAGAATCCCCGGCCACAACTGGAGGTCCGCCGCGGTCTCAAAAATCACCATCTTCGGCGCCTGGATGATGATGGAATTCCCTGTATGCATCGAAGCGGAAGAGCTCGCGCAAATCCGTCGCTCAGGATAAACACTTCGGGAATCATAGCAATGAAAGGAGTCGGAACATGGCGCTGGAAATGAAGGACGCGTGCGGTGATCTCGAAAGCATTCGCCCGCCGCGGCGGGGAATGTTAGCGATGATGCTTGATCCGATAGGTCAGGAAGCATTCCTCGCCGACAGTTCGCATTTTCGTGAGCGAACATCGAACGCTTCGCGGAAAGAAATCCTTGCTCAAGCCAGTCAAAGTGGGAGCATTTGCGCCCCCAAATAAATAGGGCGCGATCGTGAGATTGAGTTGATCGACCAGATTCTTTTCGAGCAAGGCTCGGAAAAGAGTCGCGCCTCCTTCGCAGGCCACTGATCGAATTCCGTATTCACGGCGAAGCTGCTCCAGCATCCAGGCCAGATCGACCGATGAGGCAGTACTCAAGTGGAGCGTCGCCTTCTGCCGCAGAAGCTTTCGGTAACGCGGCTTCATGCGGGCCGTTGAAAAGATGACGATGGGGGAGATATCCGATTGAAAAATGTTCAGTCGCGAATCGATCCTCCCTTCATTTGAGACGATCACGCGCAACGGATAGGGTGTCTGACCCCGGGCAACTCGCGCTTCCCGCAGCTCCGGGTGCGGCAGGCCGAGGCGGACATTATCGTGCTTGAGAGTGCTGTGGCCGATCAGGACCGCGTCTCCCAGGGCGCGCTGACGCAGCAGATGCATCTTGTCTTCGCGCGTAGTGAAATCGACCGGCGTGAAATTCTTCGTGGTAATCTTGCCGTCGACCGTCATCGCGAAAGTCACGGCGACAAACGGACGAATGCGGGAGAGGCCTGCGGGCCGCGACGTGATCGCCGGACCTTTGCGTCGCGCCGGGATCGACCCCGCGGCCGGTGGCCGTGCCGGGGCGCCTCCCACTTTCTTATTCTTCTTTTTCGCCGATCTCATGCTCCACCGTTGCCACCTCGCGCTCCATATCTCGAAACTTCACGCGTCCCACCGCTCCACTCGGCTTGTAGAGAAAATAAACCAAGCCGCCCGGTACGCAGCAGATCAGGATGATAAGGAAACTCATCGACCCGATGAGCGCGGCCACGTTCTCGTCGATGTGGCAGAGTTGCGACAACAGGATCTGAAGCACCTTTTCGCGCCAGCCAATTCCCGCCAGACTGATCGGCAGCGATGAAACCGTCCGCTCGATCGGCATGATGGAAAAGAAATCGATCAGACCAACTCCGGCGCTCTTGGTGAATGCCTGGGCGACACAAAAAAACGTCAGGAACGTGGCCAGATGCGCCACCACCGACGTAGCAAACGCCGCCAGCGTGGCAATCCAGTGTCGCGCGTAAAGATGATACGCGGCCGAAAGTTCAATCAGCTTTTCGCGTCCCGGGAATTTGTGCGGCAGCAGGTGCAGGAGATTGAATCCGCTGATGATGAATGTCGTCAAGAGACCCACCACGGCGCTCCCGAAAATCACTAACAGGCCCAGGAGCAACTGCCGCGTTTCCGGCGTCCGGGAGAGAAACTGGTAACGGAGGGCAATCAGCGTGCCGGTAATCATGATGAGCGCGACCAGCCCGACGAGGCGGTCGAAGACTACGGCGAGCACCGCGCCCATTTTTTTGGTGGGCGCCTCCTTGAGCAGCAGGTAGGTCTTCATGATGTCGCCACCCGTGCCGCCCGGCAGGAATTGATTGAAAAACATTCCGATGAAAAACAAACCTGCGACCCGCGGAATGGAGAGGTGAATTTGCTGAACCTTGAGCAGAATCTGCCAGCGACACAGGGCCGCGATCTCGACCAGGATGTAGGACAAAACGCCGGCAAAAATCCAGCGGTAATCCACCCGGGGATGGGTCGCATCGCCAAAGATCGCGAGCGACATTTGCGCGCGCTTCGCGGGGTCGTGGAAGACCCAGTAGAGCACCGCGAGGGTGACGATGAGCTGGAGGAGCGTGATGATCGTTTTTTTCATTCGGAGAATCGTTCTTTCCAGAGCGTCACAGATCGGCGGATTTCCTCAGACGTCTTGCGCGGGCTCATTTCCCAGACAAATAAGCAGTTCGCCGGAAGAAGCGGAACAAGTTTCTCCAGTTCGACCATGCCGGCAAAGGGTGGCTGGTGGTCTTGGGCGGGCCAAAGGCAATCCTGCACATGGCAGCCGAAGGCGCGGGTGCTTATTCGGCGCAGCCATTCCTCGTGGTTCACGAAGCCGAGATTTTCTTTGATCTGGATATGGCCCATGTCGTGCCAGTAACCGAGTTGCGGCGAGTTGAGTTCGTCGAGTAACGAGGGCAACTCACGCTCGGTCGGGATTTGCTCGTAGCCGCGGCGGCCTTCCACGCCGAGGCGGATGTTTTTTGTGGCGGCGTAGTCCGCGATCCGGCGGAGCGCATTCTTGACGCGTTCGAGATAGGGCGGGGCCGCGGCTTCACGCGTCTGGACGGCTTTCAGCTTTATGCGCACATATTCGCGTGAAAAAATTTTGCCGTTCTTCGCCAGGCCGATCAATTCATCAGTAATTGGGTTCATTTCGACTACCCCGCAATGCAGCACCACAAACGGTGCGCCGAGACGTTCCGCGAAGTCGATCGTCTGGAAGGTTTGCCTGATGGCCCGCTCACGCTCTTTCGGATAGGCCGCCGAGAATTTGTAGCAATCGGGTGACGCCCGCGTGATCTCGACAGGGAGGGGACAGAAGTTGTGCAAACTGCTAAACTGAACTTCTCCGGCATCGAACATTTTTTGAATTCCCGGCATCAGCGAGAGACGGATGCCATGACCCAGCTCCACGCGATCGAAGCCGAGATCTTTGATCTCGCGCAGCATGTCGCCACCGTCAGTATGCCGTCCCGAGTTCCAACAGGTTGAGAAGGAGATCATTGATCTGTCGCGAATGGCACTGAGCGCGTCCACCACTGTCATTCCGAGCCGCGGAGACGGCGAGGAACCTCGCAACTGGAAATTGCGCTTTCGCGAGATTCGGGCGCGTTCATGAGCAGATGTAGGGTCCCTCGGCGTCTGACGCGACTCGGGATGACAGCTGTGGCGGGTAGCATTGGTTATACCACCGAGACCGGAGCCGCTTCCGCCTCTGGCACAGTCGTATCCGGACACTCGCAAACCTTTCGTCCCGCCGCGCTCAGCACGAGCACGGCCCCGATCCCGAAAAGGATCGCCGCCACGGCCAACGCCGGCCTCATCCCGATCCAGTCCGAGAGACCAGTGATCAACAATCCGGCGATCGGCATCAATCCGAAGAAACTCAGGCCGAAGATGGCCGAGACCCGCCCGCGCAACGGACCCGGTGAGCGTTCCTGCACGATCGTGCCGGCCAGGCCGAAATTAAGCGAAAGTCCAATCGCGAGTGTTCCCATGCAACAGGCGGTCACCAGGAAACTGTTTGAGCGCGACAGGAAAAAAAGCGCGATGGCGACGAACACCGCGGCGGCAGTCATGAATTTCAGGCGAAGTTCCCGGGCCACACTCAGGAGCCCGATCGAACCGAACAATGATCCGATCGCGGAAATGCCCATCAGCATTCCCATCCGGTCCGGCCCGAGATGGAGAACGTTGCGCACGTAAAGCGGGAGCATGACAGAAATGACCGGAAAAACGAAAATCGTCGTCAGCGCGATCAGTGCGATCATGGAAAGGATGGTGCGGTCGGAGCGCACGTAACGCAGCCCTTCCTTGAATCCGCTGCGCCGCTGCTCTTCCTCCTCCGCGGTTCCCTTGGTCCGCGGAGGCAGGGAAACGAGCGCAATGATCAGCGCGATGAAGGTAATCGCATTGGAAAAAAAAGCGGAGGCGGCGCCCCACCACGCCACAAATAATCCGGCCAGGAAAGGCCCGACCAAACGCGCCCCGTGAAAGACGGAACGGTCCATCGCGATGGCTGTCGCGATTTCTTCCTTCTTCACCAGCTCCGGAACGAGTGCGGAGATGGCTGGCATTTCAAAGGCAATGCAGGTGCCGAGAACGGCGGCGATCGCGACCACGTGCCAGATTCGAATCGCGTCCGTCAACACGAGCAAGCCGAGCGTCGCGGCCGTCGCGATCTGCACGACCTGCGTCGCGATCAGAATCAGGCGCTTATCGTGACGATCGGCCGCCGAACCGCCGATCATGGTGAGGGCCAGGGTTGGAATGCCGGCGGCGAAGTTAACCATTCCCAGGACGAGCGCGTGGTTGGTAAGCGAGCTCATGACCCAGCCTTGCGCCATCACCTGCATCCAAGTGCCGGTATCCGAGATGGCGGAGCCGATGATGTAACGGCGGAATGGTCCCTGCCGCAGCAAGTCCACTGCGGCCACCCAAAATGATTTTCCTCCGGCGTTCATCGGACAGACTGATACGCGGAGACCGACGGTCTGGCAACGCGTTGCGGGAACAGACGCATCCCCACTCCGGGGAGCGCGCGCGACTCGCGTGCGTATTTTCGGCGACTCGCCGAAATTCCTCTGGTTCCTGTAGCCGTGAGCTTGCGCAGCCTGCCCGCCGCGGCGGGCGAACGCTATCAGCGCGTCTTACCGTCGAAGCCCTGTCCAGCGACCAGCGAAGATTCTAATCTATCCACGGCATATTTTCCCTAAAGAGGGCGAACTGCTTCAACGCTTTCTCAATCTCAGCCAAGCTCATTCCTGAAAGTTAGCCACCCCCGAGTTCAATGGTAAGAGTGGTGAGTACGCTGATCCGGGCATCGCACGCTCAAGCCGTCGCACGCTAGAGCCACCGCCGCACGTCGCGCTTTAGCGCGAGATACGGATCACCGAATTTTGTCTCGAGGTATTTTTCTTCGCGCAAGATCACGCCGTAATGCAGGATCACCGCGAGCGGGATCACGAACAGGAGCGCGCTCCAGTCGTTGAGGAAAAGCCCGAGAGCCACCTGGAGCAAACAGAGCGCGAGATACATGGGATTGCGCGTGAACCGGTAGGGCCCGGTGCGCACAATTATCAGGGCAGGCTGGTTGGGGCGAACATTCGTCCCGGCAGCTTTCAAGACGCGCCCGGCCCAGATCGCCAGGGAAGGTGCCACCACCGCAAGCGCAATTCCGAGAGCGAGGGGAACGCCAGATCTCATGATCCGGCACGGGAAGAGAAAGTGAACGAGGATACTTAGGGCCGCGCCCACCAGCCAAATAAGTGGCGGGAACGCGATGACCCCGGGATGGTCCTTCGTGTTGGTCGACTTAATCAATGCTTCCTGGGATAGAGCCCGAGGCGTCAATGGTCATAGCGTTTCTCGCCAGCCTTGATTTCAACGTCCAAACTGTTTTGCGGTGGCGGCAGGGGACAAGTGGCAAAGGGAGTGAAAGCGCACGGTGGATTCTCGGCCTTGTTAAAATCGAGCACGACCTCTCCATTCACCGGCTTATCGGCGTAGAGAAATCGCCCCGCACTGTAAGTCTCCGCATCATTCGATCCATCGCGGAAGATGATAAACAAAGTATCATCTTCTTCCGTGACTGGCTTCAGCGAATACTCTTTCCATTTAAGGGTGAATTTCAGCATCCCGGGGCTTTTCATCTTGAAGTGCCCGCCCAGGACATTCGGAATCATCACCTCCTCCGGCTCCGGCAAAGCTTCGAATCGAGCTGTAACCTTGTAACTTTCATCGATGGGAAACCAATGCTGCCCTTTGAAAGTCAGTCTGGCTTTGCTTTCGCTGTCCTTTAAACGGATGCCGAACCGATCTTCCCGCTTGATCAGATAGAAGGTCTGACTTCCCGTGCGAATCTCAGTCGGCTTTCCCTTCTCATCGGAGACAAGATCAATCGTAGTAATAGTTTTGCCGTTGCTCTGAGCGTCGACACCGCTCTCAACCTTCAAATGCGCTTCGCCGTTCTTGAAGTCGATTTCGCCAAACTTGCCCTGCTTGAAGTTGGCAGTCAGTCGAACGTCAAAATCCGGGCCCACGCCGATGGTGTTAATCCCGTCCTTCAGCCAAAAGAGGCCCGCCACCGTTAGCCAGCTAGTTTCCTTTTTCAGGCTGGTCTCTTTGTCGCGTCGCCATTTTTCGACCGCCTTGATGTAATCCGTCTGTGCGCGCGCGGAGGTCAGGAAAGCAAGAATGATCGCCAGGAGAATGCCGGACCTCTTTTTCATTTCGTCACTGTATCAAAGAAATCCCATCCCGCCCTCCCATTCGACCTTCGTCATTTGTCATTTCCCATCCTGGGCCTTCTGCCTCACGCGATATCGAGCTTCTTCGTCGACACCAACGCACGCATGGCGATTCCTTCCATCCTCCAGGTGCGGTTTTCCAAAGTCTGGCGTAGAAGTTGGGATGCGCTCCATTCTTCTCGCCCTCGGCTGTCTCTCCCTGTTGCTGAATACGGCGGCGGCGGAACAAAACTACAAGTTCATCAACGAGATTCCGATCGGAGGCGAAGGCGGATGGGATATCCTCAGCATCGATTCCGCGTCACGTCGATTGTATCTTTCCAACGCGACCAAGGTGGTGGTGGTGGATCTCGAGAAAAACGCGGTCGTGGGCGAGATCTTAGACACGCCGGGCGTCCACGCGTTCGTGGTGGCGCCGGAGCTCAAGCGAGGCTTCTCGTCGAACGGCAAGGAGAACAAGGTGAGCGTGGTGGACCTGGCGACGCTCAAGACGATCGCGAAAGTGGATACGGGTGAGGGTCCGGATGCAATCACGTATGAGCCGAAAAGGGGCGAGGTCTACGTTTTTAATCATCGCGGAAATTCGGTTACAGTGATCGACGCGAAGAGCGCGAAGGTGATCAGCACCATCGAACTGGGCGGAAGTCCGGAGTTTGGCGTGGCGGACAGCGCGGCCGGACGAGTTTACTGCAATCTCGAGGACAAGAGCGAGATCGTGGCGATCGATACCGCGAAACACGAAGTGGTGGCGCGTTGGCCGCTGGCCCCGGGTCTGGAGCCAACTGGCATCGCCCTGGATGCGGCGCATCACCGACTGTTCGCCGCGTGCAACAATAGGATGATGGTGATGCTCAATAGCGAGACCGGCAAAGTGGTCGCAACGGTGCCAATCGGTGCGGGCACGGACGGCTGCGCCTTCGATCAAGAGAGGCAACTCGCCTTTGCCTCGTGCGGCGAGGGAGTGACCACGATTGCGAAAGAGACAACCCCGGGGAAGCTCGAGGTCGTGCAAAGCCTCAAGACGGAACCGCGCGCGCGCACGATGGAATTAGATTCGCGGACGCATCGGATCTATCTGCCCGTCGCCCAGTTTCAGCCGCCGCCCAGTCCATCGCCGGGCGCTTCGCCGGGAAGACCGGCCATGGTGCCGAATACTCTGAAGATTTTGGTCTATGCCCCGGCGGAATCGCCCAAATAGTAACCGGCTGGCCTTTGTCTTCCTGACGAAAGGAGTCACCCTCCTCGTTCTCCTCTGCGTCTGGCGCGCGCCGGCCGCGCCCGCGCAGGGCGGGCCGCCCATGATCACCGACGATCCGGGCACGCCGGGTCCCGGGCGTTTCGAAGACAATCTCGCCATCGCATTCGAACATCGGCCTAACGAATCATCGATCGAGCTGCCGTCGATCGATCTGAATTACGGCCTGGGCGAACACCTCCAGCTTACGCTGCAAACCTCTTATGTTGTCCTGAAGCGACGTGGCCAGGGGCCGGTTGGTGGCTTGGGCAGCACGGAAGCGGCCGTGAAGTGGCGCTTTCTCGATCAGGAAACCAGTGGCATTTCGATGTCTACCTTTCCGCGTATCATCTTCAACGTGTTGGAAACCTCGGTGCGCCGCGGCTTTTCTGAGCCTGGCACCCGTGCGCAGTTACCGGTCCAGATGGCGCGGAAATTCGGCCCGCTCGATCTGGATTTTGAGTTCGGCCCGCTGGTCGGAACGGTCGGCCGAAGTGAATGGCTCTACGGGATCGTCGGAGGGACCGATCTCACCAGAACGACCACGATCATGGCGGAACTCCATGGGACTTCGCGCACGAATTTCACGCAAGATGTTCTGACAGTGAATCTCGGTTTGCGCCAGAAGCTGACGGACTCCTGTATTCTGATTGCGTCGCTTGGACACGAGGTGCGCGCGCCGGCGAGCCAATCGCTTGCGTTAATTGGTTACTGCGGCGTCCAGTTGGTCTATTAAGTATCGCCGACAATATTTGGTCGACGGCAAGCGACCAACAATGATTTTGGGAGGATAAAAATGGACGAAAGGACATCAGAACTCGTTGCTAAGGTACCACAAGTAACGTTTGCGTTCTGGATCGTTAAGATCCTGGCGACCACGCTGGGCGAGACCGGCGGCGACGCCGTCACCATGTCGTGGCTTGGCGAAACAACCGCCGCGGCCAATGGCACTGGCTATCTTGTCGGAACGGCAATATTCGGCGTTATTTTTGTTGCCGCGGTCCTCGTGCAGATCAAGGCGAAGAAATTTCACCCGTTCCTGTATTGGTTCACGATCGTCGCAACGACGACAGTCGGTACTACGCTGGCCGATTATTGCACCAGATCGCTCGGCATTGGCTACACCGGCGGTTCGACGATATTGCTGATCCTCGTAATTGCATCGCTTTTGACCTGGCGCTGGTCAACCGGGAGCATATCTATCGAGACTGTGAATACGCCGAAGGTCGAGATCTTTTATTGGGTCACAATAATGTTCTCGCAGACGCTGGGCACGGCACTCGGCGACTGGGTAGCGGATACCAATGAAATGGGCTATCTCGGGGCTGCTGCGGTTTTTGGCGGTTTACTCCTATTGACGGCTCTTCTCTATTACTTCACGAGCATTTCGCGCGTTATTTTGTTTTGGGCGGCATTCATCTTGACTCGCCCGCTCGGAGCCGTCGTCGGCGATTTTCTCGATAAGCCTCTCGACAAAGGAGGGTTGTCTCTGAGCCGCTATACCGCCTCTCTGGCGCTCCTGGTGGTGATCGTCGCGTTGATTCTGATTTTCCCGCAAAAGCCGGCTGCAAAAGCGCATTGACTGTTACCAAAGAAAAGCGACGCCGGTTGTTTCCTGCAACCGGCGCTGCTGTTAGTCATCGTATTTCAAGAGGGCCGCTTCGTCATTTGTCATTCGCATGGGGCCGCACCCCGGCGAACATGCCGATGCGCAGCCACAACGGCAGTGTTCGGATCAACATGGGATTCCCGCTCAATTGCAGGCGGCCATCTTTCTTCGCCGCGCGGATTCCCGTATCGCCTGCCCAAATCTCAGTCATGGTGCGCAAATCCGAGCGAAGCTGGATGTCCACTCCCTTGCCCGGATTCTCCACGCACAAATCACGCTCGCCATTTTCCTCAAGCACGATCCACCACTTCGCGAACCGGGCGAGCCCGTTGAAAACGAACTGGATCACGGTCCGGCCGCCCGGGAGCTGCGTCTCATCGATTCGCCGGCTAAAATCGTGCATGAGTAGTTCCACATCGAGTTCGTCATCGCTCATCTGGCCACGGGCCCATTTCATACCCCACTCCCCGAGACCCGCGACAATCGGCATGAGTTCCCGGCCGGCGGCGGTGAGGTGGTATTCCGTTCGCTGCTGCTCCGGTATTTTCTTCCGGATGACCAGCCCGCAATCCTGGAGCTGATTGAGCCGCTTGGTCAGGAGGGAAGGGGAGATTTGCGACATTGCCCGCTGCAGATCGCTGAAGCGTGTCGTCCCCAGCAGGAGTTCGCGGATAATGAGAATCGTCCAGCGCTCGCCCAGGACTTCGGCGGCCTTGGCGACCGGACAGAATTGACCATAGCGGATGCTCATCGCTGGTATTTCGATACTACAGAAACAGTAGCGGATTGCTACATTCTATGTCGTGGAAGGGCGCTCGCGAGCTCTTTAGATTCATGGCAACAAACGGGACGAAACTCCCATTTCAAAACAACCAAACAAAGGAGATAAGACAATGCCACTCGTAAACGTGCAGATTATCGAAAACGTGTTCACGCCCGAACAAAAGCAGCAGATGATAACAAAGATCACCGATACCATGGTCGCCATCGAAGGTGAAGCCTTGCGTGGAGTTACCTGGGTCAAGATCGACGAAGTCAAAGAAGGCAACTGGGGTGTGGGTGGGCACTCGTTGCACGCCAGTGACGTCCGCCGCATGCAAGAAGCCGGCGCCTGAAACATCATCACCAACCTCACTGGCGACTGAGAACGGCTGGGAGACACGCGTGACCGAGTGCGGGGCCGGATCCGGCTTGGACCGATCTGGCCTCGCACAAAGTCCACCAAGAAAATTCTAATTCCACGACATTGTGACCCGCCTGAGGCGGGGGTCCTTAGGAGCCTGTTGAAATACTGGAGCGGGTCGCGCGTAGAGGCAGAAGGGCGGATGGCAAGGGGCGAGTGAGGCGCATCCCCGCAAGGGGCTGGAACGACCGAGCG
>Ga0209048_10006600_pt1 | contig 10834 bp, 8 predicted proteins | sample FrelakmetCRP12CR_FD_187146 | JGI IMG/M metagenome (GOLD analysis project Ga0209048, IMG submission 187146) | Freshwater lake sediment microbial communities from the University of Notre Dame, USA, for methane emissions studies - CRP12 CR (SPAdes)... | ecosystem: Environmental > Aquatic >... | reverse complement strand
AAAGTAACGAAAAGCCGCACGCTTGTTAATCTCAGATAGCGTCGGATAGGGCGAGATCCATTCCGTCATGGCCCGGATTTTGAGGCCCTGCGACATGGCGAGCGACCACATCTGAATAATCTCGCCGGCCTGAGCCCCCACGATCGAGACGCCAAGGATGTGACCCTTCTTCGACGTAATGACTTTGATGTGGCCGTCCGTCTCGCGCTCGGCCTGCGCCCTGTCATTCTCGTGATATGGCCAGCGCAGCACGTTGATCTTGCCGGACTTGGCGCGCGCCTCCGATTCGGTCAGTCCGACACTGGCCAGTTCGGGATCTGTGAAAATGACTCGCGGCACGGCACGGTCGGTCGTCTTGGCGCCAAGGCGAAACAGCGTGCGGCGAAGGACAATGCCGGCATGCTCGCCGGCCATGTGGCTATACTGCGGGCCGCCTGCCGCATCGCCGATCGCGTAGACACGGCGGTTCCTGGTCCTGAGGCCAGCGTTAACTTTGATCCCCGAACTCGTGAAGCTTATGCCAGCAGCTTGCAGGCCGAGGTCGGCGACGTTGGCTTTGCGTCCGGCGGCGAGGAGCAGGTCGCTACCCTCGATGATCTCCTTCCCGTCATGGCTTTCGATCTCGACCGTTATTTGACCCTGGCCGCCCGCAACACGGTTGATGCGGGCGCCCTCGCGAATGGCGATGCCTTCGTTATGGAGGCGCGTGAGCAGGACGACGGCAAGCTCGGGGTCTTCATTGCCAAGAGCAAGCGCGGCGTCGAGCACAGTCACGCGCGAGCCGAGACGGCGGTAGGCCTGTGCCAGCTCGAGCCCTGTCGATCCGGCTCCGATGATGATCAAGTGCGGAAGCGGGGCCGCATTGTCGAAGATCGTCTCATTGGTGAAATAGGGAACATCGGCAAGCCCGGGGATCGCCGGAATGACGGGCGATGAACCTGTCGCGATGACGAACCTGCGGGCCGAAATGCGATAATCGCCCGCCACTGCGGTCGACCTGTCGACGAACCGCGCCGCTGCCGCGATCACGCGTACGCCGAGGCCGGCGAAACGCTCGGCCGATACGTTCGGCGCGATGCGTGCGATCACGTCTTTGACGTGCTCTTGCACGGCGCGGTGATCGATGAGCGGCTCGACGCCGCGGATGCCGAACGGCGAAGCGGTTCGCATCGCATGTGCCCGCTTCGCCGCGGCAAGCAGCGCTTTCGACGGCACGGACCCGTAGTTCAGCCCATCGCCGCCCATTTTTTGCTTTTCGACAAGTACCACCCGTTGGCCAAATGCGGCGGCAGCGGCGGCAAACGAGAGGCCGCCCGAGCCCGCGCCGATGACGCAAAAATCAGCCTCGATAGTCTCGCTTCGGGCCGCGGCGTCAGTGTCGGGGGTGTCCTTGGGCATAGCGGCCTTTCCAGAATCGTCAGAGCAACGAAAAAATGAAATCCGGCACTCGGGAACGCCAAAGCTTCAATGAGGAGCGCCATCGAAGCCGAAGGCGGCCCAAGAGCGCACCGGCGAACGGCGTGGCGCTCGGCTCCAATTTCTTACGAGTTCGATCGCCCATGTCATCGCGTCACGATGCTCGCAAGCAATGAAACGGGGGACAACGCCGTCGGAGGTCGCTTTCACCGCGACCGAGCTTGTCGCCTGGATTGCGGCAATCAAAGGTGCGCCGCGCTCGACGGGGCACGCCCGAGGACGCCTTGCCCCGTCGTCGCCGCGTTGACTTGCTGGAACGCGCCAACTATAAGGGCCCGACTTCCGGAGAAATGCGCGTTCTGCAAGGGCGTTTACCCAGGCGCTGCGGCTTTTCTAACCCTCGGAAAACAAAAACCAATTTGCCGGCATGTCCGTTCTGGCTGCGCGGCCAAGAGACTGAGACGGAGATATCCGTGAAACGCACGTACCAGCCGAGCCGCCTTGTCCGCAAGCGCCGCCATGGCTTTCGCAAGCGCATGCTGACGGCCGGCGGCCAGAAGGTCCTCGCTCGCCGCCGTTCCAAAGGCCGCAAGCGTCTTTCTGCCTAAGAGCGAACGCTAAAGGCCCGGCGGCCTCGAGTTGGCGGGTGGAGGCGACAATTCCGATCCTGCCAACCCTCAAGGTGCGTGCCGAATTCCTCGCGGTTCGCGGCGGCCGGCGCTCGTCGACCCCGGCCTTCCTCATTGAAGTGCGGGAACGGGCGCCCACATCCAAGCATGGCAAAGGCCCGCGTTTCGGCTTCACGATCACGAAAAAGATCGGCAATGCCGTAACGCGCAACCGCATTCTCCGGAGGCTCAAGACCGCCTTCGCCGCCGGCGCTAACCAATATGCCGAGACTTCGTGCGACTATGTTGTCGTCGCTCGCCACGCAGCCCTTGACCGGCCCTATCCCTTGCTTCTCGAGGACGTCGCGCGCGCCCTTGCCGCGCTGCACCGCAACGATAAAGGCAGCCACGCGAACGAGGTACGCTCTGCCCATCCGGCAGCGGGTAACAAAAAAGGCTCAGCGTGACCGGGTGTCCCCTTCCTTTTACGACGAGTTTCCGCCATCGCTTCCCGGGCCGCAACAGGCCCCCGCCGCCATCGGCACTCACCCGAGGTCTTAATGAACTCCCCGAACGATCCTAAAGACCAAAACAACCTGATGTTTGCGGTTGTACTGTCAATCGCCGTGCTGATGGGGTGGCAGTACTTTTTCGCGCGTCCGCAGATTCAGCAGGAGCAGGCTCGCCAAGAATTCAACAAGCAGCTTGAAGCCCAGAAGAACGGCACGTCTCCGTCCGAAGGCCCGCCAAGCGTCGCCAACGCACCCATCGCCGCGCCTTCCGCCGAAATACCGACGGGCCAGCAACCGGCGCCTGCACCGCTTTCGCGCGACGAGACGCTCAAAGCTTCCCCCCGCGTTCAACTCTCGACGCCATCGCTCGAAGGATCGATCGCGCTGAAGAGTGGGCGCATCGATGATCTCGTGCTGTCGAAGTACCGCGAGACCGTCGACCCGAACAGCGCCAAGGTGACGCTGCTGTCGCCGGCGGGTTCGCCCGAACCCTATTTTGCGGAATTCGGTTGGGTCGCCCAGGGCGGCACCCAGGTGAAGGTTCCGGACCGCGATTCTCTCTGGTCGGTCGAGAACGGCACGGCGCTGACGCCGCAGTCGCCCGTCACGTTGGCGTGGGATAACGGCCAAGGTCTCGTCTTCCACCGCAGCATCTCCGTCGACAAGGACTACATGTTCAAAGTCGTCGACGAAATCGAGAACAAGACCGCCGCTGACGTCACGCTGCTGCCATATGCGCGCGTGCATCGGACCGGCCACCCCGCGTCGCAGGTTTACTACATCCTGCATGAAGGACTGATCGGCGTATCGGGTGAACATGGCCTGCAGGAGCTGACTTACGCAGATGCCATCAAGAGCGGCGCTCCGAGAACCCTCGAAAACGTCACGGGCGGATGGCTCGGCATCACCGACAAGTACTGGGCAACCGCGCTCGTTCCGGACCAAAAGGAAGCCTACAGAGCGATGTATTCCGCTTTGAAGGCGCGCGACGCGACCGAGAAAGACCAGTTTCAGACCGACTATCTGCGCGGTGCCCTGTTGGTCCCGCCCGGTTCGCGTAAAGGCGTCGAGGCGCATCTTTACGCCGGCGCCAAGCAGGCGACACTGATCGATGGTTACGAGAGCGCGCTCAGCATTCTGCAGTTCGATCGCATGATCGACTGGGGCTGGTTCTACTTCATTACCCGTCCACTGTTCCGCCTGATGGAATTCATCAACGGCATCGTGCACAATTTCGGCATCACCATTCTTGTGTTGACCGTGCTTGTGAAGGCAGCGTTTTTCCCGCTCGCCAACAAGCAGTACGAGAGCATGGCGCGCATGAAGAAGATGCAGCCGGAAATGCAGCGCATCAAAGAGGTCTACAAGGACGACGCTCAGCGCCAGCAAAAAGAGATTTTCGATCTCTATAAAAAAGAGAAGATCAATCCGCTCGCCGGCTGCTGGCCCGTTCTGCTGCAGATCCCGGTCTTTTTTGCGCTCTACAAGGTTCTGTTTGTGACGATCGACATGCGTCACGCGCCGTTCTTCGGTTGGATACAGGATCTCTCAGCGCCCGACCCGACATCGCTCTTCAATCTTTTTGGCCTTCTGCCGTTCGCCGCGCCGGAGTTCGTACACATCGGCGTTTGGCCCCTCATCATGGGAATTACCATGTGGGTCCAGATGCAGCTGAACCCACCGCAGCCGGACCCCATCCAGCAGCAGATCTTCCAATGGATGCCGCTGATGTTCACGTTCTTGCTGGCGCGCTTCCCGGCAGGCCTCGTGATCTACTGGGCGTGGAGCAATACGCTTTCGATCGTCCAGCAGGTCCACATCAACAAGAAGAACGGCGCCCAAATCCATCTCTTCGATAATTTGAAGCGTACGTTCGCGCCGATCCTGAAGCTCTTTGGAGCCGGCGGCGACAAGTGAACCAGCGGCCGCCGGGCAGGCAGCCCCTCAATCGAGCGAGCCGAACTGCACGATGACCGTTCCTGACCCCATTTCGCCAGAAGCGATCGAAGCGGGTCGCCGCCTCTTCACGCGTGCCTGGACGTTTGCGCGCGGCTCGCCGGATCTCGATCACTTGCCGCCCGACGACCGGCCGGAAGTCGCATTTGCCGGCCGCTCGAACGTCGGCAAGTCGAGCCTGCTCAATGGCCTCGTCGGCCAGCTGCGGTTGGCACGGGCTTCGAACACACCGGGCCGCACGCAGGAGCTCAACTTCTTCGTCGAGCCCGAGGCCGCGCTCTTTCTCGTCGACATGCCCGGTTACGGCTTCGCAGAGGCGCCTAAGGAAAAGGTCGCGTCTTGGAACCGCACGCTGCGCGGCTATCTTGCGGGACGGCGGACGCTGTTGCGCGTCTTCGTGCTCATCGATGCGCGCCACGGCCTGAAACCGGCCGACGACGAAATCTTAGCCCTGCTCGACGGAGCGGCCGTCTCCTACCAAGTAGTCCTGACGAAAGCCGACAAGATCAGCCAAACCGCTCTCGCAAGCGTCGCAGCCCGCACGCTCCAAGCGCTTGCCAAACACCCCGCAGCGTATCCAAGCATCATCGCGACGTCGTCTGAAACCGGATTGGGACTTGAAGACTTGCGCGCGGCAATCGCGAAGCTCCTCGACGCGCATGGCGAGTGAGCCGCCCGTTCCAAAGCCGCGCCGCGCTCAGTGCATGAACCTGTGCGCGTAGATCTTTGCAATTTCGAGACCGGTTTGCCCGAATGTCGAAAGCGCGCCGCCAAGCACGGCTGCAATCGTCCAGCCTAGGAGCCGGGCAAATGCGCGCTTCAAGTTCCTGCGTACTTTCACTTCGACGACCTGATCGGGCAGCGCCGTTTCTGCCGCGGCGCCATCGGCGCCGACCGTACGCGCCGACACGATGATCTGCAGCCGTGCCCAGCCGCGCGACTGCGGTGTGATCAAAAAGCGCCAGCTCGCGAAATCGTCGCTCGCATAGCCGAGACTGTTCTCGATCCATTGTGTCTCGGGCGATGCCGACTCGATGAAAAAGCCGCCCTCGGGTGCGCGCATCCGAACGGCCATGGCCTTGGTCACCGCGACGTTGTGGTGCCAGACCGGCCCCCCGCCTTCGAGCCCTTCCGTCAACGCCTTGACTGATGCCTTGGCAATGCGGATCTCGGCGCGCTCCGTCCTGCCGACGCGCATGGCACGCGGGATGTTCTCGGCGAGCTTCCCGGCTTCGACCTTCGTAGCCTTGCCGCGCCTTTCAGCTGTCCTCCTCTGAGGTTGCGGCGCCTGTGGGGCCGCCGCGTTCGGGGCCGGATGCTCGATGCGCAGGCTCGGCGGCGGAGCCGGAAATCCCGGCGGGGGTGCTGGTCCGCGACCTCGCGCGCCGGGCGGAGGAGCCGGCATCGATGTCGACGGGGGAATCGGAGGCGGAGTGGCCGTCACCCGGCGTTCCCGCGTGAAGTCGGGAAATTCTCGCCCATGCCCCAGCGGCTCAGGGCGCATCCCAGGAACCGGGTTCTGAGGCATAGGCTGATAGCCGCCTGCCTGCGGCATCGGAAATGGCAGCGCCGGCTCCGTTTGCGCAGTCCGTCCTGTACCCGCCTCCGCCGGGCCTCGCTGGACGGGCGGCGCCGCGGGAACAGGGGCTTGAACTGGGGGGGCTGGAGCTGGCGCAGGCACCGGTGCAGCCGCTGGTGCCGCCGGCGCGCCTTTGCCCTCTGTTATGGTCCTCGGAACATCGACCTCGGGCACGGGCCAAGACGGGCCCGGGTCTACGGAAGCGGCTTCGTTCGTCGGCGCCAGACTCGGCTGCACCGCAACCGGCGCCGCCGGTGTCGGTGCCGGCGGTGTCGGTGGCACGACCGCTGCTGGAGCCGCCGGCGCAGGCACAGGCTTTTCGGCAAGCTCAGGCGCCGCGATGGGCGACGGTGGCGGCGGAACGGGCCGCGGCATATCCTTCATGATTTCGCGCAGCGACGGAGTGGCGCGTGACTGCACGCGCTCGCGGGCTCTGGCCAGGACATCATCGGCGACCGGAACGTCCCGCGCCGGAGCCTGCGCCAATGACGCTTGCAGGGCGCGTATCGCGCCGTCGAAATTCAGGCCATGCGTCTGCAAAATCTCGGCAGCCATGCTGCGTGCGTCGCCGACGACGGCTGCAAGCACGATCGCTCCGTTAATGTCGCGCCTTCGGCTGCCGCGCGCCGCGGCGGCGGCGGCTTCAAGAATGCGCCGGACGTCCTGCGATACGCCAAGCCCGCCGCGGGTCGTCGCCGGATTTTGCGCGCCCCGCAAGACTTGCTCGGTGATATCGGCGCGAAGCCGCTCGATGTTGATGTGGCTGGCGTCGAGAACGGCAATCGCGTCGGAATCGTCGCAAAGAGCAAATAGCAGGTGCTCAAGCGTCACCTCGCCCGCCCCGGTGGCCCTGGCGAATTCCGAGCCGCGCGCCAGCGTGGTGCCGAGATCGGGAGACATCGGGATTTGAGCAAGATCGGTGGCAGTCACGCCCACGAGGTCTCCCAAAACGAAAGCCAAGACTGGCCACAGCCGTACGAGCAACCGTGTCGAAAACACATCAGAGTGGCAAGGGTATAGCATTGGCATGGCCGTGGGCAGGCGGGAATGCCTTTCGTCCCCAGAACCTGCGTCAAGTCCTGCGTCAAGTCCTGCGTCAAATCCTGCATCAGGAAGGCCCGGCAGCCTGAAAGCCGAGGGAAATCCGTTGAGGCATTCGGCTGACGGGCTATAAGACCGCCAACAATCCCGGCGGCCAGTTCTCTGCACCCGCTTCAGTTCAGGTCCGATGGCATTTGGGGGAAACCCGTGACGTCAGCGAAAAGCCTCTTTGAAAAAGATGCCGCCGTCCCGGCCGAAGAACGGCCGAGCGCGCACCAGCAAGCCCGCATTCTGGCTGAGGCCATTCCGCATCTCATCCGCTATGACGAAAAAACCGTCGTCGTGAAATTCGGCGGCAATGCAATGGGCGACGAGGAGCTTTCCAACGCCTTTGCGCAGGACATCGTCTACCTGAAGCAGTCAGGCATCAATCCGATCGTCGTGCACGGCGGCGGGCCCCAGATCGCCAGCATGCTGAAAAAGCTCGAGATCAAGTCCGATTTCGTCAACGGCCTCAGGGTCACCGACAAGCCGACGGTCGAAGTCGTCGAGATGGTGCTCGCCGGCAAGATCAACAAGGAGATCGTCTCGGCAATCAACCGGCAGGGCGGCAAGGCGGTCGGCATTTCCGGCAAAGACGCCAATCTGATGATCGCCAAGAAGATCACGCAGATGCAGGATCCGAAGTCCAACCAGATGATGGACGTCGACATCGGCTACGTCGGCGAGCCGCACGAGGTCAATCCGCACATCGTCGAGGTCATCTCGAAGTCCGACCTTATCCCGGTGATCGCCCCGGTCGGCATCAGCCGCGAGGGCGAAACGCTCAATATCAATGCCGACACGTTCGCATCCGCCCTCGCTGCCCGCATGCAGGCCAAACGCCTGCTGCTGCTGACCGACGTCGCCGGCGTGCTCGACAAGAACAAAGAGCTCATCACCGATCTCACGATCGATGAAGCGCGCGCCATGATCAAGAACGGCACGATCTCGGGCGGCATGATCCCGAAGATCGAAGGTTGCATCGAGGTGGTCGAGGCGGGCGTCGAGGGCGTCGTCATCATCGACGGCCGGGTGCCGCACTGCGTGCTGCTTGAGCTCTTCACCGAGCACGGCGTCGGCACCCTGGTCCACCGCGCCGAACGCAAGAAGGCCAAGACGTGACGGCCGCACCGGCCTCAGCGCTCGAAATTGCTGGAAAGCGGCCGGGCTTTCATCACGTCGACACGTGGATTTTCGACCTCGACAACACGCTCTATCCGGCCTCCTGCAATCTCTTCGCCGAGGTCGACCGGCGCATGAGCGAGTACATTGCCAAGGCAATTGGCGTTCCTCGCGAGCACGCCCGGCATTTGCAGAAAGCCTACTACAGGCAATTCGGCACAACGCTCGCCGGGCTGATGCAGGTGCACAAGCTGCCGCCCGGACCGTTCCTTGAATACGTGCACGACATCGATCTCTCGATGGTGCCGGAGCTCCCCGAGCTCAGAGCCGCGATTGCAGCCCTGCCCGGCCACCGCCTGATCTTCACGAACGGCTCGCGCCGCCATGCCGAAAACGTTGCCCGCCGTCTCGGTGTGCTGGAACTTTTCGAAGACATCTGTGATATTGCCGCCCTCGAATACGTTCCAAAACCCGAGCTCGGCGCCTTCGACCGCCTGTTGAAAATGCACGCCGTTGCGCCGGATCGCGCGGCGATGTTCGAGGACATGCCGCACAATCTCGAGGTCGCCTCGAACCTCGGCATGACGACCGTCCTCGTCCATTCCGACTACATCGACCACCCGGCGCAATTGAAGATCCGTGAATGGCGCGAGCTTCCCGCTCATATTCACTATCTGACGCGCGACCTGACCGCCTTCCTGGCGACCGAAGTAATCGAGGCGATTCGGGTAGGCCGCGACTAGGCGCTCCGCGTTCGCCGGGCTATACCGTCCGCTGATTATTTCGCAGCCACCCGATCCACCCGCCAAGAAGCAACGTTTCCAACGTCATGGCGTCCACTCAAGACATTAGCGCGCTCTTACACCGCGTGGCCCGGCAGGACCGGGCCGCGTTCGCTGAGGTTTACCGGGCAACGAGCGCGAAACTTTACGGCGTCGTGCTCCGTATATTGCATCGCCGGGATATCGCCGACGAGGTGCTGCAAGAGGTTTACGTGAAGATCTGGGAGCGGGCGGCGGACTTCAACCCCGAGAGGGCTTCCCCCATTTCGTGGATGGCGGCCATCGCCCGCAATCGGGCGCTGGACGAGGTGCGCCGCAAGCACCCGGCCTCAATCGAAGACCATCCCGAAATTCAAGACTTCGCATCTGACGACGAAACGGCCCTCGCAGCCGTCATGCGCGGCGAGGATGGCAAGCGCCTGGTAGATTGCCTGACGGGCCTCGAGCCCGACCGCCGCCAAATGGTCGTGCTCGCCTACTGCGAAGGCTTGAGCCGCGATGAGCTTGCAGCAAAATACGGCCAGCCCGTCAACACGATCAAGACGTGGTTGCGCCGGTCGCTCGCACAATTGAAAGGCTGTCTCGGCACATGACCGACGACAAGGACATCGATGGCCTCGCCGGCGAGTACGTGCTCGGCACGCTCGACGCCGGCGAACGCGCGTCGGTGGCAGCGCGGCGCCTGCGCGAGCCGGCCCTCAATGCGACCATTCTCGACTGGGAGCGCCGCTTCGGGCCTCTTGTCGAAACCGCAACACCGGTGACGCCGCCAACGAACCTCTTTTCTAAGATTGAAGCACGCATCGAAGGCGCCGATGTGGCTCCCGCCGGAAGCGCCACGATCATCGATCTTCGCCGCCGCGTCAAAGTCTGGCGGGCGACCGCGCTCGCGACATCGGCACTTGCCGCGAGCCTCGTTGTCGCCGTCGGCGTGCATGAGTTTCAGCCGAAGCCCAAACAGCAAAATCTCGTTGCGGTCTTGCAGAAGGATGCCGCCTCGCCGGCGTTTCTGGTGACCGTCAATGTCGACGATCGCACCATGACGGTGCGCCCCGTCGCCGCCAAGCACGAGGCGGGCAAGAGCTACGAATTGTGGATCGTGCAGGACAGCCTCGGCGCGCCGAAATCCTTGGGCGTCATCGACGAGCCGCACGCCATGACGCGCCCGACGCTCGCCGCCTACAAACGCGATGTGATCGAAAGCGCGACGTTTGCCGTAAGCCTCGAACCAGAAGGCGGCTCGCCGACCGGCGCGCCGACGGGGCCCGTTGTCTTTGCGGGCAAACTCATTGCGCAGACTTTCTGATTGGCTGTCGAAATCCTTGGCCTGCCCTGGTTCCCGGCTCTCAGCTGCGCTTCGGCCGGGATGACAAGGTTTGCTCACAACAGTTGTCATCCCGGGCGAGCCCTCTCGCGAGACCCGGGACCCAGAAGTCCACGTTTCGAAATTGGATCACCTGCAGGCGAAATAAATCGCGAAGCAAAATTCGAAACTCACTTCGAGATGACCCGTATCTCCGGCGCGCTCCCAATGGAGCCGTGAAACATCAACCGGAGAAACCCCAATGTCTAAGCTTATCCGCGCCTCTCTGCTCGGCGCATCTGCCCTCGCACTCGCGCTGTCGTTTGGCGCAGTGGCGACCACCAGCTCTTTCGCCGAAACCATGGAAAAGACCGTCGAAGTCGGCGGCGCGCCGATGTACCCCTCGAAAAACATCGTCGAGAACGCAATCAATTCGAAGGACCACACGACCCTCGTCGCCGCGGTCAAGGCCG
>Ga0209048_10006599_pt1 | contig 10835 bp, 4 predicted proteins | sample FrelakmetCRP12CR_FD_187146 | JGI IMG/M metagenome (GOLD analysis project Ga0209048, IMG submission 187146) | Freshwater lake sediment microbial communities from the University of Notre Dame, USA, for methane emissions studies - CRP12 CR (SPAdes)... | ecosystem: Environmental > Aquatic >... | reverse complement strand
CGCGATCCTGGCCAGTCAAAAGGGCGCCAACGTGCAACAAGATAATATCCCAGCGCCACCCAGTGATGTGCTTCCTTATGTGAAAGATCTGGAGGTCAAGTGGCAGCAGGTGCGCGCTAGCGTTGACATCATTCTCGCCGGCCGTAAGGCGATGCTGTCGGTCAGTGATTTTGTACCCCTGCTGGAAGGCTTGATACCACAACTGCTGGATCTCTCTGAACAAATCGCTACCGGCCTGATTGCCAGCGGCGCCAACACCAAGCAGGTTCATATCGCCACGCGCCAGTTGTTGCTGGGACAGCGTATGGAAAGCAACCTCAATCGTATGTTGACCGGGGGCGTAGGCGCGGCGACTGCGGCGGACCGTTTAGGGCGCGATGTAAGCCTGTTTGGGAGCGTTTTAAAAGGGATGACCAGCGGCGATTCGCAGCTTGGTGTCCAAGCGGTTACCAACCCGGACGCCGCCGCTAAGGTTGCCGAACTCACCGTGTTATTCCGCTCTATTGAGAAGGAGTCCGGCCTGATTCTGAAAAACTCGCCGGAATTCTTCCAGGTTCAGAATGCCACGCAGGCAATCGCCAGCCAGGGTGATGCCCTGTTGGAGTCCAGCAGCAACCTATTGGCCCACTACAAAACCTCGGTCGCTGGCGGCATCAAGTTTTTAGGATTGCACATCAATCAAAAATATGTCTATGGTATCGGTTTGCTGGCGCTGATCCTACTGGTTTTGCTGGCCCGGGAGAACAATCGGGATACCCGGCTGCGTCTGCTAGAAAGCGAGCAGCGTAAGCAGGAGACCGAGGAACAGAACCGGCGTAACCAGGACGCCATTCTTCGCCTCCTGGATGAGTTGGGTGGCCTGGCGGAAGGCGATCTTACGGTGCAGGCCAGCGTAACCGAGGATATCACCGGCGCTATCGCCGATTCCGTCAACTACGCCATCGAAGCCCTGCGCGATTTGGTATCGACCATCAATAACACCTCCGAGTTGATGGCGTCCGCCGCCCAGGAAACCCGCGCCGTCGCCGACCGCTTGGCGCGGGCCAGCGAGGTGCAGGCGCGACAGATCGAGTCTTCCAGCAAAACCGTGACGCAGATGGCGCAGTTCATGGACGATGTGTCGGGTAAAACCGCCTCGGCTGCCGAGGTGGCGGAAAAATCCGTAAAAATCGCGCACGAGGGCGGCGATCGTGCGCGCAGCACCATTCAGGGCATGGACACCATCCGCGAGCATATCCAGGAAACCGCCAAGCGCATGAAGCGGCTTGGCGAGAGTTCTCAGGAAGTCGGCGATATCGTCGCGCTGATCAATGACATTGCCGACCAGACTAACATCCTGGCGCTGAATGCGGCCATTCAGGCGTCGGCGGCCGGTGAGGCAGGCCGCGGCTTCGCTGTGGTCGCCGATGAGGTACAACGGTTGGCGGAGCGCTCCGGTAACGCGACCAAGCGCATCGAGGCGCTGGTCAAGACCATCCAGGCCGATACTAATGAAGCCATCATCTCGATGGAGAAGAGCACAAGCGAAGTCGTGAACGGCGCTGGTTTGGCGGAGAAGGCTGGTGAGGCCTTGGAGGAGATAGAAACCGTTTCGGCCCGTCTCGCCACCCTGATCAACGAGGTTTCCAAGGCTGCCGGCCAAGTGACCGAGATGGCGGCCCGGGTATCTACCGCCATGATTTCCATCAACGAGATTACCGCCCAGACTTCCGAAAGCAGCCTGGCCACTGCTTCCTCAATTGGCAAGCTCAACCAATTGGCCCAGGAACTGCGCCAGTCAGTAGCGGGTTTCCGGTTGCCTGATCAAGCACTGGGTAATAGTTAGTAGCGGCCATGGTGGCCGATTTTTGGCAAGGCGTTAGCACTTATCACCGGTGCGGCGCCCCACCCGTTCCTGGAGAGGAAATATGATCTCGCATGCCACGGACAACTCGTTGAAATTGCTCAAGGAAGGGCTGGAATTAACGCTGCAGCGGGTGCAATCTGATCTGGAATCCTATCTAGAAAATCCTGCCGATGAGACAGTACTGGATTCCATGGCTGAGGGTATCGACCAGATTCGTGGAGCGTTCGCAAAGTTCGATCAAACGGACGCGATTTTGCTCACAGAAGAGACGATCGCCCTGACCCGGGAGTTGGCGCATACCAAGATGGAGCCGGCGGTTCGCGAGCAACGGCTGACTGTTTTGCTGCGCGCTGTATTGCAGGTGCCGCAATACCTGCAATGGCTGCAACGCGGCAGCAAGCAACCCTTCAATTTGCTGCCCTTGATCAACCAGGTGCGCGCTGTCCGTGGACTGCCGCCTGTCGCCGCAAAGAAAGTTCCGGCTTTTCTGACGGCTGCCAAGCACCCGGTCGGTGAACGGCGTATGCGTAAACTAGCCGCCCGTTTACGGCCGCTCTTGCAGCGCGCCTTGCTTGGTATGCTGCGGGGACAGACGGTCGCCAGCGAAGGTGAAATCGTCAGCCTATTTTCACAATTCAAAGAGGCCGCTGGTAGCGAAACCGCCTACCATTTCTGGTGGCTGGCGGAGGGTTTGGCGCGGGAGCTGCAAAACGGCGACATTCCCTCCGGACGAGATATCAACCTTCTGCTGCGGGATCTGGATAATCAGGTCAAGTATTTGCTTGAGAGCGGCAAGCTGTTTCCCGATGAAGGCGCCGCGGAAACTTTCAGCCGGCGTCTTATCAACCACCTGTCGAGCAGCAGCACGGGCCTGGCCCGCCTGCAAAACCGAACTGATTATCAGCCGCCGCGACTTGATCAGCCAACTGCCCTTAGCATGCCGGCATCGGTGAGCCCGCCTGATGTGGAGACCTTGCTGCGGATTACCGATGTATTGAAGGAATCGCTGGCGCTGATCAAGGACGCTGTGGATCGTCTGGCTAACGATAGCCAGCGCCGGACCGGCAGCCTGCAAGCGGAACTGGAACGCCTGCACGAGGCGGCCAACATCCTGACCGTACTCAACATGGATGTTTCCGCCCACCTTATTCAGCGGCATCTGAAAATCTTTCAGCAGTGGTTGGCAGGCAGTAACAGGATAACCGATAAGCAGATCACGAAGCTGGCCTGTGAATTGATCCTGGTCGAGGATAGCCTGGAAGGCGTGGGCGAGTTTGCCTATAACCAGAAATTAGCGGCCCCAGCGACTCAGGGTCTGAACGATGCCGACCGAGCCGCCCTGGTCATCATGGATTTTCAACGCCAGGAGGCGCGCCGGGCTGTTACTCAAGAGACCATTACGCTGTTGAGAGGGGCGCAGGAGTCGGTTGCAAGCTGCCTGAATGCTGGCGCAGCGGTCCCCCCCTGGAAAGAGCTGCAGTCTTTCTTACGCGGCGTCAGCGGCATCCTCGCCGTCCTGGAGCGCGGCCAGGCGGTAGCGTTGACGCAACGCTTGGTCCAGGTGGTTCATAACCTGGCCGCTGCCAAGACAGTGGAAAAGAGCGCGCCGCTGGCCAACGCTTTCGCCGACATTCTGATTACCCTGGAGTATTACCTGGAAATGCTGGGTGAAGGCAGGGAACCGAATGGCGATATCCTCGCTCATGCCGAGAGCCAATTACGTCTGCTGGAGGGCATTGCTGTCTTGCCACCAGACCTGGCGGAGGCGCCCGAGCTGCTGCCTGCCGAGCCTGCCGAAGCAGCAACGCTGGCGGATTCCGAGGTGCCTGGTTTGCCGCGTGACCTGACTGCGGAGATTGCGGAACTCGAGATGATCGAGTTACCGGATCTCGAGCCTACCCGGGCTTTTGAAGATTCGGCTGCTGCGGCTACCGCGGCGTCGAGCCTGCCCGTGCCGGCGGCGCCAGCGGGGGCTGGAAGCAGCGTCGATCCCGAATTTGTAGAGATATTTCTCGAGGAAGCACGGGAGGAACTCGTCAGTATCGGCGAGCAACTGGCGGTTTGGCGAAATAATCTGGCTGACAAGGATGCGCTGACCTCTGTCCGCCGTTCCTTCCACACCTTAAAGGGTAGTGGCCGCATGGTCGAGCAGTTCACCATCGGCGACTTTGCCTGGTGTTTCGAGAATCTCCTCAATCGTGTTCTGGATGGCACGGTGACAGCCTCTTTTCAGTTGGTGGAGGCGCTTGCCGAGGCCCAGGCGGCCCTGGACACCCTGGTCAATGGTGGTCCAGAAAAGAGCGCAGCGCTGGCGGAAACCTTGACAGCGCTAACGCAGCGCGCCGAAGCCTTGGTGCGCGGTGAGGTCTCAGCGGAAGGCTTGATAGTCCCGGTTGTAACCGCCACCCCTGCCCCGGCAGAAGAGACTGTGATCACGCCGGTGGACGTTGTCTCTGAAGAAGCCATAACGAAGCCGGTTGAGGAGGGTGCGCCAGCGATTGCCGAAGCTACCGAGGAGCTATTGGCAGAACCCGCCACGGCTGTGCAATTCCCAGCCAAAACAGTGCCAGCGCCCGCCGAAGTCGATCTGGAACTGATAGAGATATTCCAATATGAAGCCGCTGAAATCCTTGACGCCAGCGATGACATCCTGGCGCGCTGGAATGCGAACCAGAGCGATGATGACCTGCTGAATGACCTGCGCCGCGAGATGCACACGCTGAAGGGCAGCTCACGGATGGCAGGTTTTATGGCGATCGGCGATCTGGCGCATGCCATGGAGTCCATCCTGGACATCATGTCCAAGCACAGCGTGCAGGATGCATCTTCGCTGGTTGAAGCCTTACAGCAGGCGCTGGATCGCCTTAACGGCATGCTGGCTGCGGTTCGCAGTAGCGCAGCGATATCCCCCGCGACCGATCTCATCGCCGATCTTAAGGAGCTGGTGGCGAGCAAGACGCTTGGGGAAAAGGCGCCGCCGCCATGGGAGAAAGTACCCGTCGAGCCTCTGGAAAGCGCAGCGGAAACAGCCGCTGCGGCAGCCGTGCCCGCGCTGGTTACGGCGGACAAGCCGTCCGCCGAAGTCGATCCTGAATTGGTGAAGGTGTTCTTGTTTGAAGCTGCCGAGATACTCGATGCCAGTGATGTCATCTTGCAAGGCTGGCGTGCCGATTTGGAAAATGTCGAGCTGCTGAACGATCTGCGTCGCGAGATGCATACGCTGAAGGGCAGTTCGCGGATGGCGGGCTTTTCGGTCATTGGCGACCTGGCTCACGCCATGGAATCGGTGCTGGATGTCATTGGCAAAGGCGCCATGAAAGCCTCAGCCACGGTGGTTGACGCATTGCAGCGGGCTCTGGATGGGCTCAATGACATGATGGCGCGAGTTCAGGGCGGCACGGAAATTGCTCCAGCCAACGACCTCATTAGCGATCTCAAGGGCATGCTGGGCGAAGCGCCTACGGAAAAACCCGTTGCCATACCGGCGCCACCCAGCGCCAAAACGACAGAGAAGGCGGTGGCCGCCGCCGGCGAAGATACCATTCGGGTAAGTTCAGCCTTGCTGAACACCCTGGTTAATGAGATGGGCGAGAGCAGTATCTATCGCGCCCGCATTGACCAGGGGGTGGGCAGCCTGCGTTTCAACCTGTCTGAACTGAACCAGACCGTGTTTCGCCTTCGCCAGCAGTTGCGGCGCTTGGAAATCGAGACTGAGACACAGATTCGGTCGCGTTACGAAGATGCTTCCAAGGATCACCAGAAGGACTTTGATCCCCTGGAGCTCGACCGTTTCTCTGAACTGCAGCAACTTTCCCGCTCGCTGCTGGAAAGCGTCGATGACCTGACCAATCTGCAGGGCACCCTGGAAGAGCAGGCCCAGGAGATGAGCTTTCTGCTTGAACAGCAGGGCAAGGTCAACAAGGAGGTTCAACAGGGACTGATGCGAACCCGAATGGTGCGCTTCAGCAGCATCGCGCCGCGCTTGCGCCGGGTGGTGCGACAAGCTGCCCAGGAATTGGGCAAAAGCGCCGAGTTGGTGCTGGAGGGTTCGGAAGCCGAGGTAGATCGCACCATCCTGGAGAACATGCTGGCGCCGCTGGAGCACATGCTGCGCAATTCCATTTCCCATGGTATCGAAGAACCGGAACGGCGCCGCGCCGCTGGCAAACCCGAGACCGGCGCCATCACCCTGGCGATGCGTCGCGAAGGGGGGGAACTGGTATTGACGTTAAGCGATGATGGCGCCGGCCTCAATTTCGAAGCCATTCGCGCCAAGGGCGAAGCCAATGGCCTGCTGAAGCCGGGTGAATCGGTGACCGAGGATGAGTTGATCGCTTTGCTGCTGCGGCCGGGCTTTTCCACCGCTACCAAGGTGACCCAGATTTCTGGTCGCGGGGTTGGCATGGACGTCCTCAACGATGCCATCAAGAGCATGCGCGGGGCTTTACTGATTAGGTCCCATCCCGGCCGGGGCACGAACTTCACCATCCGCCTGCCGTTCTCCCTGGCAGTCACCCAGGCCCTCTTGGTGCAGGTGGGTGGCGATACCTATGCAGTGCCGTTGCTGAGCATCGAGTCGGTCGTGCGACTCAATGAGGGGGAGATGCAAACCTATCTTTCCGGCGAGTCCGTGGATTATAAATTTGGGGAATACAGTTATCCCCTGCATAATTTGGGAATCCTGTTCGGCGCCGGTAACCTCGCGACCAATGAGGGTACTATCACCGACAAGCGGCCTGCAGCGCTGTTATTCCGCAGCGCCGAGGCCAGCGCCGCACTGCAAGTAGATGCAGTGCTCAGTAACCAGGAAATCATCGTCAAGCCGGTAGCGCCGCAATTCCAGTCGGTAACCGGCCTCTCCGGCGCGACAGTCTTGGCCGACGGGCGCGTCGTCGTGGTTCTCGATCTGGCTGCCCTGGTCCGCAATCTCGCCTCCCAGTCTCGCAAGCAAGCGGAGGCCCGAGCCCTGTATATCGTGCGCCAGCAGAGCTACCAGAATCACATCAGGGCCATGGTCATCGATGACTCCATCACCATGCGCAAAGTAACGTCTCGTTTTCTGGAGCGCCACAATATCGACGCCACCACCGCCAAGGACGGCCTGGAAGCGGTTACCAAGCTCGAAGAGCAGATACCGGATTTGGTGATACTAGACATCGAAATGCCGCGCATGGATGGCTTTGAGGTGGCGACCCACATTCGCAACCAGCCCCACCTGAAAAAGGTGCCAATTATCATGGTGACCTCCCGCGGCGGCGAAAAGCACCGTGAGCGCGCTGCCAAGATAGGGGTCAACGCTTACCTGACCAAGCCCTATCAGGAAGAAGAAATGCTGAACACTATTCGTAGCGTTTTGAGTGAACAGGGTTTGGATTTGTTGATCTGAATACCTGCCGTAGGGAGAAGATAAAGACTATGGAACTGGAACAATCACAGGTGCTGCGCAGTTTTCTCATTCCCCTCCAGGGAGGCCAGGCCATACTGCCGAATAGCTCTCTGGTTGAAGTGCTACCCTTCGCCATCCCACTGAAATTGGACAAGAGCCCCCCCTGGGTGGTGGGTACTACGCTCTGGAAAACGGTTAACGTTCCCTTGGTGAGTTTGGACCGCCTCATCTACGACAGTGATTCGACTCTGGACACCAACACCCGAATCGTGATGGTCAATGCACTGGGCAGTGATTCCCGTCTGCCTTATTTGGGCTTGCTGGGGATCAATATGCCACGGGTGATTACCTTGGAGCGCGCGCAAATTACCTTGGATGTGACCGCGGGACCGCTTAAACCAGGGGTATTGAGTTGGGTGCAGGTTGGCGACCAGGGAGGCTGCATCCCGGATATCGACGCCATCGAGGCCCAACTCCTTCCCTTACTGTAGCGCTGCCGAACTCACCCCTGGGTTATGTCGGCGGATGTGTGCTCAGGGAGCTAACCTCCATGCCGGTTAAGGTTTCCTCCAGGGCTGCAAGGCCGGTGATAGGTGGGGAGCATTGGGTCCCGCTACACACATAGGCCAACAGACCGTCTCCCGCCTCCCGCTTAGCCAGTAAACCGGGCAATGGAGCTGCATCAACCGGGATCGCCAAGGTCAGCCGACGCGGGGCAAAGGGTCGAGCGCAGCGCTCCCGCCAGGATTCGATGGCTTCGCGTGGTCCCCGCAGGATAATGGTCTGACCGGGGAAATAATATTCCTCCAGGGCTAGCAGCAGGGCCTCGCAGGCGGTTGGCATCTGCTCGATACTCGGCCAGGCCCATTTCAGGGTGCGCTCCGCCGCCACTAGATAAGGCATGTGGCCCAGCAGGTGTCCGAGCTTGAGCAAAACCAGGGCGGCGATACCGTTACCAGCGGGCAGGGCATCGTCGTGGATGGGTTTGGGACGCTGGATCAGTGGCTCATGGTCGTCGGCGGTGAAATAAAAGCCACCTTTGCGCGGATCCTGAAAGTGCTCCAGCATGACATCGGTCAACGCCAGGGCGAAATCCAGATCACCGTCGCGCCAGCGGGCCTGCAGGAGCTCCAGGATGCCGTCGATCAGAAAGGCATAATCATCCAGGTAGGCGGCCAAGTTGGCCTTGCCATCCTTGCAGGTGGCGAGCAACCGACCCTTCCGCCACAGATTGGCGCGGATGAAGTCCAGGGCGCGCTCGGCCGAGACGATGAAATCGGTCCGCCCCAGATGCCGCCCCGCACTGGCCATGCCCTTGATCATCAGGCCGTTCCAGGCGGTCAGGATTTTCTCGTCGCGGCCCGGCCATACCCGTTGCTGGCGCACGGCGAACAGCTTGCCGCGGGCGCTGTCCAGTAGGGACTGCGCTTGGTCAAGGTTGAGGCTGGCCTGTTTGGCCACAGCCTCGATTGCTCCAAAGGTATGCAGATGCCAGTGGCCCTCGAAATTGGCCTGCCGGTCCAGGCCGAAACAGGCGGCAAACACGGTGTATTCCACCGGGCTTAGCAGGCTGTTAACTTCTTCCCGCGTCCAGCGATAGAATTTGCCTTCCTCGCCTTCCGAGTCAGCGTCCAGGGTGGAATAGTAACCGCCCGCCGGCGATTGCATCTCCCGTATCACCCAGGCGCCGGTCTCTTCAGCGACCCGCTTGAACAGGGCCTCATGGGTGGCGGCCCAGGCCTGACCGTAGAGAGCCAGGAGGGGACCGTTGTCATACAGCATCTTCTCAAAGTGTGGGATCATCCACTGCTCATCCACCGAGTAGCGGCAGAAGCCGCCGCCCAACTGGTCGTAGATACCGCCCAAGGCCATCTTGCGCAGAGTGAAATGGGCAGCGCCCACGGCCTGCTCATCGGGCTCGCCGCTCGGCACGGTTGCGGCCCAATGGCGCAGCAGGCGCTCGATGCTAGTCGGATGAGGAAACTTGGGTGCCTGACCCAAACCGCCATGGACGGTGTCGAAGTTCTGCAGCAGCTGATCGCGGGCCTCCTGGAGCGGCGCAGGATTGACCGTATAGCCGGTCTTGGCCTGGCGGGAGGAACCAGTTTTCAAGGCTTGAAGCAAGGAGTCATTCTGCTGGCGCACGTCCTCATCGTGGGCGCGGTAGTAGGCAATGAGACGCCGCAGCAGATCGGTAAAAGCCGGCATGCCGTAGCGAGGCTCCCTGGGAAAATAAGTACCTCCCAGGAAGGGAATCTGGTCAGCGGGAGTGAGGAACATGGTCAGCGGCCAGCCGCCGCCCCGCTGGTTCAGCAACTGAAAGGCGGTCTGGTAGATCTTGTCGAGGTCTGGCCGTTCCTCGCGGTCCACCTTGATATTGACGAACAGCTCGTTCATCACCTTGGCGGTCTCGGGATCCTCGAAGGACTCATGGGCCATGACGTGGCACCAGTGGCAGGCGGAGTAGCCGATGGACAGCAGGATGGGCTTGTTCTCGCGGCGCGCCTGTTCCAGCGCCTCCTCGCCCCACGGATACCAGTCCACCGGATTGTGAGCGTGTTGCAGCAGATAGGGACTGGTCTCATGGATCAGGCGGTTGGTGTGGGTCGTGTCGTGCATGGCGGCAACCCCCAAATGACTTATTTAATTAGTCAACTATAAGGGATGGCAGGCAGCTTGTCTTGCCCTTTTATGCCCGCTGGACGCACGCAATAGAACCCATGAAGACCGGTTGTTTCTGGTATGGATTCCTTGCATAAGTTGCAACCTCTTGAGATAAATCCATGAACGCCTCGACCTCTTCCATAATCTCCGCCTCGATGGTGGCCAGCTTATCCAGCCGATGCATGTCTATTGATACTCGTCTATTGATACTCGTGCCCGACGATACGATGATCAGACAGGTACGGCGAGAGGGGCTTGCCGCACCGGGTGGGTGGCGAAGCGCCTTTCGAGGTTCGGTTGTTTGAAGATGGGGTTGAAATGCATAATTTGTTTACCCGCCAAGGCTCTCGCGTTAACCTTGGCAGCCTCTCCCACTGGCACAAGCTTATGTCCGCTATTTTGCATCCTGATTTCCCCTCACTGCGCCTGAAAAAAACCGAAGAGCGTCGCCTGCGTGCGGGTCACCTGTGGGTGTTCAGCAATGAGGTCGATACGGTTGCTACGCCCTTGAAGAACTTTGAAGCGGGTCAGGTGGTGGTCATTGCAGCCCATAACGGCAAAGCATTGGGAACCGGCTATGTAAACCCGCATTCCCTGATCTGCGCCCGCCTGGTCAGCCGCGATCCCGCCCACCCCTTGAGTCCATCGCTGTTGGTGCATCGCCTCAAGGTGGCCCTGAGTTTGCGGGAACGGCTTTATGGCCAGCCCTTTTACCGGCTGGTTTACGGCGAGGCCGATGGCCTGCCGGGTTTGGTGATCGACCGTTTCGATACGGTGTGCGTGGTACAAATCACCACGGCCGGCATGGAGCGCCTGAAAAACGCCGTCCTGGCTGCTCTGGAAAAAGTGCTGAAACCCGGCGCCGTGTTGTGGCGCAATGACAGTCCGGTGCGCGAATTGGAAGGGTTGGACAGTTATGTAGAGATGGCCTTGGGCGAG
>Ga0209048_10006598_pt1 | contig 10836 bp, 8 predicted proteins | sample FrelakmetCRP12CR_FD_187146 | JGI IMG/M metagenome (GOLD analysis project Ga0209048, IMG submission 187146) | Freshwater lake sediment microbial communities from the University of Notre Dame, USA, for methane emissions studies - CRP12 CR (SPAdes)... | ecosystem: Environmental > Aquatic >... | reverse complement strand
GCAGCAGGTTTCGGCCGAAATCCTGCGAAAGATGAAGAAGACGGCCGAGGATTACCTGGGCGAGGAAGTCACGGAGGCCGTCATCACGGTTCCGGCGTACTTCAACGACTCGCAGCGGCAGGCGACCAAGGACGCCGGCAAGATCGCCGGCCTCGAGGTCAAGCGGATCATCAACGAGCCGACCGCGGCGGCGTTGGCGTTCGGCATGGACAAGAAGGAAGGTGACCGCAAGATCGCCGTGTACGACCTGGGCGGCGGCACGTTCGACATCTCGATCATCGAAATCGCCAATGTCGAGGGCGAGCACCAGTTCGAAGTGCTGTCGACCAACGGCGACACGTTCTTGGGCGGCGAGGATTTCGACCAGCGGCTCATCGACTACATCGTCACCGAATACAAGAAGGAGTCCGGCGTCGACTTGAAGAACGACGTGCTGGCGCTGCAGCGCCTCAAGGATTCGGCCGAAAAGGCCAAGATCGAACTGTCGTCGTCGCAGCAGACCGAGATCAACCTGCCGTACATCACGGCGGACCAGTCCGGGCCAAAGCACCTGACGATGAAGGTCACGCGCGCCAAGCTGGAAGCGCTGGTCGAGGAACTGATCGAGCGCACGATCGAGCCCTGCCGCGTCGCGATCAAGGACGCCGGCGTCAAGCTGTCGGACATCTCCGACGTGATCCTGGTCGGCGGTCAGACGCGCATGCCGAAGGTGCAGGACAAGGTCAAGGAGTTCTTCGGCAAGGAGCCGCGCAAGGACGTGAATCCGGACGAGGCGGTGGCTGTGGGTGCGGCCATCCAGGGCGGCGTGCTGAAGGGTGACGTGAAGGACGTGCTGCTGCTCGACGTGACACCACTTTCGCTGGGCATCGAGACGCTCGGCAGCGTCATGACCAAGCTCATCAAGAAGAACACGACGATCCCGACCAAGGCGCAACAGGTGTTCTCGACGGCGGACGACAACCAGGGCGCGGTGACCATCCACGTGCTGCAGGGCGAGCGCGACGTCGCGGGCGGCAACAAGAGCCTCGGCCAGTTCAACCTCGAAGGCATTCCGCCGGCGCCGCGCGGCACGCCGCAGATCGAGGTCACGTTCGACATCGACGCCAACGGCATCCTGCATGTGTCGGCCAAGGACAAGGCGACGGGCAAGGAGAACAAGATCACGATCAAGGCCAACTCGGGGCTGTCCGAGGCCGAGATCGAGAAGATGGTGAAGGACGCGGAGGCGCACGCCGAGGACGACCGCAAGATGGTCGAGACGGTGCAGGCGCGCAACAGCCTCGACGCGCTGGTGCACAGCGTGAAGAAGTCGGTGGCGGAGTACGGCGACAAGGTCGAAGCCGAGGACAAGGCGAAGATCGAGGCCGCGGTGAAGGACGCCGAGGAACTCCTGAAGCAGAACGACGCAACCAAGGAGCAGCTCGAGGCCCGCGCCGAGGAACTCGCGAAGACGTCGCAGAAGTTGGGCGAGGTCATGTACGCGCAGGCGCAGGCGGCGGCGGGTGCTGCTGCGGGGGGTGCGGGCGCGGAAGCAGGGGGAGCGGCAGGCGGGGCAGGCGCGGGTGGCGGGCACCACGCCGAAGAGAAGGTCGTCGACGCCGAGTTCACGGAAGTCAAGGACGCAAAGTAATGTCCTCGATATTCCGTCGCGCCGAACGAAGGTGAGATTGCGGCGGTAGCGCGCGACGGAATATCCGGCCGGATTGGAGTGGTCGCCTGCTGGCGACCCTCAATCCGGCCTTTGCCGTTGTGGCATGGTCTTGTCGAAGCACGCTTTACGTTCACAGGCAACTCAAGGGGCAACTTAGGATCATGGCGAAGCGGGACTACTACACGACACTCGGCTTGAGCCGCAACGCGACGGAAGAGGACATCAAGAAGTCCTACCGCAAGCTCGCGATGAAGCACCATCCGGACCGCAACCTGGATGACAAGGGCGCCGAGGAGAAATTCAAGGAAGCGAAGGAGGCCTACGAGGTCCTGACCGACGCGAAAAAGCGCGCGGCCTACGATCAGTTCGGCCATGCGGGCGTTGATCCGTCCGCAGGGTTCGGCGGCGGACGTCCGGGCGGCCCGGAAGGCTTCGGCGGCTTCGCCGACGCCTTCGGCGACATCTTCGGCGAGATCTTCGGGCAGCAGGGCCGCGGCGGTGGCAGCGGCGTCTATCGCGGCGCGGACTTGCGCTACAACCTAGAATTGTCGCTGGAGGACGCCGCGCGCGGCACGGAAGTGAAGATCCGCATTCCGGCCATGGAGGGATGCGAGACGTGCCACGGCACGGGCGCCAAGCCGGGCACGCAACCGAAAACCTGCGGTTCGTGCGGCGGTCGCGGCGAGGTGCGCGTATCCCAGGGCTTCTTCTCGATCCAGCAGACGTGTCCGACCTGCCGCGGCACCGGCAAGGTGATTCCGGAGCCCTGTGGCACGTGCCACGGCGCGGGCCGGGTGAAAAAACACAAGACGCTGTCGGTCAAGATCCCGGCGGGCGTGGATACCGACGATCGCATCCGGCTGACCGGAGAAGGCGAAGCCGGCTTGAACGGCGGCCCCGCTGGCGACCTCTACGTGGTCGTCAACCTCAAGGCGCACCAGGTGTTCCAGCGCGATGCGGCGGACCTGCATTGCGAATTGCCGATCAGCTTTGCGACTGCGGCATTGGGCGGCGAACTGGAAATTCCCACGCTTGACGGGCACGCCACGATCAAGGTGCCCGCGGAGACCCAATCGGGTCAGACGTTCCGGCTGCGCAACAAGGGCATTCGTCCGGTCCGCGGGTCCACGCAGGGCGACCTGTATTGCCACGTGGTGATCGAGACGCCGGTCAAGCTCACGTCGAGGCAGAAGGAGCTGCTGCGCGAATTCGAGAAGATCAACGACGAAGATCCGGGCAAGCACAATCCGCGCGCCAAGGGCTGGTTCGACAAGGTCAGGGATTTCTTTGGCCAGTGAGCTTTGGCCAGTGAGCTTGGGCCAGGGAGCTTTGGCTGATGAGCTTCCGGCCCGACGCCGGGCCCCGAGTCGACGTCGCGCGCGCGAAAAGCTGGAACAGCTCCATGCGCTGGAAGAGAAACAATACGTCGACCCGGTGACGTTCGCGCAGATTCACCGCGCACTTGGCGAAATGGACGAGTCGCTCCGCTGGTATGAAAAGGCCTTCGCGGACCGCACGACGAACATGGTCTTCACGGCCATCATGCCGGGATTGAGCCCCGAGCTCGTGGGCAACGCGCGCTACCAGGCGATCATCGACCGCATGGGCTTTCCGCAGGCGACCAAGCCGGCGATCTGATGTCCGACTACGACGTCGTCGTGATCGGCGCCGGCGCGGCCGGCATGATGTGCGCCGCACAGGCCGGGCAGCGCGGTCGCCGCGTGTTGCTGATCGAGCACTATCATCTGCTGGGCGAGAAGATCCGCATTTCGGGCGGCGGTCGCTGCAATTTCACCAACACCGGCGCCGGCCCCGCCCATTTCCTGTCGCAGAGTCCGGATTTCTGCCGCTCCGCGCTCGCGCGCTACACGCCGCGTCACTTCATCTCCCTGGTCGAGAAGTACGGCATCGCGTATCACGAGAAGAAACTGGGCCAGTTGTTCTGTGACGACACCGCGCAGGACATCATCCGCATGCTCAAGGCGGAATGCGACCGCGGCAACGTGCAGTGGCGGATGCCGTGCCCCGTCGTCGGCGTGATGCGTCGGACGGACGGTTTCGAGATCGCCACGCCGAAGGGATCGGTTCGCTCCGTGTCGCTCGTCATCGCCACCGGCGGACTGTCGGTCCCGAAGATCGGCGCGACCCCTTTCGGCTATCGGATCGCGGAGCAATTCGGGCTCCCGGTCGTGCCGCCGCGGCCGGGGCTGGTGCCGCTCGCGTTCGCGCCCGAGGCGCTGGCGCACTACGGCGACCTCTCGGGAATATCCGTGGACGCGGAAATCTCGTGCCATGGCGGGCACTTTCGCGAGAACCTGCTGTTCACGCATCGCGGGCTCTCCGGTCCGGCAATCCTGCAGATTTCATCGTACTGGGACGGCCGCACGCCGCTGTCGATCGACCTCCTGCCCGGCGAGGACGCCGCGGCATGGCTGTGCGCGCAGGCCAACTCGCGGGCGCAGCTGCCGACGCTGCTCGCGCAACGGCTGCCGAAGCGCTTCGCGCAGCAGTGGTCCGCGGCGCACGGCGTGGCGATGCCGATGAGGCAGCTGGGCGAAACGCGGCTGCGTGAAATTGCCACACAGTTGCACGATTGGCAGGTGCTGCCTTCGGGCACGCTCGGGTATCAGAAGGCGGAAGTCACGTGCGGCGGCGTGGCGACTGGCTGCCTTTCCTCGAAAACAATGGGCGCGACGGACGTCCCGGGCCTCTACTTCATCGGCGAGGTCGTCGACGTCACAGGCTGGCTCGGCGGTTACAACTTCCAGTGGGCGTGGGCTTCGGGTCACGCCGCCGGGCAATTCGCGTAACCAAACGGCACAGTGCCACCCCGACTTGTCCCGGACCCGCGGTTCGGCATAGCATGCAGCGCTTCGTCCGCCTTTTCCGAGGAGTTCCCTGTGTCCGTTCGCCTTGTCGTCGCCGCAATCGCGCTCTGTTGTTCCATCGCTGCCTTCGGTCAGGTAAAGATAGGGCTCATGGTCTCGGCCACTGGCCCCACGTCGGCGATCGGCATCCCGCAGAAGAACACCGGGGACATGCTGCCGAAGAAGATCGGCGATGCGACGGTGGAGTACATCCAGTTGGAGGACGGCGGCGACACGACCCGTGCCGTGCAGAACGTCAAGAAGCTGATCCAGGAGAACAACGTCGACGCGCTGATCGGCCCGTCGACCACGCCCAACGCGCTGGCGATCCTCGATTTCATCGCGGACGCAAAGGTGCCGATGATGGCCACCGTGGGCACGTCGTCGGTGGTCGAGCCCCTCGACGCAAAGAAGCGCTGGGTGTTCAAGACCACGCAGAACGACGACATCATCGCCAGCGCGCTCCTGAACCACATGGTGAAGAACGGCGTGAAGACGGTGGGTTTCATCGGATTCAACGATCCGTACGGCGAGAACTGGTACAAGGTGTTTGGCCCGATGGCCGAGAAGGCCGGCATCACCATCGTCGCCAACGAACGCTATGCGCGCAACGATCAGAGCACGACGGGACAGGTTCTGAAGCTGATGGCGGCCCGGCCGGATGCGGTGCTGATTGCCGCGGTCGGCGGTCCCGCGGTGCTGCCGCAGGCCACGCTGTTCGACCAGGGCTACAAAGGGCGAATCTACCAGACGCACGCGGTGGCGACGGACGATTTCATCAAGCTCGGCCGCGAGAAGGTCGAAGGGACGGTGCTCGCAGCCGGGCCGATGCTGGTCATCGACGAAATTCCGGACTCCAACCCGACGAAAAAAGTGGCCCAGGGCTACATCGCTGCCTACGAGAAGCAGTACGGCACCAAGCCGGCGACTTTTGGAGCCAATACCTGGGACGGCGGCATCCTGCTCGAACGCGCGATTCCGGTTGCGCTCAAGGCCGGCAAGCCGGGCACCGAGGCGTTCCGGAGCGCTTTGCGCGACGCGGTGGAGAAGGAACGCGAGATCGTCGGGACGCAGGGCGTCTTCAACATGTCCGCCACCAATCACAACGGCATGGATGATCGCGCGCGAGTGACGGTCGTCGTCAAGGACGGCAAGTTCCGCCTGCTTCAGGAGTGACCATTGCTGCGGATCTGCTGCCCGTCCCGAGCAAAGCGAGGGATCTGCAGTTCAACAGATTGTGACGAGGAGATTCCTCGGAGCCTTCGCTCCTCGGAATGACACAAGGGTTCTTCTGCTGCCACTTCCAGCATGCGCCTGATCGGAATCCTGCTTGCAGCTGGCCGGGGCGCACGCTTCGGCGGGGCCAAATTGCTGGCACCCCTGCCGGCTGCCGCGCACGGTGCGGGTGCCGGCACGGCCATCGGCGTGGCGTCCTGCCTGCACTTGATGGCCGCGCTGCCGGAGGTCGTGGCGGTCGTGCGCCCGGGCGACTCGATCCTCGCGAGCCTCCTGCGCGCGGCCGGGGCACAGGTCGTCGCAAGCGCGCGTGCGGACGAAGGGATGGGCGCGAGCCTCGCTTGCGGCGTGCTGGCTGCAGCGCAGGCCGATGGCTGGATCGTGGCGCTGGCCGACATGCCGTGGATCGACCCCGCCACCGTTGCGCAGGTCGCCGACGCCGTTCGCGACGGCTCGGAGCTCGTCGCCACGACGCACATCGGCGTGCGCGGCCATCCGGTCGGCTTTGCCCGCCGGCACTACGCTGCGCTGACGGGGCTGGGCGGGGACGAAGGCGCGATATCCATCCTGGCTGCCCATCGCGATGTCCTGCGGCTTATTGAAGTCGCGGACAGCGGCGTATTGCGCGATGTCGACACACGCGCCGACATCGGCGCCTGATCAGTCCTCGGCGACGCTCTGCCAGAGGTCGGCTTGGCGATCGCGGCCATGGCGCCGCTCTTCCTGGGTTCGCCACCACGACCGCAATTGCGCCTCGGGCATCGGCCGCGCGATGAGGTAACCCTGCGCTTCCTCGCATCCGTGGGCACGCAGGAAATTGAACTGCGCGGCGGTCTCCACGCCTTCGGCAATGCAGCGCAGGCCGAGCGAGTGCGACAGTGCGATGATCGCCTGTGTGATCGCCTCGTCGTTGCGGTTCTTTTCCAGCCCGTGCACGAAGCGCTGGTCGATCTTGACCCCTTGTATGGGCAAGCGCGCGAGGTACGAAAGGCTGGAGTACCCGGTGCCGAAGTCATCGATGGTGATCGATACGCCCATCTGTTTCAGCTTCATGAGCGTGGCCACCGCCCTTTCCGGATGCGTGATGATCACGCTCTCGGTGATTTCGAGGTCGAGATGTTGTGGCGACAGACCGCTTGACGACAGCGCTTCCTCGACGGTCGAAAGCCAGTTGTCGTGCTGCAGCTGCTGCACGGACAGGTTGACCGAAAGTCGCAGCGGCATGTCGAGGCGGTGCCATTGCATGACCTGCCGGCAGGCGTCGCGCAGCACGCGGGCGCCCAGCGCCTGGATCATTCCCGACTCCTCGGCAATGGGAATGAACTCGGCCGGGGCAATCACGCCGCGATCCGGGTCCCGCCAGCGCAGGAGCGCCTCGACTCCGCACGCACGGCCGGACTTCATCTCGATCTGCGGTTGATAGACGAGGAAGAACTCGTCGTCCATGAGGCCGCGCCGCATGTCGGTCTCGAGCTGCAGGCGCAACTGCACGCGCGCGTTCATGTCCGACGTGTAGAAGCGATACGCATTGCGCCCGGCGTCCTTCGCGGCATACATCGCGGTGTCGGCCTGCTTGATCAGGTTGCCGCCGTCCGACGCATCGAGCGGGTACATCGCCACGCCGATCGAACACGTGAGGGTCGGCACCTGGTCGGACAGGCGGAACGGCGCCAGGAAGGACTCGCGCACCCGCGTCAGCACGGCCATCACCTCGAACGCGGCATGTTCCGGGTCGAGGCCGGGGAGCACGACGACGAATTCGTCGCCGCCCAAGCGCGCGACCGTGTCGCTTTCGCGCACCGCGCTGATCAGCCGCTGCGCGATCGCCTGCAGCAGCTGGTCGCCCGCGTCATGTCCTAGCGTGTCGTTGATGCGCTTGAAATGATCGAAGTCGAGGAACAGGCAGCCGACGTGCGTGCCGTCGCGCTGCGCCAGCGACAGGATCTGCTTCAGTCGCTGGTTGAGCAGGGACCGGTTCGGCAGGCCGGTCAGGATGTCGTGCTGCGCGAGCTTGTAGGCATGCGCGGTGGCGATCTCCAGTTCCTTCGTGCGCTGGGTTACCTTGTCCTCGAGCGTGCGCTGGTAGTTGGCGACCTCCGACTGCGATTCGCCGAGCCTTTGCGTCATGTGATTGAACGTGTGGGTCAAGAGGCCCAGTTCGTCGGACGAGCTCGCCGGGACATAGACGTCCAGGCGCCCGGACCCGACCGCGCGCGCGGCGCGCATCAACCGGTGCATCGGCGCCACGAGCCGCCGGGTGAGCATCAGCGTGGCGAGGATGGCGATGACGAGCAGCGCCAGCACGACGGCGATCGCGCCGACCATCTGCTCGCGGAACAGGCGGCGCTGCACTTCCTGAGTCATGCCGAGGCGCAGGTATCCCGCCGGCGGATCGTCGGCACCGGTACCCGCCGGAAGCGCGACGCCATTGTCGGTGGCGTTCGCCGCGACCGTCGGCTTCGCGATCGGCGCGATCAGTTCCAGGTAGTGTTTGCCGCCGATCGCGACGTCGCGATCGGCGACGCGCCCCGGCTTGGGCGGCGTCGCCGGCAGAGTGAGGGGCGGCAGACTCTCCTTGCCGACTCCGGCGCCGAAGCTGCGCTCGACCAGGATGTCGCGCTTGCCGTCGAACACGCTGGCATAGGCGACATCGGGATTGTTGCTGACGCTGTCCAGCATCTGCTCGAGGTACGCCTTGTCCGAGGTCGCAATGCCGTGTTCCGCGAGTTGGGCGACCACCCCGAGCAGCGTGGCGCCCTGATTGCGCAGTTGCTGCTTGTCGTCGCGCCATTGCTGCGCAAAATGCAGTACCGACAATGCCACCGCCGTGAGGAAGATGAGTCCGACAGTGAGCAGATTGAGCTTGGTGAGCAGGCCCATCCGCACGGGAGGCAAGTCGAGCGTCGCTGTGTCACCCTCGAGCGGGGACAGGTGGCGGCGCAGTCGGTTGCGAAGCTTCATGCCGCTGCGTGGGAGAAGTAGGGGTCGAAGGTCACGAAGGGACCAAGCATACTCCGTGGCATGGCGATCCCTGCCGTCGCGCACCTCGCCGTGTCGATCGTAAAACGGCGTCCGGCGGCATCGATGTGCGTCATTCCACCGAGACCGGAATCTTGCCGATTCTTGCCTGCCACTCGCGCGGGCCGGTGCGGTGCACCGAGGTTCCCCGGGCATCGACCGCGACGGTGACCGGCATGTCCTTCACCGTGAATTCATAGATCGCTTCCATGCCGAGGTCACCGAACGCCACGACGCGCGAGGCGCGGATCGCCTTCGAGACGAGATACGCGGCGCCGCCGACCGCCATCAGGTACGCAGCGCCGTGCTTGCGGATGGCTTCGATCGCAACCGGCCCGCGTTCCGCCTTGCCGATCATCGCAATGAGACCGGTCTTTGCCAGCATCATTTCCGTGAACTTGTCCATGCGCGTGGCCGTGGTGGGACCGGCGGGTCCGACCACCTCGTCGCGGACTGGATCGACCGGTCCGACGTAGTAGATGACGCGGTTCGTGAAATCGACGCCGTCCGGCAGCGGATCGCCCTTCGCGAAGATGTCGGCGATGCGCTTGTGCGCGGCATCGCGGCCGGTGAGCATCCTGCCGTTGAGGAGCAGCGTGTCGCCGGGCTTCCACGCCGCGACCTCTGCGCGCGTCAGGCGGTCGAGGTCGACGCGCCGGGCCGACGCCGCCGGCGTCCACTGCACGTCGGGCCACGTGGCGAGATCGGGCGGCTCGAGCTTCGCGGCGCCGGAGCCATCCAGCGTGAAATGTGCGTGACGCGTCGCGGCGCAGTTGGGAATCATGCCGACCGGTTTGCTCGCCGCATGCGTCGGGTAGTCGAGGATCTTCACGTCGAGCACCGTGGACAGGCCGCCCAAGCCCTGCGCGCCGATGCCCAGCGCATTGACCTTGTCGTAGAGCTCGATGCGCAGCTCCTCGGTCGTGTTCGCGGGTCCGCGCGCCAGCAGCGCATGCATGTCGATGGGCTCCATCAGCGCTTCCTTGGCCATCAGCAGCGCCTTTTCCGCGGAACCGCCGATGCCGATCCCGAGCATGCCGGGCGGACACCAGCCCGCGCCCATCGTCGGCACCGTCTTCACTACCCAGTCGACGATGGAGTCCGAGGGATTGAGCATGACGAACTTCGACTTGTTTTCCGAACCCCCGCCCTTGGCCGCGATCTTCACTTCCACGGTATTGCCGGGGACGAGGTCGAAATGGATGACGGCGGGCGTGTTGTCGCGCGTATTCTTCCGGGCTCCCGCCGGGTCGGCGACGATGGATGCGCGCAGTCGGTTGTCCGGATCCATGTAGGCCAGGCGCACGCCCTCGTTGACCATCCCGGCGAGCGACATCGTGGCGTCACTCCACCGCACGTCCATTCCGACCTTCACGAACGCCACGACGATGCCGGTGTCCTGGCAGATCGGCCGATGGCCCTCGGCGCACATCCGCGAATTGGTGAGTATCTGCGCGATCGCGTCGCGGGCCGCGGGCGACTCCTCCGCGCGATACGCGGCGCCCAGCGCCTCGAGATAATCCTGCGGGTGGTAATAGGAAATAAACTGCAGCGCGTCGGCGACGCTCTGGATGAAATCCTGCTGGCGGATCGTGGTCATGGTCGGGCCCGAAGGAGGGATGCTGATTGGCGCAATCTCAAAGTCTAGCACCGGGAGCGAGGCCGATGCGGCCACGGTCCTGGCCGCGCGGACGAGCCCGGGAAACCGGCCCTTTCCGGTCCCGGGACGCCACGGCGCGTGGGTTTGTCCTGCGTCATTGCGTCCCCGGGCGCGGTGTGGTTAGACTCTCAGACCCACACGCCACGTTTCCACAGAAGCTGGTGCCATTCACGGAGGAGATCGTCCCATGTCATCCGGTATCGAGTCGGTCCTGCAGGAAAACCGCGTCTTTCCGCCTTCCCCGGCATTCGTCAAGCAGGCGAACATTTCCGGCATGGCCGCATACAAGGCAATGTGCGACGAAGCCGAACGCGATTTCGAGGGCTTCTGGGCGCGGCATGCGCGCGCGGAACTCATGTGGCACAAGCCTTTCACGAAGACGCTGGACGAGTCGAACGCGCCGT
>Ga0209048_10006597_pt1 | contig 10837 bp, 5 predicted proteins | sample FrelakmetCRP12CR_FD_187146 | JGI IMG/M metagenome (GOLD analysis project Ga0209048, IMG submission 187146) | Freshwater lake sediment microbial communities from the University of Notre Dame, USA, for methane emissions studies - CRP12 CR (SPAdes)... | ecosystem: Environmental > Aquatic >... | reverse complement strand
GCGCTTCGCGCCGCGCTCGTGTTCGCTGGCGCCCTGGTGCTGGTGACACTTGGCGCTGGGGCGATCTGGCTGCTCCGCCCGTCATCGCCGTCTGCCTCCCTGGCCGGTTTGAGCATCGACGTTCGACCGGCCGACGAGGTCAACGCGGGCGGACGGTCGACCCCGGTGTTCACGCCTGGCGGATACAGCACGGCACTGACGTGGACCCCGGATGGGCAGACACTCGTGTTCGTCGGCCGGCGCGGCGGCGTGCAGCAACTCTACGTGCGTCGGCTGGACCAGGCGGAGGCCGCGCCTCTTCCCAACACCGATGGCGCGCAGGTGCCGGCGGTCTCCACCGACGGCCAGTGGGTGGCCTTCTGGGCAGGAGGATCAATCAGGAAGGTGCGGCTCGCCGGAGGGCCGCCACAGGAGATTGTGCCCGGACTTGCGTTTCCCCCGAAGGGCATGGCCTGGAGCGACCGCGGTGAGTTGTTCTATGCCCCCTACGTATCTGACAAGTCCGAGATCTGGAAGCTCCCGGTGCAAGGGGCGCCCGTCGGGCTGACGACGGCCGGAGACAGCTTCGGACAACGCATGCCGTGGCCCCTGCCAGGCGGGCGGGCGCTGCTCTACACGGCGCGCAAACGCTACTGGACGTGGGGCGACGAGGAAATCGTGGCGCTGCCGCTTCCCAGTGGACAGCCGAGGACCCTGCTCACGGATGCGGCCGACGCGCGCTACCTTCCGACGGGGCATCTCGTGTTTCTCCGCCGAGGCACGCTGTACGCCGTACCGTTCGACGCCGAGCGGTTGGAAATTCGCGGGCCTCAGGTGGCGCTACTCGGTTCGGTGGCACAGTCCCTGTTCGCGTGGAACGCCGACGACATCAGCGGCGCGGGCCAGTTCGCGATCGCCGCGAACGGGACCCTGGCCTGGCTGAGGAGTTCGACGGTTTCACCTCCGCCAGCGGAGTTGGTGGTGGTCGACCGCACGGGGCGGGTCATGCCGCTGCCGATGCAGAGCGGGCCAGATGGGGGCCCGGATGTGTGGGAGGTGCAAGTATCCCCCGACGGCCGCCAACTGGCGCTGACGATCCTGAACACCCGGGAGCGGGGGATATGGTTGTACGACCTCGAACGCCACACGCTCCGCCCGGTGCTCCGCGACGGAGAGGCCCAGTGGCTGGCGTGGTCACCTGACGGTCGGCTCTTCTTCTATTGGCTCAAGAACGGCCGGCACGCGCTCGCCGCGCTGCCAGCCGGCGCGGACGGAGACACCCGTCCCCAAGTATTCGAGTCCGGCCCGCGCGTCGTGATACCCGTGTCGTTCGACCCGCATGGGAACCTGGTTGGCGTACGCGACAGCCGGGAGATCGTGACGATCACCCTTGCGAACGGAGTCGCTCGAGTCGAATCCCTGCACGACACGAAATACGCCGAAGGGTGGCCTTCGGTCTCTCCCGACGGCCGATGGCTCTCGTATGGGGCAAGTGCTTCGGATGCCACTGTCAACACTGTGCAGACGGAGGTCTACGTCCGTCCCTTCCCTGGATCGGGGAACGCCATGCTCGTGTCGGTCGGAGGCGGCCGGTCTCCGGCATGGAACCCGCGTGGTGGCGAGCTTTTCTACGTGACCCTGCGGGACCCACGCGGCAGAGCGTCGATGATGGCGGTGGACTTCACGCCCGGACACCCGCCGAACATCGGGCATCCTCGGCCGCTGTTCGACTTCGACGCCTCCGAACTGCTCTCCTGCGCGCCGGCTCGTTGTTTCGGCGTCGCCCCGGACGGCCAGCGGTTCTTTACATTCCGAGCCGCCAAGCCTGCGTCGTCGCCGGTCGTGACGCATATCAACCTCGTCCTCAACTGGCTCGACGAGCTGAAGGCGAAGGTGCCGGCGAGCTCGAAGTAGCGCGCCGCGCCGCGACCGCGTCGGACCCGAAAACCCGACCAACGCGCAGGCCGGACGAACTTCAGGTCCGGCGTTCTACCTCCGCTCGATCCGAACGGTGCGCGTGCCGAGCGCAGGCACGGTTATGCGGCCGTCAGCCACTGCCTGCGGGGCACCGCCCGTCATCACGGAGACAAGCGCCCCCTGGGCTTCCGGACGGAGCACGACCGAGGCCGGCTTCGGCGACGGGTTGAACAGTCGGGCCACGAGCGCGGCTCCGTCGTCCGCCACGCGCAATGACGACAGCGTGACGGGGTCGCCGCTGATCGCGAATGGCGCTTGCGTTTCGGGCGCGGCTGCGTCGACCGCGAAGACCAGCAGGGGATTGTCCTGCTCGTCGCTGAACCGCCGCAGCGCCAGCGGGTCGTGGGCCGCGTGCGCGCGCAGCACGAAGCGGTACGTCAGCGGCCCCTGCTGGTACGCCTTGTAGTTGGTATGCCAGTAGTTGTTGAACAGGTACGCGTAGACCGTCGTGCCGGGTGCGGTGCGCTCGCGCCAGTCGCGCGTGCCGCGATCGTTCTGGCGCTCGTCCGTGAGTGCGCCAAGCTCCAGGAGCGGAGCATCGAGCGTGGCGATCGAGACGCCGTTGTCGGCGTTGGAGACGTCCACCACGCTGTGGGCGCCGATGAAGTCGCGGCACGAGCCCGGGAGCTGGTCGCGCCCGAGCTCGACCAGCGCCTCGCCGAGATCGACGCGGACGACGCCGCCCGGGACGTTGAGCGGAAACGCCATGTGCCCGCTTTCCTTGTCGCGTACGGCGATCTTGTCGATCTCGACGGTCATCTCCACCGTGTCCGAGCCGGCCGCCACGACGAGCGTCCGGCGGATCCCGCTCGTCGCCGGGGCCTGGCCCCGCAACTCGATCACCGACACGAGGGGGCCACTGTCGGAGGACGCGATGACGCCGCCGGTTGCCGGGACGGCGCGCGACGGGTCGCGGCCGGCGACGTAAAGGTACTGGAAGAGCGGCCCCGCGTTCAGCGGAACCTCGCGGCCGGAACCGCCGGACCGCCACGTGAGATCGATGGCGGTCGAACTCGGCCTCCCGGGCGGGCCGATCGGGCTGCGCGGTGACGCCGGTCCGAACACCGGTCTCCGATCGGTCTCTCCCCGCCACAGCAGGCGGGCCACCGTTCCCCCGGACGGATCGATCTGCACCTGCAGCCGCCCGTTGTCCAGCGCGCCCGCCGTGGTGCGGAGCGGGCTTCTCGGCGGCGCGGCCGCTCCCCGGCTCACGAGCAGCCGGACTCCCGCGAGGGCGGGCACGTTCTCCATCCACACCGCCAGACGGCCATCCTTGAGCCGCTGCGACGGCAGCGTGCGGTTGTCCGAGGTGCGCACGCGATCGCCGGCCGCCGATTGCGCCGGCGTCAGGAACACGAGCCCGCTGCGGGGCCACGACAGGGTGTTGACGACCTCGAGGGCGCCGCCCGGCGCCGGCGCGGCGCCCTCGAGGAGCGCCAGCGAGCGCGTGCTCGCTTCGAGCGCGAAGGCGCGCTTGTAGACCCACTGCGCCACGACATCCGGGCGATCGGGCTGGCTGATGGAATCGGCCGCGCCCCACGTGTGTTCGCGCCAGAGAATCAGGTTGCGCCACGCCTCGTCTGCGTCGGCCGCCGGGAACGCGCCGGGCCGGCGCAACGCCCACAGCGCTTCAGCCTGCACGAGGCGGCGCGCCGCCGCGCGCGCCTTCAATTCCTCCGCGGCGCTCGACAGGGCCCCGTCCTCCCAGTACGGCGTCATGTCGCCAGGCATCCCGGGGAGCTGCGCGCCGTACTTCTGCTCGAATTCCACGAACATCGCATCGGCGGTGTTGATGACGAGCCGAGGCGAGGCGAACTGATCGTTCCACGCCTTGACGACATCGGGCAGCGCGGAATCGACCGGGCCGTTGTCGCCGCCGATCGTGTAACGCACCTGCACCATGTCCCAGGGATAGCCGGCCTCGGCGAGCGCCCTCACGTACTCCAGCACGTCATCGCGGCTGCGCTCGGTCATGCGGCCCATGTTCAGGCCGTGGAACCAGGAGTAGCCGCGGCCGGCCATCCAGAAGAGCAGCCGCTCCTCGCCCGACGGCGACACCCACCAGAACGGCTTGTCGCCAAGGGCTTTGAGCGTGCCGCCGATCCGATCGCCGCCGTCCGGCAGGCCCGGGACGTAGTTCGGACCGCTGCTGAAGTAGCGCACGCCGGCCTCGGCGAGCGCCGCGACCGACGTCCAGCTGAGGCCGGGAACATCCGAGTGCATGGCTGTCCGGCCGACGCCGAGGCCGTAGGCTGCGCGCAGGCGGCGCGAGCCAGCCGTCCAGTGCCGCAGTTCCTCGGGCATGGCGAGGCCCGTGAGGAGGTTCGCGTCGGTCGCCTGGAGGGCGATCGTGCCGTTGCGGACGGCCGCGAAGAACGCCTCCCGATCGTCCGGAGAGGCCTGCTTCAGATAGCTTTCGACCGACCAGAGCCCCTCGACGTTCCACTTGAAGCGCGCCTCGGGCGGATACGACGCGGTCCTGCGGCCGAGTTCGACGGCATCGCGCAGGTTCTTCCACTGCTTGCGCTCGACCTCGGGCTGCGGGTCCGAGTAGCCGATGTCCACGTGCGAGTGGGGGAGCAGGTGGAGCACACGGTTCCTGACGGCCTTCAGCGCAAGGGCCTGGGAAACGGGCGCGCCGCTGCCCACGGTGATCGACACGGGCAGCGAGCGATCCGTGTTGGGCCCGGCGGGAATCAGCAGGCTCGTGTAGCCGGGCTGCGTTTCGGAGACGACCGCGGCGCCACCGCCCGCCTCGATGCGCACGGCCTCGGGGTCGCGCGCGGTGCTGATCTCGATTCGTATCGCGCGCTCGCCGGATGCGAACACCGCCTCTTCGGGGCGTGCACGAACGAAGGTCCGCACCGGCTCCTGGGGACCCAGGTAGTAGTCCTGGCTCCCGGCGGCCGCGCCCGTCACGGAGAACTGGGGGGCGCCGGTTCCGAAGCGCGAGCGCGGTGCCGTCACCCACATGAACCCGAACAGTTCGTTGAACGTGCCGACGCGCGTGGCCCTGAACGACAGCGTGGCGCCGCCTTCGCCGGCAATAGTCCAGGCGCGATCGTCGGCCGTCCTGCCGGATCGAAAGGTGGCCACCGGCCCGCCGTTGATCGCGAACGTGAACGCATGAGCGCCGGACCCGGAGGCGGTTCCCGCGTGCCATAGATATGTGATGCGATCGTCGGCCGCGCCGGGCGGCACGGGTTCGCCAAGCCACGCCACGCTCATCCGGCCGTCGGTGGCGCGGCTAAGCAGGGTCTTCGTCTGGCCCGGGTACGCCCACGGATAGACAATCGTGTCGCCCGACACGGCCTTCGCGAATCCCTGCAGCCACTCGCCGGGCATGGGCACGACCGGCGGGATCGGCGACTGCCCGGTTTGCGTCGCCCGGACGGAGGGGGCGGCGGCGACGGCGAGCGCCAGGGCGAAGATGACGGTTCGGCGGCGGATGCGTATCATGTGCCAGATTGTCGCACGTTCACGGGAGGCGCACGCTCATATGACGTTCCGGAAACTCCTCGTCTCACTTGCCGCACTTGCCGCACTTGCCGTCGCCGTCGCCTCGAGGCCGGCAGCCCAGGCGCCCCCGCTCGTGCGCTTTGGCGTCGTCACCGACATCCATTACGCCGACATCGACGCGGCCGGCGCCCGCACGTACCGCGAGTCGCCCGCGAAGCTGGCGGAATGCGTGCAGGTGATGAACGCGAAAGGCGTGGCGTTCCTGGTCGAACTCGGGGATTTCAAGGATCAGGACAGGACCCCGGACGAGGCGCGCACGCTCGGGTACCTGAAGACGATTGAATCGGTGTTCGGCGCCTTCACGGGCCCGCGCTACCACGTCATCGGGAACCACGATACCGACAGCCTGTCCAAGGCGCAGTACCTTGCGGCCGCCCCCAACACGGGCATCATGCCCAATGCCACCCGCTACGGCTTCGTCTCGGGCGGCGTGCGCTTCGTCGTGCTCGACGCGAGCCACAAGAGCGACGGCGGCGACTACGATCACGGCAACTTCAACTGGAGCGACAGCAATATCGACGCGCCCCAGCTCGCCTGGCTGGCGAAGACGCTCGCCGCGTCGCTCGAACCGGTGATCGTGTTCGTGCACCAGCAGCTTGACGGATCGGGCGACTACTATGTGAAGAACGCGGCGCAGGTGCGCGAGGTCCTGGAGACGTCGGGCAAGGTGATCGCCGTCCTGCAAGGGCACCGGCACGAGGGCGGGTTCAGCCTGATCAACGGCATCCCGTATTTCACCTTCAAGGGCCTCATTGAAGGCGCCGGGCCCTGGAACAGTTCGTATTCGATTGTCGACGTGATGCCCGACCTGGAGATCCGGGTCCTCGGGTACCGCCAGGCCGAATCGCGCAGCTTCAGTTCGGCCGCCGCCGCGCTGCGGGAGAGACGGTGACGCCGCCCGCAGACGGGACCTGTCACCTTTTCCGGGGAATGGGGCCTGTCACCTCTTCGCGGCGGCGCGGGACGGCCCGGGGGTGAGAGAATGAGGGCCGCCGCAGGAGCCAGATGGGAGATCGACCGCACAGCCGACATCTGCCGCTGAGGTCCAGCCACCACCGGTTCCCTCCGCGCGACGCCCGCGATTCCGGCCCGACGACCCTCGAGGGAACCGTCGAGCGCGTCACCTTCCACAATCCGGAAACCGGCTTCTGCGTGCTGCGGCTGAAGGTGGCCGGACGCCGCGACCTCGAAACCGTGGTCGGCCACGCGGCGTCCGTCTCGGCGGGCGAGGAGATCCGCGCGGCGGGCGAGTGGCTGAACGACCTCACGCACGGCGTGCAGTTCCGCGCCACCTCCATGCACACGGCGCCGCCGAGCAGCCTCGAAGGCATCGAGCGGTACCTCGGATCCGGCCTCATCCGGGGCATCGGTCCCGTCTTCGCGCGCAAGCTGGTGGAGGCGTTCGGCGACCGTGTGTTCGAGGTGATCGACACCCAGGCCGCGCGGCTGCGCGACGTCGATGGCATCGGCCCCGGCCGCGCCGGCCAGATTGTGGACGCGTGGTCCGGCCAGAAGGTCATCCGCGACATCATGGTCTTTCTCTACGGCCATGGTGTGGGCACGTCGCGCGCGGTGCGGATCTACAGGACCTACGGCGCCGACGCGATTGCCCTCATCACGGAGAACCCCTACCGTCTCGCGCGCGACATCCGCGGCATCGGGTTCGTCACCGCCGACGCCCTCGCGCGCAGGCTCGGCATCGAAAAGACCGCGGCCATCCGCGCCCGGGCCGGCATCGCCTACGCCTTGATGCAGGCGATAGACGAGGGCCAGTGCGGCCTGCCGCGGGAGCAGCTCGTTGAGTCGGCGACGAAGCTGCTGGATGTGCCGGGAGACATCGTCGACGCCGCGCTCGCGGCCGAGATTGCCGAAGGAACCGTCGTGGCCGACACGACGGCGGGCCGCGACTGCATCTTTCTTTCGTGGCTGCACACCACCGAACGGCAGCTGGCCGGCATCGTCCGGCAGCTGGCTGCCGGCGCGCCGCCCTGGCCCGCCATCGACGTGGAACGGGCCATCGGGTGGGTCGGGCGGAAGCTCGGCCTCGATCTTGCGGAGCGCCAGCGCGAGGCCGTGCGGCAGGCCATCGCGTCGAAGATGCTCGTCATCACCGGCGGCCCGGGCGTCGGCAAGACGACGATTGTCCGGGCCATCCTCGCGATTCTCGGCGCGAAGGGCGTGCGCGTCGCCCTGTGCGCGCCGACGGGGCGGGCGGCGAAACGCCTGACCGAGATCACCGGCCTGGAGGCGAAGACCATCCACCGGCTGCTCGAGGTGAACCCGGCCGACGGGCGTTTCCGCCGCGGGCCCGCGAGCCTCCTCGACTGCGATCTGCTCGTCATCGACGAAACGTCGATGGTGGATGTGCCGCTGATGCACGCGCTGGTTCGCGCAGTTCCGCCGCGCGCCGCGGTCATCTTCGTCGGCGACGTTGATCAGTTGCCGTCGGTCGGCCCCGGGCAGGTGCTCGAAGACATCATCGGGTCTGGCGCGGTCCCCGTCGTCCGCCTCACCGAGGTGTTCCGCCAGGCCGCTGCGAGCCGCATTGTCGTCAACGCCCACCGCGTCAACCGGGGTCAGATGCCGGATCTCGCCGCGTCGCCTGAATCGCCGTCGGACTTCTACTTCGTGGAGATCGAGAGCCCCGACGAAGGGCTGGGGAAGATCATCCAGATCGTGACGGAGCGCATTCCGCAGCGGTTCGGCCTCGACGCCGTGCGCGACGTGCAGGTGCTGAGCCCGATGAACCGCGGGGCCATCGGCGCGCGCTCGCTCAACGTCGAGCTGCAGAAGGTGCTCAACCCGCGCCCGCTGCACGCCATTCAGCGCTTCGGCTCCACCTTCGCCACCGGCGACAAGGTGATGCAGATCGAGAACGACTACGACAAGGACGTCTACAACGGCGACATCGGGTTTGTCCGCGCGATCGATCAGGACCTCGGCGACGTCACCGTGGAGTACGACGGCCGCCCGGTGCTGTACGGCGCCCACGAGCTCGACCAGGTCGTCCTCGCCTACGCCACCACCGTGCACAAGGCGCAGGGCTGCGAGTATCCCGCCGTGGTCATCCCCGTGACGACGCAGCACTACCCGATGCTGCAGAGGAACCTGATCTACACGGGGATCACGCGGGGGCGGAAACTCGTGGTCCTGGTGGGGCAGAAGAAGGCGCTCGCGATGGCCGTCCGCGGCTCGCGGGCCGTGCGCCGCTGGTCGAAACTCGGCGACTGGCTGTCGGCTCCAATGTAGGCCGGCCCTTTCCTGCCCTGAGCCCGTCGAAGGGAGACCTGGCCTACCCGGCGGATCGTTGACCGGGCCGAGGCGGGCGCGTAACATCTTACACATGAAACGCACAAATCTTGTGCTTGACGAGAAATTGCTCGAGGAAGCCACCCGGCTCTCGGCGCAGCGCACCTACTCGAAGACGGTCGATCTCGCGCTTGCAGAGTTCGTCCGCCGCGCGCGGGCCGGGAAGATCCTCGCGCTCGCCGGGTCGGGGCTGTGGGACGGGGATCTCCCGGCGATGCGCGGCGACGTCCCGAAGAAAGGGAAGCGGCAGGCGCCCCGTGCTGCTCGTTGACACCTCGGCCTGGGTGGAACTCTTCCGCAAGCCGGCGCGTCTCCGCCTCGACGACATCGGGGGCCTCGACGAGGTGGTGACCTGCCTGCCGGTCGTGCAGGAAGTCCTGCAGGGATTCCGGGACGAAACGGCGTTTCGCGTAGCGCGCGACGCCATGCTGGCGCTGCAGTGCGTCGAGTCGCCGCTCCGGCAGGCGCGTTTCGAAGAGGCCGCCGCCCTCTACCGGACGGCCCGCCGGGCCGGCTTCACGGTCCGGTCAGGCGTCGACTGCCTGATCGCGGCATGCGCGATTCGCCACGGACTGACGGTGCTGCACCGGGACCGCGACTATCCCGTCCTGGCGAAGATCTCCCCGCTGCTCGAACGATCCCTGTCCGGATGACTAGGGCGCCTGGCCGCTCCCGCGCCGCGCGCCCCTGGTCGGGGCCGGGCCGGTGGCTGGCCGCGCCTGGAACGTAAGCCTCCGAACCCCTGACGAGAAGGAGGCCAGCCGAACGGAGGTGTCTCCGCCGGAAGGAGACCACCCGTTTGCCCGGTTGATCTGGCCGCGGATACCAGGGCTGACGCGCCAGCGATCCGAGGTCGATAACTGTCCGGGGCCAAGCGGTTTCAACGGAGTCCCGCCGGCCGGGGAGGAACTCCCGGTCGACTGCGGCCCGGACTACCGCTACGACTTCATGAAGGACCCGGCGGTGATCACCTTCTTCGCCGGCCTGGGCGCGTCGGGCCCGCGCCGGCGCCGATAGCCGGCCGCGCGATCCCGACGCGGGCCGCCTGTGCAGACCGTGCTCCCGCTCGCCGTGAAACCAGCGCCCTGGACCACCGCATCACGCCTCCCGCTGGCGCCCTCTCGCGTGAATCATCCTCGGCGGGCGCGGCGTCCACAAGGCCCGCTGCACACAGAACCGTGGCGCGCGGGGCCCTGTTGCACTTCGATGCTGTCCGTGTAGCATGTGCAGGGTTCGCCCCGGCGAGGTCACTCATGTTCAGTCGCGTCCGGCTCCACGCACTCTCGACCCTTGTCTCTGTCCTCACGATCGCGGCTGCCGCAGCTCAGGCCCAGCCGGCTCGCGCGCTTCGGCCGCCCGCCGTGCCGCTGGTTGCCGTCGACCCGTACTTCTCGATCTGGTCGCCGGCCGACCGGCTGACTGACACCCCAACGGTGCACTGGACGGGCCGGCCGCATCCGCTGAACTCGCTCGTCCGCGTCGACGGCGAGCCGTTCCGCATCATGGGCGCGACGCCGGCCGACACCGCCGCGATGCCGCAGGTGTCTCTTGCGGTTCACCCGACGCGGACGGTCTACACATTCGCCGACAGGCGCGTCCGGATCACGCTGACGTTCCTCACGCCCGCGTTGCCCTGGGATCTGGACCTGCTATCGCGCCCGATCACCTATCTCACCTGGGACATCGTCTCGGCCGACGGGAAGCCGCACGAGGTGCAGCTCTATGTGGACTGCGGCGCAGAGATAGCTGTCAACACGCCGGAGCAATCTGTTGGCCTCGACTATCCGGTCGTCGAGGGCCTCTCGGCGGCGCGAATGGGAACGGGGGACCAGCCAGTGCTCGCGCGCCGCGGCGACGACGTGCGGATTGACTGGGGCTACGGCTACCTGGCGGCGCCCGCCGCCCCGGGTGTGGTGGTCACGGGGTGCGAGGTCGTGGGTGGGCTCGTCGTCGACCCCGGGGCACTGGCAGGAGGGTGGCTGCTGTTCGTCTGGCCACTGGCGAAGCGGGTGGTAGTCGTCGGGGCCGTGGTGGTGGTGGTCGTCTCCTCCAG
>Ga0209048_10006596_pt1 | contig 10838 bp, 8 predicted proteins | sample FrelakmetCRP12CR_FD_187146 | JGI IMG/M metagenome (GOLD analysis project Ga0209048, IMG submission 187146) | Freshwater lake sediment microbial communities from the University of Notre Dame, USA, for methane emissions studies - CRP12 CR (SPAdes)... | ecosystem: Environmental > Aquatic >... | reverse complement strand
CGCTGCACCGGCACCACCATGCGCGACTACCTGCGGTGCACGGACCTCGCGCACATCCCGGATGAGCTGGTGGCCCTGTACGAAACCCACACGCCGCCGGCCGACGCCAAACTCATCTACCAGCCCCGGTAACGTCCCGCCGCAGCCCACGGGGTGCCATTCTTTGAAGTCCGCGCCGCACGCGGCAGACTTGTGGGACGGGCCACCCCCGGGCTGCACGTCTCGACTCGCCCGGGCCAGCCGCTGACACCTTCTGCATGCACGGACGGGGGACAAAGAGCGTGAATGCGGTGCTCCTGCTTGCCTCCATCGCGCTCGGCGCCGGCCTCGCGCTGCAGGTGGCGATGAATACCCGCATGCGCGGCTTCTCGGCCGGGCCGGTGGGGGCCGCCCTCGTCTCCTTCGCCGTAGGCACGCTGGCCCTCGCCGCGGTCCTGCTGGCCCTGCGCGGGCCGTGGCCCGGGTCCGGTCTCGGCCAGGCCCCGTGGTGGGCCTGGGCCGGCGGCCTCATGGGCGCGCTCTACGTCCTGGGCGCCGTCGTCATCGCGCCGCGGGTGGGGCCCGGGCCGCTGCTGGCGGCGGTGGTGCTGGGGCAGATGTCCGCGGCCCTGCTGCTGGAGCACTACGGCTGGCTCGGGACGGTGCAGCATCCCGTCAGCGTGGTGCGTGTCCTCGGCGTGCTTCTCCTTGTGGCGGGGGCAGCGCTGGTGCGGCTGTTCTGATGGCCGTGCCGCCACTGGCCCGCGCTCTGGGGAGTTGTCGACGACGCACCCCCGGCCAGGGTCGAGGGACACGCGTGTCGGACTCGGTTCGCGTCGCGTGCGCCGCTGGCCTCCTGGTCTGGCTCGCCCCGGCCGTGTGGGCCGCCGAGGCCCAGACTGGCTGGACCGAAGTGCGGGCGCCGCACGTCACGCTGAAGACGGACCTGCGCCCGGACGACGCACGCCGGGCGGCCCAAATGGTCGAGCGCACCCGGGCCGCGCTACTCGCCGCGGCCTGGCCGGGCGCCAAGCTGCTGCAACCCGAGCGCATCGAAGTGGTCGCGCTGTCCAACCACCAGGAGTTCCAGACTTACTTCGGCGAATACACGGGCGGCCAATTCGTCCAGGGCAGCTACCCGCCCACCATCTTTCTGTACGGGGGGCCCGAGCAGTGGGAGCGGCGCGAGACGCTGGCGCTCGAGGAGACGACATCCATCCTGAAGCACGAGCTCTCCCATCACCTGGCCGCCTTCTTTTACCGTCGGCAGCCCCGGTGGTTTGCGGAGGGGCTGGCCCAGTTTCTCGAGACGATGCGCGTCTCCGAGGACGCAAAGACGGCTACCCTCGGCGACATCAACCTCCAGGCCATGCGGGCCTATGCCCGCTGGCGAACGCTCACCGTCGCCGACGCCCTGGCGTGGGGCAGCACGTTCAACCCGGGAGACCAGGGCAACGTGAACGGCCTCTACGGGCTGAGCTGGATATTGGTGCACTGGCTCTACAACACGCACCCGGAGGAATTCGCCCGGTACCAGAACCTCCTCATCAAGGGCATCGAGCCGGACAAGGCCTGGAAGGCGACATTTGCAACCCTGGTGCTGAGCGACGTCGACAAGGACCTCAACCACTTCGCGCGCTATGGCGAGTACCGGAACGTCAGCCTTCCCATTCCCGAGCCGGACCTCACCGTCCAGGCGCGCCCGATGACCTCCTCGGAAGTGCACGCCACCCGGGCCGACCTGGCCCTCGCGGCGGCGCTGTCACGTGCGGACGGCAAGGCCTTCGTGCAGCAGGCGCTGAAAGAGTTGTCGGCGGCGCTGGCCGACGACCCGGGCAACGTGAGGGCGCTGCGCTTGCAGCTCTCGCTGGTGAAGCCGACGGAACGGGTGGCCCTGTCCAGGCGGGCCACGGTGGCACATCCGGACGATGGGCTGGCTTGGCTCACGCTCGCCGATGCCCTGCGGGATTCGGGCGAGAATTGGGAGGAGTGCACCCAGGCGTACCGCAAGGCGGCGCAGTTGCTGCCAGACCACCCGGCCGCCTTCGATGCCCTGGCCTTCATCAACGTGCAGAAGGGCCGGCCGCAGGAGGCGCTGCCCTTGGCCGTCACGGCGATGCGGATGGCGCCGTGGGACGCCGCCATTCTCGACACGCTGGCCGCGGCGCTGGCGGGCGTCGGTCGCTGCAGCGAGGCGCTGGCCACCCAGGCGCGAGCGCTGGACATGGTGGGCGAGAACAGCAGCGCTGCCACTCGCAGCGCCTACGCCGGGCGGCTGGCGGCGCTGCAGAAGAAGTGCGCCGAGGCCAGTCCCCCCGCCGCGGGGCCGGCGGGCGTGCCCGCAGGCAACCCTTAGCCCCGGCGGCTACTTGGGCGGCTCGGCGGGTGGGGCCGCAGGCGTCCCCGCCGGCGGCGCGCCGGGCGTCACGATGCCCACCACCGGCTCGGTGATGACGCCGAGAATCTTCGCGCCCGCGGTGCGGGCCCCGTCGAGGGCGAAGACGACGCGGCCGTAGTTGGCCTTCTCCTCGGGGATGAAGAAGACGAGTTTTTCCTCAGGGGCCTTGGCGGCGAGCACGCGCTTCATGCGCTCGACGTAGGAAGCGTCGTCCACGGCTTCCGAGTTGAGCTTGATGGTGCCCGACTCCTCGACGCTGACCACAATCTGGTTGGGGTCGGGCTCCTGCACTTCCTGTGTGTCCTCGTCCGGCACGCGCACCTGGATGTCCTTCTCCAGCAGCGGGGTCACCACCATGAAGATGATGAGGAGGACCAGCACCACGTCCACCAGCGGAGTGACGTTGATGTCGGAGTTAGGCCGCCCCTCGTTGATGGCGAACTTCCGCTTCTTGGCGAGGTGTTTTCCGAGGCCGAGACTCACTGTTGCTCCTGGACGCCGAGCTTCACCGTCTTCGCGCCGGACTTCTGCATCACGGCGAGCACCTTGCGCACGTCCTCGAACGTCAGGCTCGCGTCACCCTTGAGCAGGATGGGCTTGAAGGGCTCCGCCGACAGCTTGGACGTCATGGCCAGTTGCAGGCCCGCCTCGTCGAAAGGGTCCTTCTCGAGGTAAATCTTCTTGTCGGCGGTCACCGACACAATCATCGGGTCGCTCTTGCCTTCCTCTTCCTTCTGCTTCTGCGCACTGGGCAACTTCACGTCCTTGCCCCGCTGGAGCATCGGCGTCACCACCATGAAGATGATGAGGAGCACCAGCACCACGTCCACCAGTGGTGTGACGTTGATTTCGGATTTGACCTTCCCTCTTCCACCGCCGGCTGCCATCGCCATGGCGTGTCACCTCAATCTGCCGGAGGCCAGCGCCGCGCGCGGGGCCCCCGGACGTCAGGGATGGGACCGCTACTGAGGGTTGCCCGGCATGTAGGCGTGGCCACCCAGCTGCTTGGCCACGACGTCGAGAAACTCGTTGGAGGACTCGCTGATGTCCACCGCGCGCGCATCCACCCAGCCCTGCAGGTAGTTGTAGGCCATCACCGCGGGGATGGCGACGAGGAGGCCGAAGGCGGTGGTGATGAGGGCCTCGGCGATGCCGGCGGACACCGTCCCCAGACCGCCCGAGCCGGTGATGGCCATCGACTGGAAGGCCGACACAATGCCCATCACCGTGCCGAGGAGGCCGACGAAGGGAGCGGTCGAGCCGACCGTGGCCAGCAGCCCCAGCCCGCGCTTCAGGCTCTGCACCTCGCGCTGCGCCTGGCGCTCGAGCGCCCGGGCCACTGACTCCACCAAGAGGTCCTTGTCCTGGCCCGGAGCAAACTTCAGCGCATTCAGGCCGGCGCCGATGACGCGGCCGAGGTGGCCCACCTTGTCACCCATCTTGGCGTTGGCAGCGGCCATCAGGTCGCCCTTGGAGAGCACCGCGGCCATGCGCTCGGCGAAGTTGCGCGACTCGCTGCGCGACTTGTTGAACACCACGAGGCGCTCCGCCATGACCACCAGCGAGAGCACGGACATGATCCCCAAGACGTAGACGATGAGCCTGGCGAAGAGGCCCATGTGGGCATAGAGGTCGGTGATTGTGAATTGCATGGCTTTTGGGTACGCGCCTCCGTCTGCGCGGGGATGGATGCCGTTGTGCCGTCTTGAAGCGACCGCGACTGCGGTCCTTACTACTGGGTGAGCTTGAATCTGAAGTTGAAGGTGTAACTCACTTGCTGAGGACGCCCCTGGAAGGTGACCGGGCTGTACTTGGCGCCCGCCAGCCACTGCAGCACGGCTGCTTCCATGTGCGGCACGGGCTTGATGATTTGACAGTTGGTGACGCTGCCCTGGGCCGTGATGGTGCACTTCACAATCATCAGCCCCTCGACGCCCGCTTCCCGGGCCTCGCGGGTGTACTCCGGATACTGCGTCCCACCGGGGCCGGAGATGAGGACCGGGCGGGTCATGCCTTCGCCAAAGGCCACCGTGCCCGTGCCGGTGCCGCCCAGCGTCCCGCCGAGGACGCCGCCGACCACGCCGCCCTTGACGCCACCCTCGACGCCGCCTTCCACCCCGCCGCTGTCGTCCTCGTCCTTGCTGGGCTCGGCCTCCGCCGGCTTCTCGGTGGGAATCTCCTTGGGCTGAACCAGCTGGTTCTTCTTCGGCGTCTTGTGCTGTTCCTTGTGCGAGGCCGGGGGCGGAGGCGGAGGGGGTGGCGGCGCCACCTTCAAGACGACCGCAATCTCCTTCTCCTGGCTGCGGGCCGGGCGTGTGCTCAGGTAAATCGCCATGCCGAGCAGAGCGACGTGCAGCAGCACGGAAACAACCGCACCCGTACCAAACCGGGATTTGGGCACCGTGCCGTGGCCTAGAACCGAATCAAACATCGCTCGGAATCTCCCTGCTCCTCACTGATTCGACCCACGGCTGATCCACGGGGCGGAAACCGAAACTGACTACCTACATCAGCCGGGTACCTCAGATGGGCGGCCACGCACAAGATCTTCCGTCCGGCCGACCCGCACGCGTTGGCTGACAGAATGGTTCCATCCGTGCGGCAGTTCTGGCACAGGAATCACAGGCCATCTGCAAACTTCTATTGACAGGCGCCCTGGGCCACGACAATCCTCGCCCTTCGCTTTCCCGCTTTCGACCACACTTGGAGGGGTTCGGTGAGTCCAAAAAGGGAGTTTGTTGGGAGGAGCGTAGGCTATGTGCTTGCGCTCCTTGGGTTGCTCGTCTCCGGTCCGGTCCGAGCGCAGGCTCAAGGTACCGGGTCGTTGACCGGTACGGTGGTCGACAGCTCGACGAAGGCGCCAGTGGCCGACGTCGTGGTGACGGCGACGTCGCCGGCATTGCAGGGTGAACAGGTCTCGGTCACGGACTCGACCGGTACCTACCGAATCCCGCAGTTGCCGCCAGGCAAGTACACCCTGCGCTTCGAGAAGGAGTCGTACAAGCCCTTCTCGCGCGGTGAAATTACCCTGGACGCAGACCGCACACTGCGACTCAACGTCGAGTTGCTCCCCGAATCCTTGAAGGGCGAGGAAGTGGTGGTCGTCGGCAAGGCGCCAGTCATCGACGTCGGTTCCACGCAGACCGGCCTCACCATCACCAGCACCTTCTCCCAGCAGATTCCCATCTCGCCAGCGTCCGCCTCCAACGGCGGTACCCGCAGCTTCCAGGGATTGGCGCTGGCCGCCCCCCAGGTGCAGACGGACCTCTTCGGCATTTCCATCGCCGGCACGACGTCGCCCGAGAACTCCTACCTCATCGACGGTCTGAGTTTCTCGGACACCGGCTTCGGCGTGAACAACCGTGGCGGCCTCACCGGAAACACCGGCCAGACGGCAGGCAGCGACTTCTCGGTTGAATTCGTGGACCAGGTGAACGTCCTCACCGGCGGCTACATGCCGGAGTACGGGCGGACCACCGGCGGCGTCATCTCGGTGACCACCAAGAGCGGTGGTAACGAATTCCACGGCTCGGTGTTCGCCACCTGGACGCCAGCCTGGGCGGCGCAGTCGAGCACCACCGTCACCAACGCCAACACCATCCTCAACCAGGCCACTCGCCTCTACAACGCCTGGGACATCGGCTTCACCTTGGGCGGCTACATCGTCAAGGACAAGTTGTGGTTCTTCGTCGGCTTCAACCCGTCGCAGTACAAGCTGCAGCTCACCAACAGCGTCGCCCCGTTTGAAGTCGATTCGACTGGAGCCCAGGTCAAGGTGAACGGCGTGCCGCAGCACGGGCCCACGGTCAACAGCGCGACGCGCACCTATTACGACACCCAGACCAACTACGCCTACATCGGCAAGTTGACGTACCTCATCAACTCCGACAACCGCGTGAGCTTGTCGATTGCCGGGACGCCCGACTCCTTCACCAGCCCGTACTTTCTCGGACCGAACGGCGACCTCTCCTCCAGCAGCTACGCCGGCAACGACAACACCATCGACATGGTGCTGCGACTCAACTCGTCCTTCCTCGAGAAGAAGCTGCTCCTTGACGTGACGGTCGGCTGGCACCACCAGAATAACAACGTCACCTCCCTCGATGGGACGAGTTTCCAGGGGCCGATCGACGGGCCCTCGACGGCGGGCGGTGAGGCGGCCACCCCGTTCGTGTCCTTCCGGCGCCGTTACAACCTCGACCAGTTCGCGGGTGACCCGCGCCTCACCGACCCCACCCTCGCGGCCATCTGCGCCGGGCCGGGTGGCACCGCCGCGTGCAGCGTTGGCGGCTACACCCAGGGCGGCACGGGCACTCTGCTCCGCAACGTGGTCGAAGACCGCGTCCAGGGCAAGGCCGTCCTCACCTACTTCCTCAACGCCCTCGGTCACCAGACCTGGAAGGCGGGCGCGGACGTCGAGTGGATTACTTACGAGAACAAGATTGGGTACCCGGGCATGGACGCCTACTACGGGTACAGCAACCCCAACAACCCCCGCGGCACCTACCTGGACGTCCGCACGGTCGGCTACCTCTCCTCCCCGGATGTGCCGGTCTTCCAGCAGTACCAGGACCAAACCCCCACGGCCCTCCTCCCCGGTGCCTTCCTCCAGGACAGCTGGAACATCATGGACAAGGTCACCCTGAACGTCGGTGTCCGGTGGGACGCCGAGTACATGTACAACGCTCAGGGGCTGGCGCTGGCGCTCAACAACCAGTGGTCGCCGCGCATCGGCGCCATCTGGGACCCGACCTACCAGGGCAAGTCAAAAATCTACGCGAGCTATGCCATCTACTATGAGGCGGTTCCGCTCGACCTTGCCGACCGGTCCCTCATCGGCAACGAGAACATCGGTGCGTTCCACGGAGGCTGCGCGAACCCGGCCGCCAACAAGACGCTGTGCAACCTGCAGCCAGGGTCCGCACCCTTTGGGGGCGGCGCCGGGCCGAACCAGTACTGGTACACCATCGGTGCCGACAAGGAACTCATCGACCCGAACATCGTCCCGCAGACCACGGACGAAATTTCGGTCGGCGCCGAATACGAAATCTTCCCGAACGCGCGGCTGGGCGTGAACTACACGCACCGCGGTCTGTCCCGGCTGATTGAGGACTACAGCAACAACCAAGCCGTCAGCTACGTCCTCGGTAACCCAGGCTTCGGGATCGCCTCGAACTTCGTGCTGCCGGCGCGCGTCTACAACGGCTACACGGTGTCCTTGACGAAGACTTTCGCCGACCACTGGCAGGCCCAGTTCAGCTACACGTACATCACGCTGAATGGAAACGTGGACGGTCTCTTCACTCCGGGCCAGGGACAGCTCGACCCGAACATCAACGCCACCTACGACCTGCCGCAGTTCCTCATCAACGGCTACGGTCCCATGGCGGCGGACCAGCAGAACCGCATCAAGGCGTTCGGGTCCTACCAGTTCGTCTTCACCTCGACGGTGGGCCTCACCCTCGGCGCGGCCTACGCCGGTCATTCGGGTTCGCCCATCTCGGCCCTCGGCGGCGACCTCATCTACGGTGGCAACGTGGTGTTCCTCATCCCCCGCGGCACCTATGGACGGCTACCCTGGGTTCACCAGTTCGACCTGCACGCCACGGTCGACATCGGGCTCGGCGGCGACATGCACCTCAGCCTCGGTGCGGACTGCTTCAACGTTGGCGGGTGGCAGACCGTGACCTCGGTGGACCAGTCCTGGGTCTTCCCGGCGTCCACGACCGTGGCCGCCCTCACCCCCCCCAACAACACCCCGACCGGCCTCAAGACGAGCCCGCTCACCAACCCGGCGAATGGTCAGCAGTACCCCACCAATCCCGCGACTGGTCAAAGCACCGTCTACAACCCGAACTACGGCCACGCGACGGCCTACCAAGCGCCACGCACGTTCCGGTTCCTCGCGCGGTTCACCTTCTGAAATGGAAAACCGACCCATGAGAACCCGAAAAATCTTCGTTCTTTCGCTCGTCTCTGCCGGAGCCGCCTTCCTGTTCAGCGGGTGCCCATCGCAACCCCCCAGTCCCTGCGTCATCGGCCACGCCGGCGGCAGCGGGGCCACCGGAACCGGCACGCCGTACGTCGTGCAGTTCTACCTCAACAGTGACGCCGGCTTCGCCCCGAGCCCTGGCTGTGCCAGCAACCCCAACTACGCCTACTGGCCCTCCGGGAACTTCGTTGGCGACATCTTCGTCGAGTCGTACGGACCCGTGACCGCGTCCCAGAAGCTCACCGGCATCGTCCCGGAGGAGTTCGGCTGGACCAACCCGTACTTCGGTGAGTACGTCCAAGGGAGCCCGAACAGCACCCCGCCCATCACCAACAACCCGGTCAGCCTCGGTAACTTCACCACCGACACCCAGTCCGCCAACGGGACGTGCATCATCCAGCAGAAGAGCCCGGCGATTCAGAAAGTGCCCGCAAATACTCAGGCCAACGGACCGCCAGTCGACACGACGGTGACGTACAACTTCCCGTTCGCCCTCGTGTACACCAACCCGGCGGGCGGCGAAGGAACGCAAATCCAGTTGGGTCTGCAAATCATCCGCGACGACGGCAGCGGCAACACCTGCATCCGCAACTACATCGGCGTCGGCCTCTGGCCCACCATCGTTTGCAACGTCGACAACGACTGCAACCCGAATCCACAGCCAAACAACGGTCGTCCGCTGGGCTCGGGCCTGCTGCCGGGCATCCCGTACGCCTGCGTTTCCAACCTGGTGCCGCAGGACCCGGTCATCATTCCAGCGAACGTCCTTGCCGACGGCTGTGGCTGCTCGGACCTTCCGGACGGTGGCTCCAGCCCGGCTCCGTTCCTCCCCCAGACCGGCGCCTGCTGCGGCGGTGCGAAGGACAACAACAACCTCGGGGCACCGAACATCTGCTTCTTCCCGAACCCCGCGCCGAACACCTTCCCGTACACCAACTAGCGGGAAACACTCTGTAGAAGTCCCTCGGCTCCGCCGGACCCAACGTCCGGCGGAGCCGTCGTCTTTTTAGCAAGGCAAGCGTTGCTGGACTCCCGCCACTTCCTAAAGCAGGCCGCCCGCCTCGTTGCCGCCGAGGAGGGAACGCTGCGCAAGGTGGCCCCGCTGGCCGTTGCCCTCTGCTACCCGAGCCCGTACCACGTGGGGATGAGTTCCCTGGGCTTTCAAACCATTTACCGGGAGATTCATGCCCACCCGGGCGCCACCGCGGAACGTGCCTTCCTCCCCGAGGACGTGGCCGCCTTCCGGGCCAGCCGCACGCCGCTCTTCACCCTCGAATCCCAGACGCCGGTGGCCAGTTTTCCGGTACTGGCCTTCAGTGTGGCGTATGAGTTGGAGGTCACCGGTCTCTTCAGCATGCTGTCGCTGGCCGGACTGCCGCTGCTGGCCGCCGAACGCACCCAATCGCACCCCCTGGTGGTGGCTGGCGGCCCGCTCACCTTTTCCAACCCCGCGCCCCTGGAACCCTTCGTCGACGTCCTCATTCAGGGCGAAGGGGAGGAATTGGTGCACGCGCTACTGGATGCGGTGCAGGCCTTTCCCTGGCGGGACGCGCTGCTGTCGCACCTGTCCCGAATGCCCGGCTTCCGCGTGCCGGGACGCGGAGGCGACGCGCTGCATGTCGCGCGCGCTGCGGACACCCGGCTTCCGGCGTACTCGCAAATCCTGACGCCCCACACGGAATTGCGCAGCATGTTCCTCATCGAACCGGAACGCGGGTGCAGCCGCGGCTGCCACTACTGCGTCATGCGGCGCACCACCAACGGTGGGATGCGCACCGTTCCGATGGAAACTGTGCTGGCGCTCATCCCCGACGCCGCCCGGCGGGTGGGCCTGGTGGGGGCCGCCGTCACCGACCATCCCCGCATTGTCCAACTTCTCCGGACGCTGGTGGACTCGGGCCGCGAGGTGGGCGTCTCCTCCCTCCGGGCCGACCGGCTCTCGCAGGAACTGGTGGACACCCTGCGCCGCGGGGGCGCACGCACCCTCACCGTGGCCTCGGACGGCGCAAGCCAGCGCATGCGGGACTTGGTCGACCGCAAGCACTCGGAAGAACAAATTCTGCGGGCGGCCCAGTACGCGGCGCAGGCGGGATTCGAAAGACTCAAGGTGTACAGCATGGTGGGCCTGCCCTTGGAGGAGGACGCGGACGTGGATGAGTTGGTGCGCTTCACCACGGAACTCTCCCGCATTCTGCCGGTGGCCCTCGGCGTGGCCCCCTTCGTCGCCAAGCGGCACACGCCCCTGGACGGCTCGCCGTTTGCCGGCATCAAGACGGTGGACAGTCGCCTGGCGCGGCTGCGCGCCGGGCTACGGGGCAAGGCCGAGGTGCGGCCCACCTCCGCACGCTGGGCGTGGGTGGAGTACATGCTGGCGCAGTGTGGGCCCGAGGCCGGGCTGGCGGCGATGCAGGCGTGGCGCGCCGGCGGCAGCTTCGCGGACTTCCGCCGCGCCTTCACCGCAGGGGGCTG
>Ga0209048_10006595_pt1 | contig 10839 bp, 5 predicted proteins | sample FrelakmetCRP12CR_FD_187146 | JGI IMG/M metagenome (GOLD analysis project Ga0209048, IMG submission 187146) | Freshwater lake sediment microbial communities from the University of Notre Dame, USA, for methane emissions studies - CRP12 CR (SPAdes)... | ecosystem: Environmental > Aquatic >... | reverse complement strand
GTCCGGGAGGAAAAGATTTATTGCAGGCGAGAGAATATCTCAGTCAGGCCGTTTCTACTATCAGTTCGGACACGACTCTTGATCCTTTCGCTCGGATCTCGGTGCTTATCAACGCAAGTGTCGTTGATCTTGCCGATGGAAATGGAGATGCTTTCACTCGCAAGCTCGACAGTGCTCAAACCATTCGCGATCTGGCATACGGTCGTTCTAGAGCCTATCGTCAGCTCGAGGACCCTATGACCTATAATCGAGCGCTCTATTTTGCAGCGTCCAATGTGCCGAGCACCAAAGAGAGGGCGCTCGCTCTTTTCGAAACTTTTCTGAGCAATGCGAGTCCAGCCTCGCTCTGGTGGGGTCTTGCCTACGATAAGTATGTACAGCTCTTAAAAGAACTTAACAAACACCCCAAAGAAAAGTCGGAATTATCGAAAGAGGTCCGCGGAACCTATAAGCAGGTAACAACCCTTCAGTTTGCGAATGGAGTGTCTCTCGACCTGAAAGAGCCGTTCAACCAAGTGAAGACTCATCTCGGGGAGAGCCTTGCCTTACCGGTAATACAGAATACTAACCTTGTGGAATTACGATACCCGAAACAAGGCATAAGTGTTATTGGAACTACTGATATTCTTGCCATCCGGCTTCTAGGCGCTCAGGCGCCTGAAATTATTCTCCAGATGACAGGCTTAGGGCAGCAATCCAAGGCAAAGTTGAAGGTTGGAATGTCGGTCGATGAATTAACGCGGCTCTTTGGCGAGAGCGATTATCGCATGAGGGAGTTTATCGACCCCGAAATTTATTACCGATTCTATCGCAGAGTTGGAGTTGCAATTCGTGAGAAAAACGGTACTGTTGTTGAAATTATTATCGCGCAAATACCTGAAGAAACATCAGAACTCTAAAAACTTCAATTATCACAGACCTAAACCATGAGAGGAGAACCAGGTCATGAAAAGGAATACCGGCAGAAATATGTTGTTTATTCTTGTGCTCGCTGTAATAGGGATGCAGGGAGCCTGGGCTGCAAATATCGAGGATCTTCTAAAGAAGGGAGATTATACATTCAAGAAGGCCGACGATGGATCATTTGCAGTCGCTGTGTCTTGGCAGGAAGAGACAAGCATGATTTATATCAAAGAAAGTAAGTATGGCGAAGGGAACGATGATGCCCTGAGACTTGCTTACCTTTATTGTGTTGTTCTACCTGGTCGGAATAATGGAAACTACCCAGCTGCAGAACTCAAGGAGATAGCAGAGATGAACGATAAGTTATCGGTTGGGAAGGTAAGTATTGGAGGGGACGATGGGACGATATACTATATCTCATCGTTCTGGTTGTCAAACGCAGACGAGAAAACTCTAACAAATGAACTCTTCATTGCGCACATCGCCAGACAGCAGATCAAAAAAGTTCTTACTGCCTATAACAATGATTCAATGCAACATTAGATCTAATGGAGGACCTATGAAATTCCGTTTAATGATTGCGCTGTGTCTTTTTTTCGCAATGGCAATAGAGAATACCCTGGGCCAGGGGAAAACGAATGAATTGAAGCCGCCTCAAAAAATGGGATCAGTATTTATGACGGTTTACCACAAAATAGCGATTGAGCATGCGTTTGCCGGAGTTAATAAACTTCCTGAACCTAAAGCTCTTCTTCAAACAGCATCAAAGGAGAATGTGCTGATGGACTCGAAACTCATAGTGAACAACTTGAATTCCATTGACGGTTTAACTGGATCGAAGGCATTATCAGGCGAGCCTAAGTCCAATCGCCGTTCTCCGCTCAAAGAGATTGCTCCGATTCCGGGTGTCAAGGTGTTCGAAGAACTAAAATCGAAGGCTGGTCATTAGACCAGCCTTCTGCATCTCGAACCGCGCCCGACATGACAACGAAGATATTTCTTGGCGTATTGATTGGTGTGTTTATGAATCGTTTCATTGTTCTCCTGGTTGGATGTTCTCTTTTTCTCAATCAAGGTTTCGCTCAGTCTTGGCACGACCTCAATGATAAAGCGCTCGAGCTCTACAATTCCGGCGATTGCGCATCGGCTGCCGTCCTTGCAGAAAACACCGTGGTGTTGATCAAAGGAGATGTGGCTGTTAGTAACGAAAATTACCTTACCGTTTTGTATAACTTAGCGACCTTCTACAAATGTCTCGGTCGATTCGAAGATGCCGGAGAATTGTTCAAAAAGCGCGCGGAGAACTCACAAAGAACGTATGGCAGAGCAAATGTAAAATATGGCTTTTGTCTGCGTGAATTGGCATCTTTCTACAGGGAAACCGGCAGTACTCTTCGTGCCGATTCAGTCAATCGACAAGCTGCAGAGATCATTCTCAAAAACATTCCTACTGCGCCAAATCGCGTGAACGAGAGAGGAGAACGTGACGGCAAATGGGTTCTACTGCTCGATGAAAACTGGTCACCAATGGAAGATTCGACGCTCGCCGAATACTACAAAATCATCATCTACAGGAATGGCAGACCGATAGGAAGAATCGTAGACTATGACATCTTTGGTACCAAACGTTGGGAAGGCACGCTGCTCTCAGAGACACCTTTTGTTCCTCATGGTACTGTAAACATCTACTATCCAGATGGCACGTTGAAATCGACGGCCACCTATGATGAGGGTGTGCCGGAAGCAGTATGGACTGACTATTACGCGGACGGAACGCCGCGATATCTAAGACGCTATAGCAAGGGTCGGCTTTTCGGGCAGGCTATCAGGTGGGATGAGGAAGGAAGCAATTATCTGGATCCCGATACGTCCTTTGATGGCGAAAATGATATTGAATTTCTATTGGCACAATTTGATAGTGCGATCACAAAAGGAGAGTACGAAGTGGCACTGACTCTTGCGGACAAGATGTATTTTGCTACCGAGGATTCGGATACGATGTTTGCTAAGGCGGCTCAGAGCGTTCTTAGTATTGGTCTTCTTTACGCCACCATGAACTGGTACACTGACGCTGAGTCGCTTTTCATCGAAGCCTTGAAAAGGTGGAAAGAGTGGGTAGAGGAGTGGGGTGTTTCAGAGCCCTATCTCGAACAGCTTGAGTTCATGGCTGAATTCTATTCGAGACAAAACAGGTACCCTGAGGCGATAACTTCTCTGAGAGAATGTCTTTCACTGTTGGAATCCACACCCCGTGCCGATGATCAAGCTGAGCACGATCAGAGAGTGTTTCGCCTATCAAGGGAACTTGTTTCTTTTTATCTTCAGTCCAGTCTTTTCGACGATGCCTATGAAATGCAAAGGAAGATACTCCTCTTAACTGAAAATAAATATGGCATGTACAGCTATGTCTATTGTCTACTACTGAATAAGGTTGGAGGAGAGTTTTTTTTCTTCGGTGAATGTGGTAGGGCGATCGAGTTTCTTGAACAAGCACTAGGTCTTGTACACCGTGCTGTGGGGGATGCTGATACACTTTATGCAACCGTAGCGAGTAACCTCGGCTTGGCACTTTCTTGCCAAAGGAATTATAAGGAGGCTGAGGAGTTATTTCTTTCGGCAAAAGAGATCTATCTTAAACAACTTGGACCGAGACATCCATATTACGCTGTTGCACTTAATAACCTCGGAACGGTCTACCACGCGATGGAACGGAATGAAGATGCGCTAGAAGTATTAGAGCGTGCATGGAAAATATCAGAAGAATTGTTTGCTACGAACAAGGAACTCTGGAATAGGATGGGTGCAGGTAAGACGGGTGTTAATCTCGGTGCAATATACTTGCGTTTTAACCGGGGCAACGACATGGCGGCCGTGTTAAGCACAATTGTAAATCACATGGCTGAACTTGCCGACACAGCAGACACGACTTCTCGCAATTTCATCGAGGGGATGTCCTCCTGCGCAGCGCTGTTTTCTACGGCTACCAGCGCGGATAAGGACACTTTGCTGCAAACTGTAATTGGCGTGGGTCTGAGGGCCAAAGACCTAATAGGAACTCGACTTGGAAGACGGAGCAAACAATACGGTGAACTGCTTGGGATGTTGGGCATGATGTATTTTGGCCAGGAGTCCTATGCGAAAGCCGACTCTTGCCTCACCGAGGCAACTGAGATCGTCGAGGAAAGATTCGGTAAAGATCATCCCGCGTGCGGAGCGTTTTTAGGAATGCGCGCACAATCGAAGGCCATGGTTGGCGCGTATGCAGAGGCAGCAACGTTGGTTCTACCAGCGATAAAGATTGAGAGAGATGAAATCTCACGCCTCTTTCCTCTGGTGAGTGAGAAATCCAGAATGCAGCTCAGTGAGAAAGCTTCTCTGTCTTTTGATCTCCTGAAATATCTCGCACTCAAATGTCAGAAGGATCGACCATTGTTGCTGTGTGATATGTATGACAGCCATCTCTTCAGCAAAGCTTTACTCCTTCGTACGGCGAGAGAAGATAGGGAGAGAATATCAAGAAGTTCCGACACAGTTATGGTAAGGCTCTACAAAACTTGGATCTCCACACTCGAATATCTCAACGTACAATACGGTCAGGATATTAAAGAATTGGTGCGGCGTGGAATCGATTTGGATTCCCTGAGGAGGAAAGCAGAGAATATTGAAATCGAACTTTCACGAAGATCTGAGTTTCTTGGACGCGAAAGAACTGAAGCGTTGGCTACTTGGAAGGACATTCAGACTGCTCTTCATGAAGGGGAAGCTGCAATTGAGATAATCCGGGTTAGGGATGAGCGTGTTCAAGCGCGAGATTCAATCTACTACGCTGCTCTTATCGTCACTAAAGACACTAAAGATCACCCAATCCTTGTTCTTCTTAATAACGGTAATGAACTGGAGACGAAGTATCTAGAAGACTTCAACTACCACATCTATGTTCAGGAAGAAAGGCAAACACCTGACGAGCTTTACGATCAATACTGGAAAAGAATCCAAGAGAATCTGAAGGGAATCAGTCGTGTATTTTTATCGGTGGAGGGGGTGTACAACCAGATCAATCTTGGGACGCTTTATGATCCCGAGACTGGCAAATACCTCATAGAAGAGATGGAGATTCGCTTATTGACCAATTCGAGGGATTTGGTCATACAACCAAGGGAACGAATAACTCCATCATCGAAAACTGCACAATTATTCGGCTATCCAAACTATGATCTCGGATTGGCGCAGCAGGAAATCCTCGCATCCCATTATGAGCCCGAGAGAGATGTTCCGATCTACGGTCGGACCAGAGATAGCCTCAGGAGCATGGGCGCCGCGCCCTTGGTAAGCATGAAGGAAGAGGTCGAAGGTGTTGGGTCAGCACTTGAATTGGCTGGCTGGAAGACTGTTGAGCATCTTGGCGATGATGCCTTGGAGGAAGCAGTTAAGGCGGTAAAAAGCCCGAGAGTGCTGATGATCTCGACCCACGGATTTTTTTTGAAGGATCTTGAGCCGTTTCGAAACGGAGGAATGGTCCTGGGAATGCAAGAACAAAAGGTCATCGACATTCCACTGTTGAGATCAGGGCTGTTGTTAGCGGGGGCAAACAGAACGCTTGAAGGGAAAGCGAGCGCCGAACACTCCAAGAAAATCGATGATGGGATATTAACAGCTTACGAAGCAATGAATCTTGATTTGGACAACACGGAACTGGTTATCCTATCAGCGTGTGAAACCGGCACAGGTGTAATCAAGAATGGCGAAGGGGTCTATGGTTTGCAAAGAGCATTTCAGGTTGCCGGGGCGCGTTCCATCATCATGAGCTTATGGAAAGTGAACAGTGAAGCGACACGGGACCTCATGACGAGCTTTTTTCATAATTGGCTCGGAGGGATGGAAAAGCATGAAGCGTTCAGGCAAGCCCAATTACAGCTTAAGAAGAATCATCCAGAACCATATTATTGGGGTGCGTTTGTGATCGTGGGGGAATGATTTGTAATCTCTTTATATCGGGTGGAAGATGGATAGGACCCGTCACTTCGATCTATCGAATCGGGAAATCAGCCAACGAATGACTGCCACGCCAATCAAGGACACTTGAACACTATTGAAAGGGATGACCAGTGACGAATAAATTTTCTTTCTTGTGTCTCCTCATATTAGCATGTGAGCCATCGAATGCACAGTCCTTTGACTCGCTCGCTGCGGTTAGAATTGAGGACAAATGGGGGTATATCAACCCACACGGCATTCTTGTGATAGATCCGAAATACTCAGATGCGGAGCCGTTCAGCGAGGGCTTAGCAAGTGTAACATTCACCTTTCATATTTACAGAAGTCGAGAAGATTGGGAAGCTTGGAACAAGATGTTTCCAACGGACACAAACACAGGCTTGGGTCGACTCTTCGCTCACATCACCTACGATATGATGAAGAAGAGGCTAGCTGCTGATACAGTTATGGCCATTGCCCTATCTTTGCCTATTGAAAAACGAGGTTACATTGACCGGGTTGGAAAGGTGGTGTTCTGGACGGATTACCTCTCTTACGGCAGCATGTTTCGTGAAGGACTAGCTCCACTTCGTCAGGGCGGGATGAATATGGACTACATGAATAAAGAAGGAACCGTCGTAATCCAGACGGCGTTTGACTATGCAGATTCGCACTTCGAAGGGCTAGCCTGTGTGTCTAATAGTTACGGGAAAGCCGGGTATATAGATACGTCCGGCGCCTTGGTCATCGATACCGTCTACGACAGTCAAGGACGCTTCGGCGAGGGTCTGGCACCAGTGCTGATCCATGGCATGTGGGGTTACATCGATCGTAAAGGTAAGACCGTCATACAGCCACAGTTCAGAGAGGCATCGTCTTTTTCTGAGGGAGTTGCCGCTGCTAAGACTGGGGAAAAGTATGGTTTCATAGACAAAGTTGGGCGCTTTGTAGTCCAGCCTCAGTTCGATGAAGCAAAGTCCTTTCACGAAGGTCTGGCAGCTGTGAAAGAAGGAGGGAGATGGAATTATATCGACAAGCGAGCCACGAAAATCATTTTGACCTCTTACGATGATTGTAATGACTTTAGCCAAGGTCTCGCTGCTGTTGCTAGTGACGACAAGTGGGGCTACATCGATACAACTGGAAAACTGGTCATCCGGCTACAGTATGATAAAGCGTTGACTTTCTCTCGTGTTACCCGCGAGAGCAACTTGGAACGATAAGTCTTCGACCCATCCATGCAAGAGTTGATGACGACGTTTTTCAAGAACTGGCTTTCGGGGATGACGAAGCAAGAGGCGTTCAAGAAAGCTCAGCTACAAGTCAAAGCAAAGTATCCCGTACCCTACTACTGGGGCGCGTTCGTGATGGTGGGGGAGTGAGAGAAAGTTAAGCAGAAAGGGAAAAATAATGAAACGCACAGCGGTTTCAATGATAATTTCGTTCATACTACTTTCGAGGATGTCTGCTCAGTTCCCTGAATCCCCGAACAAAACGAACGCAGACAGCAAACGGGAAGGGCAATGGACGGTCTTGTTTGGTAAGGATTGGCAACTGACCAACGATTCGGTTCAGGTTTCGTACTACAGAATTGTTTCGTACAAGAACGGGAAACCGGAAGGCAGAGTTAATGACTATTATCGTTCCGGGAAAAAACAATGGGAAGGATTTTTGCTATCCGAAAATCCTGATGTTCTAGATGGGAGTTCGATTTTCTATAATGAGAATGGTAATAAGGAGGAAGAAGGAACCTATGCATCAGGGAATCCGGTCGGCAAGTGGACCTCCTTTTACGATAATGGAAGGAAAAAGGAGGAAGGCAATTATGCGAATGGAAAGAAGGACGGAGTATGGACCTACTGGAGCAGAGATGGGTTTGAGGTAAAGAGACAGGTGTTCAAGGATGATGTTGCCCATGATACAAAACCGGATCCCCAGCAAGATGTTAGTAATGCTGAAAGGATTCTTAAGACGACGGATGGCGGTACAACATGGACTCCAATTGATGCGGTTGTTGAAGGGAAATCAATCTCTGTTTATTCGATGTGCTTCATCGACAGCAGGTTTGGCTGGGCAGCAGGTAATTCCATTTATCGAACTACCGACGGCGGTGTGACCTGGTCGGATATTTACCAAAGCAGTAATACCACTGCTGCCCATTTCTCAGTATTTTTTGGAGATAGCATGAATGGTACCGTCGTTGGCGATTTCCTCCATCCGATTTTGAGTACAACCAATGGTGGAAGCACTTGGAATGCGCCAGGCGTGAAAGTAGGATTCGAACAACATTTGGAAGCAGTGTATTACTACGACAGCAATAACGGTTGGGCAGTCGGATTCCATGGGACCGTAATGCATACGGCGAATGGTGGGAAGGAGTGGGAGTATCAAGTCAGTAATGTCTCTGAACATCTGAATGCGATTCAATTCACATCCAGTAAGAATGGTTGGGCTGTTGGGGCTCTTGGAAATATTATTCACACGTCCGATGGCGGAAATACGTGGGAGAGGGACACTATAAAGATTCAGTTCATGGGCATGGTGGTTCCTATCAGGTCATTCACCGACTACCTTGTTTCTGTATTTTTCGTCGACAGTCGGAATGGGTGGGTATTAAGTCAGGATGGTAATGTTCTCAGTACGAGAGACGGAGGTCGAACATGGAGTATTCAACGGCTTCAAGAATTACAAGACAAACTGCTTCAAGAAGGAGTGTTAATTAGCTTATTCCGAATCTATTTCGTGGGAAAAGACATTGGGTGGATCTGCGGAGACCAAGGAACAGTAATGAAGACAACAAATGGCGGAACAACGTGGCACAAACAAGAGTCTGGTACCAGGAATCGCCTTCGTGGGATTCTGTTTGTTGATGAGCGGAGAGGTTGGGCTTGGTAGCCGACCGTTCTCACGCATATGTGATCGAATAGAAATTCTCCCAGATTGCATGTAGCGGTATTTCAATGCCTAATCTTTAGCATGAATGAGGTCAACATGAAATCGACCAATCGATCAGCGAGGATAATTTCTTTCGTGATGGGAGTGCTTTTTCTGTGCTTCTGCAACAGGCATCCAATTTATGCACAATCACAGGATAAAATTCTGCAGAAGATCTTTACTGAGTATCGCACAGGTGGCCGTGAACAGATGCTGCGTTATGTGCGCTCTGTGAAGGATTCGATCGACAACGACCTTGTTGTTGGGTTAGCAATGGCTGGGAAGCAAAGAACAGATACATCCTTGTACAGCATTGCGATTGGAATATCGGTAGAGAAAGAGGACACCATCCTACAAGGAGATGTCCTCCTGGTCATAGCTGAAGGGAATCATGAGCTAGGCCTGTATGCAGAATCGCGGAATACGTATGGTTTGGCTCTCGAGAGGTTTCAACTTAAGAGAAATTCTCTCGGGGAGGCAAGTGCTTTCCTAGGCATTGGTCTTGTATTGCTGAACGCTGGAGATTATGATAGTTCGAGAATCTTTTTCGAGAAGGCTCTCGATCTTTTCGTTGCCATACATGATAGTCTCGGACAAGGCGGACAAGCTGAGGCGTATCATGGTCTCGGTAGAGTGGCTGAACATCTCGAATATTTTGAGGTGGCAATAGATCGATATGAGAAAGCTCTTTGGCTCATCGAACCTCTCAGGCAGCCGCTGGAAGAAGGAAACATCAATAGAAGCCTTGGCAACGCCTATTGCAAGTTGGCTGACTACGAAAAGGGGATCAGTTTCTACAAGAGGGCGCTCGAACTTTACGCAACGACTTCCTATACCACAAGCCTGGCAGCGATATCAGTGGACCTTGGTGATGCATTTACAGATTTAGGCAGATTCGCTGAAGCACTGAAATCCTTTTCTGACGCACAGAAACAAACACATGGATCTCTCGTGCCGCAGCTGCAGGCATCATTACATAGTGGACTTGGCACCTTCTATCGCAAAGTTGGTGATCTTCAAAGATCTATCGAGGAACATCGCGAAGCGCTGAAATTCCAACAAATGATCAACGACTCCGGCAAACTGATTCCTGGTGAGCTGGCGAAGGCATATTACAATATTGGCGGTGTATATTTTTCTGCAGGAAATGAAGCTGAGGCACTGAGGATGTTTCGAATTGCGATTTCTTTTTTGAAGAGCGGCTCAACTACTCAGTCGTCAATGGTCGGTAATCTGTTCGCGAGCATTGCGATGATTGCTATGCGAAAGGATAGCCTTCATCTTGCCATCGAATGTTATCAGCGCGCATTTCAGTTCTTTGAGAGAGCGAACAACATTCTCGGTCAAGCGGGTATATGGTGGAGCTTAGGTCTGGCATATTCTCAAACTCAGAATTATCAGGAAGCTGAGAGAATGTTTTTGAAAGCGCAGGAAGTCTATGAACAAGTCGGTGACGATGAGAGGCTTGCATTTCTTTCGTTTGACGAGGGTCGAATAAAACAGCACTCAGAAAAATCCAATGCGCTCGCATTGTATGAAAAGGGAATCGGGTATCTCGAGAATGTTAGATTGAATTATCCGTCCCCAGAGATGAAACTATTGTATCAAGACAGATCCTTTGCTTCAATAGACGAAGCAACACGCTTCATGTTGATGAATAACTACACTCTTCAGTCGTTCAAACTCGTCGAAGCTGGTCGTGCAAGGACCATGATCGACATGCTGGCGGAAAAAAGATACATCCCCCTCGAGAAAGGAATCAATCAGGAGATACGCGAGAAGATTAATTCATTGGTCAATCAGTATTCTCGCAAGAGGGCCTCTCTGGAACGAGTCACCAACACCCAGGAAAGGTCTCAAATTCTCCTGGACCTCAAACATCTAAAAGAGGAACTTGCTGACGCAACAGATCAAATGCGCATCAAAAACCCTCTTTATGCTTCTGTTCGATATCCTCAACAAGTTAAGATTGAGGAACTGCAACAGAAAGGGCTTCAACAGGAGGAAGCATTGCTCGAATACTCCTAT
>Ga0209048_10006594_pt1 | contig 10840 bp, 11 predicted proteins | sample FrelakmetCRP12CR_FD_187146 | JGI IMG/M metagenome (GOLD analysis project Ga0209048, IMG submission 187146) | Freshwater lake sediment microbial communities from the University of Notre Dame, USA, for methane emissions studies - CRP12 CR (SPAdes)... | ecosystem: Environmental > Aquatic >... | reverse complement strand
TCTGCAAAATCAGAATCAGGAGGCCTTGAATCAGCCCGATCTCACCCTTATTAAATTAGGGAACGAATTGCACGGGCCTACGGATGAAATGGAAATTAATCGCGATCAAATAATTTTTATTGAGAATCTAAAAAGCGATTCCAAAGTCACCCAGGCGATAGAAAAGTACAAGGCGAGCAAATAATTTTTTCAAAAAAGGTCCTGGTTTTATCAGGACCTTTTTGTTTTGATGATTGACTGAGAGCGGCAAACGGACTATCATTCATACTCAGACCAATGATTATGCAGGATTTTACGGACGAACAACTGGTGGCGGCATATTTAAAGGGCGATGAAAAAGCGCTTGAAATTTTAATATCTCGGCATCTGAAATTCCTGTATAATTTTGTCTACGGGTATGTAGGCAACAGGCAGGAGGCGGAGGATGTTGTACAGGAAACATTTGTCAAAGCCTGGCGGAGCATTAAAAAATTTAATAAGAAAAAAAAGTTTAAAACCTGGATTTACCGGATTGCCAGAAATACGGCCATTGATTTTTTGCGGAAGAAAAAAGACATTGCTTTTTCAAATTTTGAGGGTGAAGACGGAAATAATCCGATTATAGATACCATGGCCGATCCCGAGCCGTTGCCGGATGAGTTGTTTGACCGTCAGGATTTAGGTGCCGCGCTGGCGCGGGTGCTGGAAGAATTATCAATCAAATACCGCGTTGTGCTGACGATGTATTATCAGGAAGGGCTGAATTTTCAGGAGATTTCCGACTATCTGGAGGAGCCGGTTGATACTATTAAAAGCCGCCACAGGCGTGCGCTTATCCGGCTCAGGCAGCTTATTTTAGATGCACCCAAAATAGAGTTTAATCCGTAATATATAAATATGCATACAGGTTACGACAAATTATTTGGCAAAATTCAGCCACTCGAACCGCCGGCAGGGCTGGGGGAACGGATAGTGCAAAGTATCCACGAAGAAAGATTGGTATTGTCGATTAAACGCAGACTGGTCTTATTTACCCTTGGTCTTGCCGCTTCTCTGGTGGTTTTGGTATTTTCGTTCATGTCCTTCCGGTCAGGCGTTGTCAGTTCCGGGTTTGCCGACTTTTTCTCCCTGCTGTTTTCCGATTTCCGCGTTGTGACTTACTACTGGCAAAATTATATTTTATCACTTCTTGAATCCTTGCCGATCTTCAGCCTGGCCATTTTTTTGGCGGCGATTTTTTCTGTCCTGGAATTAGTTAAACTGACCGCGCGCGATGCAAAAGAAATACTGAGGCCGGCGCACCTGATTCATAATCATAATTAACCTAAGTATATGGAATTGAATAAAATTTTCCAATCCAAAGCATTTAAAATTATTATCTGGACTTTTGCCGCGCTGGCCATAATTCTGCTGATTTTTGAAGCCGGTCTGGTCGTGGGTTATAAAAAAGCCAATTTTTCCTTCCAGTGGGGCGAGAATTATCACCTGAATTTCGGCGGACCCCGCGGCGGCTTTTTGGAAGATGCCAGGGGCAGGGATCTTATCGATGCCCATGGGATTGCCGGGAAAATCATTAAAATAGAAACTTCTACGATGATTATCGGCGGCCGCGATAATGTGGAAAAAATTGTCAATTTAAACGACGATACCGCCATTATGCGTTTTCACGAACAAATAAAACCCGCTGATTTAAAAATCGGCGATTTAGTGGTAATTATCGGAGATCCGAACAGCTCCGGCCAGATTAATGCCAAATTCGTCCGGATAATGCCTGCGTCCGACGGAAACATAATGCCCCCGCCTCCGACCAATACTCCCATGCCTTCTTCCGCAATAAAATAATAAATATTTATTTATGTTTCAGAAAATAAAAAAATTCATTTTCAAACACAAGGTACTTAGCATTATCGCCATTTTATTGCTCGCTTATGGCGGTTACAGATTATATTTTTCCCTGACCACAAAAGCAGGCGAGACCCAGTATGTACTGGCAAGCGTGGAAAAAGGAACGATTATTTCAGCGGTTACCGGCAGCGGCCAGGTTTCCGCTTCCAACCAGGTTGATTTAAAATCCAAAGCGTCGGGAGTGGTTAATTACGTGGGCGTTAAGGCGGGTGATACGGTGAAAGCGGGCACGCTTATCGCTTCCATTAATGCGGCGGATGCGCAGAAGTCCGTCCGCGACGCTGAGGTAAGCTTACAGAGCGCAAAATTATCTTTGCAAAAATTACAGGAGCCGGCTGACGCATTGTCAGTCACGCAGGCGCAAAATGCGCTCAGTTCCGCCCAGCAAACTCTTGGCCAGGCCAACGATAATCTGAGTAAATCCTATGATGACGCCCTGACGGCGATATCCAATGCCTTTTTGGATTTTCCCGCAGTAGTTTCCGGCCTGTCGGATATTTTGTATAAAAATAATTATGCGGTCGGGCAGAATAATATGTCATATTACGACGATCAGGTTAAGCCGTATAATATGGACGTATTTATTTACCAGAACAGCGCCGATTATGATTATCAGGCCGCCAAAACCGCATACGATAAGAATTTCCTGGATTATAAAGCGACCAGCCGCACGGCCGATGCCGATACGATTGAAAGATTACTCTCCGAAACCAACGATACGGCCCTTTTGATTTCTCAGGCGGTAAAAAGTTCTGATAATTTTCTCGGCTTTGTCAAGGACCAGCTTACTCTGCATGTAAAAAATCTGCCGTCCCTGTTGGCGACGCATCAGGCCAGCACGGCTTCCTATACCGGCACTGTCAATGATAATCTATCAAGCCTGTTAAGCATTAAGAATAATATTAAAAATTATAAAAATTCAATTACCAGCAGCGAGCAGACTATTAAAGAAAAGACCGAATCGCTGGCAAAGTTGCAGGCGGGCACCGATGTTCTTGACCTTCAGTCTGCAAAGTTGTCCGTACAGCAGCGGCAGAACGCGCTTTATGACGCCCAATCGACTTTTGCCGATTATTTCACGCGCGCGCCGTTTGACGGCGTCATCGCCACCATAGATGTGTCAAAGTCGGACGATATCAGTTCCGGCGCGGCGATTGCCACCATCATTACCAAACAGCAGATGGCGGAAATATCATTAAACGAAGTGGATGTCGCCAAAATCAAAGTCGGCCAGAAAGCGACCATGACTTTTGACGCCATTGATGGCCTGACCATCAGCGGCAAGGTGGCCCAGGTGGACACCATCGGCGCGGCTTCCCAGGGAGTGGTCTCTTACGGCGTTAAAATCAGTTTTGACACGCAAGACGACAGAATAAAGCCGGGCATGAGCGTTAATGCTTCCATAATCACCGATGTCAGAGCGGATGTATTGACTGTGCCCAATAGCGCCGTAAAAACACAGAATAACACCAGCTATGTGGAGATGCTGGATGAGAAGACAACCACCCAGGTTACCGGCACACAGAATGTCACCTCTGTTTCCGCACCAACACGCCAGACAGTGCAAGTTGGTATTTCAGACGATAATTATACTGAAATTACCTCCGGCTTGAATGAAGGAGATAAAGTGATCACCAAAACAACCACAGTTACCGCCGGCAGCGCTTCCCAGACAACAGCTCCAAGTTTGCTGCAGAGTTTAGGGGGCAACAGAAGCACAGGCGGCGCGGCGAGGGCAGTGCAGGCGGGACCGCGGGGGGATTAATAATATGATTGAATTACAAAACGTCACCAAAACTTATCTTAGCGGCCATCTGGAATCGCGCGCGCTTGACGGCGTGAGCTTCAAGATTGACGACGGCGAGTTTGTGGCCATAATGGGTCCTTCGGGATCCGGCAAATCCACCCTGATGCACATCCTCGGCGCTTTGGATACCCCGACAAGCGGAACATATTTGCTGGACGGCAAAGACGTATCAACTTATTCGGAAGACGAATTGGCTGATATCAGAAAAACAAAAATAGGCTTTGTTTTTCAGTCGTTCAATCTGCTGCCCAGGGCGACCGTGCTGCGCAACGTGACCTTGCCTCTGGTTTATGAAGGCGTGGAAAGGGAGAAGCGCGAAAAACGAGCTGTAGCGTCTCTCAAAGCGGCCGGTCTGGACAAGGAATATTACAGCCATCTTTCCAACCAGCTTTCCGGCGGACAGATTCAAAGAGTGGCGATTGCCCGCGCTTTGGTAAACGATCCCACCCTTATTCTTGCCGATGAACCCACGGGAAATTTGGATACAAAGACGGGCGAAATCGTTCTCAATACATTTGAGAAATTAAACAGAGAGCAGGGCAGGACAGTGATTTTGATCACCCATGAAAGAGATGTGGCTGAACACGCGCACCGCATTATATTTTTAAAAGACGGACAGGTTTTGAGCGACACCACCAACCATAAAAAGAAAGTAGGCGCTTAGCGCCTACTTTCGTCAAATTTCGCAAATATGAAAAATATTTTCATATTTGTCTCAATTTTAGAAATTATGAAAGTATTAGATATAATAGACGAAACATACCTAGCGTTGTCTGCCAATAAGGCCAGGTCCGGTTTGACGGTTCTGGGCATAGTCATCGGCATCAGCTCGGTGATAGTCATGCTTGCCATCGGCCAGGGCGCGCAAAGTTCTATTAACTCCAGCATCCAGTCCATCGGTTCCAATCTGATAATCGTCAGCCCCGGCGTGCAGCGGGGCGTTGGCATGCAGATCAGCGGGGGCAGGGGGTCGGCAAAATCTCTTAAACTTTCCGACGCGGAGGCGATTGCCAGCGAAGTACCTTCTGTGAAAGCGGTAGCGCCGGAAGTAACTGCCCGCTATCAGGTTACGGCTAAGGGAAACAATACCAATACCCAGGTGGTAGGCACGGTTTCGGCTTATCCGGATGTCAGAAATCTACAAATTGATTCCGGTGAGTTTATTTCCGATCAAAACAATAAGAGCGGCGCCAAGGTCGCTGTCATCGGCCCGAATGTGCGCGACGACCTTTTTGGCGTGTCCTCGACGGATGTCATCGGACAGACAATCCGCATCAATAAAATGGAATTCAAAATCATCGGCATAACCAAGTCAAAGGGCGGAGGCGGTTTTGGCAGCCAGGATAATATGATCTTTATTCCGCTGACGACAGCACAAAGATTTCTTTCCGGAGACGAATACGTATCAACCATCAGTATTGCAGCCGTGGATGCGGGTTCCACCGCGGCAGTACAGACGGCAGTAACGGAATTATTACTGCAGCGTCACAATATATCCGATCCCGCCAGCGCCGACTTTAACACGCTGAACCAGTCGGATATTATTGCCACCGCTTCCAGCATCACGCAGATTTTTACGATATTACTCGGGTCGGTGGCGGGCATTTCCCTCCTAGTGGGCGGAATCGGCATTATGAACATGATGCTTACAACGGTTACGGAAAGAACAAAAGAAATCGGTCTGAGAAAAGCCATTGGCGCCAAAAGTTCCGAAGTCAGCGTCCAATTTTTAATTGAAGCCGTTGCGCTTACTTTTTTAGGCGGATTAATCGGGGTGGCGCTGGGCTGGACGGTGGCATACGGCATCACCTACTTTGGTGTTCTGCAAACATCCGTATCCAGTTTTTCCGTCATTTTGGCATTCAGCGTCTCGGCGATTATTGGCATTGTTTTCGGATATTATCCGGCGCGGCGGGCCGCGGCTTTAAATCCGATTGAGGCATTAAGATTTGAATAAATAATATTTTAATAATTATTAATAAAATTGTATGAAAAAAACAATTTTGATTGCCGTCATCGTAGCGGTGGTCGTAGGCGGAGCCGCTTTTTGGGGCGGGATGAAATATAGCCAGATGACCACTGCCGGCAGGAGAACAGGGCAGGGAGCGTTCCAGGGAGCAGCCGGCGGGGGACTGAGGGGTATTCGTACCGGCGCCAATTTTGTTAATGGGGATATTATCAGCAAGGATGATAAAAGCATCACTGTGAAAGACCGTACGGGCGGCTCAAAGATAATTTTTTTATCCAATTCGACTGAAGTTTCCAAGTTCGCCACCGGCACTGCGTCTGATTTAAATATCGGCACATCGGTTATGGCCAACGGCAACACAAATTCGGATGGCAGTATTACCGCTCAAAGCATCCAAATAAGGCCGCAAGGAGTAAGTTCAACCTTCGGTGGGCGCCCGGGCATGGGTGGTCCCCAGCAATAATGAATTATGTGGAAATGGATTAAGCGCAATATATTATTCATCGCCCTGGCACAGGCGATCATCGCTACTGCATCCAGCCTGTACTTGAGTCTTATTCTTCATTGGAATCCCTGCTTGCTGTGCTGGTATCAGCGCATCATGATGTATCCGCTGGTGATTGTCATTGTTGTCGGCATTTGGAAGAAAATAAGGGATCTGGAATATTTCGTTCTGCCGTTTACGATTATCGGGTTAATTATTTCCGCATATCATAACCTGTTACAGTACGGCGTGATCAAAGAAAAAATCCTTCAATGTTCCATTGTTACACCGTGCGTAACACCGGATAGGGGATTGTTGGGTTTTATTACCGTGCCTTTTCTTTCTTTTACCGCTTTTACGGTTATTACCATTTGCATGGTTATATATAGAAAAGGGAAGGCCAAATTACAGTAATAAAATAAATTAAAAAAGACCGCACATATGGCGGCCTTTTTTGTTTGTCGGGATTGTGGAATGATTTTGAAACGTTGCTAACGTTTGACGACTGCTTTGTATGTTTTTAAAATCAACCAGCCTATTGCCCATCCGGCCAAACCAATAATAAGCGGAAAATAAATATGAGCCATGTCAAAATAGATTTCAAATAACGCTGCCGGAATAAGAGAAATGCCTATCCACCAATATTTATTTTGGCCGCCGAAGGCGGTAAAAAGCAAAAAAATTAGAAATATATATGTTAATGGCCAACCAATTATATACTGAGAGACATTTGAAGGAATGCTGAAAATTCCCCCACGCCCAGCAGAAATAAATAACATGTATATTTTTCCAAAAATAAAACCAAAAAAATAGGTTAAAATTATTACACAAATTAAAATTATAATATTTTTTATGACTTTCATATTTTTAATTATTTAATAACCAATTAATATCTTCTATTAATAAATTGTAAGCCCGGTCATTAAGTGCCTTGCTATGCTTTTTTTCCAGCAATTTAATAAATTGCTGGCCTAAAATTTTATCAATTCGTTCTTCTATTATTTCAAATTTATTGGTAGTATTTTTAGGCAAAGGAATTTTCTGCTTAATTGTTTCCATCACTTTATTCATCCGGATAATTAGTTTCATATTGTTAATTAAATCATTTTTCGCATCCTTATTTTTTATCCACCCCAGGTCATACATTTTTTCTATATCCTGAATAACGCTTGTTGGCGTCACAATCAGCCTGAATGGAACCGTGGCAGTGACTATATGACCGGATAAATCCGACATTGTGGCGGTAAAAATATGTCCGCCCAATTTTTCCGCAAACAAATCAATTACACTGTTGTTTTGTATTATTTTACCATCAACCCTTAAATTTTGCGACCATCCGGAACCAACGCTGGTATTGGTAATAGAAATAATCAGCGGATTCTCGCGCGTATAATCCTGCGCCAAGGGCGAGGCAATTGTTATCTTTGGCATCACATCATCAGCCGGTTTGACCTGCAAATCATCCGGGCTGGAACTGTTAATGTTAACATTCAATTCCGTAATCATGCCCGGTAAAATACTGCTTTTATAATCACTGTCAGATAAGCCGTTGTCACTCACATAGCCAACCGCCACCGTGTACTCGCCCCCATTGCCCGTGCCCTGTGCTTCCACTTTGTATAGTCCGTCCAGCGGGTCGGGGATGGTGATATATTCGTCGTCTGTCTGGAAACCGGAATAAAACGCCCCGTCAATTTCATTAATTTCCCGGCCGGTGCTAAAATCCTTGCCCACGCGCTGGCCATCCGGCGCTATTACCACTATATCAGCGGGAGAAAGAATTTTAATAATTAATAATTTTATATTTGGGATGTAAGAATTGTTAATAGCGATAGGATTTTTGGTGGCTGACAATTTTGTAACTATTAATTTTTCCGCATCAGTCGGAAGTATTCTATGTTCTGAATTTAAAACCGTTGTGTCGCAATCAATATCCTCACTACTGTCAATCGGAACCGTGCCGTCGCCATCGCCGGCTTCCAACCCCAGATCCGCGGTTGTGCCATCATAGCCGTCGGGAAAACCATCTTCCCATAACGGTTTCCAGGGCGAGTCAACTACCCTGATAATATTTAAGGTGCTATTCGGGCCCAAATCGCCTACTATATTTGATACTTTTACGCCAGAGCCGTACAGCTTATCCAGATTGTTATCTAAGTCCTCCAAAAAATGATTTTCGGGATAATTATTGGGATACGTACGCAATTGATCGTTGGTTTTATCTTTTATATAATCATAAATTGGTAGAAGTTCTTCCAAAGACGTTATTGGCTTATGGATAACATAGTCAAAAGAACTGGCGTAATCTGCTTTTTCTGCTTCCCTTGTAAACAAAAAATTAATAATTCTATCGACTACGCCACGGCCATTTTCTCCCGCCTCCCACGTTAGATAAGCATACGGTGCTCCCAGATGCGGCGTGCCCAGAAATATTAATTGGCTGACATCATGCGCGTATGCATCTGATTGTATATATTGCCGCGCCACCAAGCCGCCCATTGAATGCGCCACCAGATTCACTTTATCGCAGTGGCAAATCTGCTTTACCTGGTCAATTTTTTCTTTCAATTGCAGGGCACTTTCAACATTCGATTGCCGCCATTCATAGGGAAATGTAAATAAATCCACCCCATCGATAAAACCGTTGGCCTTAAAGGTGTCAATCAGATTATCATAAGTGTGCAAAATCGGATCAATAACCCACACGCCATCTTTTTGTTCGCTACCCAATATGCCGGGAATAATAATTACCGGATTATTTTTTAATTCAAACTCAAATTCGCCGCTGGCCGGAAGGCGGGCGGTGTAATCTCCATCGCTCGTCTCAAAGTGATAAGAATGTTTTCCGGCGGTTAAAATACCGGCTGGCGCCGAGGCAAAATATTGTTCCCCGTTATAATATTGGCCATCCTGATTATCATCTTTCATCATACCATACGACGCGCCGTCAATAATTAGGCGCACATATTCAGGCCGGTCGTTATCCGGGTCGTTATAAACAACTTTAAAAGTGGCCGGAGGAGAAAGGAAAGCGGGATTCGGATAAACTCCGCTTTGATAATCATATCCGTCGTCGGCGGAAAAAGCCAAGGCAGGCGCCGAATTAACAGGAAGCATTATCATTGCACGCGCCGCGATGGGTGCGAATAATATGGCAATATAAAAAGCAGCGATTGCAACAATCCTGCCAACCCAAATATTCTTGGTTTTCATAATTTCCCCCCTTAATAATTATTCGTCGGGCTAGTGGGACTTGAACCCACGGCCTCATCGTCCCGAACGATGCGCGCTACCAACTGCGCTATAGCCCGTTTGAATGCGGGCTATATGCAATATAGCCCGAATTGCTATGATTATAACACTATTATTATGACTTTTCAAGTGGGTGGCCGTATGGTATAATTATTTTGTCGTTTAGCGCAAAAACGCTAATTTTAACTTCCAAACAATCATTATGATTGACATAAAAAAATATTTTCAGCAGGCGATTAAGCAGGATGCGTCCGACCTCCATCTGGTGGGCGGTGAAAAACCGCTGCTGCGCATATCCGGAGAACTGAAAGAAATTGATAAAGAGGCTTTGGACAATGCGGATTTGGAAAAAGCAATTTCAGAGATAATTTCCAAAGACCGCTGGAATAAATACGACAAAGAAAAAGAGCTTGATTTTGCCTATGAGGTTGACGGCGTGCGTTTTCGCGTCAATCTGCACCAGCAGGAAGAAAAAATTGGCATGTCCGCCCGCATTATTCCCGCCGATATTCCCAGCCCGGAGGATTTGCGTTTTGAACCGTCTTTGCTGGAATTTCCCAATCTTTTGGACGGCCTGGTGCTGGTCACCGGCCCCACCGGCTGCGGCAAATCCACGACTATCGCTTCCATGATAGAAGAAATAAACAAGAGCAGGCGGGCGCACATCATCACTATTGAAGACCCGATTGAATTTGTTTTTAAGGATAAAAAGAGCCTGATTGAACAGAGGGAAGTGGGCACCGACACCATGTCGTTTGCCAACGCGCTCAAATATATCTTGCGCCAGGACCCGAACGTAATCATGGTGGGCGAAATGCGCGACCCGGAGACAATCGCCACCGTTCTCACGGCCGCGGAAACAGGCCATCTGGTGTTTTCCACTTTGCATACCCCGAGCGCCGCGGAATCCGTGGAAAGAATAATCGACGCTTTTGACGAAGCCAGGCAGAGCCAGATTCTGATACAATTATCTTCGGTGCTGCGGGGAGTGGTTGCACAGCAGCTGATTCCGGCCAAAAACGGCGGACGGGTGCCGGCGCGCGAGATACTGATAAATACGCCGGCGGTCGCCAATCTGATAAAAGAAAACAGCATCAATCAAATAAAATCCACGATTCAAACCGGGGCAAAAGACGGCATGGTGACCATGGAAAATTCCATCAAAGCCCTGCTGAAAGAGGGGGCCATCACCGAAGATATCGGCTCCCGGCGCGTGGGAAGAAGCAGGAGGGTATAAAATTTTATGTTATCTTTGCCTGCCATATTTAAAAAAATTTATTCCGTATCGAAAAAGACGAAAACCCCCGCTTATGTCGTGGGCGGTTTTGTTCGTGATTTTTTGATGGGAACAGACCAGAAAAAAGACATAGATTTTGTCGTTGCCGGCAGCGGGCTGGAATTTGCCAGAAAGTTTGACCGGGAAATAAAAGAGGCGGGAAGCCTG
>Ga0209048_10006593_pt1 | contig 10841 bp, 10 predicted proteins | sample FrelakmetCRP12CR_FD_187146 | JGI IMG/M metagenome (GOLD analysis project Ga0209048, IMG submission 187146) | Freshwater lake sediment microbial communities from the University of Notre Dame, USA, for methane emissions studies - CRP12 CR (SPAdes)... | ecosystem: Environmental > Aquatic >... | reverse complement strand
GCTGGATTTTCAGCCAAAAGAAAAACCTTGGTGAATAATCTGGCCAATAGTCTGCATCTGGAAAAAATTATCGTTGAAGAAAAAATTAAAAAAGCCGGCTTGTTGCCGACCGTCCGCGCGCAGGAACTAAGCATCGAGAATTGGAAAAAATTAATTTCTCTTATAGAAATAGAGTCTTAACCAAAACCAGACCGTAAACAGAAACAATAATTAAAACCCACCAAAATAATTGGTGCGTTTTTTTTAACACAATAAACCAAAAAGATAAGCCGCCGAATAAAATTGCCCACCAAAACAACTTGAATTCATTAAGCATAAAAACACTCAGCATAAACGAGATGAAGATGCTGGTTGCCACAATCAGCCTGCCCTTTTCTTCCCCAAAAAGAACCGGGATAGTCCAAATACCGTATTTTCGATCACCTTCAATATCCTTAAAGTCTTTGATCGGCAAACTGATGGTCAAGGCGATAAGTAACAGCAATACTATTTTCCACGACAAGCCTGTGAGATTATAATCTCCTGATAGCAAGGCAAAACCGATAAACAAAATCAAAAGTGAGGCTGCCGCGCTTAATAAGGTCGCCAGAATTGGTATTCTTTTTAGCCGGTATGGATTCGCCGAATAGGCCCAGGCCAGAAATTGATAAACAAACAGAATGGCCATAAATTTAAACCCAACTACCAACCCGCCCAAAAGCGACAATCCAAAAAAGGCATAACCGAGTTGTTTGTAGGCTTTTTCGCCATAAATGCCCTGAGGCAACGGCCGCCAAGCGTTTGAAACCTTATCCACCGCAAAATCAAAAATATCATTAACAATAACCGAAGCTTCCCAAGCTAAAAAAATACTGATCAAGAGAACAATGACGGCTGTAAACGAAAAGAGGTTAAGATTAAAATTTGATGGATAAGCCAAAAATCCCAGACCCATGCCCATAAAAAGCAACCCAAAATGATAAATAAGCTGAGGATATCGCAAATTTTTCAAGATTGACTTAATTTTTTGCTTATCATAAGCCAAAAAAAAGAGAAGGAGTAAACCAAAAAGCAGGGGATAAAAAATCAGATTTAAGTTATACGCCAGCGAGTATTTCGCTCCGGCGAAAGAAATTCCAAATATGCTTGGTGTCCCGCCAAAAAGCTGAATCTGATCGATTGCGTTTACATAACCAACCCCCTTTGTCAGATAAAAGTAGCCGAAAGCAAAAAAGGCCGGAAAAGCAGCCATAAAAAAGAAAATGATATATGTTCCCAGCATAGCCACAAGGGCTGTAAGAGCTTTTTTTGCATTATAATAAGCGATTATTCCGGTTAAAACAATGACCACAGTAATCATGATTTTTGTCCCAAAATACACAATTCCAGGCGGAAAATTGCTGAAAAAAGAGGTGAATTCACGCCATAATTCAGTTGGGCTGCCCAATAAATAAAAACTCCAATATATGCTGCCGCCAGTTTTTAGCATATCGATCAGGGGCGGAAAGATGACTATCCAGGAAGCCCAAAAAAAGGCTTTAGAAAGCTTCAAAATATTAATATTTAATATGAAACTTAGAAAAAACCAGACCAGCAAAAAAGTTATGCCAAAAAACATCAGTTCATGGACATAATCAGTGACCACTTCTAGTAGAGAAAGGCTTGGGGTAGCCAAAAAACTCTTAATTAACTCCCGTACCGCCATAATGCCGGAAAATCCTAAAAACCAGGTTGAGACATCTATTTGCCCACTCAACAAGTTATCCAAAACTTTTCCGATAAATTGGATTGTCTTTTTCATTTGCTTCAATTTTAACAGCGGGTTCATTTTTAAGCAACCTGAGTCATGTGTTTTTTTGCATTCACCTATAAAAATCTTTCTTAAAAAAACATTCGCAGATGAAAGCGATAATTTCAACCAATTCAAATTTCAATCTGTGCATAACTATCTGTTTGCAAAACTGTTTTTATGTTATAATTTGATTAATGAAAACTAAAAATTTCAAATTGTCACTACTGGTTTTAACCGGCTTAGTAATTTTAAGTTATGGCTTCTTAATTTCCGCCCAGGAGGGTTTCAACTCAACAACTAATGTTCTGACCAACACAACAACGACTTCCACTAATCAAGACAGTACCAATCTAACCAAAGAAGTGGCACAAAAACTTTCGACCATTGCCACCGACTCTGACCCAGCAAACCAGCAAATCTCTCTGGAGACTTTGCAAAAAAACATTAACGAATCAGTCAGTAAAACCTTTTCTGAAAGCGACCTGCCAAAAATAGCTCTCGACAGCATTAAAGTCAAAAAACAGGATTACAAAGGCACCGCCGAACAAATTAAAGCAAAGAAGAAGGAGGATTTCACCAGCTACATGGTGGCAATTTACTATATTCTTTCCAGCAATTCACCCAAGCCAATAACCTCTAATTCCGATGTGTTGGCCACTTTTAACTCCTTGATTTTCGACGTTGTTACTTCCATTGGCACGCGGCAAGGCGCCGCTCTGGATCAAATTCAAAAAAGCGGAGAAAAAATGCTTAATCAGATGCAAGACATCGAAGTTCCTGAAGAGCTGATTGATTTACACGTCAAAGGATTGGAATTCGCCCAATATGCCATGACCGTCAAGAGCGTTATCACACCCAATACGGATGACGCCTTGCTTGATCTCTCTAATCTGGCTAAATTGGAAGGTTTTGTTGAGGCAATATCTAGTTTTTCTGATGAAGCTCAAGCCAAGTTTACTGAGTATGGAATCAACTATGATGATTTGATGATGCAAAAAATTAATAGCCTGGGAGCGCCCGCACCAGCCCCAAGTGATCTGGAACAAGCGGCAGCCAAACTTCAAGCAAGCACCTCAACCAGTGACACAACTTCTAACAGTGCCTCCGCTGACAGCGCAAGCACCACTAACACATCGGCTTCTGATAGTACTAGCACAACTACGACTGGCGCGACAACTGGCACCACAACAACAAACGACACTAGCACAAGTTCTACTACCAATAATACATCCTCAGATGCAAACTAGTTTTTATAGAAAATTTATCCGCGGGTTGGCTATAATGCTTATTTTCTCTTTTTTGTTTTTTCCTATCCAAAAATCAGAAGCCGCTGCCTGGCCGGCTATCGATCCGATTATCAACAACGCCTTACTTAAAATCATGGATCAGATTAAAGCCATGCTTTTGGGAGTCGCCAAACAAGCAGCCATCAAGGCTATCCAGCAGGAGATGAATTATTTGATTACCGGTAAATCCTCTTCCGGCGGCGCAATGTTTGTGACAGATTGGAATGATTATTTGCAAACACGGCCGCAAGCCGCAGCCAACCTGGTTATTAATGACTATATAAGCCAATCACTACGGGGGCGTGGCTCCATTTCCGGCTATGTTTCAGCCGGATCAGAGGGTGTTAGCGGTCAAAGAATGAGCTATCAAAGTCAGTTAGACCAAATGGCTAAAAAGAGCACCTCTGATCAACCAAAAACTCAAGTCACATTTACAGGAAACCCATCACAAATGTTTTCTGGCCGAACCCCGTTCCAACAAATGAACCTCTATCTCTCCGGCGTCAACAATCCATGGGGTTTCAATCTGGAAATGCAGACAAAATACCAGCAAGAACTAGATAAACAAAAAATGATCGCTCAGACCCGCGTCATTGCCGGACAAGGGTTTCCTGGTAATGATTCCGGGGGTATAACCATAACTCCTGGAGCCCTGATCAAGGATCAGCTGGCCAAAGTACAAGGCATGGGTATTGATATGATCGCAACCGCTCGAGAATTGCCAGAGATTATAACCTCTGCTGTTTCTATGACAATCAGCCAAGCCATCCAACAGGGTATCGGCAATCTGCAATCCCAAGTACACCGTGAAATTTCCAATGTGCGTAGCAACGCCGCAAACCAATTAAATAAAGCGATTTCAACCAAGGGCCCCGGTGTTATGTATGGACGCTAATAAATTCAGCTAATGGATTTTTTAAATAAAAAATTAAAAATACTCGTCGCGATTATTCTCTTTGTGATAATGGGTGGTTTTTTGTTGCTCACAGGCGTTCAACATGCCAAAGCGGCCACTGCGGGAGAAACTTGGGCGATGAAATATTCTCGTTTCGTGCTCAGCGGATTCGGAATAGGTGACGCGCTCGGATTGTATAATCCGGCTGATATAATATACGACCAGGTATCCGGCAGTCCTCCGGGAACCTCAGCCAAAGAATTTCAAAATGCTTGCAAGCTTTCACTTAATCCATCGACTTGGGTCGTTTGTCTGCTTCTGGCGGTATTGAATTTTGTCGGCTGGCTCATATCCATTGCCGCTTCAATATTCGCTTGGGCGGCAGATGCCAAAAATTTGACTGCTGTTATTAATGGACCTGCTATTTATGCCGCCTGGAAAATAATCAGGGATTTTCTGAATATGGCTTTCATCCTAGTCCTGGTTTATACCGCTTTCACGATTATTTTTCAGGTTGACTCAACAAATAAAAAAAGGATTCTGACTGTGGTCCTGATGGCGCTCTTGGTAAACTTCAGCTTTCCAATCGCACGCTTCATTATTGATGTCGGAAATTCAATGATGTACACCATCTTCAACAATCTTTTTAGCGGAGCAAAAGATCCGGGTGCTATATACGCGACCATCACCAGCAAATCTCAATTGGGTCCAATATTAAATCCCACTGATCCAACTATATCAAGCCTTTTGGCATCTATTATTTTTGCAGCTATTTTGGCGGTTACTTTGTTGATGATGTCTGTTCTTTTTGTTATTCGCATCGTAGCCCTAGCTCTTGTTATTATTTTTTCACCTATCGCTTTCGTAGGCGTGGCTGTTCCCTCTTTTTCATCTAAAGCCAGCCAATGGTGGGATTATTTATTTAAATACACTTTTTTCGGACCAATTATGGCCTTCATGCTTTTTATCGCGCTCACAATAATGAATACGGTTATACCCATAAGTGTCGCAGCGACACCAGCCAATGAACAGCCCCTTTTAGTGGCTATGTCCACTTTTGCAATCCCAATTATCATTCTCTGGATCGGCATGGGGTTCGCGCAACAAATGGGGATTCAGGGAGCGGATTTGGTAACTAAGCAAGGCAAAGGCGCACTCGCTTGGGCAGGCAAAAAATTCAGTGGATACAACGCGGTCAAGCGACAATATGACGCTTTTGCGGGAGCTCGTAAAAAGCGAATGGATGAAAAGAATAAAAACAGGATTGGCGGAAAAATTGGAGATAAGTTTAATAAATGGCAAGACACTGCAATAGGCACGATACCTTTGGTTGGAGGAGCAGCCAAAAAACGAGCTGAAAAAATGCGCACAGATAAAAATCGCCAAGATGTTGAAGATAAAGCGAAAGAGGTTAAGGCTGGCTCGACAACTGTTAATATTGTCAACAACGTAAACTCTTCTTTTGATGCTGCCGGCAACATCGTTTCCGCGACTAAAGATCAGGCAGGAAATGCAAGAGCATTTACAGACAGAAGCTCTGATGATAAAAAAGACTTTATTGAGGATCAATTAGCAAATACCGGAATAGGTTCATGGGCAACAAATCTTAATCTTAAAAACATCCTAGGAAATGTTGCTGCAAATCCCCGAGTTATGGCCGCTCTTAACAGAGTCCAGGATCCTACTGTAATAAATAAAGACGAAAAGGATTTGCGAGCCATTGCTACATACATTAGTCAACAGTCAGAAGAAGTTGTTAAAAAATATGTTAATCCTTAAAAATATGCCTTATTCCATACCAATCGAGATTGAATTAACTGTCCGAAAATATTTACGAGAACCTCATTTTTCATATATTGAGGAAAGTATTTTTAATAGAAAAAAAGTTTCCAATATTTTATTATCAAAAAAACAAGACGAGATCTTGCTAATAGATAGCTACGGTTTTGTTTTCGACTCTATTTTTGCCGGCCTAACAGAAAAAAATATTGAATACATCGCTAAAAATGCTCCTCGGGATTACAAGGAAAGTTTACTAAAAATCTTGCATGACCAAGAAATGATGGGGGGTGTTTTTGAAATCGTAAAAGCGATGGATGAAGACCTAGGAGAAAGTGTGACCAAAAATCAAGAAAGGATAAAGAATGTTATTCAATATATAAAAGACAATCGCGTAGTTTTTGAGTTTTAAATTTCTTACAAATGACTGTTTACCCGCAACAAATGAATTATTCGCCAAAAGCTCCATCGCCAATGGATTATGACGCGGCGTTCGAAAAACAAAGAATCGCCGAGGCGACAGAGAAAATCAAACAAGAGCTGCTGGAAAAATGGAATGCCCGCTATGCCGGCGCGCAAATTTTTCCTGACGCGATTCTCTCTTTGAACCCAGCCTTGCGAGATTTTTTGCTTTCTTTTCAAAATACGCTTTTTTACAACGACGTTGCGCGGAAATTTAATTTGAGCCGCGAGCAACGAGACGCTTTGCCGCAAATTATCTGGCAAATTTGCTTGAACAAAAAGTGGGAACAATTAAGAATGTCCTTGATCAGCGCTTTGTCCATAAATTCTTCAGTCGCGGATCAAATACTTGTTTCGCTCAATCAAACTATTCTTTTAAGAGCGCGGGAATTATCCCAACAAAATTTTGCGGCTCAAGGAGGACGAGCCGGTTTCCAATCCGAACCGGTAGAAGACAGGATCATATCGCTAACTTTAAATGACGCCCTGAAACATTATCCTGAAATTGGCGAGCAATTGATCACCTCTAAACATATTTCGCTCAAAAATTTTCCCGAACCGGTGCGGCCATCGATCAAAAATTGGCTGGCCGATTATACCTTCACTATCGGCTATGACAATAAAGACTCGATTAAAAGAGGCGACTATGTTTTCCACGGCAATAACACCCTGCGCCTATCTTCAACCGACCGGCAAAAACTAGCGTACATTTTGAAAGCGTACGACGAACAGGCGGCAGTAACAATTAATAAATCTACAAAACAGGTTGTTTTCCCGGCACTGGAAGCGAGAGCTCCGCAAATGCAAAACGCAAATTACAAAGTACGCACGGCGCTTGGACATCCGATGTCTCTCGACCATAACGACCAAAAAATATCGGGTTTCCCTAGCGAATCTAGAGCTCGGCTTTTCGATCCTCAACAGAAAAGTCCCTTGCCTGCCGGTAGACAAAGTCTAAAGCCAAGCTTTAGCAACCTGCAACAACCGCAGCCGCAGGTTAACCCGCAAAGCTCATCTGCTCTGCATAATAACATCAGCTTTTCTTCCGCGCAGAAATTGCCCTATGAAAAAATTAGCCCTGCCCAATCTGAAGAAATCGATACCCAGCAAGCTAAAGAGGCGCGGCCCCAGGCTTATACTATCCGGCCGATTTTTAGCCAGCTAGAGAAAAAAGATGAACCGAGGCCATTGCCTAAAAACGTAGTAAACCTGAAAGAAGCCTAGATTAATTGAATTGATTTTCCGCCAAAGGCGGATCAGCCTCCGGTTGATGTTTAAAATTGAAAATTTAAAATTACCGATTCTATGTTGTTTAATATTCCACAATTTATCGACAAGGAAGACAAAATAGTCGGCTTCCTTACAGCTAAGCAATTAGGTTGGCTGTTTGGGGCAGGCACGGTTTTGATGATACTTTGGACGATGTTGGATACCACCGGCTTGATCATAGCAGCCATACCCGTAATCGGAATCTTTGGCGCCCTGGCTTTCTATCAGCCAAACGGACAGCCTTTGATTTCATTTGCTCTCTCCTCAATCAGTTTCATGTTCCACCCCAAAATTTATATCTGGCGTAGAATATCAGAAAAAGAATTCGTCAAAAAAATTGAAAAGAAAAAAAATAATGCTGCACAAGCGCAAAAAGAAATAAGCACTGATAAATTAGAAGAGTTAAGCAAATTGCTTGATCGCAGACAATAATTTTAAATTACCGTTATTATGGAATCCTTACACTCGGAAAAATTAGCCAAAAAAGCTTCGACTTCACCAACGCAACAGTTTTTGGACGTAGCTGAAGTCAAGGAAGACGCGATCGTACTTAAGAGCGGCGCTTTGCGTTCGGTTTTGGCTGTCTCGGCTATAAATTATGACTTGAAATCATCCGATGAGCAAGATGCGATTGTTAATCAGTACCAGAATTTTCTGAACTCCCTGGATTTTCCGGTCCAGATCCTGATCAGTTCCCGGAAGCTTAACATTGAACATTATTTGGAATTCATCGAAACCAAGGAAAAGGTGCAGGAAAATGAATTGCTCCGGTTGCAAATCTCTGAATACAAAAATTTCATCCATCAGCTGGTAACAGTATCTAATATTATGGAAAAAAATTTTTACATTATTATTCCTTTTTCGCCCATCGAAAACAAAGATAAGGGCTTTTTCAGTAATTTTGGCAACATGATCAACCCGAAGAAGAACATTATTGAAAAAAGAGAAACCTTTGAAACTTATCGCAACCAGCTTTTTCAAAGAGTCGATCATGTCATCGCCGGGCTTTCCGGTATTGGCCTCCGAATCGTACCACTGCAAACCCAGGAACTGATTGAGCTGTTATATGAAGCCTATAATCCAAGAGTTTTCAATCCGACTGAACTGGGTGAAGTAGGAGAGATGGACATTAAATAAAAAATCCTAAGCACGAAATATTATGTTGAGTTTCCTAAATAAAAATAAACAACAAACCAAGCAGCTTCCGACCGATGAAGTCTTATTAAGCGAGAAAATATATAAAGAGGGGATTTCCAAGCTCAATGACCTGATAGCGCCGGCAGCCATCAAGCTTTCGCCGCGTTATATCCGAGTTGGAGAAACATTGGCACAAACTCTTTTTGTCATAACTTACCCCAGATATCTGCATAGCAATTGGTTTTCTCCTATTATTAACATCGACATGCCGATGGACATTTCTATGTTTGTGCATCCGATCGATACTTATGATATTCTAAAAACACTCCGCAAAAGCTCTACTCAAGTCCAGTCAGAATTGCACATTGAGGAAGAAAAAGGCTTGATCAGGGACCCGTCTCTAGAAACAGCCGCGGCTGATATCGAAGAACTGCGCGATAAATTACAACAAGGAACCGAAAAATTCTTCCGCTTTGGACTCTACCTCACCGTTTATGGCCAAGACGAGAAAGAGGTGGATAAACTGGGCAAATCGATCATTTCTATTCTGGAGGCGCAGTTGGTTTACGTTAAAGCCGCGGTTTTCAAGTCCGAGCAAGGTTTTGTTTCCAGCCTGCCGATCGCTAATGATGAATTGAATGTGGGCACCAGTATGAATTCCGCTCCGCTTTCCACGACCTTTCCTTTTGTCTCTTCAACTCTATCTAACGACGAGGGCATTTTATATGGCATCAACCGCCATAACAACAGTTTGATTATTTTTGACCGCTTTAAGATGGAAAATGCCAATATGGTCGTTTTCGCCAAATCCGGCGCGGGAAAAAGTTACTGTGTCAAACTGGAAGTCTTGCGTTCCATGATGATCGGCACGGATGTGATCATTATTGATCCAGAAAGCGAATATAAGCACTTGTGTGACACTGTCGGCGGAGCTTTTATCAAAATTTCTTTGAATTCCCATAATCATTTAAATCCCTTTGATCTGCCTAAAATTCTGGAAGATGAAGACCCGGAAGATATTTTACGCAATAACATCGCTAATTTGCTGGGGCTTTTGCACATCATGCTCGGCGGCATAACCCCTGAGGAAGATTCCATCCTGGACCGCGCTTTGCACGAAACATATTCTATCCGCGACATTAGCGCGCAGACTAATTTCAATACCTTGGCCAAAGAAGCCTTCCCGACCATGTCCGACTTGTACCAAGTCTTGCGCAATATGGATGGAGGAGAAGATTTGGCCACTCGGTTGGAAAAATATACAGAAGGCGTTTTCGCCGGGTTTCTAAATAACCCGACTAATATCAAAGTTGACAATCAGCTAGTTGTTTTTAATATCCGCGACATGGAAGAAGAATTGCGCCCGGTAGCTATGTATATTGTTTTACAATTTATCTGGAATGAAATGCGCACCAATCTGAAGAGGCGCTTGGTTTTGGCCGATGAGGCTTGGATAATGATGAAGTACGACGACGCAGCTTCCTTCTTGTTTGGAATCGCCAAACGTTGCCGTAAATATTTCACCGGGCTGACCACTATCACCCAAGATGTAAATGACTTTTTGGCATCGCGCTATGGAAAACCAATCGTTACAAATTCGTCCATCCAATTGCTGCTCAAACAATCGCCGGCGGCCATCGATGTAATCACGGAAACGTTTTACCTGACTGATCAGGAAAAATTTTTGCTCCTGGAAAGCAATGTGGGCGAGGGAATTTTCTTCGCAGGGACCAAGCATGTCGCAATCAAAGTTATTGCTTCTTATTCCGAAGACCAGGTCATTACTACCGACCCATCCCAATTGCTAGAAATAGAGCAAGCTAAAAAAGAGTTTGCCGAAGAAGAATAAAAAAAATATGCCCACAGAACATGAACATGCCGAAAATTTAAAATCAGCCAGAAGAGACGCGAAAGAATCTCCCAAAAAATTAGAGTCGGGATCAAAATCAAACAAGACAAGCGAACAAAAAACAAACTTATGGCCTCTTGCTTTCGCCACTGCCATTGCCTGCGATGCTCTAGATCTGATTCCCATTATCGGTTGGTTAATCTCTTTATTTTTTCGTCCCTTTCTGTATATTTTTTTATGGAAACAAAAATCCGCAAAATCACAGGCTTGGTCTTATATTTTGCTAACACTGGCCTTTGTGCCGGTGATTGACGTGCTCCCTATGGATACCGCTGCTGTTTATAAAGCTTATTTGCAATCAAAAAAATGATCCACCAAAAAAGAAACAATTTT
>Ga0209048_10006592_pt1 | contig 10842 bp, 8 predicted proteins | sample FrelakmetCRP12CR_FD_187146 | JGI IMG/M metagenome (GOLD analysis project Ga0209048, IMG submission 187146) | Freshwater lake sediment microbial communities from the University of Notre Dame, USA, for methane emissions studies - CRP12 CR (SPAdes)... | ecosystem: Environmental > Aquatic >... | reverse complement strand
CGAAGGTCGTCCCCGGCAAGGAGGAGTTCCACGCCATGCTGCGTTACCTCGCGCGGCGCATCGAGACGACCGGGGTGCGCCTGCACCTCGGTCGCGAGGTGCAGCCCGAGGATCTCGACGGCTACGACGAAGTGGTGATCGCCACCGGCGTGGTGCCACGCGATCCGGCGATCCCCGGACAGGACCACCCGAAGGTGCTGAGCTACGTCGACGTGCTGCGCCATCGCAAGCCCGTCGGGCAGCGGGTGGCGATCGTCAGCCAGAACGCGGCCCGCCTGCTCACCGCGTTCTTCGGGGTGAGCGGCTCGGGTCGCATCCTGGTCCCGATCAACTTCCGTCTCGTGGCCGCGGAGGTGTCCTACATCGTCGAGCACGCCGGTGCCGACGTGCTCCTCGTCGATCCCGAGCTCGACGACGCGCTCGCCGAGGTCAAGGCGCGGCACCGCTACGTCATCGGCGAGGGATCCGATGCCGAGCTGCTGCGCTTCGGCGTCGAGCCCCGGCCGTGGGCCTGCGACGAGGACGCCACCGCCACGATCAACTACACGAGCGGCACGACGGCGCGCCCCAAGGGCGTGCAGCTCACCCACCGCAACGTGTGGCTGAACGCGGCGACGTTCGGATGGCACATGGGCGTCGACGACCGTGACGTGTACCTCCACACGCTGCCGATGTTCCACTGCAACGGCTGGGGGATGATCTACGCGGTGACCGGCATGGGTGGCCGCCACATCGTGCTGCGCAAGGTGGACGGGGCCGAGATCCTTCGACGGATCGAACGCCACGGGGTCACCTTGCTGTGCGGCGCCCCTGCCGTCATCGCCATGGTCCTCGACGCCGCGCAGTCCTGGGACGGCCCGATCCCGGGTCGGGGCCGGGTCCGCTGCGTGGTCGCCGGCGCCCCGCCCCCGACCCGCACGATCGAGCGGGTCGAGGCCGAGCTCGGTTGGGAGTTCAACCAGATCTACGGGCTGACCGAGACGGCGCCGCTGCTGACCATGAACCGCCCGCGCCAGGAGTACGACGAGCTGACGTCGGCCGAGCGGGCGGCCCGGCTCGGGCGCGCCGGTGCGCCGGTGCTCGGCGTGCAGCTGCGGATCAGCCCCGACGGGGAGGTCCTGGCCCGTTCGAACGTCGTCATGGACGGCTACTGGAACCAGCCGGAGGAGACGGCCAAGGCCATCGTCGCCGACGAGACGGGCGCGCCGTTCTTCCACACCGGTGACGGAGGCCACCTCGACGACGGGCACTACCTCGCCATCTCGGACCGCAAGAAGGACGTGATCATCTCCGGCGGTGAGAACGTCAGTTCGATCGAAGTGGAGGACGCCCTCTTCCAGCACCCGGCGGTGGCCGAGGTGGCCGTCATCGGCGTTCCCGACGAGAAGTGGGGGGAGCTCGTCACCGCGCTGGTGGTGCTCGCCCCCGGCAGCGAGCTGACCGGGGACGAGCTGATCGCGTTCACCAGGACCAAGCTCGCCGCCTACAAGTGCCCGAAGCGGATCGAGTTCCGCAGCGAGCTGGCCCGCACGGCCACCGGCAAGCTCCAGAAGTTCAAGCTCCGCGAGCCCTTCTGGCAGGGCCACACCCGCCAGGTCCACTGACGGGGTGACTTGAAACGGCCCGCCCCGGTCGGAAGACTCGGCCTGTGCCCGGAGTCCGAAGCCTGACCGCGTGCGCCCCCGCGGCCGTGGCCCTGACCCTGACCCTGGCCTTGACGGCATCGGCCTGCAGCCCGAACAGCGGCTCCTCGGCCTCGGGCGCCGCCGTCGTGGGCCAGCCCCAGGCCGTCCTGGCCGGCCGGCGCGATCCGACCAGCACAGCGTCAACGGCCGCGTCCACCACGACCTCGAGCCCTCCGACGACGGTGCCGGCGCCCACCACCACGACGGCCGCCATCTCCGATGCCCGCATCTTCATCATGGGCGACTCGGTCATGGCCGCCATGAACCCGAACTACACCGACGAGGCCCGCAAGGTCCTCACGCCGCGCGGATGGAAGGTCACCATCGACGCCAAGGAGAGCCGGTTCCCGCTGGCTGGCCTCCACGTCCTGCAGGCCCGCCGGGCCGAGATCGGCCAGGTGGTGGTCATCCAGATGGCCAACAACTACGGCGGCAACGAGCAGATCTGGGGCCAGCAGATCGACCAGATGTTCGCCGCGCTCGCCGGGGTGCCCAAGGTGGTCTTTCTCACCGTCGGCGAGTTCCGCCCGGATCGCCGCCAGGTCAACGCCGAGCTGCGGGCCGCCCTGGCCCGCCATCCCAACATGGTCCTGGCCGACTGGAACGCCGTCGCCTCCCGCGACTCGTCCCTGCTGGCCGGTGACGGGCTGCACCTGACCGGCAAGGGCGCCCAGGCGATCGCCACGCTCATCGCCGCGACCGTCGGCAACGCCCCGGGTTCGACCGCCCCGGTCCCGCCCGCACCACCGTCCGCCTAGAGGCCGTCGACCGTTCTCGTACGGGGGCGACTCCCTGTCGCCGGCTCCGGCCCCACCGCCCTCGGGGCCGACCTACTGTTGGCCCTCCTGTCGGCGCCGGCTGTTGGTGCCGGCTGTTGGTGCCGGGGAGCGAGGCGTCGATGAAGGCTGCGGTGCTGAACGAACAGCCGGGGTGGCTCACGATCGAGGACGTCGTCGTCGACAAGCCCGCCCCGAACGAGGTGCTGGTTCGCGTGGTGGGTGCGGGACTGTGCCACTCCGACCTCCACTTCATGGAGGGCACGTTCCGGATGCCTCTGCCTGCGGTTCTGGGTCATGAGTCGGCCGGCATCGTGGAGCAGGTCGGCGCCGACGTCACCTACTGCAAGCCGGGCGACCACGTCATCTGCTGCGTGTCGATCTTCTGCGGTCAGTGCCGCCAGTGCCTGTCGGGGCATCCGAACCGCTGCACCAACCCGGCGGCCACGTCGCGTCCTGCCTCCGCGCCACCCCGGCTGAGCAGGCCCGGCGGTGGGGCTCTCGAGCAGATGGCGCGCCTGGGCGGCTTCGCCGAGCTGATGCTCGTGCACCAGAACGCGCTCGTCACGATCACCGAGGAGATGCCCCTCGACCGCGCCGCACTGATCGGGTGCGGCATCACCACGGGCATGGGCGCGGTCTTCCGCACGGCGAAGGTCGAACCGGGGTCACGGGTCTGCGTCATCGGCGCCGGCGGGATCGGCCTGGCCGCCGTCCAGGGGGCGCGCATCGCCGGTGCCGGACAGGTCATCGTCGTCGACGTCAACGAGACCAAGCTCGAGCTGGCGCGACAGCTCGGCGGTACCGACCTGGTGAACGCTTCGGTGGTGGACGACGTCGTCACGGCGGTGAAGGAGCTGTCCGACGGCGGCGTCGACTACAGCTTCGAGGCCATCGGCCTGAAGGCCACCGCGGAGCAGGCCTTCAACATGCTCGACGTCGGCGGCACGGCCACGGTGATCGGGATGGTGCCGTCCCGCCAGACGCTGGAGATCCGCGGCATCGACCTCCTGTCGGAGAAGAAGCTGCAGGGCTCGATGATGGGCTCCAACCAGTTCCGCACCGACATGCCGAACATGGTCCGCATGTACCTCGACGGCCGGCTCAAGCTCGACGAGATGGTCTCCGCCCGGCTCGCGCTCGGCGACATCAACGACGGGTACGCGGCGCTCAAGCGAGGCGACGTCGCCCGTCAGGTGATCGTGTTCGACTGAGCCCGGACTGGCCGACGAGCTCCTCTTGCGGTCGGTGATCCTGGTCGCTCCCACGTCCCGTGGCGCCCGTCCAGCTTCGTTCCGTCCGGAGGGCGGGACGGGCGCTGCACTAGTTCGGGGGGGCGAGCACGGCGAGGCCCGGCAGGTTGCGGGCCACCGCGAAGGCCACGAGCAGCCCCGCCGCCCACCAGGCCAGGCGGACCGGGACGCGGACGCGCAGCGCCGGGTAGGCCCACGCCGCCAGGCCCCAGGCCAGCACGCCCAGAGTGACCAGGATCACGGGGTTCCAGCGCAGCGCCTGGGCCAGGTGCCCGTGCAGGAGGGCCCGGGTCGCCCGGGTCGAACCGCACAGCGGGCACCAGAGGCCGGTGGTGGCGTGGAGCGGGCACGGCGGCACGACGCCCAGGGCGAGCGCGGCGGCGGCCGCTGCGCCGGCCGCAGCCGGACCGACCACCTGGGCCTTCGCCATGGCGGCCAGCGTACGCGGGGCCGGTGTGCCAGCCTTGGTCGGTGCTGCAGGTGAACGGACTCACGGTCGAGGTCGGCGGTCGCGTCGTCGTCGACGACGCCTCGTTCACGATCCGAGCCAAGGACAAGGTCGGCCTCGTCGGCCGCAACGGCGCCGGCAAGACCAGCCTCCTGCGGGTCCTGGGCGGCGAGACCGCCCCGATCGCCGGCACCATCGTGCGCAAGGGCGGCTTCGGCTACCTGCCCCAGGATCCGAGGATCGCCGGCCTCCTGGACGGCCGGACCTCGGTGACCCACATCCTGTCCGGGCGCCACCTGGACGAGGCGATGGTGCGGATCGAGAAGCTGCGCCTCGCCGTCGAGGAGCTCGCGAGCGACGAGAACATCGCCCGGTTCGCGAAGGCCGAGGAGCGCTTCCGCCACGACGGCGGCTACGCCGCCGAGTCCGAGGTCCGTTCGCTGGCCGTCGGGCTCGGCCTGGCCCCCGACCGGCTCGACCTCGCCCTGTCGGTGCTCTCCGGGGGCGAGCGCCGCCGCGTCGAGCTGGCCCGCATCCTGTTCGCGGGCAGCGACGTGCTCCTGCTCGACGAGCCGACCAACCACCTCGACGTCGACGCCAAGGCCTGGCTCATGAAGTTCCTGCGTGGCTACCGGGGTGCCCTGCTCGTGATCAGCCACGACCTCGATCTCCTCGACGAGGCGATCACCCGCGTCCTGCACCTGGACCGCCCGGCCGAGGAGGCCTCCGGCCACGTCGTGGAGTACCGGGGGACCTACTCCCAGTACCTCGAGGCCCGGGCCAAGGACGAGGCCCGCCTGGCCAAGCTGGCTTCTGCGCAGGCCAAGGAGATCGACCGCCTCGAACGGCGGGCCGCCTCGATCAAGGCGACCGCCACGTTGGCGTCGCGCGCCCACAACATGGAGAAGCGGGCCGACCGCCTGCGCGGTGCCGCCGTGCTCGCCCCGGTCGCCAGCCGCCAGCTCCACCTCACGTTCCCCGCCCCGCCCCACTGCGGTCGCGTCGTGCTCGAGGTCGAAGGGCTGTCGAAGGCCTACGGCGGCCCGCCGGTGTTCGAGGACGTGTCCTTCGACGTGGGACGGGGCGAGCGCCTGCTCGTGCTCGGGCTGAACGGTGCCGGCAAGACCAGCCTCCTGCGCATCCTGGCCGGGCAGAGCACCGCCAACCTCGGTCACGTCCGGGTCGGCCTCGACGTGTCGATCGGCTACTACGCCCAGGAGCACGAAGGGATCACCGCCGGCCGTTCCCTGCTCGACCACATCCGCGAGGGCGCCGTGGCCGGGCTGACCGAGACCGGTCTGCGCTCCATCCTCGGGATGTTCGGGCTGTCGGGCGACAAGGTCCACCAGGACGCCGGAACCCTCTCGGGCGGGGAGAAGACGAAGCTGGCGCTGGCCCAGCTCGTCACCGGGCGCCACAACCTGCTCCTGCTCGACGAACCGACCAACAACCTCGACCCGTCCTCGCGCGAAGCCACCGCCGACGCCCTCGCCGCCTGGCCCGGCGCCATGATCGTGGTGAGCCACGACGCCGGCTTCGTGCAGCGGCTGCGGCCTCAGCGGGTCCTGCTGATGCCCGACGGCGAGCTCGACTACTGGAGCGACGACCTGCTCGACCTGGTCGCCCTGGCCTGACGGTGGTGCACCGCAGCGTCGGCCGACGGCACGGTCAGCGACCGGTGAACGTCGGCGGTCGCTTCTCCAGGAACGACGCGATGCCTTCCTGCGCGTCGGCCGTCTGGGTCGCGGCCGCCATGATCTCCATGGCGTAGGCGTAGGCCTGGCGCTGGGGAAGGTCGATCTGGGCGTAGAGGGCCTGCTTGCCCATGCCCTTCGACAGCACGCTGCCCCTCGTCGCCCGGGTGAGCAGATCCACGACGGCATCGTCGAGCTGCTCGGCCGGCACGGCACGGTTGACGAAGCCCCACGAGGCGGCGGTGACGGCGTCCACGACGTCGCCGGTGAAGGCCAGCTCGAAGGCGCGCTTGCGCCCGACGTTGCGGGCGATGGCGACCATCGGGGTGTGGCAGAAGAGCCCGCCCTTGCCCCCCGGGGCGGCGAACCCCGCGGTGTCGGCGGCGACGGCGAGATCGCAGCTGGCCACGAGCTGGCACCCGGCCGCGGTGGCCAGGGCGTGCACCTTGGCGATGACCGGTTGGGGGATGGACTGGATCGCATCCATCATCTCGGTGCACGTCGCCACGAGACGGCGCATCGCCACCAGGTCGGCCCCGGCCATGTCGGCGAAGTCGTGACCGGCGGAGAACACCGGTCCGTTCGCGGCCAGGATCACCCCGAGGGCGTCGGTGGCGCCGAGGTGGCGGACCGCGGCCGTCACCTCGAGCATCACCTCGAGCGAGAGGGCGTTGCGCTTCTCGGGCCGGTTCAGCGTGAGGGTCGCGAAGGGACCGTCACGGGTGACGAGGAGGTGCTGGAACCCCATGGGGCCATCGTAGGCCCGGACGGTCAGTGGCGCACCGAGAGCGGCACCGGCCGGGTGACCTCCTCGAAGAAGTCGTTGCCCTTGTCGTCCACGACGATGAAGGCGGGGAAGTCGCGGACCTCGATCCGCCAGACCGCCTCCATGCCCAGCTCCGGGTACTCGAGCACCTCGACCTTGGTGATGCAGTCCTGGGCCAGGCGGGCCGCCGGACCGCCGATCGAGCCGAGGTAGAAGCCGCCGTGGCGCTGGCACGCCTCGGTCACCTGGCGCGAGCGGTTGCCCTTGGCCAGCATCACGAACGACCCGCCGGCGGCCTGGAACTGCTCCACGTAGGAGTCCATCCGCCCGGCGGTGGTCGGCCCGAACGAGCCCGACGCGTACCCCTCGGGGGTCTTGGCCGGGCCGGCGTAGTAGACGGCGTAGTCGGCCAGGTAGGGGGGAAGGCCCTGGCCGGCGTCGAGGCGCTCCTTGATCTTCGCGTGGGCGATGTCCCGGGCCACCACCATCGGACCGGTGAGCATGACCCTGGTCCTCACCGGGTAGCGGCTGAGCTCGGCCCGCACCTCGCTCATCGGGCGGTTCAGGTCGATGCGGACCACCGCTTCGGCGTCGAGGTCGTCGTGGGTGGTCTCGGGCAGGTAGTGGGCCGGCTCGTGCTCGAGCTGCTCGAGGAAGACCCCGTCGGCGGTGATCTTGCCGAGGGCCTGGCGGTCGGCCGAGCACGACACCGCCACGGCCACCGGGCACGAGGCTCCGTGGCGGGGGAGGCGGACCACCCGAACGTCGTGGCAGAAGTACTTGCCACCGAACTGGGCCCCGATCCCGAACGAGCGGGTGAGCTCCAGGATCTGGGCCTCGAGCTCGGGGTCGCGAAAGCCCCGTCCCAGCTCGTTGCCCGTCACCGGCAAGGTGTCGAGGTAGCGGGCCGACGCGTACTTGGCCACCTTCAGCGCGTACTCGGCCGACGTCCCGCCGATGACGATGGCCAGGTGGTAGGGCGGGCAGGCCGCCGTCCCGAGCGTGCGGAGCTTCTCGTCGAAGAACCGCAGCAGGCTCTGGGGGTTCAGCAGGGCCTTGGTCTCCTGGAAGAGGTAGCTCTTGTTGGCCGACCCGCCGCCTTTGGCCATGAAGAGGAACCTGTAGGCGTCGCCCTCGGTGGCGTAGAGCTCGATCTGGGCCGGCAGGTTCGTGCCGGTGTTCTGCTCGTCCCACATCGTGAGCGGGGCCATCTGCGAGTACCGCAGGTTGTCGGTCTGGTACGTCTCGAACACGCCCCGGCTGATGGCGTCCTCGTCGTTGGCGCCGGTGACGACGTACTGGCCCTTCTTGCCCATGATGATCGCCGTGCCCGTGTCCTGGCACATGGGCAGCACCCCGCCGGCGCTGATGTTGGCGTTCTTCAGGAGGTCGAGGGCGACGAAGCGGTCGTTGCTCGACGCCTCGGGGTCGTCGAGGATGGCTCGCAGCTGGGCCAGGTGTCCGGGGCGCAGGTAGTGGGCGATCTCGAACATCGCCTCGCGGGTGATGAGCGTCAACGCCTCGGGCTCGATCTTCACGAAGCGGCGTCCCGCCGCCTCGAACGTCGAGACGTGGTCGCTCGTGAGCAGGCGGTACCCGGTCTGGTCGGGACCGAGCGGGAGCATGTCCTGGAACTGGTACTCGGGCATCGACGCGAACGGTACCCGCGGGTGGTGCCGTAGCGTCAGCCCCGTGACCACCCCGTACCGCGTCGAGCACGACACCATGGGCCAGGTTCGGGTGCCGGTGGGCGCGCTGTGGGGCGCCCAGACCCAGCGCGCCGTGGAGAACTTCCCGGTGTCGGGCATCCGGTTCGGCAGGGACGTCATCGGCGCCCTCGCCGTGCTGAAGGCGGCGGCCGCGACGGTCAACGGTCGGCGCCGGGTCCTGCCCCGTGATCTCGCCCGAGCGGTGCACGCCGCCGCCGCGGAGGTGGCCGCCGGTGGCCACGACGACCAGTTCCCCGTCGACGTGTTCCAGACCGGGTCGGGGACCTCGACGAACATGAACATGAACGAGGTGGTCGCCCGGCTGGCCACGGACCGCCTCGGGCGAGCCGTGCACCCGAACGACCACGTGAACGCCTCGCAGAGCTCGAACGACGTGTTCCCCTCCGCGGTCCACCTGGCCGCGGTCCGTGCCGTGGTGGTCGAGCTGTCACCTGCGCTGGCCCACCTCGCCGCCGGCCTGCGGCGCCAGCAGCGACGCAACGCGTCGGTGGTCAAAGCCGGCCGCACCCACCTCATGGACGCCGTCCCGGTGACGTTGGGCCAGGAGCTCGGGGGGTACGCGACGGCGGTCGAGCTCGGCGTCGAGCGACTGGCGGCCTGCCTTCCCCGGCTCGGCGAGCTCCCCCTCGGGGGGACCGCGGTGGGCACGGGGCTGAACGCCCCCCGCGGGTTCGGCGCCGAGGTGACGGCGCGGCTCGCGGCCGACCTGGGGCTCCCCGTGCGCGAGGCGCGCGACCACTTCGAGGCCCAGGGTGGCCGCGACGCGCTGGTGGAGGCCAGCGGCGCGCTCAGGACCGTCGCCGTCTCCCTGAACAAGCTGGCCGGCGATCTGCGCCTCATGAACTCGGGACCGGCGGCCGGCCTCGGCGAGGTGCGCCTCCCGGACCTGCAGCCGGGCAGCTCGATCATGCCGGGCAAGGTCAACCCGGTCGTGTGCGAGGTCGTCCACCAGGTCGTCGCGCAGGTCGTGGGCAACGATGCCGCGGTCGCCTTCGCCGGCGCGGCGGGCCAGTTCGAGCTGAACGTGATGGTCCCGGTGATGGCCCGCAACCTGCTCGACTCGATCGGGCTCCTGACGGCGGCGGCCCACCTCCTGGCCGACCGGGCCGTGGCCGGGCTCGAGGCCGATGTCGAGCGCTGCCGGCGCAACGCCGAGTCGTCGCCGGCCCTCGCCACCGTGCTCAACCCGGTCATCGGCTACGACGCGGCCGCCGCCGTGGTGAAGCGGGCGGCGACCGCCGGGCGCACGATCCGCGATCAGGTCCTCGTCGACGGCCTGCTCGAGGCGGGCGAAGCCGATCGGCTCCTCGACGTGGGCGCCATGGCCCGCGGCCGGGGGGCCCGGGCGCCCCTCAGCCCCCGGCCGGGGAACCCTCGAACGGCGCCGGGTCGCCGGGCCCGGGGATCTGGGGGACGCTCCAGCTCATGACCTCGGCCAGCCGTTGGGCCAGGGATCGCCAGGCGGCGCTGCTCCAGCCCTGGGCCACGCCGGCGACGGACAGGTCGCTGCGCACGTGGACCATCGCCGGGAGCCGCTCGAGTCCGAGCGAGCGGACCACGGAACGATCGGGGTCGGTGAACGTCAGGAACTCGGCGGCCAGGGGTCCGAGGAAGGCCCTGGCGTCGGCGCCGTCGGCCGTGACCAGCCAGGCGACGCGGACGTCGGCACCGGAGAACTCGCGCATGATCCTCGCCATCGTGGGCAGGAGCCACGCGCTCTCGTTCGTGTAGGGGTCGATGACGAACAGGGCCAAGTGGAAGACCGTGACCCAGTCGCGCAGCGCGCGGGCGTCACCTGCGAGGGGGCGCAGCGAGAGCTCGGCCGGTGCGTCGGAGGCAACCACGAAGGGTCAACGTAGCAAGCGCGCCTCGGCCGCGACCGCCTCGGCACGGGTAGCGTGCGCGGTGATGCATCCCATCGAGCACCTGCGCTACGTGGCCCGGGCCTCGGGTGCCGATCATCGCCTGCTCGTCCAGGAGACGGCATCGGCGCTCTCGTCGTTCGCGTTCGATCCGGCCGGCCTCGTCACCGCCTGCCGCAGGATCATCGAGCGCCACCCGGCCGCCGGGCCGCTCTGGTGGCTGGCGGCGCGGGTCCTGACCGCGGGGGACCCGACCGACGAGGCGTGGCGCTGCGTGGCCGAGATGGACGACGACACCACCGGCACCGAGCTGGCCCACGCGCTGCCCGAGGATGGCGTCGTGTGCGTCGTGGGCTGGCCGGCGGTCGTCGGCGAGGCCCTGGCCCGCCGGGGGGACTGCACCGTGCTCGTGGTCGACGCCCTCGACGAGGGGGCCGGGCTCGTGCGCCGCCTGCGCCGTTCCGACGTCGAGGTCGTCCACGTCCCCGTCGCCGGCCTCGGAGCCGCCGCGGCCTGCGCCGACGTCGTGCTGCTCGAGGCCTCGGCCATCGGGCCCGAGGGCTTCGTCACGATCCAGGGGGCGAGGGCCGCGGCCGCCGTCGCCTGGTGCCAGGCCACGCCGGTGTGG
>Ga0209048_10006591_pt1 | contig 10842 bp, 12 predicted proteins | sample FrelakmetCRP12CR_FD_187146 | JGI IMG/M metagenome (GOLD analysis project Ga0209048, IMG submission 187146) | Freshwater lake sediment microbial communities from the University of Notre Dame, USA, for methane emissions studies - CRP12 CR (SPAdes)... | ecosystem: Environmental > Aquatic >... | reverse complement strand
GTGCACCACGCGGTGAACGACGGCTACATCGACCGCAACTACGGCGGGATCTTCATGATCTGGGACCGGCTGTTCGGCACGTTCGTCGAGGAGAGCGAGCCGTGCGTGTATGGCACGCGCGCGCCGCTCGATTCCTGGGACCCGTTGTGGGCCAATCTGGAGATCTACGTTGATCTCGCGCGCAAGTCCTGGCGCAGCGCCCGATGGCGCGACAAGGCGCTGGTGTGGCTCATGCCGCCCGGCTGGCAGCCGGCTCTTGCCGCGGGTGGCCATTGGCGAGCGGCCTCATTCGATTTGGCGCGGGTGCATCGCTACGACCCGCCGATGTCGCGTGGCGCGCGGCGCTTCGCGCTGCTCCATCTGGTCGCGGCGATCCTCGCCACGCTGCCGTTGCTCTGGTACGCGGACACGCTCAGGCCGCTCACGCTGGCCGCGGGCTCGGCGACGCTGGTCGCGGTATTGTGGCTCGCAGGCGCGGTGATGCAGGGCCGCATCCGGTGGTCGACCGCGCTGCTGATCGAGGCCGCGGTGCTGGCGCTCGCTGTCGCGGGCGCATCGCGGTGAGCAAGTCAGCTGTCGCGCGCCGCCTCAAGCTCGATGCCGAGAGCGCTCGCAGGGGCTGCACGGAGCACCGGCCGGGAGCTCGACCCGACCGCGGCGCGCGGGTCGCAGGAATTCAGCGGAAGCGCCAGCCGAGAGAAACACCGAACGACACCGGGTCGGCGCTGACCGGCCCGGCGTCGGTGCGCAGCACGTTCGCCTCCGCGCCCAGGTCGGCCCAGCGCACGTTGGCATTGACCATCATCTGCCTGCTCAAGCGCAGTTCGGCGCCGAGTTCCGCCGCCGGGCCCGTCGACCGGCGGCGCTCGCCGCCGAACGTCAGCGCTTGCCGCGCGCCTCTGCTGTCGGCGTAGTACACGGCCTGACTCAGGCCGGCGCCCGCGTAGGTCAGGAACCCGCCCGTCGCCGCCAGCGGATAGCGCAACGTCAGCAACTTCATGCCGTCGCGACGCTCCTGTTGGATCACGAGTTGCAGGGAATCTCTTGCGGTGCCCGCGCCAGCGTCGAAACCCGCGTAGGACTGCTCCCGCAGCCAGTCGGGCTTCTCGCGGAAGGTCCACCGCCCGCGGTCGGTGAGCAGCGCGCCGAGGCGCACGGTGCCGTCGTAGAGGAAGTCACGCGCGCCGCTGATCAGTTCCACAAACACATTGCCTGGCGGCGCCGCGACGTCCTCGGCCGCGCCGCACAGGGCGGGCGTGGCGAGCGCCGCCAACCCCAGAAGTCCGAGCGCAATCCGTCTTGGTTCGCCCATCACCCACCTCGATCTCCGGGTATCTGCCATCGGCGCCATCTCCGTGCGCGGCAGTGAACCGGAGGCTCTGCGGGCCCGCCCTGCGACGGGCCTGCGTATGGGATGAACCTACGCCGGTTGTGCACGGCGCAGGAGAGTATTTTACGAAAGCGGTCGGAATTGCGATTTGCCGCCGAGAAAGGCGGGGCCGATCGCCGCGTTAGGTTAACTCGCGCGGACTGTGGGCCCGGCGCGGGTCCCGTTTGCGCATTGCATCGCAGCGCAACTCAGCCGCGCCTCACGTGGACGTGCGGGTGCGGCGCCGCGCCGGATTCGCCGTACGAATGCGTCTCGGCACGGGTGTCCGCCGGCACCAGCACGAGACGGCCATAGCGCAGGCCGCGATCGGCGATGACATGGTCGGCGAAGTGACGAACCTCCGTCGCCGCACCGCGCAGCACCGTCACCTCCATGCAGCTGTCGTGATCGAGGTGCACGTGCAGCGTGGCGAGCGCGAGGTCATGGTGCGCGTGAGACCGCGCGAGAGCCCGCGCGCCTCGTGATCGTCGACGTAGATCGCGGCGCCCAGGCACTGCTTGGCGCCGTCCGCCTGCAGCGCCGAGCCCTCGAGCCCGGCACGCACCCGGTCGCGCACGGCCTCGGAGCGATTCGCGTACTGGCGCCCCGTCATGAACTCATCGAGCCGCCCCATGAGGTCATCGTCGAGAGTGATGGTCGTGCGTTGCACGGACCCCCGGGCGGATGGGCTCCCGAATCGCTCGCGGCTCAAAGGCCAAGCGCAGTGAGGTCGAGCCGCCCGCCGGCGACCGGCGGGCACCAGAAGAACGCGCCCGTCACGGGCCGCGTGAAGCGAAACAGCGCGTCCGCGATTCCGTCCTCCAGGCCCACCATCCGTCGCAGCTGCGCCTCGAAGGCATCGAACGAGCGGCCGAACGCCACGAAGACGAGCCCCGCCCGGCTCCCGGCTGCCCATGGCATGGAGCGGCGCAGCACGAACGCCGCCGGCTCGAAGCTCTCCTGTGCCGTGCGCTTGATGTGTGCCGAGGCGGGCGCATCGACGATCTCCGCATTGTCGCTGCGACGGCGCCCGATGCTCGCGTCCTGCTCCTCGCGCGACATCCCCTCGAAGCGATCAAGTTCATGCACCCACTGCTGGACGGCGACGCAGCTGCTGCCGTCGATTCCGGGGCCGCCGCCGCGCACCGTGGCGGCGGCGAGCGCCGCCTCACCCTTCGGGTTCTCGGTGCCATCTTCGTAGCCGGTCAAGTCACGGCTGTCCAGGTGCTGAAACGCCTCGATCGTGGAGGCGAGGCGGAAGGCGGGCGCGAGCGCCGCCTCGATCGCCCGCGTGCGATGGACCAGCTCGCCGCGATCGTCGCCGCGCAACCAGCACCACAGGGCGGCCGGCGTCGACGGCACCTCGAATCCCTTGCCGCTGTGGCACGGGAACTCCCGCAGCCCCGCCACTTCCCTGCCGAGCGCGAGCACCAGCGAGCGGCCGAGGCCGACGACCGTCTCGCGGGGGTCGGCCTGCGCCGCCCAGCGCTGCAGCGCCGGCGCCGCGGCGGCGTCGGGCAGGAGGCTCAACGTCAGGTAGCGGGCGAGGCGAGGCGCGGGTGCGGCAATGCCCGGCTGCAGTGGCGACATGGGCAGTTCTCCGGAGTCGAGCTTCACACACCAGTCTAGGGGCCGGACGGCGTCGACGCCAACCCGCGCCGCCTCAGTACGCCCGCTTCTTCGTGTCCATCAGACGCAGGATCAGCGGGGTCAGGATGATCTGCATGGCGAGCGGCAGCTTGCCGCCCGGCACGACGATCGTGTTCGGCCGTGACATGAACGAATCGTCGATCATCGACAGCAGATACGGAAAGTCGATGCCCTTCGGATTGGCGAAACGGATGATGAGGAAGCTCTCGTCGGCGGAAGGAATGTCGTTCGCGATGAAGGGATTGCTGGTGTCGACGGTCGGCACGCGCTGGAAATTGATGTGCGTGCGCGAGAACTGCGGGCAGATGTAGTTCACGTAGTCCGGCATGCGGCGCAGCACCGTGTCGACCACTGCCTCGGTCGAGTAGCCGCGCGTGCGCCGATCGCGATGGAGCTTCTGGATCCACTCGAGGTTGATGATCGGCACGACGCCGATCAGCAGGTCGACGTAGCGCGCGACGTCGTGTTCGGGCGAGCGCACCGCACCGTGCAGGCCCTCGTAGAAGAGCATGTCGGAGCCCTCGCCGATGTCCTCCCAGGCGGTGAAGGTGCCGGGCTCGCCGCCGTATTTCGTCGCCTCCTCGGCATCGTGGATGTAGCGGCGCGAGCGACCACGGCCGCTCAGAGCGTAGTTCCGGAACAGCTCCGCGAGCTCGCCGAACAGGTTGGAGTCCGGACCGAAGTGACTCAGGTTGCGGTTGCCGCCCGCCTCCGCCTCCTTCATCTTCTCGCGCATGGCGAGGCGATCGTAGCGGTGGAAGGCGTCGCCCTCGACGATGACAGCGTCGATCTTCTCGCGGCGGAAGATCCACTCGAAGGTCGTCTTGACGGTGGTCGTGCCGGCCCCCGAGGAGCCGGTGACGGCGATGATGGGGTAGCGCGCGGACATGCCTGTGGCTCCGTCGGACCGCTCAGACGTTCACGAACAGCGAGCGCTCGCCGAACAGTGGCGAGCTGTACGGCTTGTCCTCGCCGCGGTCGTACTCCGCGTGATATCGGTCAAGGCGCGCCACTTCCTCGCGCGACCCGGCGATCACCGGCACGCGCTGGTGCAGTTGCTGCGGCACGACCTCGAGGATGCGGCCCCGGCCCGTCGAGGCGGCGCCGCCCGCCTGCTCGATCAGCATCGCGACCGGGTTCGCCTCGTACATGAGCCGCAGGCGGCCCTCGCGGTTCGCCTCCTTCTGGTCGCGCGGATAGAGGTAGATGCCTCCGCGCATCAGCACGCGATGGACGTCGGCCACCAGAGAGGCGACCCAGCGGGTGTTGAAGTCGCGACCGCGCGGGCCTTCCTTGCCCGCCTTGCATTCGTCGATGTAGCGCAGCACGGGCGGCTCCCAGAAGCGCCGATTGGAGGCGTTGATCGAGTACTCCGCGGTCTGCTCGGGAATGCGGACATCGGGGTGGGTCAGCACGAAGTTGCCGATCTCGCGATCGAGCGTGAAGCCGTGCGTGCCGGTGCCGACCGTGACGATCAGCTGCGTGGCCGGGCCGTAGATCGCATAGCCGGCGGCCAGCTGGCGCGTGCCCGGCTGCAGCACGCTCGCCGCGCTCGGCGCGCCGTCCGGCAGCGCCAGCACCGAGAAGATCGAGCCGACCGCGATGTTCACGTCGATGTTGCCCGAGCCCTCGAGCGGATCGAACACGAGCGCAAGGCGGCCGCGACCGTCGACCACGTGCACCTGCGCCATCTCCTCCGAGGCGAGCACGCCGACCAGCCCGCTCCACTCGATGCCGCGCAGGAAGAGCTCATCGGCCACGACGCCGAGCTTCTTCTTCTGCGCCTCGCCGTGCACGTGCTCGGTGCCGGCGAGCCCGGACATGCCGGCGAGCGGCCCCTTGCCGACGGCGGCCGAGACCGCCTTGATCACCGCCGCCACGTCGACCAGCAACGCCGCGAGCTCCCGACCGTGCGGGCCCTCCGGCACGTTCTGGATCAGGAATTTCGAGATGGTGGTATAGCCTGGGTTCAGCATGTGGCCTCCTCGGAGCGTGGCTGCGATGTCGCGGCGGCGAACACGCGGCTGGCAAGAAAGTCCTCGGCCTCGAGCGTGATGAGCATCGCGCTGTCGACGCGGCCGCGCTCGAGCAGGCGCCGCGCCTGCCGCAGGCGGGCCCGGTCGAGTGCGTTGCGCACCGAGCGGGCATTGGCAAAATTCGGCTGCTCGCGCCGCAACCGCAGGTAGTCGCCGAGCGCCGCTCGCGCGCCGGCCGACAGCTCCAGGCCGAGCGTCGCCACCATCTTGTCGGCAATCACCTCGAGTTCCGCGACCGAGTAGTCCGGAAAGTCAATGTTGTGCGCCACCCGCGAACCGAGGCCCGGGTTGCTGCGAAAGAACGTGTCCATCCGGTCCCTGTAGCCGGCGAAGATCACCACGAGATCCTCGCGCTGGTTCTCCATGACCTGCATCAGGATTTCGATCGCCTCCTGACCGTAGTCGCGCTCGTTCTCCGGTCGGTAGAGGTAGTACGCCTCGTCGATGAACAGCACGCCGCCCATGGCCCGTTTCAGCACGTCCTTGGTCTTCGGCGCCGTGTGGCCGATGTACTGCCCGACGAGGTCGTCGCGCGTCACCGCGACCAGGTGGCCCTTACGCACGTGGCCGAGCCGGTGCAGGATCGTCGCCATGCGCATCGCCACCGTCGTCTTGCCGGTGCCCGGGTTGCCGGTGAAGCACATGTGCAGCGACGGCTTGCTGCCCGCCACACCGAGGGCGGCCCGCGCCTTCTCGACGACCAGCAGCGAGGCAATCTCGCGGATCCGGGTCTTGACCGGCACGAGTCCAACCAGGTCACGATCGAGCTCATCGAGCACCTCGCGGACGCCCGACTCGCGTAACTCCGCCTGCAGGTCGAAGCTCCCGCTCATGCGCGCTCGAGCGTGTAGTGCACCAGGCGGCCGGCGCCCTCCTCGCGGCGCAGGCGGAATCTCGCTTCCTGCCGCGGCCGGTGGACCATGAACGAGAGCCGCATGGTCTCAAAGCCGCGCGTCGAGTCGAACGCGTTCAGCTTCACGTAGCACTCGGGATGAGCGGCCCGGCAGGCGCGGATCTCCGCGAGCACGCCGGCGGGATCGGCGAGGTCGAACATCGGCATGCCCCACATCTCCCAGTAGACGTTGCGAGGGTGCGGATCGTCCGTGTACTCGACGGAGACCGCCCACCCCTGGGCGAGCGCGTGCTCGACCTGGCGGGCGATCTGTTCGTCGGTGAGGTCGGGGAGGAATGAGAAGGTGCCTTGTGTGATGCGCATGGTCTGTGTCTCCGGCCTCAGGCGACGCTCACCTGCGGCACGAAGTCCGAGGTGTCGGTCGAAGCGTAGTTGAACGTGACGTCCTTCCAGGTCTTGAGCGCGGCCTCAAGCGGCTTGCAGCTGCGTGCTGCCGTCGCGAGGATCTCCGGGCCCTCGTTGCGAATGTCGCGGCCCTCGTTACGCGCGAGCACTATGACCTCGAGCGCCACGCGGTTCGCGGTGGCGCCGGCCTGGATACCCATCGGATGCCCGATGGTGCCACCGCCGAACTGCAGCACCACGTCGTCGCCGAACAGGTCGATCAGCTGGTGCATCTGGCCGGCATGAATGCCACCTGAGGCGACCGGCATGACCTTGCGCAGCTCCGCCCAGTCCTGGTCGAAGAAGATGCCGCGGGCCAGGTCCTTGTGCGTGTAGGAGTCGCGGCACACGTTGTAGTAGCCCTGCACGGTCATCGGATCGCCCTCGAGCTTGCCGACGGCGGTGCCGGCGTGCAGGTGATCGACGCCCGCGAGCCGCAGCCACTTGGCGATGACGCGGAAGGAGACGCCGTGGCTCTTCTGCCGCGTGTAGGTGCCGTGCCCGGCGCGGTGCATGTGCAGGATCATGTCGTTGTCGCGCGCCCAATTCGACATCGACTGGATGGCGGTCCAGCCGACGACCAGGTCCACCATCACGATGCAGGAGCCCAGGTCGCGCGCGAACTCGGCGCGCTTGTACATCTCCTCCATCGTCCCGGCGGTGACGTTCAGGTAGTGTCCCTTGACCTCGCCGCTCGCGGCCTGCGCCTTCTGCACGGCTTCCATGCAGAACAGGAAGCGGTCGCGCCAGTGCATGAATGGTTGCGAGTTGATGTTCTCGTCGTCCTTGGTGAAATCGAGGCCGCCGAGCAGCGCCTCGTACACCACGCGGCCATAGTTCTTGCCGGAGAGCCCGAGCTTTGGCTTCACGGTCGCGCCGAGCAGCGGCCGGCCATACTTGTCGAGTCGCTCGCGCTCGACGACGATGCCCGTGGGCGGGCCCTTGAACGTCTTCACGTAGGCGACGGGGAAGCGCATGTCCTCGAGGCGCGCGGCCTTGAGCGGCTTGAAGCTGAAGACGTTGCCGATGATCGAGGCGGTGAGGTTTGCGATCGAGCCTTCCTCGAACAGCGCCAGGTCGTAGGCGATCCAAGCGAAGTACTGGCCTTCGATGCCCGGCACCGGCTGCACCTCGTAGGCCTTGGCGCGGTAGTTCTCGCAGGCCGTCAGGCGATCGGTCCAGACGACGGTCCAGGTGGCGGTGGAGGATTCGCCGGCGACCGCGGCCGCCGCCTCTTCGGGATCGACGCCTTCCTGCGGCGTGATGCGGAAGACGGCGATGACATCCGTCTCCTTAGGCTCGTAGCCCGCCACCCAGTACCCCATCTCCTTGTACTTGAGCACCCCGGCCTTGTAGCGGTCTGCCTTGCTTACCATCGTTCGTCCCTCTTATCCGCGCCAGCCGCGGTACAACTACTCTAGAAGGGCGCCCGGTTAATTAACACTTAGTATTTGTTGTCTTTATACTTACTTTTACTTATGGATCCACGACACCTCAGCCTCCGTCAGCTGCAGGCCGTGAAGGCCGTCGCCGACGCCGGGTCCATGGCCAAGGCCGCCCACCGCCTGCACATGACGGGCCCGGCCATTACCCAGCAGATTCAGCAGCTCGAGAAGGCGCTCGGCGCGCCGGTGTTCGACCGGATCGGTCGGGGACTGCGATTGACGGTCGCCGGCGAGCGGGCGCTGGCCGCGGCGAGCGACGTGCAGATCCGGCTCGGACTGCTCGCCAAGGAGATGGATGCCCTGACCAAGCGCGACGACGGCACGCTCCACCTCGGCATCCTGGCCACCGGCACGCACATCCTGCCGCCGCTGCTCGCCGATTTCCGCCAGCGCACGCCCGGAGTGGCCGTGCACATGGCCGTCTCGACCCGCGAGGAACTCTCGCGTCGGCTGCTCGAGGGCGATGTGGACCTCGCGCTGATGGGCCGCGGGCCGGGGGCGAAGCAGGACAGCATCGTGCTGCCGACCGATGTCCTGATCCACGAGCCCCTCGCCCGCAACCCGCACGTCATCATTGCATGGCCCGGTCATTCGCTCGCGCGCGAGCGCGGCATTGCGCCGATCGAGCTGCGTCACGAGAGTCTGGTGCAGCGTGAACCGGGCTCCGGCACGCGCGCCATGCTCGATGCCTTCCTCAACCTCCACCGCATCGTCCCGCGCGAGCGCATCACGGTGACCGGCAACGAAATGGCGAAACACGCGGTGATGTCCCAGCTCGGCATCAGCCTCACGTCAATGCACACGCTGTTCCTCGAACTCGAAACCGGCGCGCTGGTGCGGCTCGACGTCGACCACACGCCGATCGTGCGCACCTGGTACGTGGTGCACCATGGCGAGCGCTGGCTGCCGCCGGCGGCCGCCGCCTTTCGCGACTACCTGCTCGATGAAGGCGCCCGCAAGGTCGAGGCGCGCACGCGGGCGCTGCTCACCGCGACCCGCGCGCCCGCGCCCGAGGACAGTCCCTGACCGTCTAGTGCGCCGCGCGCATGCCGAGCCAGCCGAGCAGGTCGGCGATCACCTGTTCGCGCTCGGGCTCGTTGTAGACCTCGTGGTAGAGGCCCTCGTACAGCTTCAAGGTACGGTCCGTCGCCGCGATCTCCTGATAGAGCGGCCGCGCTGCGGCGAGCGGCACGAGACTGTCCGCCGTGCCGTGCTGGATCAGCACCGGCAGCCGCACCTGCCGCGCGAGCTGCGGGAATCCCTGCATCGCGGCCAGCAGCTCCGCCAGAGTCCGGGCGGGCACCGCCTTGCGGAACACGAGCGGGTCGGACTCATAGGCGCGCACCACGGCGGCGTCGCGGCTCACCGCATCGGCGGGCAGCGTCAGGGCGCCCGCATTCGGCGCGATCAGCGACAACACACGGACCAGCGCCAGCTTGAGTGGTGGGACGGCCTCGCCGGCGGCGAGCGCGGGCGCCGAGAGCACGAGTCCGCGCAGCGGGGCCTGCAGTTGCGAGGCACTCGCGAAGGCCACCGCGCCACCCATGCTGTGGCCGCACAGGAAGAGCGGCACGTCGGGGTACTGGCGCGAGACGCGCCCGGCGAAGGTGCTGAAATCGGAGACCAGGTGCGCGAAGCGCTCGATGTTCGCACGCGGGCCCTCGGAGCGGCCGTGGCCGCGGTGATCGAGCGCGAAGACGGCGTAGCGCTGCGCCGTCAGGCGTTCGGCGAGGGCACCGTAGCGGCCGCTGTGCTCGGCAAGTCCATGCGCGAGGACGACCAGTGCGCTCGGCGGCGCCTCGGGCAGCCACGCCTGCCCGTACAGCGCCACGCCGCCGATGCCGGCAATCGGTAGTTCGAGGTGTCGCATGTGCGGGCGCGGATCGGGCTGGCCTCGGGCCACGCTCGGCCCAGACACGAGCGTGAGCCCGAGCGCGCCATCATTGCAACTGATCTGGCGGCCACGAACGGCGCTATTGCCAGTTCGCGATCCACCAGCAGACTGCTGCCAGCCGTAGTGAGTTGCGATTAATTCTCATTCGCATATAATCTCCCGTATCGTTCTGACCGGAACCTCGAAGACTTTATGAAACATGGGCTTATCGCTGTCTGCGCCGCCGTCGGCCTAATCCTTGGCCTGCTGCCAGGCCCGGGCCTCGCCGCAGACACGGAGCTGCACCTCGTCATCAAGGACCACCGGTTCGTCCCTGCAGAACTCGCCCTACCGGCCGGTGAGAAGGTCCGGCTCATCGTCGAGAACCAGGACGCCACGCCCGAAGAGTTCGAGAGCTACGACCTCAACCGCGAAAAGATCGTCCCGGCCAACGACCGCATCGTCGTCTTCGTCGGCCCGCTCAAGTCTGGCCGCTATGAGTTCTTCGGCGATTTCCACCCAACCACCGCACGCGGCTGGCTGGTGGCGAAGTAAGTCGTGCTCGGGTCAGCCATCATCGCGTTTCGCGAAGTGCTCGAGGCTGCCCTCGTGCTCGGAATTGTCCTCGCCGCCTCGAGTGGTGTGGCGGGCGCTCGCCGCTGGATCGCGGCCGGCGTCGCGGCCGGCGTGCTCGGCGCACTGCTCCTCGCCGGTGGCGCCCGCTCCGTTGCCTCCGCCTTCGAAGGCGTCGGTCAGGAAATCCTGAACGCCACCATCCTGCTGCTCGCGGTCCTGATGCTGGCCTGGCACTCGGTGTGGATGAAGCAGCACGGCGCGCAGATCGCGCGCGAGATGCGCTCCGTGGGGCACGAGGTCAGCGCCGGCACACGGCCGCTGTCCGTGCTGGCGCTCGTCGTCGGGCTCGCCGTGCTGCGCGAGGGATCGGAGCTCGTGCTGTTCCTGTACGGGATTGCTGCCGGGGGCATCGGCATCGCCGCGATGTGGAGCGGCGCGGCCGTCGGGCTTGTCGCGGGCACCGCCGTCGGCGCGGTCATGTACCTCGGCCTGCTGCGGATTCCCGCGCGCCACCTGTTCTCCGTCACCGGCTGGATGATCGTGCTGCTCGCCGCGGGCATGGCGGGCCAGGCGGCCTCGTATCTCGTGCAGGCGCA
>Ga0209048_10006590_pt1 | contig 10843 bp, 7 predicted proteins | sample FrelakmetCRP12CR_FD_187146 | JGI IMG/M metagenome (GOLD analysis project Ga0209048, IMG submission 187146) | Freshwater lake sediment microbial communities from the University of Notre Dame, USA, for methane emissions studies - CRP12 CR (SPAdes)... | ecosystem: Environmental > Aquatic >... | reverse complement strand
TACCCATTCTATTCCCGCCACCTGCAGCGCTGGCGTCATCTTTTGTTGTTGGATCTGACCCTGTAGATGGCTCGACAATTAGTGTACCTCCGAGACAAGTGCGTATCTTCTTTAACACGCCAATAAGTTCGGCCAGCATTGCCAATGTCTATTTCGGCATTGATTATCAAGTAATGAATGCTGGACGTAGCCATGTAGCAAGCAACAATCCACAGGAACTGGATGCGCCGCTGCTCACGCAACTACCTCAAGGTAGCTATACGGTACGTTGGACAGCTCTTTCTGCAACTGATGGACGTGCAACACACGGCGTGATTGGATTCAATATAGGACACTCGAGCACAGGTTTACCTGGCCAGGTCATACTCGGCCCAAGCACAAGTAATATTCTTCCTCAACTCAGCTTACTGGGTATTTTGGCTATAGCCTGGGATTGGTTAGTAATGGCCGCTCTTGCTCTTTGGATTGGTATCCTTGTAATGGAGAGTTTTGCAATAACAAATAGCAAGGATGACAATGGTAGAGATAGCAGGGGATATCGTGGTGATCGCAGCATAAGGACGACCAGAGATTTGAGCGATGCTGGTGAGAGCGATAGAGGCATCATGGATCAAGGTAGTAAGGAACGGGAGGGAGCATTCGGTACGGGGGATCGGGGTCGGGTGGGGACAAGCCCTACCCCTACGTTTACAATTATGTCTCAGGTACGCAAACAATCGTTACCCCTGCAATGGCTTTGCCTGGCCGCGTTAGGTGTTGGGGAGATCATTAACCTCATATTGCGATCAGCCCTCTATACCCAGACCTTTAACACAAGTGGCATTGATCCGACAGTTATACGCGAGTTAATTTTCCATACTACATTTGGGCATCTCTGGTTGGCGCGTATTGCTCTGATTGCTCTCGCGATTGCCTTCTCTGGATGGACGAATCGCTCTTCCAGGAGAGATTCAATCATGGAGCGCAGTTCGATCAGTTCGAGAGGGGTGGAAAAGCCAGATTCTACCTTTGTTATGCTGATCCTGGCTGGTTGCATCGTATTCACGATGGCGTTATCGGAGGATATCGCGCAACTCGCGCAGGCGCACGCGAGCGCAGTGCTGTTTGATTGGCTATTTCTCGTAGCGCAGGGTATCTGGTTTGGTGGAGCAGCATATCTGGGGTTTGTATTGCTGCCCCTTCTTCCTGCGCTCGAGCCAGAACTACATGCCAGATCTCTGGTTACACTCATACGGCGTTCTACTCCTCTGCTAGCTGGTTCCATCGGCGTGCTGCTTATCAGCGGTCTTTTTCTTGCAGAGACGAGCTTAAGTAGCGTGCAACAATTGTTAAGCGATCCCTTTGGGCGCGCATTGCTGGTAAAGATATTGCTTATTACAATCATGTTGCTTGTGAGCGCCTATGCCTTGTTCTTTCTTATGCCGCAGCTACGCGGGCAGGTACTTTTGTTACACGTCGTAAATCCCGAAATGCCCGTCCGTCGCGCGCGTCAACTGGCGTTGGAGCGCAATGAACGCCGTCTCATTGTCCTGATGAAGTCTCTTGCTTTTCTCGGAGTGGGAGCATTGCTATGCGCAGCTTTCATGTCGTTTTTCGCGCCTCCCATCGTTTTTCCCGCGATAAATTATACTGACGGGTCAGGTGGCAATACTGCGCCATCCACAACGAATACCCCGGTGATTCAAACAAAGCAGATCAACAACCTCTCAGTACGTTTGCAGGTCGCTCCTGCTCGTGTTGGATATGATAATGCTGTGATTGTTACCTTGAGCGATAGCAACGGCAATCCCATTACTGATGCTCAGGTACAAATCAACACCAATATGGTAACAATGAATATGGGAACGGCAAGTGCTACAATCAAAGGTGGAGATCCAACCTATGTGGCCGTTTTCAAAAAGGATGAGACTTTTTCAATGTTGGGGCTATGGAATATCGCTTTGAAGATTCAACGTCCGAATCAGGCGCCTGCACAGATGTCTTTTCAAGTTCCCTTTACTGGCTAGGGAAGTAGATATCTCGATACACTTTACTCTATCGACTTCTTATGATTCTGCGCTCTTTCGTAATACTCCTCTGCGCCCGAAACAATATTTTCTAATTCCGCTTCAGTTAGTTCACGCGCATATTTGGCGGGTATACCCAGCATCAACACACCCTCGGGTATATCTTTATGCTCTCCCACCAGAGCGCATGCTCCTACAATTGTTCTTGGCCCAATGCGCGCATGTGAGAGCACGACAGCTTTCATTCCAACCAATACCTGGTCGCCTATGGTTGCACCATGAATAATAGCCCCATGCCCAATTGTACATGTATCGCCAATGGTAAGAGGCGCGTCGGAATCTACATGGAGTGTGCAATTATCCTGGATGTTGGTGCGTCGACCAATCACGATAGGCGCAGTATCGGCACGAATGACAGTGTTGTACCAGATGCTTGCTCCTTCGCGAATGGTAACATTGCCTATCACCATTGCACCCGGGGCGATAAAGACATTTTCTTCTATTGTGGGCATGACACCCTGATATGGTAGAATGGGCATAGAATCCTCTTCATCTATAGAATTACACGTTTTGCACCCCAATAGATCTCGTCCAGCCTTTTATCATAATGATCGTCACGAGGATGGAAACTATTGATAGTGACACAATTGTACAATTGTCCTTCTGAATGGATATACTCGTGGTTGTTTAGAGCCATAGCGACATGTGTAATCTGCTGGCGACCAAAGAATATCAAATCACCCTCCTGGAGATGATTTCTGTCGACATGCTGTTGAAGGAAAGCATGCTGCTGATCGGCATCTCTAGGAATGACATACCCTCCCATTCGATAACAGAGCTGTACGAAGCCGCTACAATCAATACCCTCATAACTTGTTCCACCCCAGAGATAAGGTGCGCCTAGAAAGCTACGCGCATGATTAGTTATCGCTGCAACAGAAGAGCGAGGTAAGGCGGTCTCTTGCCTGGTGATTTCGACTGCAGCGCGTGAAAGCCAGGCTGTACGCTCTCCTGGCAAAGCCACCTGAACGCGATTTGCCTCGGTAATATCAAGCAAAGGCAATATGGTTGAAAGATAGGTGTAACCAAGTATGTGGTCAGATTTCGTGTCGCTGTATAAAGGCGTACGTGTAGTACTGATTACCGCTACAAAATGTAAAGGAGTGCCACAGCATTCCCCAACTTTGCAGAATCCCTTTACGATGGGTTCTTCTAACTCGTCATTGCGAACCCATCCTTCGTAATCAGATAGGGTTACAAATGTCCATTCACCTCTGTTCTCGCCCAGTTCGACGGTGGTATTCATCAAAGCCTGTGTGACCAATTCGGAAGTAGGATCAGGGTGTGAACACACGTCGGCTATAGCTGACGAAATAACATATGTGATCATCTTCGTATAGCATTGCTTAGAACAAATAGCAGATTAGCAGGCCGTTCCGCCATACGACGCATCAGATAGGGATACCACTGCGAACCATAAGGCACATAGATACGCAAGTTATATCCCTGGCTGACTAGCTTCTCCTGCAGGTCACGACGTATGCCATAGAGCATTTGAAATTCGAATGCGGATTTGCTAATACCATTATCACGCGCAAATTTGCAGGTTGCATTGATGATGGCTTCATCTTGTGTCGCGATGGCAGGATAATTGCCACGTTGGAGTAGGGTAGTCATGAGCCGAATAAAATTATGATCAACTTCGCTCTTTTGTTGAAAAGCAACCGTTTTAGGCTCTTTATAGGCTCCTTTTACAAGACGCACGCGCACCCCCTGCGCGTTCAGTTGCTCGATATGTTTCTTACTCCTATGCATGCAGGATTGGATTACTGTACCTACGTGTTCATACTGTTTATGCATGCGCAATGTAATAGCCACGGTCTGTTCTGTGTACGCAGATGCTTCCATATCGATACGCACGAAAATGGGATATTGCTGCGCGTGCTCCAGAATACGACAGACGTTCTGTTCGCATAACTCCTGGGAGATATCTAACCCAAGTGCGGTGAGCTTGACTGAGATATTGGCATCTACACCTGCTTGTTTAATGCGATCAAGAATAGCGATATAATCCTGGGCTGCAGACATGGCTTCTGTTGCATCTGTAACGTTTTCGCCAAGATGATCGAGCGAAACGTGCATCTTCACCTGGTTGAGCGTACGTGTAGCTTCAATAGCATCGTCTACTAGTTCACCAGCTACAAAGCGACGAGAAACTGCCCGCGTAGCCCGGTTGTGTATAACAAAGTTACGCATGGCATCATTATGAGCCAGATACAACAATGTACCTTTGAGCATCCTTGCCCTCCCTTATACAAATAGACTAACATACGTTGAACGGCATACATCTCTGTGTATGATAGCACAAAACTCTTCTACAGTTGTGGCCCAATGCGGTCCCATAAACCCAGGCGCATAAGTTCGCTACGGGCTTCGAAGCCAAATAATGACGGATCTATCTCACGGCCATGACGAATGACGAGTCCACGCAGCATTTCTATTTGCTCTGCCTTACTGGCAGTGTCCATTTCGAACGGAATATGCTGTGCTAGTTGCTCAATCGCCTGTCTGTTGTACCATTGTTCTTGTGTTTCTGGCATAATCATCGGATCGAAACTGTATTTCAAGAGGCTCCAGAAATGTCTTCTTACCTCTTATGGTAACATGCGCATCTTGAGTGATACAAGGTTTATACTCTTCTGTCAGAGGTGGAGAAAAGATGTAGATCGTATCACTGGCTCAAGACATGTTTTGAAATACGTTTAATTAAGATGAGATAGCCATTTTACCCTAAGATTTGTGTCAAATCTTGACCCGCTAAGGCACTGATGTTACTGTGAATTATTGAGTAAAGAAAATCATCGACCAGAATAGTATTAATCATCGCGAAGTCATTCAGATTCCGCGAAAAGGAATGGAATATATGCTTTGCCCCTTTTGCAACGCCTTCAGACCAGCCAATAATGCACCTTGTCCACAATGCAAGGCGCCTTCACCATTGGCAGAGGAAGTTGGTGGGCAAAATCAAGTATCACCCCCGGCGGCTTCATGGGGAGGTCCAATTACACCTGCCTCTGGCAATGGATGGGGTAACCAGATGCCACAAGGTTCATTTCAAAGTGGAATGAATGATAATGCATTGTGGGGTCAGGTTATGGCACCGCAACCAGTGCCTGGGTCGATGCAACAACAGAACCCTTCAATGCTGCCTGTGCAATACCAGGGTGGATTTGGAGTACCACAGGAGACAGCAAATGTAAATTCCTCAAATCTGCCGATCATCCATAATGGAAGTCAAAATGCATCGATGATGCCTGCTGTTACAGGCGAGGAGGGGCCAATTCATGTTCCAGCGATGTATACCAAACCTCGCGCTATTATTCCTCCCTATCGCGCAATCAGCGGGTTGATTAGCGTGATTATCGTAGGTATCCTGCTCTGTACAGGAGCAGGCTTCTATGCCAAAGCAACTGGCAAACTTACTTTCTTACACCAAGTATACGGAGACGCCAAACCAGACAATATTAAAACAGCACAGCCCACAATATTGCCCATTCCTCAGGCATTACCGGCTTTCGGGCCAGCTTCTCAGATTATTAATTCGGCTGCAACAGCATCGATAATTGATCAAAGGAGTGCCCAACCGCAGGCTCCGACTAACAAGTTCAAAGTAGGTGATACTATTTTCCTGACCTACAGTGTTCATCCCAAGTCGCCTGGTATTGTGACTGCCAGGTGGTATACCAACAACATTTACTTCCAGACATCAACATCTACACCCATTAAAGATGCATCAAGCGGCTATTTCCCAATGCAATATTTACAGTCTGCGGAGGGGAAGGTGGAATTGTACTGGAATGGCCAACTCGCCATTACGCTCCTCTTCGTAGTTGAGCCGGGTCAGCCCTAGACGCGTTGCCCTTGTTGATCTAGTTACATTGAGTATCGACGCTTACATCACCAAAAACCTGAACCTGGCATGCAAGGCGGATATTTGGATTCTTTTTGAGATCCTTGCGTAACCAAAATTTTTCTTGAAATGTCAGTGCATTCGTGTTTGTTGAAGGAGAGATCGCCACGCGATCAGTTCCACACAGGCCGTTGCCATGGCAGTTCGCATATTTCCACAAACCACAGTAAACTGGAACATCGTTCTCAAGCGCCGGGTAGCGGACATGATCACCTTCAGGGACTTCTACCTGCTTATTCTCACGCACAAAAGTAATAGTAGGCACTGCTCTATCCTCCGAAATCAAATCTTTCTTCGTAGAGGCTTGAGAAAATAGGATAGGTTACACGAAGCTCGCCTCTACATGCTACGAGTGTAGCACAGGGGATAATGAGCGTCAACTTCTACGTTACAGTGAGTGTTACCTGAACATTCTGAGGTATGACTGGCGTTTGAGGGTCTATATCGCTCACTACAAGCGTATACGACGTATGGGTGCCTGCTTGAAAACCTGTGTTATTACAGGCTACGTTGAGAAACGCAATGTACCCTGGAAGGAGTGTGCCACTTAGAGTATCGACAGAGATCCATGCTGGCAATGGTTGAGACAATGTCCAATTGAGTGTGGCGGATCCTGAATTCGTGATTTGGAGTTGCTTAGTGGAGCTGGTTGTAGTGCTACTCAGGTTGCATACTATGTTTGTAGTGGAAACATTGATCAAAGCCTGGTTGCTTATTGTAATCTTTACTGCTACCTGCTGGCTCTTCAACACAGTTCCTGGATCAGTATCCTGAATGATAAGGGTTGCATTGATTACACCGGCGGTTGCTGTATGAACATTTGGTGTAACAGAGATTGGTACACTACTTCCAGACGCAACAGTTCCACTTTTTGGAGATATTGAAAGTAAAGTCGTTGCGTTTTTATCCCCGGTAATCGCCCAATGAAGTGGGGCGTTACCTGGATTAGAGAGAGTAAACGCCTGCTGTGCAGGATTGTTCCCCTGGATAGCATTGAATGTCAGTGTATCTGTTGAGATAGCCATAGCCGGTAGGGGTGAGGGCCCAACAGTCGGAATAGGAGGAGGACTGGCGGTCACAGTAGCAGATAGGGTAGTTACACTCATCGTGACTGTAAGCTTCAAAGGATTATTCGTTCCCTGCTGGAAGAAATAAATAGAACCAGTATATGTCTGAGGAGCCAAATTGTTTCGGTTTACAGTTACTGTAGCGGTCTCCTTTTTGGAAAATGTACCAAAGGCTGGTGAAATAGCCAACCAGGAGCTATTACTATCAACCCCTGCCTGCCAGTTGACTTGCTGGCCCCCGGCATTCGTCAGAGTAATAGTATTTTGCACGTTTACTGTGCCAAAATCAATAAGTGGAGCTGATAATTGCAATTGTGGCGCAGCAGGTTGTCCTTGCTGGTTGCCAGGATGAGCAACATTTGCAGATGGATGCACCGGTTTTCCTGTCCCAGCAAAGACAACTAAATACGTTAAAATACTTGATGCCACGAGAAACGAAAGTATTGAAGCAATGAATAAAACTCGTGCAATGCGACCGCGTGGTTGGGGCTTGCCTGTCAGATGTGCATGTACAGGCAATGGCGCAGTTATTTGCTCATGTAGAGTTGATTCTGGTACCAACTGAGGCGACTCAACCTCAACCAGAGGCAAGGGAGTATGCATTGGGGATAGAACACTCGTGGAGCGTTGCGGCATTGGTGAAAGCGTTGGAATAGGAGAAGCCACGTAGCGCTTCGGTGTTTGTTCGCGTTCCGCTTCATGTAGCTGTTGAGGGGGTGTTGAAGAAACTGCTATTGGCTCCAACGCCTCCCCTGAGTCTTGCTCAACCAGGCGACGAGTAATAGCTGAAGGACGCAGAATCGGCATGAAACTCGACTGGTAAGGTTGGTCTTCCGGATGTAAACCCGAGTAATGCCCCGCACGATGTGGTGAGGCGGGAGGATTCGAGGGAAACGAAGCTGTTGCTGAGCGGCGAGATCCATTGGTAGCTTTACTACTGCGTCTTTCAGGCGTTTGTAAGAAGACATATCCACAAAGACTGCATCTATGGGCATCGGCTCGTAATAACTTATGGCATCGCAAGCAGCGCCTGGTATCCATTCAGACTCCTCAGGATAACTGAAACATCAATCGAAACTGATCCACTGTGCTTAATAGATGGTTCTATGGTTCAGCTTACAAAATAGAAAAAAGTATTTACAGTTAAAAATGATACATGTTGATACATTAATGCACATCTTCAGATAGTTTGCAAGAGGATATTACTAGTTTTTGAAGGTTTTACAAAATTGAATCAATTATCCAGGGAGGACATTAATATTTTGACCAGAGGCATTGCCAGTTAAGGTGAGTGGGAGGTTTCCCACGTAATGCGTATTGCTAGCATCATACCCTGCAGCCGAAATGGTGTAACTGCCCAGGGGTATGTTGGAGAAGCTGTAGTTACCAGAAGCATCAGCAGTCCTGGTGGCAACCGTGGCGCTGCCGTTCATAACCGACACCGTGGCTCCTGCGAGCGCCTGCGGTGTGGCACAGTTCTGAACCGGGCAGGCAAACACAGATCCACTGATGCTGAAACCCGTTACCGTGAGGGTGACCGTCACGGTTTGCGCGCTTCCCACCACGGAGCCAGTACTATCCGTCGCTGTGATGGAGATGGTGCCAGTATACGTGCCTGGAGTGACGTTTATCGCAGACGCATTGACCCCGAATGAAATGCCAGCGCCATTGTCCGCGCCTGAGGTTGCTGATAGTGCAAGCCAGGGACTACTCGGCGAGGCTTGCCAGGCAACGGGACGCGCACAGGTGCCGCTCTCGCTCAACCCCACTGGAAGCGCACTCGAGCTTGTCTGCCCCTGTGGCAGCGTGAAGCCCAGCGTAACTGGAGTAGGTGTCGTGAGCACACAAGGTAACAGGATGGTGAGGGTCACCGTGAAGGTTTGCGTACTACCCTGCACCGCGACACCGCTCGCATCACTGGCAGCGATGGTCACGGTCGTGCTATAGGTGCCTGCTACGATGCCAGCGATGTTCGCTGAGATCCCCAGACTGCCCGACTGCCCGCTGCCTCCGATGCTGCCACTGCTTGCTGTTTGCGTCAACCAACTTGCCAGGGGTGTAACAGAGGTTTTCCAGGTGAGCGGCCAGACACAACTGCCGGTTGCGGTGAACATGACGGTCTGTGTGGCTGGATTTGCAGATGCGCCCTGCACTGCACTGAAAGAGAGGGCACTCGACGAGGGTGGCGACAGGGTACAGGGTGGCTGCATCACCAGATTCACAATCACCGTTTGCGGACTTCCTGGAGCTGGATTTCCTTTGGTATCCATGCCGTTGAGCGTGATTTGTCCCACATAGTTGCCAGGAGTCAGTAGTGCCGTGTTCACCTTGACGGTGACTTGCCCAGATTGCCCTGGAGCGATCGTGCCGCCTGACGGTGAAGCAGCGAGCCAGACGAATGAAGGCAAGGGTGTAGCCGTCACATGCCAATTGAGGGGACTATGCCCATTGTTGGTGAGGGTCACGACCTGGCCTGTGGGGTTGGGCTGGCCCTGGATATTGCTAAAATTCAGGCTCAGAGGGGACGCGCTCATAATCGGTGCCGTGGGGGGTGCAGCCTGAACCTTCACCTGTGCCACCACGGTAAGCGTACTCTGTCCGAAAACAAAGGAGAGATCGGCATAGTAGGGGGTTGGCGATGGTAGAAGTCCGCCAGCATTTACACTGGCCGTTACGACTGAGCTGGCAGTTCCCTTTAGCTGGCCACTGCCTGGAGTGACGGAGAACCAGGATTTTGTAGATGAATAGCGCCAAGGGATCGGAGACCCTGCGCAACTGGCTGTAGCATTCAAGCTCAAGGACTGATTAGCCAGGGTATTCTGTCCCGCGACCACGGTAAAGGCCAGAAATCCCGTACTGGTGACCAGGCCACAATGTGGTTGTACTCCCACCGAGACATTGGCAGCCTGGGAACTGTCGATGGCACCATTGGCGGTAAATGAAAGCGTTCCGGTATAGGTACCTGGCAATAGGCATAGACTCTGGACGTTGACCGTCAGTGATTGCGTTGCTCCAGGAAGAACGATTCCTGATGCAGGACTTGTGCTTAACCAGGGACAGCTGAGTCCTTGCACCGGGCCAAGCGACCACTTCAATGGAAGCGAACCAGGATTGCTGACCGTCAGCATTTGTTGCATAACATTCGACTGGCCATCGGTTGCAGTAAAGGACAGTAACGCTGGCGAGACAGCCAGAACGGGTCCAGCGTTGGGAGGTAATGGTCGCACGCTCATGTCCACCTTGATATGCTGAGGAGGGCTGACGTTCGACGAGATGGTGATACTGCTGTGGTAATCGCCGGGCTTTAGCCCAATACGCTGCACTGCCACCGAGATGATTTGCTGTTGGCTGAAGATGCCTTGACTGGGTGCGACCAACAGCCATGACGCGTCGCTGTTGGCTGACCAACTGATCGAGTCACCGCCACTATTCGTTAACGTCAACGAACGAAACGTATTCGTCCCGACAAAGTCTGCTCCCATGCTGAGAGGGGTGGTGTCGATCAGCAAATGAGCTGGAGGGGTGGGACCCTCATTGATGATTTGCAAATTCGCGCTGGCGGTCGAGCGGGAATTGACATCTTCGGCCACGATCAAATGGAAGCCTGGCCCCCAGGTGTTATCGATAACCAACGGGAAAGTGGCATTTCCCATCGCATTCGTTGTGATCGAAGAACTACCAGATATCAATATGGGCACCTGAATATCGTGAGTCAGGACGACACGTGCCGAGGGCGAAAAATGGCTCAGCTTCACATTCACCATGCTGCCACGTGAGGCGGCATTAGAGGAGAGTGTCAG
>Ga0209048_10006589_pt1 | contig 10843 bp, 7 predicted proteins | sample FrelakmetCRP12CR_FD_187146 | JGI IMG/M metagenome (GOLD analysis project Ga0209048, IMG submission 187146) | Freshwater lake sediment microbial communities from the University of Notre Dame, USA, for methane emissions studies - CRP12 CR (SPAdes)... | ecosystem: Environmental > Aquatic >... | reverse complement strand
GACGAACGCGAACTGCCGCGTCGGGTACGCCGCTTCGTACGGGTACTCCATCGCCCGTCCAAGCTGCCAGTTATGGACCTTGGCCATCGAAGCCTCCTTAGGACCGTGGAGCGTGAAGCGTGAAACGTGAAGCGTTCGGAGTTTCGGCGTCCCGATCAATGACGCGAACGCGCCCCCACACTGCGAGACACTCGTCGATGATCGCCGTGGTCGCGTCGTGTCCGAGCGTGCAGTACGCGCCGTGCGCGCCGGCGTAGAACGGATTCTGAAACAGTCGCAGGATCTGCGGCCCGTCGTGTCCCATGCGCGCGAACTCCTCGGCGAACACATAGGCCATCTCGCGCACGTCATCCGGCCCGCCAGGCAGCACGACTCCAACGAGTTCCTGCGGATCGGTTACATCGGGCTCATCGTATGGCATCTCTGCTCCATTGCGGAATGCGGATTGTAGATTGCGGATTTGAATCCACAGAATCCGCATTCCGCAATCCGAACTTGTCAGGTCTTCACCAGCTCTCCGGCGATGTAGAGCTTCATGAACTCGCTCTCATTGTCCGGCGTGAAGCCGGTGGTCGCCGGCTTCCACACGCCTTTGCCGCCGAGGCCGCCGTCTTCGGCCTTGGTGACGCGCACCAGCGTTTCCTTCGGCACGGTGTTGACGGCGTGGTTGTCGGCCTCGCCGCCGAAGATGAAGCCCATGAACACCTTAGCTTTGTGGAAGAGCGTGTCGGTTTGATGCATCGGCATGTGCCAGTTGCGGGTCACCGACTGTTGCGAGCCGTAGCGCAGATTTGATTGGTAGCCGGTGTTTTCCGACAGCGCGCGGCCGTCGGGGCGTGTCTCGTGCGCCTTCACGCTGCGCTCCGTTGCGATGAACGGCGCGTGCTTCATCATCACACAGTTGTACGGATAGGCGTGGTTGTACTTCACGCGCAGCATGCAGCGGGCGACGCGATAGAACGGATCGTCCGGCTTGGCGCCGAGGTAGGGGCGATCAGCGGGGTTGGCATCGATGTAGACGTAGTCGCCGTCGTTGATGCCCAGATCGCGCGCCGCTTGCGGGTTGATGTGCAGCTGATGCTCGCCAACGCTCGGGGCGCGCTTGTCGAGACGGTACGGGTCGCCGAAGTTCGAGTCGTAGAGCATGTGCCAGTCCACGTTCGACCAGCTGCTGTGGACGCGGTGGCGCGTCTTCGGCGTCAGGCAGTAGAAGTGGTAGCCCTTCTCCCAGAGGAAATTCTTCGTCCCCTTCACTTTGGCCCACGGCATCTTGATGTTGCGCACGGTGCGGTCGTCCCAGTGCTCCGCTGTTGGCTTGATGCCGTAGTCTTCGGGGCGGACGAACGGGTTGGTGCTGACGATGACGTTGGGCAGGTACGGCGTGGCCTCCGGACCCTCACGGTGCACGATGAAGTTCTCGCCGTACTCGATCGCTTCGGGCACGTCGGCATAGGCGTGCAAGCGGCCGGTGTCGGTGTGGAACGGCTCGCTGTCGTGCACCTGCTCGTAGAAGGGAATGCGCGGGTAGGTGCGGAAGTTGAATAGCGCCCCGCCCGGCGGGCCGTACTTGCCGGCCATGATGTCGTCGAGCTTGTAGCCGACCGTCGTCGTGCTCGTATCGAGCAGGCGCTGGATGTAGATGCCGCGCTTGTCGGGGGCGGCGAAGGCAAAGTAGTCGGCGAAGCGTTTGTCGCCGGTGACCTTCGCCAGGCCGTTGGCGATGCCGGCGAGAATCATCAGGTCGTCCTTGCTGTCAAACACCGGCGCGATACCGCCCTTCCAGATCTGCAGGAACGGATTCGAGCAGCTGCCGGTGATCTCCAATCCCTCGAACTCCAGCCACGAGTTCGCCGGCAGCGCGAAGTCGGCGTACTCGATCGACGCGGTCATCTGGATGTCGATCGAGACGATCAGCTCGACGTTTGGGTTGACGTTCTTGATGATGCCATAGGCCCACTTGGCGTTGTTGATCAAGTTGACGTTGGTGAACAGCAGCGCCTTGGTCGGGGTCGGCATGTGCGTCTCGCCGGTGAAGTTCTTGCGGCCGAACTTCGGCGTGTCGACGATGAGCGCCTGTTCGCCGTGGTTCCAGTATGCCGGCTCCTCGTCCTTGGTATAGGCATGCGCCTTGATCTGCTTGCCCGGCACGGTCGGATCGAGGTTGATGTCGAACGGGTCCTCCGCCACCCAGCCCTTGAAACCCGGCCCGGTCCACGGCGAGCCCTGGAACAGCGCCGACTTGTAGTTGCCCGCCCAGGTGTGGCAGCCCGCGCCCGGTTGGCCGATGTTGCCGGTGAGCATGAGCGGGAGATAGGCGGCGCGGTTCATCTCGGTGGCGTGGAACCAGTGATTGATGCCCTCGCCCTGATGAATGGCCACCGGCTTCATGGTGGCGATGTCTTCGGCAAGCTGCTCGACGAGCGCGCGCGGTGCGTGCGTGATCTCGCAGACCGTATCGAGGTCGTAGTCCTTGAGGTGCGTCTGATAGAGCGTCCACAACGTCGCGACTTCGACGGTTTTGCCGTCGGCGAGCTTCACCTTGAACGTGCCATCGAGCGCCGGCTCGATCCCGGTCTTCGCCATCGTGTCGCCGACCTCGTCGCGGGTGATGGCGCGCGGCCCGTTGGCCTTGGCATCCCACACCACGTAGTCACCGAGCTTGTCGTGCTGCTCGGGCTTGAGGCCCTGGATTTTCATCGACGCGCCGTCGGGCGACAGGCTCGACTTGTAGTTGGGGAATACCTCGTGGGCGCGCAGCCGCTTGAGGGTGTCCTTGCGCACCAGCAGCGGGAAGTCGGTGAAGCGTTTTACGAACGACTCGTCGTAGTGCTTCTTGTCGATCATCAGCTTGGTGATGCCGAGCCACAGCGCCGCGTCGGTCTGCGGGCGGATGGGGATCCAGTAGTCGGCCTTGGTCGACGGCGGTCCGTACTCCGGGGCGATGACTACGATCTTGGCGCCGCGCTCCATGGTCTCGATGAACCAGTGCGAGTCGGTGAGCTTGTTCTCGACCAAATTCTTGCCGTCCATGATGATGAGCTTGGAGGAGCGCAGGTCGTTGAAGTCGCAGTCGGAGGCTTGCAGGCCGTGGACCCATGGATGGCCGGGCGCCTGGTCGCCGTGCCACGTGTAGTTGGAGAAGTTGCGGCCGGCGCGTGCCTGTTCGTGGTCGACGCCGCGGATCTTCGCATCGAGCAGCGCCGTCGAGTTGTTGAGACGGTACATGCCGTACTTGCCGATGACACCGAGCAGACCCATGCCGCCACGCATCTTGAACGTGCGCGTCCCGGCGCCACCCATCTCCTTCACCATCTCGGGCTGGTAGCCCTGCGCCAGCAGCTTCTTCGCGCCCTCGTCACCGCTGTAGCGCGTGGCAATGGCGACCAACGCTCGGGAGATGCAATCGAAGGCGTCTCCCCAGGCGATCTGCACGAACTCGTCTTGCCCGCGCGCATCGAACTTGTACTTCGACTTGAGCTCGGGCGTGAGATCGGGGAAGCCGGCGTCGCACCACGCTTTCCAGCCGCGCCGCACGATCGGATGGCGCAAGCGGTATGGCCCATAGAGCACGCGATGGAATGTGTAGCCCTTGGCACACTGCCGCGGGTTCCAGTTGATGCTGGCGTGGTTGCCGTAGAGGTCGGCGTACTTCTGGTAGTCGTAGGTCGCGCCGAGCCGCGTGACGATGCCGTTGCGCGTGTAGGCGCGGACGCGGCAGGCGTGCGTGTCGTTCGGCGAGCAGACCCAATCGAACGACGCGTCGTACTTGTATTGATCGCGGTAAATCTTCTCCCAATCGCGCGCCACCGAGCCGGCGAGCGGATTCTGATCCGGATCGGCCGCGGCCAACAGCCGCAGCGGCACGCCCGTGCTCAGCGCCGCCGCGCCGGTACCAATGCCCAGCCAGCGGAGGAAGTCGCGTCGCGTGAGATCATAGAAACGTTGGTCGCTCATGTCTCAGCCCCCTCACTGCTCCAGCTTCAGCTCCTGCCAGATGGTCACCGACTTTTTGCCGTCGCGGTCGCCGGCCGCGCCGTTCCAGATCGCAAAGGCCACAGGCACCGTCGTACCGGCCTGCAGCGTGACCGCGCCGTCGCCCTTGCCGGCGAGCGCGCGGCGGAAGATGACGCGATACGAGTCCGTACCGTACACGCCTTTGGCGCTCACCGATTGGTCCACCGGCGGCCGTGCGCGCAGGGTCCCGAAGCCCTGGGCCCTGAGCTCTTCTACCGCACTGCCACGCGTCGGGTCGGCGACGATGTTGCCGGCGCCCCACGCAGTCACGTACATCGGATTCGATTCGAGCGTCAGCGCATGGCGGTGCGGCTGCTCCAGCGGCGACTTGAGCATGTTCGGGTACGAATCGATGCCGAGGTTCGGGTAAACCTTCTCCAGATCTTGGAACGCCGGCTCGAGATCCGCCTGGCGCTCTGACTTCCACATCCAGATGTTGACGAACTGGCCACGCTGCCCCATGGCGAAGAACGGCGGATCGGGCGTTGCCGACAGCTCGACCGCCGCCGCATCGCGGAAGTCTTGCGGGCGCATCGCCGTCGCATCGTGCGTGGTGTCCATCCATACCAGCAGCAATGCGATCTCCTTGCCGTCGTGTAACGCGCTCACGGTAAGCTCCTCCGGGCGGTCATAGCGCCACCATAACGGCATCAAATGCAGATTCACGGCGGGGGTATGTGCCCAAACGCCCGCGTCCGGATGATCGGGCAATGTATCGACGCGTGTGACCGGGATGGTGAAACGGCGCATCTCGGCGCGCCCGCGCTGGTCGTCGCTCGATAGCGAGCGGACGAAGTGGACCAGGTGCCACGCATCGTCGCCGTAGGCCCACTCGCTCTGCGGCATCGGCGTACCGGGCGCGCCCGCGATGATCCGGCGGTACAAGCTCTCCCCCTGCGGACTGCCCTTGAAAACTCCAGTGGTCAGGTCACGCGGGCGGATGGGGAAGCCCGCCTCGTCCTTTTGTTCGGCGCCGCCGTCACCCTTGCCGGTCTTGCCGTGGCAGGAAGCGCACCCATCAGCAAACAACTCCTGCGCGCGTGCTTGCGCATTCGCGTCGTACGCCGGCTCGGGCGGGACGGTGATCACACCGGTGCCCACGCCGCCTGCGGTCACCGGCGGCGTCGACGGCTTCACGACCAGCGGCGTTTCCACCAACGACTTGACGTAGGCGACGAGCGCCCAACGTGTGTCTTCGGGCAAGTACCCCCACGACGGCATGGCCGAACCGGGCATACCGCGCGAGATCGTCTGGAACAGATCGTCATCGGTCGGCACGCCGTCCCAGGTTGATATGAGGCGAAACTTGCCGGCGCGAAAGTTGCGCGGCCGCGGGTACAGGAGATAGGCGGCATCGCCATCGCCGCGGCCTTCCAACCCATGGCACGGCGCGCATTGCTTGGCGAAGACCTGTTTGCCGAGGGCCAGCGCCTCGGGCGAGGTCGGCGCGCTGGCCGCACCGGCGAGGTCGCGGAGTACGAGGGCCAGCGCGCAGCCCATCGCAACGGAAACGAGCGAGGCCTTCATGCTCATCTGGCTACTCCCTCCGGTTTGGGACCGCAGCTCCCAGCATGCGGCGCACGGTATGGTCTTGTGGAGTGATGCTGTATGATCCCGGTCATACTGGATGAGCACCATTGACGGAACGCAGGCTGCGTTTCGGGGCGCTGGGGTTGGAGGGACGAGCCCCTTCTCGGAATGTGGCTACGAGCTTGTCAAAAAATCGCTTGCGTACGTCGGTGCCGGCCCGGCGGCTCAAGCCTCCGGCTACACGAACGAAGCCCTGACGGGCTGGGGTTTCTCCAGCCAGCTTCGAGCCGGCTTCGCTTGGGTAGCCCGGGATTTCAGGCCCGGGGTCGGCGACCGCGAGTCATACCGACAGCCAATTCTTCCACAAACTCTTACCGAACCTTTCGCTCAGCCCGGGCTATCACCCGAGCAGGTCGTTCACCGACTTGACCGGGCGGAAGGTCGCGGCGGGGACTTCGACGAACACTGTATTCCACTCGGCCATCGCGCCATTCCACAGCCCCGGATGCTCCAACGCCTTCAGCGTTCTGCCGCCACTGGACTTCTGCGAAATGAACACGGCGGTTGGATCGACGAACTCTCTCAAATCGAAAGGCTCGCCGCGCCAGTTGCGTACGCCGCATACGAGATCGACCGGATTGAAGTACGTCGCCGCGCGCAGCACGGCCTGCTGATCCGGCGCATCGGGATCGACTTGCGCGGTCTCGACGATCTGCAGCGTAGGCATACCGTCACGGCCCTTCACCCAGAACGGCCCACCGCCCGGGTTGTCGTCGCTGCGCACCATGCCACAGACACGCAGCGGCCTGTTCAACTTGGCGATGAGAAAGTCGCGCAACTCGTCCGGGTCGGCGCCAACGAGTTGCGCCGGCACCTCCGTGGCAAACGCGTCGCGCACAAAGCGCAAGGCGTCGCCGACCGCGGCTGATGAACTCGGGGTGGTGTTCAGCTGCGCCAGGTAGCCGAAGATCTCGCTCTGCAGGTGAACGAGATAGCCGCCCAACACCTTCTTCCAGCGCAACGTGGGTTCCTTGCGATCGTCCGGTACAACATTGTCGATGTTCTTGATGAAGACGACATCGCCGCGCAGCTCGTTCAAATTCTCAATCAGCGCCCCGTGCCCGCCCGGGCGAAACAGCAACTGCCCGGCGGCGTCGCGAAACAAGTGGTTGTCGAGGTCAACGGCCACCGTGTCGGTGCTCGGATGTTGCGTCGAGAAGCCAACGTCGAAGCGGGCGGCATAGCGCGACTCGTACGCCGGCCGCACGGTCTCCAGTAACTTCTGGAAGCGTTCCAAATGATGCGGCGACACCGTGAAGTGAAGCCGACACAGACCATTGCGGTCGCGCACGTAGGCGGCCGCCTCGACGAGGTGCTCCTCGAACGGCGTGCGGCTACCGGACGGATAGCGGTGAAACTTGAGAAGGCCCTTGGGCAAGCTCGCATAGCCGAGGCCGCGTTCCGTGAGCAGATAGTCGAAGATGATGCGATAGTCGCTGCGCTCAATGCACGATTCGATCGCCACACCATCACGGGCCATCACTGCCCTGAGGTCGTCGTAGAACGCGAAGCGTGCGAGGCCGTCCATGCAGGCCAGAACATCCCGTGCCGGCGGGGTGTGCTTGTCGTGGACCTCGTTCGCCGTGAGCAACGACTTGAACATCCGGGTCGCGGCACCGGAGGCTGGGGTGAACTTCAGGAAACGACCCTGCGCACAGGCTGTCGCGAATGTTGCCATACAAGCCTCTGCCTGCTGCTCGTCGAGCACGCGAATGCCGGCCCCCGGCAGACAGGGCCGCTCCAATTGCACATAGCGCGGAGGATGCTTGAACAGCTCAAGCTGCTGCAGCACCTGCTCCACAGTCAGGCCGCGCCGGACAATCTGCGCCCGGTCATCCACCCCCAATGCTGTTCCCATCACCGCATCCATTTCTCCGCCTTGCTGCAGTCGAGCAGGCTGTGTGCCAACCGCTGGCCAAAGTGTTTCGTGCGGCGCCAATTGTCGTCCCGCACACGGCACTGTTCAAGCTCGCAGACTCGGCCAGCGGGCGTGAGGTTTGGAAGTCGATGATTCTCAAGTTCCGTCACCTCAAGCCCGCGCTCGTGGCACGTCGCTGGTGGTTCCGACCACGTGCCACCTGCCATATGCCACGTGCGGGGGGCACCCACATGCTGGTTGGTCGGAGGCGCACCTTGCTACCGGTAGCGCGGTAACACGTCGCTGGCGAAGCGCTCGAAGACGTCGAAGTTGTACGGCGACAGCGTCAGCACGAAGTGGCTGACGCCGGCGGCGACGAAGGCGTCGATCTGCCGGCAGACGTCGTCGGCGCTGCCAAGCAGCATCCAACGCTGCGCCTCCTCTTCACTGATCTGCTGGTAGAGCGCGTAGCCTTGGATGAGCGGCGCGACGGTCGAGAGGTCATTGGTGATCGCTGCGGGGACCAGCACCTGCTTCTCAATGGCGTCGCAGTCGCGTCCCTCGGTGTCGCAGTAGCCGCGCAGCACGTCGATCTTGCGCCGGAAGACGTCGGGTGAGCCGAACGAGCTCCAGGTGTCGGCATGGCGCGCAACGATCGGCAGCAACCGCTTCTCTCCAGCGCCGGCAATGGTGATCGGTGGATGTGGCGATTGCACCGGCTTGGGCTCGGCGATGGCCGCGCTGAGCTGATAGTGCGTCCCTGCGAAGCTCGCCTGCTGCTCGCGCCACAGAGCGCGGATCGCCGTCAACGCCTCGTCCAAGCGCTCGCAGCGTGAGCGCACCGAGCCGAACGGCAGACCGAACATCGTGTGCTCCGGCTCGTACCAGCCGGCGCCGATGCCGAACTCGAGTCGGCCGTTGCTGATCACATCGACGGTGGTCGCAATCTTCGCCAAGATCGCCGGATGCCGATAGGTGTTGCCGGTCACCAACGCGCCGATGCGGATGCGGCGCGTCTGTACCGCCAGCGCCGCCAAGCACGTCCACGCCTCCAGGCACGGATCGAACGGATCCATCATGACGGCGACGAAGTGGTCGTAGGTCCACGCCGTGTCGTAGCCGAGCGCCTCGGCCCGCTGCCAAATGCGCACGATCTCGTCCCACGCGGCGAACTGTTGGCCGGTCTGAATGCCGAATCGAATGCGCGTTGCGCCCATCCTCTCAGCTCCTCGTCAGTTCACGCTCGATCCACTCACCGATCACTGGAAACACTTCTTCGGGGGCGTGCCGGCCGAAGATCAGGTCGACGTGACCGTAGTCCGCACTATCCCCGCTGCGCGTGCCAAACTCACGGTAGCGCTTCTGCGGCGAGCTGATGTGGTCGAAAGCAAAGCGCACCATCTCGGGCGACGCCAGGCGGTCGGCAGCGCCCGCCATGATCAACATGGGGACGGTGATACGCGACAGATTCGCACGATAGTCGGTCGTCCCATCGCACGACCGGAACTCGCCGGTCAGTGACCACTGTGCCAACTGGCGCAACTTGGCGCGCGGCACGTTGGACATGAACAGCCGCAGCGCACGACTGAACGCCCGCACGTCTATGTTCGCCGGATTCATCCCAACCTGGGAAGCGCTTGGCGACCAGCGCACCACCGACCACAACGCCACGAGCACGCCACTTTGCGGCAGGCGTTGCGGCAACGGCAGCGCCAGGAAGACCCCTCCGAGGGTGCGCACCATTTGTGAGGTGACAGGCGGGAAGCCCATAGGCGACCCGAGCGTCGCGACCCCGGCAAGCCCGTCGTGCACGGCGGGGTTCAGACCGAGCGCTGCGTAGACGACCATTCCCCCCATGCTGTGCCCGATCCACACCGCCCGACGGCCGGCGCAGCGGTCGCGCACGTACGCAAGCGCCGCCGGTACGTCGAAGTGCACCAGATCGTCGAAGGTCCACCCGCGCCGCCGGCCGACCGCCACTTCGCTGTTGCCATGGCCGCGCAGCTCCAGCACCCATGCATCGATCCCGCGCCGCGCCAGAAAGCGCGCCAGCGAGTAGCGGTCGTCAAAGTCGATGAAGTGCCGATTGCAGGCGTAGCCCGAGACCAGAATGGCCGGCGGTAGATCGCGCCGCGTCCCGGGGTAGTGATGCAGGGCGAGATCCCACCCGTCGGGCGTCCGCGCAAACTCGATGCTCGCGCGCCGGGTCAGAGTGCTAGTCCCGTCGGACTCGGATGCGGGCTCGCTCATGGCCTACCGTACACGGCGCTCATCAAAAGTGCTCCAGATGATACCACGTCGCCGGCGGACCGTGTCGTCGATGAGCTGCTGCACACGCCGCCGCACCATCCGATTGAGCTGATCGACTTTCTGCCGATCCTTGGCATCCGCCGCCGTGCCCGGAAGGACGATCGGCGGGCCGAAGCGAATGTAGAGCTTAGCCGGTAGCGGGAACGGGAAGAGGAGCAGGGGGAAGAACGGCACGCCGATGACACGCGCCACCGGCGGCAGGTTGGCGAGCATGATGTGCGCCTCTTCTGCACCAACGACGGCCAGTGGGACGATCGGCGACCCGGTCCGCAGCGCCAGCTTGATGTAGCCGCCACGCTCCGGCGCAAAGCCGCGATGTGGCAGCACGCGGTAGCGTTGCGTCAGATACGACCGCTCCATGTCGCGTGCCCCCCCGGGGAAGACGAGCACGTACTGCCCCGCACGCAGTAGTCGTTCCACCACCTCGGGTCGACCCACCACCGCACCCTGCCGCCGCAAGAAATCCTGGACCACGCCGATCTGCCCAAACAGGTTGTCGCCGATGGCACGCGAGAAGCGCCCGGTCGCGTCGTGGATCGCCACCAACGTACACGCGGCGTCATAGGGGATGACGCCGGAATGGCAGCCGACGATGAGGGCGTGGCCCTTCGGCAAGTGCTCGGCGCCGATCACCCGCGGGCGGAAGTACGGCCATAGCGTGCTGCGCACGTACCCGAGCCAGCGCGTCGCCGTCGCCGCATCGAAGCCGTCGGACTTGCGGTGTGACGCCATGACTACCCGCGCCGCATGAAACGGTCGCCTTCAAAGTGGCCGACGCCAGAGCGCCACGCGAAGGGCCGGAAGCGGATACCACGGCGGCGGCAGAACTCGCGCACCACGTCAGAGAACTTGTCCTGCACGCCGAGGATACGAGACGACGCGAGGTCGAGCAGCGTCAGGCCTGGCGCAACGGATGCGGTTGCGGCATCGGCAAAGGTTAAGACCACCAGGCGCCGATCGGGAGGCGGCGCGGCGGCGTCGTCGCCCACCAGGATGGTGGCGACGCCGGGCTTCATGCCGAGGGACGCCAGCGCGGCGACCTCGGCCTTGATCTCCTCGCGGACCTGTGCG
>Ga0209048_10006588_pt1 | contig 10844 bp, 4 predicted proteins | sample FrelakmetCRP12CR_FD_187146 | JGI IMG/M metagenome (GOLD analysis project Ga0209048, IMG submission 187146) | Freshwater lake sediment microbial communities from the University of Notre Dame, USA, for methane emissions studies - CRP12 CR (SPAdes)... | ecosystem: Environmental > Aquatic >... | reverse complement strand
CGAGCGCCAAATGCCCGTTCGCCGCGCGTTGCAACCATGTTGCCGACATGTCGGGCCTCCCGTCCCGCCACGTCCTCAATCGTGGCGGACGAGGAGTCTACGTGGCAGCGCGCGGCCGCGCAATGAATCGGCAATGCGCGATCAGAAGTTGATCGTCCAGGGCAACGCGTTAGTTGCGGTGAACGGCGTCATGGTCGAAAAATCATAGACGCTGCCGGTGGGTACCCCGCAGTCGTGCGCGGCTTCGGCGTGCATGCAGGACGAGTAACGTGGCCCATAATACGAGCGAACCATCAATCGCGTGCGCCTCGCTCGCGAAGAAGACGAATGATTTCGTTGGCGCCGCGAGCAGACGTGCCCCGGTTCGCATAACGCAGTGCCGAAGCGCCGCTATTGTCGAGACGAGTTGGATCGGCGCCCTGCTCAAGCAACACTCGCACGACTTCGGTGTGCCCCCCAGCGGCTGCGAGCATCAAAGCCGTTTGACCACCGTACATGATCGGCAACGCGGGGTGGCCGCCACTGTATTGCACGTGTGGAGATGTCTTTTCGTCGGTCTGCGCGGCCCGTCGGTCGAGCAGGTACCGCACGCTCCTGACGCTTCCCCGTGATGCCGCGGCTATAAATGGCGTCCTTCCTTGAGTATCCACGATATCCCGGGATTGACCGCCCGCACCCAGTATCGCCGCGAGCGTCGCCGTCGCTTCCGTGACCGCAGCGTAGTAGAACGCGGCGCAATCTCTGTCGGCGACCTTCCGCGCGCGCTTGACAAGCGCTTCCGCTAGCGTGTCATTCCAATGTATAAGCGCCCATCCAATCGGTCCGATTGGATCGCGCTTGCGGGATGTCGTTAAGATTGGCGTCGACTCATCAGCGTCGATCGTGGCCCCGGCCTTCACCAAGGCTGCAATCGCCCGCCCGTCAGGAGCCGTGGTTTGCATCAGTGGCGTATCGCCGTTCTTGTTCTTGCGATTGGGGTCCGCGCGATACGCGAGCAGCAACTCGACCGATCGACCGCGCATTTCAGGATCGGACAGCCTTTGGCCAAAGAACAGACCGTCGGGTCCGCGCCGGACCATGTCGGGGGTGGGTACGCGTGTCGCCCAATGCAACGCTGTGTCGCCCCGGTTGTCCTGGACGTCGACTTTCGCACCGAGATCGAGAAAGCCCTTCATCAGTTCGCTATCGTGCACGACCATCATCAATGGCGTGGTTCCTTCGTTAAGCACGACATTTGGATTGACGCGATGACGAATGAACGCCTTGGCGAGCTCGCGATCGTTGACCATGGGAAACACGGCAATTGCGACAGGCGGCGGCGAACCAGTGCGGGCTTGATCGGACGGCGACAGATCGGGGTCGGCACCAAGATCGAGAAGTTCGATGGCAAGAGTGTGCTTGGGCACACGGAGCGAGGCTAGCAATGCGTCGCTCATCTGCTTGCGCGAAGCATTCCCGTAGCGCAACATCGCACGTGCAAGATCGACCTTGTCCCTGTTTATGGCCTTCAGAAGCGGCAAATAGCCGTTTCCCCCCTTGACCGCATCAAGTGTTGCGCCGTGGCTCAGGAGCAAGACGGCGAGTTCGACAGCGACCGGCGAGCCGCTCGATCCGGCAATGAAATCGAGCGCTGTATCACCCCAATGAGTGGCGTTCGGGTCGGCCCCTTTTTCGAGAAGAAATCGTGTAATGGCGATGTAATCAACGCTCGCATTTGGCGCCCATTGACTCGGCGTGCCATCTCCGAGCCGGTCCGCCGTCTCCCACGCATGCGCTGCCAAGGCAACATACGCCCGCTTCCCTTCGCGCGTCGGCTTTCCGGTTTCGTTCAGCGGAGCTCCGCGCGAGACGAGATCCCTAACGATTTCGGGAACCGCGCGCTCGACAGCGTGGCGAAGCGGGTCGTATCCGCTGGTGCCACGGACCAGCGCATCGCGGGCGACCGGATCTCTGGGAACAGCCTGAAGGTATACCGAATAGTCGCGGTTCTGAATTGCATTGAAGACGGCGGCATAGGGCAAAGCGGGATCCGCCTTCGCCGGAGTTGGCGCTTTCCGCGGCTCACTCATGTCGATGTAATTGTTTGTAGGCGACTTCGTTGCCACCGCTTTGGTGATGGCTTCGCGGGGCAGAGGCAACCCCGCAGCGGCCGCGCGCATTGCGGCGTCAGGCGGTTGGGCAATCCACGATTCGTCCGCCAGGCATGTCGCAGCCAGCACAGACTTGACACCACCGAGGCCGCCGACCGACACAATCAGCACCAACAGTCGCAGGCACACTTCCGCGTGGTAGACAAACTCGGGGCATCCGGGACAAGAGCGCAACAATGAACACGCCCTCGTTCGAACGAGGTACGTCGCTCGCCATTGCAACTTGCCGATGTTCAAGTAAACCATAGCGCTCCATTCGTAAGCGAGTCCGGAAGGAACTGCAAGCGCGTCTCACTCACGATTTCGCAGTGCGCGGACACGCAATGAATAGGCAATGCGCGATCAGAAATTGATCGTCCAGGGCAACGCGCTAGTTGGAGTGAACGGCGTCATGGTTGAGTAGTCGTAGACTCCGCCGGTCGGTACTCCGCAATCGTGCGCAGCCTCGGCGTGCATACGTGATTTGCCACCGCCGCCGCCATTTGACGATCTTCCTCCGCTGCCCACGTTCTGAATCTTCCAATTCAAAATGCCGTGATCGGAGACGCGATGGTAAAACCAATATTGGTATTCCCGATACAGCCCGCGCGCGAGAAATACTTTGCAACTGCGCTCGAATTTCTGGGTGATGTCATCGAGCTTGAATTCCTCGGGCTGCAGTATCCAGCTCGTATCCTGGGTGCCAGAGAAGAAAATCGTTGCGGGCAAATCGCCCACGTCGGTCAGGAAAGCGATCTGCGCGTGCTGGCCGCCCCCAAGCCCGGCAATGGTCACGACCGGCGTGGTGTTGGTGCCGAAAGCTACACCGAAGTTGGAAACTCCCAGGGCGCTGCCAGCAGTCGCGTAAGGAACGAGTTGGTATCCGGTGTTCCCGACATCGTCGTAGACGTAATCGGTCATGTTGGCAACGGCGATGTAATTTGGCTCGACGATGTCCTTGGTCGTCACTGCGACCGCGTCAGACTCCTGACCGAGCTTGCCGCGAAACACAACCTGCAAATACATGTCCGTAGCATCCACTGGAATCGGCGAGGTGCTCGGAAACGTAAACTCAATTGGATTCGCTCCAAAGGTTCTCGCTAGCCCGGTAACCGGCTTATCCTCGGATACAGCAACAAATTCCTCAGGCGAACGGCAAATCGCCGGATCGAAACCAGGCGCCCCGAATTCACCGGACAGATCCATACGAAAGCAGGTGTTGCGATGGAACTTGGCGACAGCGACCAGCTTTCCTGCCTCCATTTCATCCAGCGGAGTGCTGTTTTTGAGAAAAAGTTTTATCTTTTGAAAACATGGTGTGGTACAACCCGATGCCAGCATGTCGGACACCGCGTACACGCCTTCCGGGGGTAATGCGATGTCCATGGCTCCACGGAAGAAATAGTTAATCAAGCCCGCGGAGTAGCCCACCGCCCGCGGAAGTAGATAAAGGTTGTCATACGCAAACGTGAATCTGTTCAATCGCACCGATAGGACATTTTGCGGGTTCTGGCTGTCGAATTCCGGGCCGAAAATCGATTGCCCCACGGCGAACGGCTGCGGCATAGGGTTCTGGCCGATCCGGAACTGATCATCTAGGCTTGACGACCAGAAGTACACCCACTCGTCGGGATCCGTAACCCCGATGCACGGTGGTACCGCGTTTGCGCACACGTCGCCGACCTTCATGCGAAATTGGGACGTTAAAGCCGGTGACGACTGCATCGACCCATTTATGTCAAAGATTGTGTTCTCGCTAAAGAAATTGCGATTCGTAAAATCCGCCATTCCGCGACCTGCATTCGTCCAGAAGTTCCTCGCAACGGAAAAGGTGACAAGGCCGCTGGGCGTCGCATCGACACCCGGATACACGGCCGGATAGTTGCTCAGATACCCGGCTTCTCTAATAAGTCTCAACACATCTGGTTTGTTCGTCCATTTCTCATATGCGCTTTCACGGTGCAAGGCGATGTAGGTACCGCAAATGGAAAAAAAAGATGGATCGCGGCACTCCTCCTCTCGACCATCTTCATGCCAATGCTGATCGTTGCGCACATGTTGCGGCTGTGCCATGTCCTGAATGTGATGAACTGCTCGACCAAGGGCCTCAAACATAATCCCCCAGTTCTGTCTCCGAATGGCATTGTTCTGCTTGGTTAATCCGCTGTACATGTATTCACGAGCCGCCGTCCATCTAAATTTGTTATCGAGCGTCGATATGGCGCTCTGACCTAGCGCCCAATCGGGTGACGGCTGGGCATACGCATTGGCCGTCGCAACCAACGTTGGATCAGCGAAAGGAAACTCCGACAGCTCTATATGTAAACCTCTTCCATTACGAGGATCAAAAAAGTGATGCGCCGGGCGACGTCCGTCATCTTCCCATACGGCTCCGCCCTGGATAAGCGCCAATACGGACTGAGGCTGGCCCCTAGAGTCCGGAAACGTTTGGTCCTGGCTTTCACTATTAATTGTGCGATGCAATCCTAATAGCGACCTCGCTACCGGGTCCAAAACTAGAATAGATTGATTTACGGCATAGGTCGTGAGCAATCTGTGAGTTTCAAGATCGTAGGCACTCGCACCCGTAACGATCGCGGCTATGCAACTTGCCACCGCGAGTCTATAAATCATTTCCCATGCTCCTCGACATAGCGCTGCAACGATCCGCATCGGCTGCGATTCTTTACATCTGCTCGACCCAAATAGTCGAGTGAATAGAGCGCTTCTTCGCCCTGCGTTTGCAACACGTAGTGCTGCATGTTGGTAGCCCAGAGAAACTTTGGAATGAGCTTCCAATTGCATTGATTATTTCGCAGCAAATTGTTCAACTCGGTTTCAACAAAATAGAACGTCTTGGCATAGTCTGCCGACGATCCGCTGAATCGCTCTAGGTCGATCGACTTTCCGTTGATATCGGACTGCATGTGAAGAGGAGGTCGGCTCGTCCCGATCGTGTAGTTGTTTTCCATAATTTTGCTCACGTACCCGCTCTTGAAGAACAATATGACAGGCGCGCTACCCGGCACGCCACCATCATTGAAATTGGAACTCGGTCCCCACGCGGGAAAGTGAAATCGCCCGTCCACGTCGGTTACATCTTCACTTATCGCGATATATCCGACGATGCTGTGACCAGGACCCGCCACCAAACGCCAGGCCGATACGACATTAACCCCACTCAATGGAACATTGGACCCAACTTCAACAACACGGCCAGAGATCGCGTCGCCGCTATATGTGAGGTTGCTGCGCGAACATCCGGAGAAGGCAAATAGCGCGGTCGCAACCACAATCCAAGTGGCAAATGGAAGATGACGGTTCGTCGGCCGCAACAACGTGTGCAATTTGCAATCGTGTATCGTTAGAGGCATTGGAGTACCTTTACATCGTGTCGATTTGCCAGACGCCTCGGCCATCGCGGAGCAACAGAATGAAATACCTCCGCTTCTCACCCGCGATCACTCGGCCTATTGTGTACTCCGCGATCTCGGTGTCGAGTACCCCCGTCTGCGGGGCGCCCCAATTCGCGACGATCGTGGGCATTCGTGGCGCCGACAGCGAGAACACGGGACCATAGCGCATTCGCGCAGCTGAGCTAACGAAGTTCGACGCCGTCTGCGTGTCGCCAGCGGACAAAGTCGCTGTGAATCCATTCCATATTGCCTTGAGCTTCTGATCGAGAGCGGACTTGTCCTGAACGACAATCACGACAGTTTGCGTGTAGCTGTTGCCGCTGGCGTCGGTCACGGTGACGGATGGTGTGTAGATTCCCGGCGTCGCAAACGTCAGCCTGACCAAGGTGGTTCCGTCGAATACCGACGTGTCGCCTATACCTCCGGTCAGGTTGTTGATCTGAACCGCGGTGATTGGAGCGGAACCGCGTCGGCTCGCACTTAGGATCACTGTGGTGGGCGCCAAAGAACTGTCCAGGTCGGCGCTGATCTGGAACGGCGCATTTCCGGTGCTGGTCACGGTGCGAGTCAGAGTGCTCGTCTGGCCGTCCGCCGACGAAAGCGTGATAGTCAGCGTGTTTGCGCCCGGCGAAAGAGGAAGATTGTTGACGAAGAAGTTGCCCTGCCCGTCGCTCGCCGCGACTTTCCCGTTCACCGTAACGCCGCTGTTCGGCGGCGCCTGGTAGGTCCCCCGAATCAGCACAAAATCCCCCGCCATCGACGCCCCTTCGGCGGGCGTGGTGACGGTAAGCGCGAGCGGCTGCACGGATACAGCGACGGGGGCCGATGTCGCGACTGCACCATGGTTGTCCATCGATTGTGCCGTCAGCGCATAGGTCCCCGCCGGAACGCCACTCCAGACAAGAGAAAATGGCGCAGCCATTGCGCTACCTATGACGGTCGTCCCAGCGTAGAAGTCGACACGCGCCAGGGAGCCATCCGTATCGGCCGCTTTGGCCACCAGATTGATCGTTCCGCCCGCGGCAAACTGCTGGCCGTTTTGCGGCAAGACCAGAGAAATCGATGGAAGCGCATTGGCGACGACCGTCACATCGACCGCGTAGGTGGTGCTCGTGACGCTGCTTGCGGTGACGCCGTGGTCGTCGGTGGCTTTCGCGGTCAGCGAATAGGCTCCGGGGACGGTCGGCACCCAATTGAACGTGTAGGGCGGCGACGTGATCGTTCCCAGCAGCACACCGTTGGCGAAAAACTCCACCTTCGAAATCGTGCCGTCGGAGTCGTATGCCGAGGTAACGATCGGAACGGGCTGGCCGACATAGAACACGTTGCTCGAATGCGGCGAGGTCATGTAAATCGTCGGCGCCACGTCGGCAGCGACGTGGATGATGGCGAGCTGGGAGGTCACCTTGCCTCCCGTGTAGTAACCCGTGGCCGATACGCCGTAGTCGCGCGCGGCAACGTTGGCCCACGATCCCGTCCACGGCGCCTGGGTCGCCGTTGCGATCAGGCCGCCGTTCTCCGGGACACTCGCGTAATACTCGACGCGCGTCAAGATTCCACCCGGGTCGGTGACCTTGATCGCCAGCGGGACGGTGTCTCCGGCATAAAAATGCTGGCCGTCCGTCGGTGACGTGAGCGTTACGCTCGTTCCGTTCGCTGGCCCCGAGACATTGAACGTTACGGGTGTGGAAATCGCTCCGTTGGTGTAGGTCTGATTCGCCATGGCGTAAACCGTCTGAGTGCCAGGACTGAAGTTGTAGCTCACCGTGTAAGGCGGCGCCCGCCTTGTGCCCAGCAGCACGTTGCCGGCGTAGAAATTCACCTGGTCAACGGCGCCTTCCTGCGCCATCACGTCGGCGGAAAGGGTTACGTAATTGCCATACGTTCCGCCCGCCACGGGGCTGGTCATGACAATCAAAGGCGGGCGAGGAAGCAATGGAACGATCACGTAGGCGGACGCGCTGCGCGCAGCTTCCTTGTAGCCGGACATCGCGCTGGCGATGATGACATGCAGACCGGATCTGACGCTCGAAAACGTCCCGCTGTACGGCGGGCTTGCGAGCGCCGTGAGCCAGCGATAGTTATCGTCGAATTCAACGCTGGTCACGGTACCAGCAGGGTCAGTCAACAACGCCGAGTAACTGAGCGACGGCGCTACCCCGCCAAGAAGAAGGGGAAGGATCCGTTCTCCCGACGGTGATTGCAGCGATATTGTGGCCGATGGTGCCAGCCCGGCAACATCCACATGGAACGGGGCGGAAACGGAAATGTATCCATCCTGGTCGGTCAGCCGCGGGACGATGTCGTAGCTCCCGGCCGGCACATTGCGCCATACGAATACGAAATCATTGCCGGAAATGTCGGCCGCCGTAACCGCTCCGACCAGCATGCCGTTCGCGAGAAATTCTATTTTCGTAGCCGGATACGTGCCGCCATTCAGTATCCCGGCAAACAGGACTATCGTTGCAGGCGCCCCAAACACGACCTGCTCATCGAGCGGCGGCCCGGGTCGGGTCGATATTCGCACAGTGTACGGCGAGGGAGGCGTGGCCTTTAGTACGCGGATATAGGAAATCTCGGATGCCGACACCGCGCCGGTGTCGTCGGTGGCCTCCGCCCAGACCGCGTACATATCGATGTCGCTGGGATAGGGCACGTTGCTGTAAGGAACTGCCGTCCACGTCATCTGGTACGGCGGCGTGGTGACGACTCCCAGCAGGACGGGAGCGGCGTCGCCCGACAGGCCGTATGCCTGCTTATAGAACCTCACCGCTGCGATCGTGCCGTCGGAATCCGAGGCGCTCGCGGCAAGCGGAATGTCAGGAGGCGCGGCCGGCGAGATGTAGTCGTGACCATCCGTTGGCGTCGTCAAGCTGACGACGGGAAATTGGTTTGGAATCACGTTGACGGTGATTGGCGCGGATGTGGCCGTACCCGCCTTGTTGTCGGTAGCCATGGCCGTAAGCACGTGACTCCCCGCATCCGGGGCGGACCAGGCGTAGGTGTACGGCGAAGTCGTATCGGCGCCGAGGAGTACGCCATCGGCATAGAACTCCACCTTGCTGATGGTGCCGTCGGTATCGGATGCCGTCGCGGCGATCGTCAGCGGCGCGACCGCGCGAAACTGCGCGCCATCGACAGGACTGGTGATCGACACCGTCGGTGGCGTATTGACCTTCACGGTTATCGAAACTGGCGCCGAGGTCGTCACCACGCCTAGATTGTCGGTGGCCTTCGCGGTCAGCACATAGGTACCCACGGGCGGATTCACCCAAGCGTAGCTATAGGGCGACGTGGTGTCGGTGCCGAGCAGCACGCCGTCCCGATAGAAATCGACTTTGCTCACCGTTCCGTCGGCGTCGCTCGCGTTCGCATTGATCGTCACCGTGGCCGGTAGCACGATGATTGCGTTGTTGGCTGGAGCAGTGATGCCCACCGTCGGCGCCTTGTTCACCTTCACGGTCACCGTGGCAGATGTCGTTACCGCGCCCTTGTCGTCCGTGGCCTTCGCCGTCAACGTGTAAGTCGCTCCGACAACGTTCGGCCACGTGTAGATGTACGGCGCGGTGGCCACCGTCGCGAGCTTGGTGGCCCCCTGATAGAACTCGACCTTGGTGATCGTCCCATCCGTGTCGCTTGCCGTCGCTGCGAGGTTGATCGTCGCGGGCGCCGTGTACGTCGTGTTGTTCGCCGGGGCGGTGAGCGACACCGAAGGAGCGACATTTGCCTTCATGAGGACCGTCGCGACGGCCGTCGTCGTCGTTGCACCCTTGCTGTCCGTCGCCTTGGCCGTGAGCGGATAGTTGCCGATCGGGACGCCGCTCCAGGTGTATGCATAAGGAGCGGTGACGGACGTGGCGAGCAGCGTCGCGCCGTTATAGAACTCGACCTTGGTCAGCGTCGCGCCGGTTGCGGTCGCGGCCGCCGTGGCCGTCATCGCAACCGAAGCTGGAAAAACGAAATTCGCATTGTTGGCCGGTGCCGTGAGCGACACCGTCGGCGCGGTTCCACACGGATTCGCCGCCGCGAATTCCGCGCTGACCTCGGTTGCCGTCAGTGCGCGATTGAATACCTTCACTTCGTCGAGCTGCCCGGCGAAACGCAAGGTGGTGCTGCCGCTCAACCCGCCGATCCGCAGCGCCGGCGCCACCACCGAATTGGCATTGTTGGGCGCGCCCGCCCGCTGCGTGAGCGACTGCGGCGCGCCGTCGACGTAGAGCCTGTTGGACGCCACCGCGCCGTTGGTGAACTCGGCGACCACGTGGCGCCACTTGCTTGCGAACCCGGTCGAGGCAATGCCATACACATCGCCATTCTGTGTCGTGAAACCGAAGGAGCCGCCGGTGAAAGCAAGCCCTTGAGTAACCCAGCCGACGGGCATGACGGCGTCGGTGCCATTCCAATTCACCCAGAACGCCACGGTAGTCTTGGCGGCGGCCGCCGTCGAAATGCCAAGACCGACGACGTCGATCGCGCCGCCGGAGAAGCTCGCCGCCTTGCAGGTGTCGCCTTTGGGCACACTGGCTGGGGACGTCACCGAAGTCGCCGTTCCCGTAAGGGTTCCATTGTGCAAACCGGCGGCGTCGGTCACGACACCCGAGACCGCCCAGGCATCGTTGAACAGGTACGCGTCGAGGGGTTTGGCCATTGCCCCCGCGTTCACGGTAACGTTGACCACCGTCGAGGTGGCCGTCGCATTCAGACTGTCGGTCACCTTGGCCGTCAATGCGTAGGCGCCAACCTGCACATTTGCCCAGGTAAGGTTGTAGGGCGATGTGGTCACCGTCCCGATCAATGTCGCTCCGGCGTAGAAATCGACTTTCGATATCGACGCGCCGGTACTCGGCGTCGCCGTTGCCTTGAGGGTCGTGGCAAGCGGCGCCGTGTAGGTCGTGTTGTTGACGGGCGCCGTAAGGGTGACAGTCGGTGGGCTCGCCGTCTGGACCTGGCTGCGCTGACTGGACGCGCCCAGCGGCCAGATGACTACGGCGACGTTCGACCGATTGCCGTACGCGTCGGTGACCCACGCATGCAGTGGGGGCGCGATCTGCCACGGGGCCGCCGGGACGTGGCCGACGAACTCGTCGTGGTCGGCGTTGGCAGCGAAGAGTTCGCTGACATCGAATTCGTCCCGCGTGGCCCTGAGACGCAGCCCCTTCACGTAGGCGGGCGACGGGACGCAAACCACCCCGTTGCAATAGGTTTTCACACGGAACGTCACCTGCGTCGAGGCGGCGCTCGCAGCGTTGCCCGAGAGATCCGCGTCGAGACGTTGCTCGAATCGAGGGGGGTCGGCCGC
>Ga0209048_10006586_pt1 | contig 10849 bp, 8 predicted proteins | sample FrelakmetCRP12CR_FD_187146 | JGI IMG/M metagenome (GOLD analysis project Ga0209048, IMG submission 187146) | Freshwater lake sediment microbial communities from the University of Notre Dame, USA, for methane emissions studies - CRP12 CR (SPAdes)... | ecosystem: Environmental > Aquatic >... | reverse complement strand
GAAAAATGCATCACGTTCACTGGTGATTTTGAGCAGTTCATAGTACGCATCAAAATCCGCCTCGTTCTGCGCTTCACGTATGACGACACCCTTACGTTCAGCGCTACGAACATTCTGCCGCCACGTCATCTTGAAGTTAGCCAGCAATTGTTCATCGTCAGGTCGAATATCGAGAACCCAGCTTCGCCGTCCATGTACTGCCCGGGGATTTGTCTGAAAACCCAGGTCATGGTATGCTTCTATCCAACTGTCGAGGTGCGGGTCGTCATCAGCGATGTTTGGTTCGAGGCGCAGAACCACTGCATGTTCAGCGCGGGTGATCTTCTGCACGCCTTCGATCAGGTATGTAAGGGCAGGTGAGTCTGGTCGTTCCACTGTTGGTCCGCGCGAGCTATAAAGCCAGTTGAAACGCACTCCTGGTACCGGCAGAGGAATGGGAACAGGAGAAACTGTCAGCATCATGGCGCCGATTAAACGCCCATTTTCCATAGCTCCCAGGCGATAGATACGACCACCAAGATATTGATTCAATTCGCCCCATTCATATGATTGCAGCAGGTGGCCTCTCGGCTGGTTTGTTAAAAAGCCATTCCATTGCGCTTTATCGTTAATTTCCTGGATGATGATAGTCATACTGCAATCAAAGGCTCTCTAAAAATTCGCTTCGCAGGATACTGTAGACACGCTCATCGTGGTACTTTCCGAAACGGAACATTGACTGGCGTAACCTGCCTTCAAACTTCATACCCGCCTTCTCATCTGCGCGCCAGCCTCCAATATTCTCTTCAAAATCCTTTGTTTGAATCCGATTGAGATTGAGTTCCATAAAACCATAACGGAACATTAATGTTGTTGCCTCGGTGCCATAACCCTTTCCCCACACTGAGCGGTCGCCAATAATGACATAGAATTCGGCGCTCTGGTTTATATAATTGATATCTTTCAGCCCGACCAGGCCAATCAATCGGTTGTCACTGTTGAGGGACACGCCAAAGATAATATGTTTTCCATCTTTGTAGAGCTGCTCAAGTCGCTCTTTGCCGCGTGTATCGCTGGTGGGAAAAATCGAAAAATACCTGCGGATCTCTTCATCATTCATCCACGTAGAGTACAGGTGATTATCCTGTGCAGGTTCTAATGGTCTCAGATAAATGCGCTCTCCAACGATAAAAGGATTCTGCATGTGTGAGGTATCTTGCGTCATACGTAAGAGTGATCTCCCTTCTTTTGTACGAAGGCAAGTATAGCATAGGTGTTGCTGCTTGTCATGCGGAGTTGAACAGAGGTGTGTCAATGCTGCGTTGAATGGGGGTGTCATGCTGAGCGGTAGCGAAGCATCTCACGCGTTGGGCAACGAGATTCTTCGCTTCGCTCAGCATGACAAGGGAACGTTCAGGATGAGAGGCGTGTGAGTTCGGGATGATACTGGTACCAACGTCTTTTCGAGTTTTGCAATACAGCCAAAGAACTTGCTGTTCGTGAAGGTCACTCGGACCCTGGCATGTATATCTCGGTTGAGGCTGTTATCTTGCTCTTGTCATCGCTAGAGAGCATATCAAACCCGCCCGCGATGAGTGCTTGCCCATTGCCCAGGTAGGCTGTGGCACCAAGATAATGCGGAGAACGCAACGTGAGAGCAGATCCCCACATGCCGATCGTTGGAGTTGGAGTATAGATCTCACTGGTTCCCTGGGTATCACCTCCTACGACCATAATCGTGTAATCCTCAAATTGTAAAGCCTCCTGTCCGAGAGGATTGAGTCGAGCATATTTCATACTTGCTCCCAACCGCCAACTTTCCGTTTTGTAATCGTAGATCTCGGTGGTCGATGTCACTTTTCCAGTCGGGAGCCGACCGCCAATCACCAGTACTCTCCCATCGTGAAGTAAAGCTGCGGTGAAGTCTGCGCGTGCAAGATTCATATCCGGTAGAGAGCGCCAAGTCCTGTCCGTCGGGTTATAAAGTTCGGCACTTTTGGTGATAGAAGAATTATCTTTATTCATATTTTTATTCTCATTTTTGGTCCTTCCGCCAGCTACAAGGACTTTGCCATCGAGTAGGCTTACAGCTACATGATCGTACCGCAGAGATACCATCTTTCGTGTCAATGACCAGGTGTCAGTTTTATGATCATACAATTCGGCAAAATAATCGGGCGCTCCTCCGGCTATTAAAACTTCTTCAGTCAGTAACAATGTTGCGGTATGTCGCGCACGAGGTTGTCGCATGGTCTCTTTGGTCTTGAGCCAGATCCCGTTTTCAGGAACGTAGAGTTCAGCAGAGCTTAAGGTTCTCGCACCAAAGCCTCCAGTCACCAGCACCTTCCCGTTGGGTAACAAATTCGCAGTATGTTTTGCTCGTGCATCGTTGAGGTTACCTCGTGTATTGCCCCAGCCACCTGTGGCTGGGTCAAAGAGTTCACTCTGAGCCGTAGTCGTCTTATTCGGGAGCACACCGCCCTCGATCAAAACAAGCCCTTTTTGCAAATGAATCGCACGGAAGAAGCCGCGAGCCAGCAGCATGTTGCCAGCCTGCGTCCACTTTGCCCGGGGGGGAAGCTGTGTTTGAGAGCGAAGCGCGGCCCAGGTCAAGCTACTGCCTGCCGCTCCACCTACCACCAGGCAACCAAGGCCGAAAACGACGGTGCGGCGTGAGAGCTTGTGAGTAGATGATGCAGGGAGCGTCTCGGGAGGTTGGGATAGCAGGGCACTTTCGTTCCCCGTACTTGAGCGATCATCACTTGCCTGTGTGCCTGACTCCTGGCCAGGCTTATACTGCTGTTCTGGTTGGTGCTCACGCTCAGTTTCACTTTGCAAGCTTCGTTGGTTCGCCAGCAATTCCTGAAACCACTGTTCATCGAACGGAACTTTCAGACCTCTTTCCTGAGCTGCTTCCCAAAGATCTGCCGCTTCCGCTTGTTCCTCTCCCTCTGCAAAGGCTCTATAGGCGACATAGAGTTCAATCAAGCGTTTCAGGTTCTGGGCTGTTGGTTTGCTCTGGCCTGCCTCCCAGTTACGCAAAGCCGCTGTACTCACGCCAACGAAGCTGGCTACACCCTGTTGTGAGAGCCTCGTGCGAGCGTTGTACAACAACAATTTATCCCTCAAACGAGAGGGTTCTCCCGAACGTCCTGTACTCTCCCGCTGAATAAAAACCATCGACCTCCCTTTCAAAAAGCCCGTTTGAGCATCATAAAAATCAATCGCAAGCAACCGCAACTAAATGTGAGAACCCAGAGCAACTCCCAGGAATTGCTCCTGGAGGACTTTGCATGTACATTTGAGACGTGCCTGGGAGCAGTTCTCAGGGGGAGGCTTCCTTGCACAAGATTTTGCTCCTGTTGTAGGTCATGCAAGCACAAGTTTGAAGTCCTCAACAGTGAGAACGAATGCGACGACGTAGAAAGGTAAGGATGGGAGCAAAGTCCTGGCCAATTAGCTCGCTTTGTTTTTAGTGACTATCGCCTCCTTATGGAATAGGAGGAGAGTAATGTTGAAAGGATACGTTAATGAGTAATACTTTTCTCAAATTCGCAAAATATCAAGTTTCTCAGGTTCTCGCACATTTAAGCGACCATACACCGCTCTCTGTTTCCATCCGTCACTTAGAAGAAGCGAAGACAGCCCACCAGTTAACAAAGGCAATGAAGAAGATACAGAGCAGCTTATGGAAATTATCATCAGATGAGCGGCGCCTTGAAAGTCAAAGAGTGACTGATATTTTGAGTCAGCATGTACTTACGGCTTCAGATGCTTCGCTAAAGTTGGTAGCCGCGGACTGGTTGCGTTTTTTCATGCAAACGGGAGTCGTCGCACAACCGGAAACAGTATTCATAACACTCGTAACAGCAGCTATCCAGGCATTTCAGGGAAATACCCTAGAAAGTACTTACGAACTTAGAATCTATCTCACATTGATCTTTGAGAGTCTCTGGCCGTTTCGTTCTCCCTATGCTGCATATCCCAGAGAGGTATTTCCTTTTAATGAGGTGTTTTTCCCCCTGATTCCACTGCTCAAGCATGCTGATGCAGGCGTGCAACAGTCATTGCTTAACATTTTTACACAATTACCAATGTTAGTCGTTGATGAGATCCTGGAATGTTTGCCGCCCCCTGCACTTAGAGAGTCAAGCCGCGCTGATCCTGAACGTCAAAGAAAAGTGCCTTGTATCCCTACATAGTCGGCGCAGCGTATTTCTCAGCATAATCTCCTATGACAGGAAGTTTGAAGTATTTACCCTGAAACGCGTACACCATCAATATAATCCACAACACAAGTATTGCAAATGGCAACAGGAAGGTAAGACAAGTTAAGACAAGCGCTAATGGACTCAGAATAACAGTGGCATAAAGGATAGACTGAACAGTGAAGAACACAATAAACAGCACGATCCAGAAAGCATTGAAGAGAATTGATTGCATGGCATGAAAACGCACAAAGCGATTCTGTTTCTCTCCGAAGTAGAAAATTAGCCCACCAACAATTGAAAACAGGTAGCTCAATCCCGCTGCAACGTTGGCATCCATACCCATTGAAGTAGGACCATTCGGATTGGTGGAAGTATAAGGAGAGCCATATTGCGTTTGTTGCTGATAACCACCTGGTTGATAGCCCGGCTGCTGATAGCCACCTGGTTGATAACCAGGCTGTTGGTATCCGCCTTGATAGGGGCCTTGTTGTGGTTCACTCCCTGGTTGTTGGCCCGGCTGTTGTGGATAGCCTTCTGGTTGCGCAGGTTGATTAGGATCCTGCCCCTGGTTTGGATTCCATGACATCGGTTTTACCTCATTTCTTTCCACCTGATATAGATGAGTAAACAATAAAGGAGATAAACGATTTGATACATGTGCCAAATTTTAAGCTTCTCTATACATGAACTACTACGTACTATACCTTGAGGGGTTGTATTTGTACAGAATGCGAGCCAACTCTCCTACAGGATATGCTACGCTGGAGAATGTGGAAAGGATTCGCCCGGCAGGCGCTCAGAGGGTGGAATTATCAATGGGGGATGCTCATGCTCGCTATCTTCATCTTTGTGCTGTACGTCGTCGGGTGTAACGGGTCGAAGTAGTTTACGCTCGCGCGTTGCTGATTCACGTTCATCTAAATGCAAAGGCCGTATCTGTGGATTATCATTATCGTCTCGCTCGCGACTCTTTGCAGTCTTAGGCCCATCTAAAAGGGCAGCGTCAATCACCTGGTCCATAGAATCTACAATTGTGAATTTGATGTGCTGGCGGATCTTAGCCGGAATCTCAGCCAGGTCTTTTTTATTTTCCAAAGGAATGAGTAAGTGATAGATATTCGCATGGTGCGCAGCAAGTACTTTCTCTTTCAATCCACCAATGCCCAGCACTCGTCCTCGAAGTGTGATTTCCCCTGTCATTGCGAGACCCGAACGAATAGGACGCCCAGTAAGCGCTGAAATAAGCGCGATAGCAATAGTGATGCCAGCGGATGGTCCATCTTTGGGCAGAGCATTTTCAGGCATGTGTATATGCAAATCGGTAGTTTCCTGAAAATTTGGGTCAATCTGTAGCTCTTCGGCACGCGAACGAATGAAGGAAAGCGCGGCATACGCGGACTCGCGCATGACATCACCCAGTTGTCCAGTAATAAGTAATTCGCCTTTCCCTGTCATTGTCGCAACTTCAACAGGCAATAGTATCCCACCCATCTCGGTCACAGCCAGGCCCATCGCCACGCCAACCTGTACTTTTTGCACTATCGGACTTTCGGAGTAGCGAGGTGTACCAAGATACTGTTCCAGGCTATTGCTTGTGAGTCTTAAATGCGAATCTGGTTTCTCGATGATTCTTTTAGCAGCTTTACGGCAAATGGTTGCCAGTTGCCGTTCAAGGTTGCGTACGCCTGCCTCACGAGTGTAGCCTGTTACAATTTGTTGCATGACTGATTGTGGAATCTTTAGTTGCTCGGGAGCCAGACCATGCTCTGCCATTACAGCAGGCAAGAGGTGACGCAATCCAATATTCACTTTCTCTTCGAGCATATATCCTGGCAGGTCAATGATATCCATGCGATCGGCTAGTGCACGTGGAATCTGGTATTTCACATTTCCAGTACAAATAAAAAATACCTCAGAAAGGTCAAAAGGTACTTCGAGGTAATGGTCAGTAAAGTTGCTATTCTGCTGAGGGTCGAGAACTTCTAAGAGCGCGGCAGCAGGGTCTCCACGATACTCCGCGGAAAGCTTATCAATCTCATCGAGCAAAAATACCGGATTGCGCACGCCAACCGTCTTCATTGATTGAATAATACGACCGGGGAGAGCGCCCACATATGTACGGCGGTGACCACGTATTTCGGCCTCGTCATGCACGCCTCCAAGTGAAATACGCGCAAATTTGCGTCCGAGAGCTCGAGCTATCGAACGGCCCAGTGATGTTTTACCCACACCCGGAGGACCAATAAAGCAAAGAATCTGTCCCTGACTCTCTCTACGGGAGTATCCATCCCTTTGAGCAAGTTTCTGACGTAACTCACGTACCGCCAGAAACTCAATGATACGTTCCTTAATACCCTCAAGACCGTAATGATCTTCATCCAATATTCGTCGAGTTGAATCGATGCTGAAACTGTCCTCGCTGCGCTCAGTCCAGGGTAATGCCAGTAGCCAATCGATATATGAACGCATGATAGCGATCTCGGCTGATTGGGGAGGTGTGCGCTCAAGCCGATCAATCTCTTTACGTACCCTGGTTGAAATCTCAGGAGGCATCGATTTTTCGTTTAACCTGGCAAGCAATTCTCCTACTTCACTAGAAGTCTCCATCCCCAACTCCTCCTGAATTGCGCGCAATTGCTCTCGCAAGTAGAACTCTTTTTGCGTACGGTCAACCTGTGAACGAACCCGATTTCGGATGGTTGCTTCGAGTTCTAGTATTTCAATTTCGTTACCCATAATGACACAGATTTTTTCGAGGCGTGCTAAGGGATCCGTCGTCTCAAGCAAATCTTGTTGTTGCTCAGGATCGGTCACGAGATGCGCTGCCAGCATATCCGAAAGTCGAGAGGCAGACTTGAGGACAACTATCGAATTAATATCTTCTACCGAAAATCGACGGTTCAATTGAGCATAGCGCTCGAAGAGGTTAGTGGCATGACGTACGACTGCATCAGCCTGCGGATCGCGCGTGTGGGTTTCCCGTGGGGTAGATATACGAACACGTAAATAAGGATCCAGTTCATCGTATTCTTCGATATGCACGCGACTTATTCCGCTTAAGAGCATCTGAAAACTGCCGTCCGTCTGGCGGTGCAACGTTGTGACTTCTACCAGTGTACCCGTAGGGTAAATGTCCTTTGGCTGGGGATCGTCTATCTCAGGATCACGTTGGGATGCGGCAACGAGCAAATGATCAGGTTGTGCCATCGCTTCTTCGACTGCCAGAACCGACTTTTCGCGCGCGACTGCTAATGTCATACGTGTACGCGGAAATACAACCATATTTTTTAACGCCAGGAGCGGATATGTTTCTTTGTTATTCGTATTTTGTTCCTGGCGTTCCTGTTCGCTCACCTATTTCCACCTGCCTGGTACATAAAGAGGGAAGAATTTTCAGGGACATTCCCCGTTCTCAGAAAAGGAGCCTTGCGCCGGATCCCTCAAACCCGTAGTACCCTTTTTCTGAAAAAGAAAGTGAATAAAAAACGTATGAGCCTGCATTAAGCAGACTCATCTTCAGAATATGCTGTTGCGCGCTCAGTACGCGTAATCAGCAAAGGTTTGTTGCGTTGAGTAATCACCTCGTCGTTGATAATCACTTTCTTGACATCAGAGCGCGATGGGATTTCATACATTATTTCAAGTAATACATCCTCAATGATACTGCGCAAACCTCGGGCTCCTGTGCGCTGTTTTAAGGCTCCTTCCGCAGCAGCATCAAGGGCATCCTGGGTGAAAACTAGTTCTACACGATCGAGCTGTAAAAACTTTTGATACTGTTTAACTATCGCGTTTTTCGGCTCAGTCAAAATACGTATCAGTGCATCTTTGTCCAGGCTATCCAATGAGACGGCAACAGGCAAGCGTCCTACAAACTCAGGAATCAGTCCGTACTTCAGTAAATCATCTGGTATAAGCTTCGTCAGAATAGCTTTGTCAGACTCCTCGGAAGTAGTTATCGATCTGAACCCCATCGTCTTGTTGCTGCCCAGGCGTTGCTCGACGATCTTATCAAGTCCTTCAAAAGCGCCGCCACAGATAAACAGAATATTGGCTGTGTTGATCTGAATAAAATCCTGGTGTGGATGTTTACGTCCGCCTTGAGGAGGAACGTTGGCAATGGTGCCCTCAATAATCTTGAGCAAGGCTTGCTGAACCCCTTCGCCAGAAACATCGCGGGTAATGGATGGGTTATCAGACTTGCGAGCTATCTTATCGATTTCATCGATATACACAATGCCTCGTTCTGCTCGAGCTACATCAAAGTCCGCTGTCTGAATCAATCGCAGGAGAATATTTTCGACATCCTCACCAACATATCCCGCTTCTGTTAGAGCAGTGGCATCGGCAATGCAAAAAGGCACATCTAATACTTTTGCAAGTGTCTGTGCCAGCAAGGTTTTACCACAACCTGTGGGGCCAATAAGCAGAATGTTACTTTTACCCAACTCAACGTCGTCGATTTGCATGCCTACGCCGATACGCTTGTAGTGGTTGTATACAGCCACTGCGAGGGTCTTCTTGGCTCGCTCTTGCCCAATCACATAGTGACTGAGTTGCTCATAAATTTTCTTAGGCGCAGGGATCTTCCCTGTTTGCAAACGCGGCTTTGTGATAGTGGCTTGCTCTTCTTCAATAATCTCTCGACAAAGATCGATACACTCGTCACATATATAGACACCTCCAGGGCCAGCGATAAGGCGCTGAACCTGATCTTGACTCTTACCACAGAAAGAGCAGCGGTAAGTGGTTCGCATATTTTTCGAATTTGCCACGTCTGTAACCTTTCCCTGAAGGGACTCAGCGTATATTCTACGAGCGCGCATCCTTACTTTCGCGCCAGTAAGAGTAATTATTCTATTTCGTCAGTTTGGGATGATTGATCATCACTGGTTATTTCTACCTCACGAGTCTCACCATCGGAGAGAACTGGTTGAGAGTGTTCCTCTATTGCTTGCGTTTCCACAACCTCGTCTTCGTCAACAACTTCTGCTGCTCCTGTAAGCTCAGCTTGAGTATCTACACTCGACTCTTCCTCACCAGTTTCAATCTCAGGCTCTGTCGTTAGCTCAACCAGGCGCGTGATGGCTTTTTCACGAAGAAGGGTCTGTGCAAGCGCTCGAATTTGCCCTTCGGTCTGGGGCAGGCTTTGTCCCATTTGAGTATAAGCACGGAAGAGGGCTTCCACCTCTTCTGGTGCGACACTGATTTCTTCTTTCTTGATAACTTCATCAAGTACGAGTTGACGTTTCACTCGCTTTTCGGCATCAGGTTCGAGTTCCTGCATATACTCTTCGCGAGTCTTCTTTACCAGCATCAAGTATTGATCAATGGACATATGCTGCTGCTCGAGTAAGTGCGTGAACTGGTGTACCATCTCTTCTGCTTCTTCTTGAATCATCACAGGATGAATCGCAAACTGTGATTGCTCGATGATGGTATTCATAACAGTTTCTCGCAGTTTATCACGTATACCACGCTGCTTATTTTCGAGTAAATTGTCACCGACTGCTTTGCGCAGATCTTCCAGCGTCTGATATTCGTCATTGCTGACCTGGATAGCGAAGGCGTCATCGAGTTCCGAGAGTTCTTTGAACTCTACTTTATGGAGCGTGGTTGTATACAGTGCTTCTTTTCCGGCAAGCTTCTCGTTGCTATAATCCTCTGGTATGGTCGTGGTAAATGTCTTGCTTTCGCCAGCTTGCATGCCTACTATATGGGCATCCATACCAGAAAAAAGGCCATGCCGCTCATCCGTTAGTTCAAAGGGATTGTCTTTCAGATCGGAAATACTCTCATCATCTACTGTTAGCTTCAGATCCATCGTCACGCGATCGCCGATCTGGGCAGCACGTTCAACGACTTCCCATACTGCCTGGCGGTTGCGTAGAGCTTCAATCTCCTGCTCGACCTCTTCAGATGTGACAGTCGCTTCTTCACGATCAAAATGCAGCGAGCGGTAATCGCATAACTCAACAGGGGTGACTATCGGCACTTTGAGGCTAAAATGGTATGGCTGACCTATCTCAAATACAGGCGCATCCATTTCTGGCTGTGAAAGAGGGGTGAGATCGTGCTCTTTGAGAGCGTCACGATAGGCCTCGGACATCAAGTCATCAAGCCCTTCCTGGTAGATATACTCTTTACCGAGTTTGCGTTCCACCAGCGAACGTGGGGCCTTGCCCCGTCGAAAGCCATGTATGTCAACCTTTTGTACCAGCTTACGGTATGCCTTATCTGAAGCTTTTTCTACTTCATCCCAGGAAAAATCAAATTCAACGCGTGCCTCACTACCTGGCAACTTTTCAACTGAGACCTTCACATTTCCTCCAACACATGTATCATACTGCATTTCCATCTTGTTGATGGTCACAGGGGTAGCCCCTACATTCTTTATACTTTGATTATACCCAAGGCAAGCTTCAAATGGGAAGTATTGAGGGGCGAACGCTCCCAATTGACTATCCGAAGCCAGACGAGAAGCACATACTATCCCTACGCAAATACATTAGGAACGATGTTCATCGCGTTATGCATGCTCATTTAGGCTCAGATAAACCTGGAGCGGGAGACGGGGATCGAACCCGCGACTTTCTCCTTGGCAAGGAGATGCTCTACCACTGAGCCACTCCCGCATCATTGCGCTTTTACCAGACAAA
>Ga0209048_10006585_pt1 | contig 10850 bp, 4 predicted proteins | sample FrelakmetCRP12CR_FD_187146 | JGI IMG/M metagenome (GOLD analysis project Ga0209048, IMG submission 187146) | Freshwater lake sediment microbial communities from the University of Notre Dame, USA, for methane emissions studies - CRP12 CR (SPAdes)... | ecosystem: Environmental > Aquatic >... | reverse complement strand
CGCGCAGCGGGGCGACTACGACGGGGCCCGGTCGGCCTACCTGGCCAGCTTGGAGCTGCGCCGTCGCCTCGGCGACCTGCCCGCGATGGGGGCGCTGTACACCAACCTCGGGGTCGTGGCGGAGTACAGCGGCGATTACGACGCGGCGCGCTCGTTCAACGAGCGGGGCCTCGAGATCCACACCGAGACCGGCGACCGGCGGGCCATCGGCGTCACGTTGAACAACCTCGGGATGATCGCCGAGCTGCAGGGCGATGCCGCGCTGGCCCGCGAGCGCCTCGAGGAGGGACTGCGCCTCCTCGTCGAGGTCGGGGACCAGTGGCAGGTCGCCATCGCCCACAACAACCTGGGCAACGCCACTCGCGGCCTCGGCGAGCTCGACCTCGCCCGTGTCCACTACCGCGCCAGCCTCGAGGCCTACCGCAACTACGACGACCGCTGGGCCCTGGCCATCCTCTTCGAGGACGTGGCCCGTCTGGCGCTGTTGCTCGGCGCCGCTCCCCGGGCCCTGCGCCTCCTGGGCGCGGCCGAGGCGGTGCGGGCCGAGCTCGGCTCGCCGAGGAGCCCGGCGCTCGAGTCGGAGCTCGCCGAGAGCCTCGAGCCGGCCCGCCTCGCGCTCGGCGACTGGGCCGATGTGGTCGTGGCCGAAGGACGGGAGCTGGGCCTCGACGGCGCGGTCGAGGAGGCTCTGGCCGTGTGCGCAAGCGGGGAGTGACCCCTCAAGCGCGGACGGGATCGGTGAACGCCGGGTGAAACCTGGCTGTTCACCCAAGGTGGCCATTCACAAAGGTGCGTATTGCCGCTAGGTTCCTCCTCCTCTCGGTTGGAGGTGGGGCGATGGGTCGTGGGCGAGACGACTTGCAGGCGCGCGCAGGCGGACGGGTGCGCTGGGTCCTAGCCGCGGTGCTGGCCTCGCTGCTCGTGGTGCCGGTCGCGGTCGACACGGCGGCGGCCGCGACAGGGACGACGACGCAACCGACGACGACGTCCGCGACGACCGCGACGGCGAAGCCGACGACCACCACGACCGCGCCGGCGACGACCACGACCGCGCCGGCAACGACCACGACCGCGCCGGCGACCACGATCGCACCGGCGACGACGACCACGGCCGCGACGACGACCACGGCCGCGACGACCACGACGACCACGGGCACAGCCTCCTCCGACGACGGAACGCCCGCGTCGCCGGCGCTGACGAAGCCGGCCACCCCGGGGCCGGCACCGATCGTGCTCAACGCCCTTCCACCCTCGACCAGCGGTGGGCCGCTCGTCGTTTCCGCTCGGATCATGACGACCGGTCAGTCACCGCTCACCGCCCAGTACTTCGTGGCGACCACACCAACCGGGATCGGCACGCCGCTGCACCGGGCAGAGCTCGCCCTGGCGGTGTCATCGAAGAAGAACGTCACGAGCATCACGGTCGCGAAGGGTGAGGGCGCCCGCTTCCCGACGAAGTTCCCGTATCTCATCCAGGTCGACTCCGAGCCCATGAAGGTGACCGCCGTCTCCGGCGACGTCCTGACCGTCCAGCGCGGTACCGGGGTCGACGACCCCGATCCGTCGAACGTGCCCAGCGAGAAGACCGAGGCGCCAGCGGCGCACGCCGTCGGCGCACGGATCGACACGATCCGCGACATCACCTTGGACGGCACCGGCACGGCGCTGTTCAGCGCGCCGCTCACCTGGGCGCCGGCACAGGGCTCGTTCATCACGGCGACGGTCAGTGACTTCAACGAGAACGGCTCGACCACGTCGGCTCCGGTCGTGGTCGCCCCCGACAACACCACGTGGCCCACCGCGAAGGTGCTCGACACCTCGACCGGCAGCGCCACCGATCAGGGCTACATCGACGTCACCGGCAAGGCCCGCTGGTACAAGTTCGCCGTTTCGCCCAACGCCGACCTCCAGATCGACCTGACCAACGTCCCGGCCAACTACCAGATCACGGCGTACCGGGACATCAGCCAGACCTTCGCCCAGCTGCAGTCGGTGAACGACACCGGTTCGCTCACCCACCTCACCGCCCAGTTCTCGGCCGACGCCTTCAGCCCCTCGACGTTCCTGCCGTCGACGTTCCTGCCGTCTTCGTTCCTGCCGTCGACGTTCTTGCCGTCTTCGTTCCTACCCTCGACGTTCTTGCCGTCGACGTTCTTGCCGTCGACGTTCCTCCCGTCGACGTTCTTGCCGTCTTCGTTCCTGCCGTCGACGTTCCTGCCGTCGTCGTTCCTGCCCAGTGACCCGAGCTTCCAGCAGTTCTCCCAGGCCTTCTCGGCGGCCCAGTCCCTCAGCCTCATCGGCGCGTCGGCGACCCCGGCGCCGTCGAACGAGACCGTCAAGGCCAACACCTGGAACAACACCGGCTACTTCTACGTACGGGTCCAGGGCACGAACGGCGCGTTCAGCCCGTCCGCTCCGTTCAAGCTGACGGTGACCGCGCTGGCGACCTCGTGTGCCGGTCTCCAGACCTACGCCGGCGACACGACGCTCGGGGCGACCGGCAACCCGACCACGCTGGTGCTGACCGACCCGACCCGTTGGCCCGGAACCGATCTCACGGCCCTGAGCTCCGACCTGACGACGTTCGTCAAGCTCTCATCCGTCGCGGGCGCCGTCGTCGATCTGAGCGGAAGTCAGAAGGTCCGTGACCTGAACACCCAGGCCGACGCCCACCCGCAGTGCGTCTACGCCAAGAACCTGGTCGCCCAGGCGATCCGCGACGTCGTGACCGCGTACCGGACCCAGGCCAACAGCGCGCTGAAGTACGTCGTGGTCGTGGGGAACGACCACGTGATCCCGTTCTTCCGCCTGCCTGACAACGCCGGCCTGGCGTCCGAGTCCGGCTACTCGCCGCCGGTGGCCGACCAGACGCCCTCGCAGGCCAGCCTGCAGCTCGACTACGTGCTGACCCAGGACGGCTACGGCTCGCTGCCCACCAACGACGTGACGATCCGCGGCGTCAGCCTCCCCGTACCCGACCTCGCTGTCGGCCGCCTCGTGGAGACGCCGAGCGACATCATGGCCGTGCTCGACGCGTACATCGGCAACAACGCCGCCGTGACGCCTGCGCGCACGCTCGTCACGGGCTACGACTTCCTCCAGCCGGCCGCTGACGCCGTCAACGCCGACTTCACTGCCGGTGGAGTTGCCACCGACACCCTCATCTCGGCTCGGACGACCCCGCCGGCCGCGTCGTGGACGGCGAACGATCTTCGAGCGAAGCTCGGCATCCCGGTGAACGGGTCCCAGCCTCCCCCGAGGCGGCTCGACCTGATGTACCTGGCCGGCCACTTCAGTGCCAACAACCTCTTGGCCGCCGACTACTCCTCCACGATCCTCAGCAACGAGCTGGCGTCGTCGAACCTCGACCTCAAGAACTCCGTGGTGTTCAGCGCCGGCTGCCACTCCGGGTACAACATCGTCGGAGCCGACGCGATCCCTGGCGTCACCGACACCTTGGACTGGACGCAGGCCTTCGCCCAGAAGGGCGCGTCGTTGATCGCCGGCACGGGATACCAGTACGGCGACACCGACTTCGTCCAGTACAGCGAGCTCCTCTACAAGGACTTCGCCGACCAGCTCCTCGTCGGGAGCGGACCGGTCGCCATCGGCGACGCGCTCCAAAAGGCCAAGCAGGCCTACCTCACGGCGACGCCCGACCTGCGCGGCATCCACCAAAAGACCGTCTACGAGGCGACCCTCTACGGCCTCCCGATGCTGCAGATGAACTTCACCACCGGCAGCAGGCCCGCTACCGGTGGCGTCCCCGCAGTCACGCCGACGAACGTGACCGCCAAGCCGGGAGTGTCCCTCGGCCTGCAGACCTCCGACCTCTCCGTGGGCACACCCACGAAGGTGCAGTCGCTCGCCTTCACCTCGTACCCGTCGAACACGGCGGTCACGGCCAAGTACTACTCGGGCAACGACGGCATCGTGACGAACCCGGCCGAGCCGACCTTGCCGCTGCAGGTCCAGAACGTGACGGCTTCGGGCACGGTGCTGCGCGGGGTCGGCTTCCTCGGCGGTGACTACACCGACAACCCCGGCCTCACGCCGCTCGTCGGTGCCCCGACGACCGAGACGAACGCCGTGCACTCCCCGTTCGTGTCGCCGATCTTCTACCCGAGCCGGCCCTGGACGGTGAACTACTTCGACGCCCTGCGGTCGGGCACCGGGATCACCAGCCTCGACCTCACGCCCGCCCAGGTGCGCTCCGAGAGTGGAGCGACCACCGACACGGTGCGCACCTACTCGGGGCTGAACCTGCGCCTCTACTACAGCAGCAACACCACGCGGTTCGCGACCTCGAACGGGCCGAACACCCCGGCCCTCGCTGCCCCGCCGACGATCACCCACGTCCAGGCGAGCCTGAGCGGCCCGACGGTCACGTTCAACGCCACCGTCCTCGGTGACCCGTCGGCCGGCATCCAGGAGGTCTGGGTCACCTACACCAGCGTCGGCATCGACAGCCTCCACGGCCACTGGCAGCCGCTGTTCCTGACCCAGAGCAACCCGGCCGACTCCACCCAGTGGTCGGGCACGCTCGCACTGCCGAGCGGCGTGAACGCCGGCGACCTCCGGTTCAAGGTCGAGGCGGCCAACGGCGTCGGCCTCGTGACGCTCGACGACAACTTCGGCGCCGACTACCAGCTGGCCCTCAACCCGACCACGGCGACCACCTTGGCGCTGACGTCCAACCCCGGGTCTGGCATCTACGGCGGCTCGGCCCAGGTGCAGGCGACCCTCAGCCCGGCCGTCGCCAACGAGCTCGTGACGTTCACCCTGGCCGGCGCCAACCAGGGCTCGTACGCGTCCGCTCTGACGAACTCCTCTGGTGTGGCGACGGCTCAGGTTCCCCTGCTCGTGTTGCCCGGCGCCTACACCCTGAGCGCCGCCTTCGCCGGTGACTCCACCTACGGCCCGTCCTCGACGGCGTCGGCGGGCTTCACGGTGAACAAGGCGCCGACCGCGCTCGTCCTCAACGGCGCCCCGGCCAGCGCCGCCGTGGGCAGCGACACCGGCCTCACGGCGACGCTCACGACGGGCGGGCTGCCACTACGAAGCAAGACGGTCTTCTTCGTCGTGCGTGACTCGACCTCCAAGGTCGTCGCCACCGTGCCCATGACGACCGATGTGAACGGCACGGCCCGCCTCGGCGCCCTACCCGGCCTTCCCCTCGGCAGCTACACCGTCGAGGCCGACTTCGGAACCTCCGTGGCGCTGCCCGGTGGCACGTCGTCGAACCAGGTGGACCGGTTCTATGCCGGCGCCAGCACGACGGCCCAGGCCCTCTCGCTCGTGAGCGGATTCTCCCTGAGCGCGACGCCACCGCCTGGTCCGTTGACCGGTCCCGGTCCGGTGTCGTTCTCGTTCACGGTGGCCAACACCGCCGGCACCGGCCTCACGGGCGTGAGCCTCACCGTCCTCGCCCCTGACGGCCAGACCCCGGTCGCGTGCACCGTGCCGGGCACGCTCACCACCAACGCGACGTCGTCGTGCACTGCCACCTACAACGTCACGCAGGCTGACATCGACAAGGGCGGCTCGGTCGCGCTCTCGGCCACCGCGAACGGGACCTACGGCTCCCAGCCCGTCTCCGCGACGGCCAGCCCGTCCGTGGCCGTCCAGCAGAAGCCGGCGCTCGGGCTCGTCGTGAAGGTCGATCAGGCGAGCTACGTGATCGGTCAGACCTTGACGTTCACCTACACGGCGACGAACAACGGCAACGTGACCTTGCATGATGTAACGGTGCTGCCCACGTCGAGCCCTGCGGGCCTGACCGGTTCGACGTGCACCCCGACGACGCTTGCTCCGCAGGCCTCCTTCTCGTGCTCGGCCACGTACACGGCCGGTGCTGGTGATGTCGGGCTCGGCTCGACGATCTCGTCCACCGCGACGGCGACGTCGGGTTCGGTGGTGTCCTCGTCGGCCACGGCGACGAGCTCCCTGGCCGGCCCGGCGATCTCGCTCGGGATCGTCTCGGCGTCGGGCCCGGTGAGCAAGGTGGGTGACACGGCGTCGCTGCAGTTCGCCCTGAACAACATCGGCGGGCCGGACCTCGCGCTCACCTTCACCGAGGTCAAGCCTTCGGGCGCGACGGTGGTTTGTGACGTCGGCACGACCCTGCCGGCCGGAAGGTCCGCGGCGTGCACGGAGAGCTACGCCGTGACCCAGACCGACCTCGACGCCGGCAACGTGGTGCTGAGCGCCAACGCGAACGGGACCGCGGGCACGACGGTGTTCGTGTCCCCATCCGGGACCGTCACGGCCACCCAGTCGCCGGCACTGACGGTGACGGCGTCGGTGGACAAGCTGACGTTCCTGGTCGGTCAGACGTTGACGTTCACCTACAAGGCGACCAACAACGGCAACGTCACGTTGTCGAAGGTGGCGGTGACGGCGGCGAGCGTCCCGCAGACGGCGGGGTTGAGCGCGTTGTCGTGTGACCAGGCGAACCCGGTCGTGTCGCTGGCTCCGAACGCGTCGGTCACGTGCACCGCCACCTACACCGCAGATCACGACCACGACGTCGTGGCCGGGACGATCTCGTCGACCGGGACGGCTTCGACGACCTTCGGCAACCCGGTGACGGCAACCTCGAACTCGGCGCAGAGCACCCTCGCCCCGGCGAACATCGCCATCCAGGCCGGGTCGGTGTCGGGGCCGGTGACGGCGGCCGGTCAGACCGCGAGCTTCACCTACACCGTGACCAATACGGGCGGCCCCGACCTCGCCGGGGTGACCGTCGCCAGCACGCCCGCGGCGAGCTCGGTGTCGTGCGGTGCGGCGCTCCAGGCCGGGACCAGCGAGCAGTGCACGGTCAGCTACACGGTGACGCAGGCCGACATGGACAAGGGCACGTTCACGCTGACGGCATCGGCGAGCGGCACGTTCAACAACGCCCCGTACACGTCCGGCACGGTCTCGTCGACGGGCACCGCGACCCAGACCCCGTCGCTCGGGCTCGGCGTCTCGCCCAGCGAGACCACCTACCGGATCGGTGACACGGTCACGTTCACCTACACGGCGACGAACAACGGCAACGTCACACTCGGTGCAGCCTCGATCTCCGACCCGCTCCCGGGCCTGAGCGCGCTGTCGTGCACCCCGGCGATGCCGGCCACGCTCGCCCCAGGGGCGTCCCTGAAGTGCACCGCCACCCGGGTGATCGGCGCCGCCGACCTCGCGGCGGGCACGATCACCGACACGGCCTCGGCGTCGTCGACCTTCAACGCCAACCCGGTGAACGCCGGCCCGGTGACCACGGTGCTCACCGCCTACGTGGCCTGCGCCCAGAGCACGTCGATCACGACGAACTTCAACGCCACACCGATCGCGAACGGCCGGACGATCTGGTTCAGCGGCGTGGCCGACGTCGACGACCCGGCCCCGAACGCCACCACGATCCTGCGCCTCGTCAACTCGACGATCAGCTTCAAGGTCGGAACCACGCCGTACACGATCCCGGTCCCGGACAGCGTCGTGGTGTTCTCGCCGACGGCCACGTCGTCGTCGACGGCCTTCGTGAACGGCACCTGGCAGATCACGGTGCCGGCGGCCTACGAGGGCCACGACTTCCTGTCCGGCGTGGCCTGGCCGGTACCGGTCAACCTCCCCGGCTCGATCAGCGGGGTCACCTGGTCGGGCACGATCAAGACCGACACGGCCGGCCTCCAGGTCCAGTGGCAGTGGGGGGCCGCGGTCTACAGCCAGTTCCCGGCGTACTCGGCGCTCAACGTGCAGGCCACGGATGCAGCGCGCCGTGGTGATCGGGCCGGCACCCCCACGGCGGCCAAGCCGTACGTGGTCGCCGGGGCCACCGGCGACGGCAGCAGCTACACCGGCTTCCGGACCCCGGTGACGACGATCAGCTGCTGAGCGCGGCCGGCCCGGCCGGCTACAGGAGGAACACGCTGCCCTGGACGGCCAGCTCCGCCCTCCCCGGTGGGGGGGCGAGGCCGTCGAGGACGTCGTCGGTGTGGTCGGGGTCGTGGTGGAACAGCACGACCCGGCGTGCACCGGCTTCCTCCCCGAGGCCGATCGCGTAGTCGATGGCCGAGTGCCCGTAGTGGCTCCGCTCGGCGAACTCCTCGGTCGTGTACTGAGCGTCGTGGATGAGCAGGTCGACGCCCTCGGCCAGTTCCCGGGCCGCCTCGTGGTAGTAGCCGAGCCCCCGGGGGCCGGCCCCGAAGGCGACCGGTCCGTGGTCGGGGAGGTAGGCGATGCTGGCCCGGCCGTCGCTGACCCGGTAGCCGAAGGTCCGCCCGCCGGCGTGGGGGATGTCGAGGGCCAGCACCGTGAAGCCCTCGATGACGTGGGCGCCGGCTTCGAGCCCGGCGAAGGTCCAGCGTCCCCGCAGCTGTGACGGGCGGATCGGGAAATGGGGTGGGCCCATCGAGCCGGCCAGGACGGCCTCGGCGTCGCCCTGCGCCGGGATCCGCAGATCGACCCGGGCGTCGGGGCGGTCCCCGGCCGGGAAGAACGGGATCCCGTAGACGTGGTCCCAGTGCAGGTGGGTGAGCAGGATCGTGCCGTCGAAGGGCGCCGGGGCCAGCTCGGCACCGAGGCGCGACAGCCCCGTGCCGGCGTCGAGCACGATCGATGGAGGACCTCCCCCACGTGAGATGGCGACGCAGGAGGTGTCGCCGCCGTAGCGCACGTACTCGGGCCCCGCCGTCGGTCGCGATCCCCTCACTCCCCAGAGCCGGACCTGCACCGCGGTTCCCTTCGGCCCGGGCCCGTGGGGCCCGAGCGGTCGTCCATCGCCACCAGCATCGCGGCCGCCGGGTGCGCGGGCGCGCACCCGAGCCCCCCGACCTCCCCCTCGGTCACCGGCCGGAACCTCCCCCACGGAACGCGACGGTGGACGACGCTAGCGGCCGTGGCCGGCGACGGGGTCGGCGAGACGGCCGTGTCACCGACCGTTCATCTCCGGTGGCGCCGTGATCGGGTCGAGGGCGCCGGCGCGACCCGGCGACGGGGGTACTGTTCGCCGCGAAGGCAGCAGAAGGACGAGGTACCAGATGCAGATCGAGGACTCCACGGCCGGTGACGGGATCACCAGGCTCGCCCTGGTCGGCAAGCTCGACATCAACGGTCTGCACGAGGTGGACCTGAGGTTCCACGCCCTCACCGCGGCGCGGGCCCAGCCGGCGATCGTCGACCTCAGCCGGCTGGAGTTCATCGGTTCGCTGGGCATGGGGATGCTCATCTCGTGCGCGCAGTCGCTCCAGCGCAAGGGCAAGAAGCTGGTGCTGTTCGGTGCCCAGGGCGCCGTGGACACGGCGCTGCGGACTGCGGGGATCGACCAGGCCATCCCGATGGCGACGGATGCCCCCGAGGCCGTCCGTCTCCTCTCCGCGTGACGGGGCGCGTGGACCCGGGACCATGACCAGCCAGGCCGCATGGCGGATCGCCCTCGCCGTCGAGGCGCTCGCCGCCGCCGAGGCCGAGATCGACGTCTTCCTGGCGGCCGGGGAGGTGGACGCGCACGCGGTGTTCGTGACCCGTCTCGTGGTGGAGGAGGTCGTGCGCAACCTCATCCAGCACACGCCGCCCTACGAGTCCCACGAGTTGACCGATGTGCGGGTGGTCGTGGACCGCGAGGCCGTGACCGTCGTGGTCGAGGACAACCGCCAGCCGTTCGCCCCCGGCGACGCTCCCCCGCTCGACGTGGGCGCGCCCCTCGAAGCCCGTCGGACCGGGGGGATGGGTCTGCACCTGCTCCGCAGCCTGACCGACACGCTCACCTACGAGCACCTCGGGGACCGCAACCGGCTCACCGCGATCATCCGGCGGGCATGACCGCCCTTCCCGCGCCTTCGCCCGTGCCGCCCCCGGCGGTCACCTGGGAGGGTCTGCGCTCGGCCGGGATCGGTCGGACCGTGGCGTCGGGCGCTGCCGTGTTCCACGAAGGCGACCCGGCGGAGGGCACCTACGTCCTGCTCTCGGGCTGCTGCTCCGTCCTCGAGCGGGGCGACCACGTCGCCACGCTGTGGCCCGGTGAGCTGTTCGGCGAGATCGGCGCCTTCGGCGACGGCGTCCGCACGGCGACCGTCGTGGCCATCGACGACTGCGAGCTGCTGTTCCTGTCGCTGGATCAGCTCCGTGACGGCTTTGCCAACGCGCCGGAGAGCTTCTGGATGGCGGTGCGCACGATCGTCGGCCGCCTGGCCGACATCACCGCCCGCCAGGTGGCCTATCGTGAGGAGCACAAGGCGCTGCGGGAGGTCCAGCGCTCCCTCCTGCCCGGCCTCGCCGCCCTGAACGCCGGAGGTGAGCTCCGCTTCGACGCCGTCTGGGAGCCGTGCACCTATGCGTCGGGCGACTACTACGACATCATCCCGGTCGGGCCGCAGCGCCACCTCGTGACCCTCGGCGACGTCATGGGCCACGGGGCCGAGTCGTCGCTCATGATGGCGATCGCCCGGGCCCAGGTGCGTGAGCTGGCCCGCACCTTCCGGCGCACCGACGAGCTGCTCTTGCGCCTCGACGGCTACCTGCGCGACAACGCGCCGCCCCGTCAGGGGATGAGCCTCGTGGCGGTCGTGGTCGACACCGCCGAGATGGTGCTCGAGTACAGCGTCGCCGGCCACCCCTTCCCGTTCCTCGTGCGCGGTGGCGAGGTCACCGACCTCCCGGGGCGCGCCGGCATCCTGCTCGCACTGCCCTTCCTCGTGGACGGGGGCTACCAGCGCCACCAGCTCGGCCTCGAGGCCGGCGACCGCCTCGTGCTCTTCACCGACGGCCTCCTCGAGGTCCCCCTCGACGAGGGCGGGGACCAGCTCGGCCGCGCCGGACTGGCCCGGCTCGTGAGCCGGACGCTGGCCGCCGACCGGCCCGAGGCCCTG
>Ga0209048_10006584_pt1 | contig 10850 bp, 8 predicted proteins | sample FrelakmetCRP12CR_FD_187146 | JGI IMG/M metagenome (GOLD analysis project Ga0209048, IMG submission 187146) | Freshwater lake sediment microbial communities from the University of Notre Dame, USA, for methane emissions studies - CRP12 CR (SPAdes)... | ecosystem: Environmental > Aquatic >... | reverse complement strand
CTACCGCGTATAATAAGTAGATGAAGCGACGCAAGGCAGGTCGGCCCCTCGGGTCGTTGGTGGACCGGGCTCGACTGATGGAGGCTGCCCTGGAGTTACTCGAAGAGGGGGGCCTCGAGGCCGTCACCATGCGGGCGCTCGGAAAGCGCCTGGGCGTGAATCCCATGGCCGCCTACCACTACTTCGACAACAAGGACGCGCTGCTCGAGGCGGCCGCTGCTCACCGTTACCGACAGTTCCGCCCCGGACTGGACCAGTCCAGCGCTCCCGCCAGGCTCCTGGCGCTAGGGCTGGCGTATGCCCGCTTTCTGCGCCATTCGCGCCAGCTGCTCGTCTACCTGGTGACGACCGAGGCTGCGCTGGCGGGTCCCGTCGAGCACTTCGACCGGCTATTTACCCTCGCTCTGGGCGCGACGGACCTTCCGCCCAGGGCTTGGCAAACCGCGCGCAACGCCTTCGCCGACCTGGTGCACGGCTTCGCACTCGCCGGGCCGGAGGCTCCGCTGAGTCTTCTCTCGGAGGAGCTTCGCATCCTCCTCAACGGGATGGGCCGCGCGCCAACTGGCCCCGGCGCCGCCGAGCATGGCAGCGATGGACCTAACCGGACAGGGTAACGTTAGCGCCCATATACCGGCAATGCTGGGGCGCGGCGCATTATCCCCTTGGCCGGCACACGCGCGAGCCGTGGCGCGCCGGAGCGCCCGGCCGTCACCTCCCGCCACCTTCCAGCCTTGAGGCGGTGGCTGCCGGTGGATGCCGGGGCCGGAAGCAGCCACGCGTGGCGCCCGTTTCCGCCCGCCTTGCCCGATGACGACGTCACCCATTGCGTCCTCCAGTCGTCCTCTCCAACCAGCACGCTCCGCCCACCCTTCTTCTCGGTAGCCAAGCACCCCGCTCCCGTTGGCCTGCTGGATGCAGCGGTGACCCGCGTCCGCTCGGGCGAGCGGTCTGAATGCAATTCCTGCGCGTGGCCAGGGGTCCCGCGCAGAACTGCGGGCCAACCGCCGTTTGGGCATCGACTACGGAGGAGTCAGGATGAGCAACGAGGAGAACGCAGCAGCCGACAACTGCATGCCCCCGGTGTATCCTCTGCCGTGCAAGTAGACGCATTCATGGTTCGCCAAGCGCTCACGCTGCTGGCTCTCTGCGCCGCCGCCTGCGGGTCGACCGGCCCCCTCGGGCCCGCCGGTCCCTCGGGAGACGCAGGGCCCCCTGCGAATTCGTGCCCGGGACTGGCGGAGGGCCAGACCCCTGGCGTGACCGCGAGCATTTCGGTCTCGCCCCCGAGCAACGGCCAATTCTTCGTCGCCGGTGAGCAGCCAATCCTGACCATCAGCTTCGTCAATTACTGCGGGCAGGCGCTCGTGCCCGCGAACATGACCGCCGCGGAACTCATGGTCTATGGGCCGCGTGACCCACGCCAGACGGTCACCAACATGGACCTGCTGCTGAATTCGCCCGTCGTCACCTTCAATGCTTACGCGAATCTCAAAGGGTACGCCGACGGTGGACCTCCCAACCTGACGCTCAACGCGACGAACGGCACCCTCACCTACAAACTCAACCCCATCTCCGATTTGACTGGGGGCACCTCCACGACGAGGGGAGGCGCAACCTACACGCAGGAGGTCCCGGGAACGTACACTGCCGCCGTCTTGGCACTGGGTGCCAATCAACTCGACCAGGACTTCAAGCTGGTGGACTTCCAGATTGGCACCGCGGTGGTCGAGCCCTACGTCAGTGGGCCCGTTGATGGCGGCCAGGTGTCCGCTCTGGAGCACGACTCCACTTGCTTTGCCTGTCACCAGAATGCCTCTGACGGGGGCAAGACTTACATGGCCCACATTGCTCCAGAGCCCCCGCGCGCGCCCGTTGGAGATTACGCGCTCGACTCGCTTCCCATCGCGAGTTGCAAGGCCTGCCACAACAACGCGGGTTACAGCCCGAACACTCTCATGCGGAAAGCGCACGCCGTCCACCGCGGCGAGCATCAGCTTGCACCCGGCGTCGCCCACCCGGACTACGGGGCGGGTCCGGACCCATCGCTGGTGGCGTACTTGAATGTCGGCTTCCCGATGATGCCCATCGGGGGAACGCCCTTCCAGTCGCTCACCCCTGACGTGGCGATGGAGAAGAACTGTACCGCTTGTCACGTCAATGACGCCTGGGAAACGAAGTTCTCCCGGGCGGCCTGCGGCGCCTGCCACGACAACGTCTTCTTCGCCGGGGCACCGCTTCCCGACGGAGGTGTCGACCCCCGGGGGCAGAACGTCAGCCCCCCGACCGTCTTCGGTCAGCCGTCGACGGGCCCGTGCACTGGGGACCAGGACTGCAAGGGATTTCCCGTGGGTGGCAATCCACGTTTTTCGACTGTGAAGTGCGACTCGGCGAGTGCTTCCCCGACTTATGGCAGCTGCATCCTCACCCAGCACCCCATTCTGGCCACCGCCAATCCGGACCGCGAATGTTACGCGTGCCACGGCGCCTCGACGTCGCAGACTCCTGGACTGGTCGCTCCGGTGGACACCGTCCACGCCATCAGCCAGTGGTCGCCACCCATCACGCTGGACGGCTACACCATCAAGAACGTGGCGGTCACTGGCGGCACCGGTCCCGGCGGCAGCTTCAACGTCGGCGACACGCCGGTGTTGAGCTTCGAATTGCTCGACACCACGGGGACGCCGGTTGCGGACCTCCAGAGCAACGCGGCGTGGGCGGGAACATTCATTGTCGCCGGGCCCACTTCCAACCCACAACGGGTGTACGGAAGCGCCACCGGCGGCGTGTCCATGAAGAGCGCGAGCCTCGGCACGCTGAGCTATAGCGCGGGCACTTACACGTACAGCCCCCGCGGGGGTTGGCCGGCGAAGGCGCTGCCGCCCATCCTGAGCGGGCTTTCCCCTCAGCCGACCCCCCCGGGGAGCTACACCGTTTGGTTCTACTGGGCGCGGACGACGAATGGCGTTCGCGACGCCGTCGATGCCCAGGTGGTTGTCCCCTTCCAGACGACGGAGCCAGTGCAAGCGCGTCAGGTGGTCACGCAGGCCGCCTGCGCCGCGTGCCACGGTCAGGCGGCGGATGGGTTCCCGCACCTGGCACTCCACGGGGATCAGCGGAAGAACGGAGAGACGTGCAGCACGTGCCACTCCCAGTACGCCCAGGACCTGGGAGCCGGCTCGGTGAGCAGCAAGGCATGTACAAGCAGCGCGCAGTGTGGCGGATACAATCCTGCGGACGGCGGTGGCTGGGAAGCGTGCTTGCCGAGCTTGCCCGATGGAGGTGGGCTTTTCTGCACGACGACTGCGGACCCGACCCCCGGCGTGGAAATCGATTACCAGAAGCTGGTGCACAACATCCATTTTGCGCGGTTGCGCGCTGGGTTTGCGGAACAGGGCAACCTGGGGGAGCCGTGGGCAACCCCCATCCCCATTCCGCCTGGGACGCTCAACTACTTGGGCTACCAGAACAGCCTGAGCAACTTCCAAGAAGTGCTTTCACCCGTCGACGTCCGGGCCTGCACCAACTGTCACCAGGACTCCCAGGCGAGTTGCTCGGCAACGGTGCCGTGCGCCTATGGGCAAACGTGCAGCGCCGCTGGGACCTGCGTCAACATCGCCTGGCAGTCCCCCTCCACGCGGGCCTGCATCACCTGCCACGACTCGGCTGCTGAGTTTGCCCACGCGGCAATCAACACGTCCACGCCCCCAGGCGGTCCGCCATTCGAGAATTGCAACGTGTGCCACGCAAGCAACTCGCCATACGCCGTCCAGACGGTGCACGACATCACCAACCTGTACCCCGTCCACCTGGCCTACCCGCGGGAGCCTTAGCACCAACCGTGGTTGGCTTCGTCCCCGGGCCGTCCCGGGGTGTGGGCACCGGGGGCCGGGGAAGGTCCGCAGTCGGCTTGCTGGCAAAGCACGGACACTAGCCCTGGAGCGCTTCAAAGCGGGCCGTGAAGTGGCGCAGCTGCTTGGGCTGCCAGGCAATGCGTAGTCCCCGCAGCTGCTCCCGGCGCCCCCACACCTCCTCGAAGACCTCGATGAGGTAGTCGGCATGGGACTGCGTGTAGACACGCCGGGGCATCGCCAGCCGAACCAGCTCCATGTCGGCGGGATGCTCCGTGCCATCCGGCCTCAGGCCAAACATCACCGTGCCGATTTCACACGACCGGATGCCCCCGGCTTCGTACAGGGCGACCGCCAGCGCTTGCCCCGGGTACTGAAGCGGTGGCACGTGGGGCAGGAAGCGTCGCGCATCCACGAAGACGGCGTGCCCGCCCACCGGCCGCAGGATGGGGACACCAAGGGCCATCAGCCGCTCGCCGATGTACTCGTTCGTGCGAAGCCGGTAGCGGAGGTACTCCTCATCCACTATCTCATGCAGCCCCACGGCGATGGCCTCGAGGTCCCGGCCGGCCAGTCCGCCGTACGTCGGGAAGCCCTCGGTCAGAATCAACCGGTTGCGGGCGGCGCCGGCCAGGTCGTCGTCATTCATGGCCAGCCAGCCGCCGATGTTGGCGAAGGCGTCCTTCTTCGCGCTCATCGTCATCCCATCGGCCACGGCGAACATGTCGCGCACAATCTCAGGCACGGACCGCTGCGCCTGGCCGGCCTCTCGACACTTGATGAAGTAGGCGTTCTCGGCGAAGCGGCAGGCGTCGAGGAAGAGGGGCTTCCCGTGCCGGTGTGCAATCTCGGCCACAGCGCGGATGTTGGCGAGACTCACCGGCTGTCCACCGCCGGCGTTGTTCGTGACCGTCAGCATGACGAGGGGGATTGCCGGTGCCTGCCGGTGAAGCAGGTCCTCGAGCCGGGCCAGGTCCATGTTGCCCTTGAAGGGGTGCAGGCAGTCCGGGTCCCGCGCCTCGGCCACCACCAAGTCCAGCGCTGTCGCGCGGGTTGCCTCGACGTTGCCTCGGGTGGTGTCAAAATGGGTATTCGACGGGATGACTTTCCCGGGGCCACCCAGCAGGGAGAAAAGGATGGCCTCGGCGGCGCGCCCCTGGTGGGTGGGGATGATGTGCTTGAAGTCCATCAACTCCCGCACGGCCGCTTCGAAGCGGTAGAAGGACGGGGAGCCGGCGTAGGACTCGTCGCCCCGCATGATGGCGCCCCACTGGTCGGCACTCATCGCGCTGGTGCCGGAATCCGTCAGCAGGTCGACCATCACGTCGTCGGAGTGGATGCTGAAGAGATTCCAGGCGGCCTTGCGGAGGAGTTCGTGCCGCTCCTCCCGCGTCGTCAGGCGAATCGGTTCGACCACCTTGATGCGAAACGGCTCAATAATAGTCTTCATGGTTTGACGCACGGCGGTTGAAGCCAGGCAGGGCAGGGCGGAACCGACTGCCGACTCCGGCCCGACCCCGTTGACGAGGCCCGCCGCGACGGCTCCCTTAGTGGCCCGCACATGCGGGGGCACGGTACCCGGTTGTGCCGGCCTGTGGGCGCTTCTCAGGCCAGCGGACGCACCTGCCGCACCCCGGGGGCGGGCCCCGGGACTTAACCGCATTGGCGGCGTGGGTCGGCCCGGCTAGGGTGCCGCCCCCACTAGATAGGAGCCGGACCCCTGCTGCCCACCACCCTCGTCGCTGCCCTCGTCCTTGCCGCAAGCCCCCAGCGCCCCACCGTCGAATCCGCGCTGGCGGCCCTGCACCGCGTCGTCCAATTCGAGCGGGTGGCCATCTCGCCCGACGGGGAGCGCGTGGCCTGGGTCGAGGCTGTCGCCACCCCAGACGGCCCCTCCGGCAACCTGCGAAACATCCGGCTGACCGACCGGTCGGGCTCGCCGGTGGTGCGCCTCACCGCAGCCCGCGACGGCTCCGTCCACGAGGAGGACGAGCCGGTCTTCTCGCCGGATGGTGCCCGGGTGGCCTTCCTCTCGGACGCCGAGGCGTCCGGTCAGCCCCAGCTGTACGTGGCCGACGTCAAGAATGGGGCCGTCCGCCAGCTGACGCACGTGGCGGGGCACCTGGAGAACCCGCGCTGGGCGCCCGATGGCAAGCGGCTGGCCGTGTTGTTCCTCGAGGGAGCAGCGGACGCGCGCGGCCCGCTTGCCCCGAGTGCCCGCGAGACGGGCGTCATCGCCTCGGTCGTCCACGAACAGCGCCTCTCGGTGGTGAGCACCGAGGGTGGCGACCTCACGCCCGTGTCCCCGGCCGACCTCTTCATCTACGAGTACGCCTGGAGCCCGGATGGAACTCGCTTCGTGGCCACCGGCGCCCATGGCGACGGGGACAACAACTGGTGGACGGCAGACCTCTTCCTCGTGCCGGCCTCGGGGGGCGCGGCGACGCGCCTCTACCACCCCACGCTGCAGCTCTGCGAGCCGACGTGGAGCCCCGACGGCACCCGGGTGGCCTTCATCGAGGGGCTGATGAGTGACTTCGGCTTCAACGGGGGAGACGTCTTCGTCATCCCAGCCGCCGGTGGGCGTGCCCGCAACGTCACGCCTGGCATGCACGCCTCCGCGGGGCAGTTGACGTGGTCGGCGACGTCGGGCCTGGTGGCCACGGCGGTGATGGGTGGGGATTCGGCGTTCCTGCGTGTCGACGCGGACCAGGCCAAGGCCCCGGTGACGCTCTGGCGGGGTGGCGAGACCGTGAGGCGTGGCTGGACCGTCTCGGCGGCCTTCGCCAGTGACGGAAAGACGTCGGCGGTCATCCGCGAGTCGGCGCTGGAGGCGCCCGACGTCTTTGCCGGCCCCCTTGGCAACTGGTCGCGACTGTCCAAGGCGAATGCCGGCGCCAAGAGTCCAGCAGCGGCGGTCAAGAATCTCACCTGGACGAGTGACGGCCGGGAAGTCCAGGGCTGGCTGCTGTTGCCACCGGCCGAGACGACGGCGGGGAAACCCGCCCTGGTGGTGAACGTGCACGGCGGGCCTGCCGGCGTCGCCACCAACGCCTTCGACACCGACGTCCTCCTTCTCGTCAGCCAGGGGTACGCCGTCCTCCTGCCGAACCCCCGCGGCAGCTACGGCCAGGGCGAGGCCTTCACCCGCGCCAACGTGAAGGACTTCGGACACGGGGACCTGCGCGACATTCTGGCTGGCGTGGACCGGGTCGTCGGGACGGGTGCGGTGGATGGGTCACGCGTGGGCATTACCGGGCACAGCTACGGCGGCTACATGACGATGTTCGCAGTGACCCAGACCAATCGCTTCAAGGCGGCGGTGGCCAGCGCCGGCATCGCCAACTGGCTCAGCTATTACGGCGAGAACAAGATTGACCAGTGGATGGTGCCTTACTTCGGTGCCACCGTGTACGCCGACCCCGCCGTCTACGCGAAGAGCTCTCCCATGACGTTCATCACCAAGGTGAAGACGCCCACGCTGGTGCTGGTCGGTGAACGCGACGCGGAGTGCCCGGCGCCGCAAAGCTTTGAGTTCTGGCACGCGCTCAAGACGCTGGGTGTCCCGACCGAACTGGTCGTCTACGCGGACGAGGGCCACCACTTCCTGAACCCGGTCAACGTGCTCGACCACACCCGACGCCAGGTGGCGTGGCTCGACCAGTACCTCAACGGAGTCCCGGCGGCGCCTGCCCGCTGAAGTCGCCCGACAGCACCGCTTCCCCTTAAGGGGAGGATGCACATGGCTTTCCGGACGTGCAGTGTTGCGACCCTTCTGACGCTTGCGCTCGCATGCGCGCACCCGTCTGGCACGCCTGAACACCAAGGCGCGCCGACAGCAGCCACTGCGCAGACAGCGACGCCCGCAGCGAAAGCGGCCGACGTGGCCTCTCCGGACGCCATCCTCGCGGCAACCTACGATGTCATCTCCGGCCCCGCCGGGCAGGCACGGGACTGGGACCGGCTCCGCTCGCTTTTCCTGCCCGGCGCGCGCCTCATTCCGACGCTACCGAAGGAGGGGGGCAGCGGCTTCGTTGCGCGCATCTACACGGTGGAGGAGTACATCGCGCGGGCCACGCCTTTCTTCGAGAAGGAGGGTTTCTTCGAGAGAGAGTCGAGTCGGCGGATGGAACGCTTTGGCAACATCGCCCAGGTGTTCAGCACGTATGAGTCGCGACACCGTCCCGAGGACCAGCCCTTCGCGCGGGGCATCAACAGCTTCCAGCTCTTCTTCGATGGGGCACGCTGGTGGGTGGTCACCATTTTCTGGCAGGCGGAGACCCCGGAGACTCTGATTCCCAGCGAATTCCTACCCGCGGTGAAGAAATAGAGCATCTGCCTGCGACCCTGACGAAGAAGGCTGCCGAAAGGCGCTATCCTTCCTTTGAGTGGCCGGCTTCTAGACTGAAGCCCGCCTCTGGGTAGGCGAACGGTGGACGATGGAATCCAGGAAGCGCTTCGCGCGGTGGAGACCCCGGGGAACGGCATGCTGAGGTCCCTGGGCGCCGGGGGCGCAGACGTGGTTGCTGTGCGGGGTTGAGAGATTCCAGAGCGCGACCACATCTCGTTCACCGCGAAGCTTGGCATCGCCCTTGGGGCCAGCCTGGTGAACGCGGTCGTCTATCTGATCCCAAACCATTTTCTCATCGAGTCCCCGCGCCTGCTTCCCTGGACGTCCCTGGACGCGGCGGTGCCATTCATGCCGGCCACCGTGTGGATTTACTTCACGGACTACATTCTGGTCGCTAGCGCGTTCTTGCTGTGTACCACCTGGACGCAGGTGAAGCGCTTCGTCCGCGCCTACTTCGTGCTCCTGGTGACGGGCTCCGCCATTCACCTGCTGTGGCCGACCACCTTTCCGCGCGACGCCTTCCCCATTGAGGGCACCGGCGTCACCGCGCACGCTTTCCGGTTTCTCCGCCAGGTCGACCTTCCCACCAGCTGCCTGCCAAGCATGCACGTGGCCAGTTCCTACCTGGCGGCATTCTCGCTGTGGCGTCACCCGCCGCGGCTGTACGCCATCTGGCTGTCCTGGGCGACCGCTGTCGCCGTCTCGACGTTGACCGCCAAGCAGCATTACCTGATTGACGTGCTCGCCGGGCTCGCGCTGGCGGGGGCCTTCTGGGCGCTGTTCTTCTGGTTGCCCGACTCCCGCAGCCGTCATGCCAGCGGATGGGCGGTGGCTTCGAGCAGCCGGTGAGTGTCGATGTCCAGCTGCCAGAAGCCGGCGCGGGCGCCCTCGGTGGAACTACCGCCTCCAAAGGTGTGCGGTGCGCCGGCGCTCGCGCGATGCCAGTAACGGTGGTGGGAGTGGCCGTGCGCCACGATGACGTCCCGCCCACGGAGGACGCGAGAGAAATGGGCGGCGTCAAGAAGCCCAGACTCTCGCCAGTCGAAAGTCCCTGATGGACCGGCCGGCCCGTGGTGCGTCAGCACCAGGACGGTGCGCCCAGCAAGGCGCGCGTCGTCGAGGACGCGGCTGAGGCTGTTGAGTTGCTTCGGGCCGAAGCGCCCAACGACGTAGTGTCCCCAGCTGTTGACCCGCGTGCTGTCCAGTCCGACGAGAGCCAGTCGCTTCCCCAGGAGCTTGACGAAGGGGTAGCCCCGCGCGTCCGCGTGCTCGGGTAGTTCGCTCTTCAATTCGCCGGCGAACATGCGCTCGAAGACGCGTGCGCGTGGCGTGTCCGTGTACCGGTCGTGGTTTCCCGGAATGACGGTGAGACGGCCTTCCGCGAGGAGGGGGGCGAAGAGCGAGCGGACGTGGGCGAACTCGACCTCGTCTCCGAGGGCTGTCAGGTCTCCCGTCAGCAGCACATGCTGTGGCTCGCGGCCCAGGGCCTTGTCGATGAGGCGGCGGATGCGGTCGTGGACGCCGTGGAAACGGTGCAGCCGGCCGAGTCCGTGCAATTCGAAGCGCCCGGGAGCTCCACGCCAGCCCGAGCTCCACAGCGAACGCTCTCGCCAGTCAATCTGGAGGTGAATGTCGCTGAGGTGGACGAGGCGAGTCATCGGGCTTTCCTAACCATGCCCGCTTGGCACTTCAGGTCGCAAGCAGCCGGGGAGACGGCCAGGGCGCCCAAGCCCCCTGTGGCGGGCTACTCGACAGGTTTCCCGTCCTCGAAGAAGCCTCCGGTGGGGCCATTGAGGCCTAGTCGACAGGCCCAGAGGATGGAGGCTGCCCCTTGCTCGATGGAGCGCGGTGCACTCGCGCCGCCCATGTCCGTGCGAACCCAGCCCGGGCTGACGGCATTGACGAGGATGTGCCGGGCCTGGAACTCCTGGGCAAACAGCTGTGCGAGGCGATTGAGGGCCGCCTTGCTTGCACCGTAGCCGCCCGGCGCTTCCTTGCAGAGTTCTTCCATGCCGCTGAGAGTCTGCACCTTGGACTGCAGCCGGGCGAGCAGACGTGGGTCCTGGTTTGCACTCCGCCCCAGCCCGCTCGAGACCAACACAACCCTCGCACCCTCCACCAGCAGCGGGGCCAGCGCGCGAGTCAGCAGCAGCGGTCCGCGGACGTTGATGTCCCAGATGGTGCGCGCCTCGACGCCGCGGTAGACGCCCGCGTTGTTGACCAGGGCGGCAAGCTTCTCACCGCGTCCGACCAGCTGCTCCACCAGCCGCTCGATGGACGACGGGGAGCCGACGTCGAGAACTTCACCCACGCAGCCGGGGAAGGGGGGTGCGTCAGCTGGGGTACGGACGGTCGCAAGGACACGGTAGCCCTCGAGCGAGAGCTGACGTGCGACTTCGCGACCAATGCCACGGGAGGCGCCCGTCACCAAGGCAGTATGCTTCATGTCGGGCCAGCCTATGGGAAACGCGACCTAGCCGTCCGCAGCGCCGATGGAAGTTCGCCAAGCCCGAGGCCAGAGTGGTCGCCCGGGAGGGGGCCAGCCAGTGGGCGGCAGGGCAGTGGCCCCCGCCAGGCTGGCAAGGCCAGGGCGGGGCTTCCGCCGTTAGGCAGCGAATGATTGGAGTTGCGGCCATGGCTCGGCCGTCCAC
>Ga0209048_10006583_pt1 | contig 10851 bp, 11 predicted proteins | sample FrelakmetCRP12CR_FD_187146 | JGI IMG/M metagenome (GOLD analysis project Ga0209048, IMG submission 187146) | Freshwater lake sediment microbial communities from the University of Notre Dame, USA, for methane emissions studies - CRP12 CR (SPAdes)... | ecosystem: Environmental > Aquatic >... | reverse complement strand
CCCAACGTCACGCGAGCGACATCGTCCAGGAACACCGGGTCCTGCGATATCACTTCACTTGCCATGTCCGTTTCAGCCGCAGAGGACCAGATCAATTCGCCGCTCTCTGCCTCCCATAACTGCAGTGAGACCCGCATCACGCTTGAACGGGTCTCCGCGACCCGGAACTCAAATCCCGGAATTTTCCAACGCAGCGTCATGGTTTGTGTGAAGGATGCCAAGCGAGGCTGGAAGATGTAGCGCACCTTGAGCGCGGCGCCGATTTTCCTGAGCGGTTCGCGATCCAGAAGATGCGTGTCTTCAGCCTCCCTCCGCATCCTGATATATTCCGTCCCCAATCCGTTCTTATTGATACCAGTGAGGGCTGCTTGCTCGTCCACCACTTTCCAGTTGGGAACCAGTTTCTTGAGAATTTCGGCAAGAATGTGTGACAAGCCCACTTCTGTCCCACGGAGGGCAGGCATCGACAGTGCCGGCAAAATCGCCACCGGCTTCTGGTCGACTGGTAGCTGATCAAACGACGGAGAGACCGGCGTAGAATTCGTGTGAACCTGCCAGTTATAGAGCGAACTGCTGCAGCCCGCCGCACACATGAGCAGCAGCACAAGGCCCGTGCCCATTGATGATCTCATACGCCGCAACGTTCTCATCTGGATTGCTCTACCACAAAATGCGCGCATTTCATGCAGACAAGATCACCTGCCCGCTGCCGTGAATACCATCGTCCCGCCACCAGTAAGATCCAGGTGCAGATTGCTGTTTTCCAGACGCCAGGCATTGATCGATGCCAGATCGGCTAAAAACTGTCTGTCCAGCGACTCAGGTGGACAAGCTGCCATAGTCGAATGAGTCACCGATAACATCAGGCGCGCACCCTCCACTTTATAGCGCCCTCCGGCCTGATTGCAGTCGGCCCGGACATCGAGGTGCCCGTCGGGCCCGAGACGCAGGGTATAGTGATCAGGCTCTGTCGGCGTTGTCCTGGTCCCGTCGACACGAACGGTATGTTGCCATGCCCAGACCTGTCCTTCGATGGGGCTCGAGGGTTTCTGTTCAGGTTCGCTGGCCTTCACCAGCCGCTCGCCCTGCAACGCAAAGTGAACCCTGCTGGGCTCGGTCGGGCAACAGGTCCCATCGCGCGGACCATGGACGGTCAGGTCGAGCCCAATGAGTCCCCGCTCGACTACGATCTTGTTCACGCGAATGCGATCGCCGAGCTGCGCACGATCCACCATGTCCCAGCGATGCTCCTGTTGCCGCACGAGGTACAGATCGAAAAATACTCCGCTGCCGGCCGGATCCGTCACGATCACGAGCGCCGCCACTGCCTGATCGCCGATCCTGCCGGTTGCCAGGAAATCGGTTAACCGGACCACAGTTTTAGAGGCCGAGCCGGGGGCCGCCGGTTCCTCATAGATGCCCCCGGCGAGCGGCGCCCGGCCGCTGCGCGTCCACTCAGAGGGATAGGTCATGTTGCTCAGGGCCTCGCGGAGTTCACCCTCCGCCCATGCCATCCTCTCTCCGAACGGAGCAGCAATGGTGAGCAAGAGGAACGTGATTGCCACGAGGCGTCCGGTGGCCTTGTGGCCGACAACACCCCGATCGATCACCTCATGCTCTCCCGCAGTTCGACTAAGACCTGATCAGCCGCGTCCACCCGGATCAGACCCACCCGCGGATACTCGACATCGATGATGACAAATACGGTGACGGCCATCATGGCCGCAAACACGATCATGTGGATCCAGCTCCGTTGTTTGCTTCCGGCCATCCCGTAGCCGGCCACGAGCGAACAGCCGAGTGCGAGCCCGAACAGCAGCACGAAGATGATCGCCGGCGGGTGTGTCATCATGGACATCTTCCTGGTCGTGGTGATGTCGATCATCTCGTTCAGCGCGGGAAGGAGCACGATACAGCTAGGCCCATCACCTTGCGCGCGGCAGGCCGCGACTGCCTGGCTCCAGATCTCGCCCTGCAGCGCCACGACTTTGGCCCATTCCTGCTCTGCAGCCTCGATGTCGGGTAGCTTCTTGTAGACTGCGAGCCGGGAGTCGAGGTATTGGCCGAAACGCTGGCGTAGCGCCGACCGGGCGTCGGGGGCCACCATGTCCAATCTGAGGTAGGCCGTGCCGATCGCACTGGCTTCCTGGGCGACGAGTTGCCGACGACCGTCGAACCGCGAGGCCGCCCCCGAGAAGGTAAAGGCAATCAGCAACCCCAACAGCGCGAAGACGGCGGTTTCTATCGTGCCAAGGCCGGTGCCTGCGCCCTCCGGATCCTGCGCCCTCCGGCGGACGCCGACGCGCCGGCCGACTTCCTGGAGCAAGAGCATGCCGAGAAACAATCCCCCGGCTAACGCCAACGCGAAGAACGTCTGCATCATGGTTGCCTCACAAACATCACGTCAAAGGTTTGACGCTCGACGGCCTGAAAATACAAGCCGGCCAGGCGATCTGCCTCAGGAGAAAATGCCAGTCTATAGGTCGAGCCTGGATAGTTGATGTCCCTCAGCTCGATGAACAGCGTGAGGCTGCCACCCTCTCGGTGCCACTCAGCGCGTGCGACATGAATTGAGCGCGGATTGAGATAGGCCGCTTCGAGCCGGCCATCCGGTTCCGCGCGCCGAATCTCCAGAACATACCCGCCATCGGAGCGCAACCAGCGGCCAACCAGACGATCCGGACTGACCTGCTGCATCGACGGAGCCGACACCACTGCTGCCGGTGAATCGGGTGAAGGGACGGGCGACGGGCGTAACAGGATGACAGCCACCACAGCGACAATCCCTACGATCGCAACCACGGCCCATCGAATCCGGTTGGGCCTCGAAGCCGGCGGCTGATTCTGTCCGACGGGTCGTCTATATTTTTGTTTACTCAAGGTCTGCCCCGTTCCGGATCCTCCATGGATCGTCGATCAGTTCTTGGGATTCGTCATCGGGCGCTTCTACCTCCCCCAGGCCCCTCCTTTCTAAAGATATGATGCGTAGAGGTCCTCAAGCTCGCGGGAAAAACTGCCAGGACCAGCGATGACCCCGGCATTCACGACCGTCCCTCCCACTCTTTCGGTGCGCGTTCCTCGGCCACCCTGGAATGGGCATCGTCTTGTGTGTCCCTTCGCACCTGCACCTGTATCGGCAGGCTGGTATGGAGGTGGACGTCGCGCTGCGGGAAGGCGAGAATAATTCCCGCCTCGGCGAAATGTTTTTCAATGATGAACCGGAGATCGCTGGCCACCGAGGCTGCATCGGTGTCCGGTGTGACCTCCAGCCAATATTGCAACGTAAACTTCAAGGCGTTGTCGCCGAAGTCTGTGAACAGGACCTGCGGTCCAGGATCCTTGAGGACCAGGCCGTGGCGTTCCGCCGCTTCCGCCAACAGCTCACGGACACGTCCGGTCGGCGATCCGTATGCCACCCCGACCTCGAGCGAGAAGCGGGTTTTCCGGCTGGAGTAGGTCCAGTTGCTGAGGTTCCGCTCAAGGAGATTGCTGTTCGGGACGAACAACTCCATGCCGTTGCCATCGCGGATCGTCGAGGAACGAAATCCGATGCCGGTAACTCTCCCGCGCACGCCGTCGATTTCAATCAAGTCTCCGACGCGTATCGGACGCTCAATGAGCAGCAGAATACCGCTCATGAAGTTCTTCAATAGATTCTGCGTCCCGAACCCGATCCCAATGGCCAGCGCTCCGCCGAGGAAGGCGAAGATTGTGAGCGGGATCTTCACCCAAGTCAGGCTGAAGGTGAGAAGGATCGCCACCAGCAGGACCATCATCCACTGGCGCAGGATATTGGCCAGATTCGGGTCCATGCCGTAGCGCGTGACCGCCACTCGTTGCGCCAGCCTGGCGAGGATCACACCGGCCCAATAGCCGATTAAGAGGATGGCCAACGCACGGACGGTTTTCCCCACGGTCACGCTGCGACGTCCGGTGATTTGCTGGCCATCCACCTCGATCGTGTCCTCGGCGGCAAACAACTCGAAGTTCCACACTTGCAGAACCGACGCCCAGGTGATCCCTATCCACTCCTGCATACGCGCGGAGACCGGCATCACTGCGCGCTGTCCTTCGAACTCGGACTTCCAGCGTTCGAGAAACCTTACGAGCCTGTCGGTGTGTAGGAGCGCGCGACGATAGATGCTCTCACGCTGGCGGTAGGCCTGGAGAATGTCCCGCAATTGGGTGAGATCGGAACCGGGAGCAGCGTCTTTCACCCTTCTTTCCTGCTGGCTGATCTGGCCGGAAACGATGTCGATCTGCTGATGAATATACTGCCTCCAGCCCTGAACCAATTGCAGCGAGGGTTCGAGATTGAGGTAGGCGTCCCGGGCGGCCACCGGATCATGGACATTGAGACTGGAGAACCGAGCGACCCAAAGACGATGCTGTCGTTCGGTGCCCTCAACCATCAGCCGCAAGACATCCAACTGGAGGTTGAGGTTATCTAACTCTAGCCGCTTGGCTTCGACGGTTTCTTCTAGTCTCATCGTGCGAGCGGCCGTCGTCCCCGATGGCTGACCCGGCCGGTTGCGTGCGTCGAGGAGGCGACGTTCCGCCCCCTCCAACGCGCGTCGTCGGGTGAACTCGTCGCCGATCATGCGGTCGATTTCGGCCTCCAGCGATTGTTTCTCGCTCTCGAGCTGTTTGAGGATCTTGTCGAGGTCTTGTTGAGTAAACTCGAACTGTTGAACCCCGACGGCGAGCTGACGTTCGATGAAGGCCAGTTGCTGACGCGTTTCAGCCAGTTCTTCCTCGTCCTGTTTTCTCGCCATTTCCGTCATCGTGGCGGTAGCGGCAGCCACGCGGTTGCGCAAGCGCCAGAGTTCGCGCTTCCACGCGAGTCCGGCCGCCCGAACCGGATCGCGCGCACTTTCCAGTTCCTCGGAGGCCTGGCGCAGCCGCTCGTCGGTGGTGTTGAGCAAAGCCTTGTTGCGTTGGGCCATGCGTTCAGTCAACGCCAGTCTGGCCTGTGCGTTATCAACTGCCCGTCGCACCGATTGGGCGGAGTCTCGCAAGTCGTCCACCATGAGAATCGAGTAGGGGGGCGGGGTCGGGAACCCCTTCCATTCACTGCTGGCGCGTTCCACCTTCCGGCGTCGCTGGCGGGCTTGCTCGAGCTTTTCCGAGTCCTCAATTTGTCGTCCATAGGCCCGAACCAGCTTTTGTAGGAGTGACCGTCGTTCCACCAATTCATTGTGGGGCACCTCGGGAGGAGCGCCCTTTCCCAGCGCCCCCGATGCGCTTACTTCATTGAGTTCGGCCTCGGCAGCGGAGAGTTTCTTCCGGAGCTCGGCCATTGCCGTTTCTGGCGTCGGCTGCTCAGGGGGTGGAGCTTTCTGTTTGGCAGACTCTGTGCGGTTGAGCCCGGGGAGATCCGGCACGCGGATCGGCATCTGTGCCTGACAAGGGAGGGAGAGAATCAGCATCCAGATCGCGAACTGGCCGACGGACAGTCCGACTCTGTTCCAGTCAGGCGATCGAGTCAGCTGCGCAAGGGCCGGCATACCGCTCCTCTCTCTCGGAGGTTGCAGAAAAAGGGAGTCGTACTCTACCCATGCACAGGCATGGCGTCAACGAAGGCGAAGGGGTGCTCCACGAACTTTAACCGAGCAGAGCAGGAGGCTGGCGGCCTTCGATCAGAGGACTTTCGCGTCCTGCGCGGCTTCGATAAATCGGCGCATGCAGTCGGCCGTTCCCTTGCGAATCATGATCCCGTCTTCAGCCAGCATATTCGGCCCCTTCTGAACCGAGGAGCAGTGCCAGGAGAAAGGGGTACCTTCGCCGGCCTGAACGGTATAGTCCGCAGCCAGTTCGAACGATCGGTCCCCTTCGCTTCTCCAGTCGAGATAAAATCGCGTGATGGTGCCGGACACGATGCGGTCGCTCGAATCGTTCATAGTGTATCCCGACCGGTTCAGTTCCAGCCGGAGCGCTTCCGAGAAGAACAGGCCGATTTCCCGGCTGAGAAATAAATCGGTTTTTGCCGACGGGTTGGTTTCAACTTGACGCGGGCGCACACGATGCTCATCGGACGCTTGATACCGGAACGGCGCGATCCCGACCGTTCCTTGCCCTTTGAGCGGATTGGTCGGCTGATAATCGAGGGACACCATGCGGGGACATCCTGTCGCCGTCACGATGCAGAGCAAGAGCCCGATCGTCCACAGGCACGAGGTGCCAGAACGGACGCGCTTCCCGCCAAGGAAATCAGTGATCATCGTACAAGACCCTCCACGAATGAGGAACGATGCGTTGTGGCCCGGGCCATTCTACGCATCTGGCGCCAACTCTTCCACCACGCTATGTAGGCACCAACCGAGAAACTCGGGAACATATGGCGAAGGTCGACCGCAATATTCCGGTCATCGGCAATGGAAAGATCCCGCTCGACCTTCAGCAGTTCTGCTTATATGAGTGTACAGCGAAGTATAGGCAGAAAGTCTTGGCGCGTCTAGCTGGCATTCGACAGAATCTTGTCCGCTGATTCGCGCCCAGTGTCCCCGTGGGAGTGGGGGAACAGGAGCCGTTAGAACGAGCGGGAAATCGCTCTGCTATACGACTGTTTTACGACCGCTGGCGCTTCGGGGGTCGTGACCGGGCTCCTTGTCTCGCAAGCGCTGCCGCACCAGGCTGATATGATGCTTCAACGTGTAGAGCATATGCATGTGCGCAATCGGCACTCGCAGATGATCGGCGCGCTCTTCGAGCCGGTCTAGGCGCTCGGACAACGCTCCGGCGGTGGTATCGGATACGCCGACCTCCAATTCCGCCTCCAGAAACTTGAGCTCACTGTAGAGGCGAAAGATACCGCGGTGTACGTACCAGCCGTACAACGCAGGCGCCAGGCGGAGCAGCGGATAGAGGAGGCCGACTACCGGAATCAGCACCATCAGCAGCGGCGATGTGTACGCAGCCAGCCAAAACGGTAGGTGGCGCTGAAGAAACGGCTGCCCGCTGCGGTAATACTCGTGCGCGAACGTACTCAGCGGCAGGTCGATGGGCTCGGCTGCAGGAAACTCGCCCGCCTTATTGAATACTCCTGGCGCTCCGTGCACCTCCGAGGCTGCCTCGAGGAGCAAGTACTGGATTGCAGGATGCAGATCCCTGCGCACCACCAGGCTGGCTTTGGTCGCAACCAGCGTGAGGTCTTTGGCTGGCCGGTCGCGCGGGAGGTCGGCGACGCCGCGCGGGAGCACCAGCTTGCTCAGATACGGTCGGAGCGCCACATGCGCATCTGCGCGCAGCCAGTCGAATGCTTGTATGGACTCGTCCACAAACAGCCGGTGCACGATCGGCGCTTCCAAGGGCAGCATGATTCCAATCACGTCGACCTCTCCCCTCATCAACGCTTCTCCCGCCTGGACTGCATCGAGTTCGCGCACCTGTGCCCGACTCAGGTCTATGCCGACCGCAGCCGCCAGTTCGCGCCCGTGCTTGTATGTTCCGCTTCCCGGGATGCCGAGCGACATTCGTTGGCCTTCGCCAAACCTGCGAGGCTGATCCGGTCGTGGAATGCGGGAGAAAAGCCAGAACGGCTCGTAGAACAGCGTGCCGAGCGAAACCAGCTCCGGCGATTCCGCCGGGCTGGTCACCCCGCCCTCCACGAATGCAACGCTGACTCCGCCGCGCAGGTCGCGTAGGTGCTTCACGTTCTCGACCGAGCCATTGGTCGCCAACAGCTCAAGTCGTACGCCGTGACGGGCGAAGATCTGTTGGTAACGCTGAGCAATCTGGCTATAGATTCCACCTTCCAGATCGGTGGCGATCACCACTGTGCTCGGCGGCAGGGATCTGCTCAACAAAACCGCGAGGACGATGACGAGTATAAGCCCAGCGCCGACGACGATCGTCGGCCATCGGGAGCGGTTCGGCTGGGATGACGACGCCGAGGGGTCTTTCATGGTGCTGCCATCCAATGGAGCGGGCACGTTCCCATAATAAATAGCCTGCTGACAGCCCATCAGCGAACCATCGGTTTGATCCCTACAGGGGCCACCGACTTCTCTGGAACCTCCGCCGCTCGTTGCATCAAGCTGTCAAACGCTCTGTGCTACGTTTGGGCTAAAAATGTTCCGAATGAATGAAACGAATAGATACAACTCACTCCTTCACATGCCGAGCATGCCCTTCTTCAGGTCCTCTGAGGGTGGCTTCGGTCCCAGGAAGATTGATAAGAAGGCGTCGCAGAAGCCCTTCCCCTCGAAGACGCCCAGCTCCTTGTTCCCGACCTGCATCGTTGTGCCTTTTCCCGGCAGGTAAGTATACGTCAGCGTATCGCCTTCCTTCACATCGGGGACGAGCGCGAGCATCTTGTCGAATGCGGCCTTCGGTCCGCTCTTGTCCTTCGCATTCGCCTCGAAGCCTCCCTGGAAGGCCTCCACGAGCTGCGCCTTCGTCAGGTCGCGCAGGAAATGCATACGGATGGCTTTCGCCTGGTCGGTCGCCAGGATTGCGCCTGCATCCTTCGAGGGCGATTCGAGGTAGAGCCCGCCCACATAGACCTTGAACATGGACTTTTTCCTTAGGCCCAAACCGTTCAGCTTCAGGGTCATCTCGCCGGACTTGAGCGTATCAGGTAGTGTTGCGCCCGCCAGTTCGCCGGCCAGGGCTGCGGTGTCGAGCATCGATGCGGCCAACATAACCGGAATAGCGGCGCGACACAGTGTCGTCACGAGACAGGTTTTCATGCTTTTGTCCTCCTGAAACGGTTAGATGTTCGTCTTGGAGGCAACTTTTGCGGTTGCCTGAGGCTCGAAATCTTAAACTCATCGGCCATGGCCGTCTAGTAGCGTGCAACCCTGTGTCAGTGGACCCCCCATTCACCTGCGATGGATCTCTCAGATAGCACGGATCCGACTAGGTGATGGTGTTCATAGATGAGGGAATGCTGTGCCCCACTTAAGTTGTGGACAGGCGGCTTCGTCAGTTAGATGCAGGAAACCCACTGAATTTGCTCAAAACCCATTGGAGCGGGAGACAGCCGAGGCCCTCTCACCAGAATACTGGGCGAGCGCACCTGGATGCCTCTTGAGAAATGGAGAATCGAAGAGGGCTGGATTCTGTTCAAAATGGATGGTTTGCAATGTTCAATAAACTGTCCACAAATTAAGCGAGGCACAACACGTTCATGTCAGCCACACTTGAGCCACAGGCTAAAAAGTAGTCTCGCTACTGCAACGAGTCAGGGCGAAGCTGCGAATATGCAATTCGCACCGTAAAAACCCGGTCCACGGTCTGTCTTGACACCTCTCCACGCACGGCCAAGCCGTTCAGTTAATCTAAATGGAGTGATCCGAGACCTGAGTCGACCTGCCAAAATTTAAGAGGGGCAGTACACCGGCCCGCTTCTGTTATCCCTTGCGGGATGAGCCATGTTCCGTCTTGGCCAACGCGGAGATGACCTGTGTGATTCGCTCGGCCACCTTCGGCGGGGGCGTACCAAAGTCCACCCCGAATTCAGCCCCCTTGACCCATTGCACGATGGCGCGATCAATCAGCAACGGCTCCGGGTCTCCCGGTACAAACAATTGCAGGGTGAGCTCCATCCCGATGGAGACCGGTGGATTCCCGGTCATGTAACTTCCGCTCAGCGAAAGATCTTCGATCATTCCTTCACCGGCAATCCCGTCCCCCAAGTACCGCACCGGCACCATTTTCTTGAGTCGGTAATGCTTCCGCATTTTGAACCCGGCCATTCTGTCTCCTTTCTCTTTCAGTCACCCTTGCTTACCGAGCACTCCCCGAATGGTCGCGATCAATGCATCCCCCTTCACGGGCTTCTGAAGGAATGCGACCGCTCCGTACTCCCGTGCCTTTTGTTCTGCTTCCTCAGGGTCTCGCACCGTGACCACAATCACCGGAATGGCTGACAGCAACCGGTTCCCCTTCAGTCGTTCGAGGACGACAAAGCCGTCTCCCCCCGGCAGACCCAGATCCAAAAGAATGACGTGAGGTTGGTGCTTTCGGGCCGCGCTCACGGCCTGGATGCCGTCAGCCGCCCAAAAAGGCTGATAGTGATGGGTGCGTAAGATCGAGCTGAGTAACGTCCAGCTGTCGACCGCATCATCAACGACAAGAATCTTTGCCTCCACTCTGGCTCTCTCCCTTGATTTCTCCCCTCAGTCGTAACGGCCCAGACACACCATGCACACGGGGCAGCACTATACGTTGCGGCCTGGTGAGTACTGGATTGAACGGAGACGGACTAGGAGAAAGGCGGCGGTCGAGTCGTCAGCGAGACGACGGCAGAGCTAATCGAAGGTGTGAGTGGAACTGAATCGACCAAAGGCCCCTGATCGCCACCGTTGCCCGACAGCACGATGAGACTCTGAGTCTGGTCATCATGCGAGAGGAACACGGCGGTGGCGTGAGACGGCTCGACTTCTTCCCCATCCACCAGCGCCGGTTGATGCAGCGGCGAGGCAGAGGATTCTTCAAAGATGGCGACATCAAGGAGATAGGGCGCGACACAGAGCACGAGGAGACACATTCCCCACGATGTCAGCGCACCTCTTCGAGGAAATGATCGCCAGCGTAGCATGGGGAAGCAATATAACACTGTGCGCTATCAAAAGGTAAAGTCCATTTGTCCCCAGCCAAAGCCTCGAGAGATCAGCCGCACATTAGCCACAAGTTCAGTAATTCCCATGTGAACTCTTGACATTCCGGTTGGGCTGCGAATGTGCAATTCACGGATTGAGATTCACGATAAAAAGCTAGCCAACGGCCACAGCGGAACGCGAATTGTCAGGCTAAAATAAAATACTTTTCGGTGACGTGCCACCGGAATTTTTGCCAGGTCCTCTCAGGAAGAGGGGTTGCTCGCCGTGGTCGAAAGGGCAACTCCGT
>Ga0209048_10006582_pt1 | contig 10853 bp, 9 predicted proteins | sample FrelakmetCRP12CR_FD_187146 | JGI IMG/M metagenome (GOLD analysis project Ga0209048, IMG submission 187146) | Freshwater lake sediment microbial communities from the University of Notre Dame, USA, for methane emissions studies - CRP12 CR (SPAdes)... | ecosystem: Environmental > Aquatic >... | reverse complement strand
TTGCCTCAAGCGTCGTGAGCGTCTGCCGTGCCTCCAAAGTCACCCGGTCCCATGGCCAGAAAGCCGAAACCTGACCACATCGATGCCGAGAGAGCCACAAAAGCGCTGGTTGCATCGCCGGCCCTTTGGTACCTCGAGACATCCGCTGAGTGCTGCTTTGAGGCAAGGGGAGCAGCGCCACGTGCGCCTCAAGTCGCACTGGCAGCATGGAGACCTGGACACCGACATCCCACCGTCCGAAGAGGGGATGGAGGCGGCCCCGGCCGCTTCGCTCTTTACGGTGAGTCCAACACGAGGAAGGGTGAATCGATGGCGAAGACAGGGGCTAGTGGCGGCGGCGCGGATAGCTCGGTCGCGGACCAGCTCCGTGCGCTCGGTGTGAGGGGTGTCCTCGTGAAGATGGCCGAGCGCGGCCAGCTCCTCGCCCTGAGGTGCGAGATGCCGCAGTGCTACCACTACAAGGGGCGCGGCGCGTTCGATCCGGTCACGACGCCGCGCACGAAGTGGGCGCCCTCGCCCGACCACTATCCGATCCTTAAGTCGGCCGGCGGGCACCTTGTCCCCGAGAATGTTCGGCTGTCCCACGTCTGGTGTAACAACCGGGACTATGGATGGCGGACGCAGATCCGGACGCTGCTCGCGAAGGGCAAGTCCCTTGCCGACATCGCCGAGGCTCTGAACAGCAAAGGTGTCCCCCCGGCCCACGGTACGAACCGTTGGACGGCCGCCATGGTGCGCAAGGCCTACGTGTCGTAAGCCTGGCCGAGAAGCCGAAGTACCTCTACGACGGGATAAGCAGCGCACGCGTTCGTCAGCACGGACTTCCTGAGTGCTGCTTCGAGGCAAGGGAGAAGGCCGGGGGATGCCTGTCTTGACCGTGAAGCGGGTCACAGTCGAGCCAGGACGCCTTCCCTGCTCCTCGCGCCAGATGCAAGTGTCGTACAAACGTTCGGTCGCCGAAGCGTTGCCAGCCGGACGCCAGCGTCGCGCCCGAAGCAATCGTCAGCGCTTGGGACCGATCGCACGTGAATACGGCCTTCGCCTGTCGACGAGCCGCCTTGCGCTGCTGTCATATGTCGAACCATTCTCGGTCGGCTCTCGGTTCCGTTTGAGCGAACCATGTCGCGTAGTCCGAGGCTGCGTTGGTGTGGATCGGCACGACGTGTCGCGGGGCCATCGAGCTGACAAGCCTGCGTAGATCTTGGATATCTGCGTGGCCGCTGGCATGGATGACCGTGAGCCCCAGGCGGTGGCGGTTGCAGAAGTCGTGGACTGGCTGTGCGCGCTGTGCGTCGAGGTAGCCGCGCCACATGGACCAGACCAGGCCGCTCCCTGGCGGGACGCTGATGCGTTCGAGGTCGCGGATCATCGACTGCCGGAAGAGGATGACCAGCTTGTCTGCCCGGTTGGCGATTTCCTCGGGGTAGATGCGATCTTCCTTGAACGGCTCGATCAGATCGAAGCGGCGGAGCTCGATGATCCGCCGGCGCTGGCTGCTCGGCAGAAAGACCCGGACGCCGTCCCAGTCGTTCCTCGAGGCGCGCGAGCTGAAGGACGCGTTACACGAGCTTGACGACCACTTCGAGAAGTTGCCCGACGACATAAAAGGCGCTCGGCGTTCTGAGCTTCGCCTCGTACCCACCGTCGACTCTCGACAACGCTGTCACTCGACTATGGGACGAACACATGCGGACGGATTGGCGCGAGGTGTCCGCGGAGCGCGAGGCGGGCCTCGGCGCTCCCCGCGATCAGGAGGCCGATCGGCGAACCGTGGACGAGCTGAACGCGTGGATCGAGGGGACGAAGGCCCTGTCCGATGAGACACAGCGCGTCGGCGCCGAGGACCTGGACTACGCGATCCGCAGCCGGTGGGTGCCGGCGGTGAAAGGGAAAGTGGCGAATGGTCTCCAGCGACGTCGAGAGCTTCCGCGAGCAGGGCTGAAGCCTCGCAGAGCGCTGGTCCCGTCGGCAGGGAAATAGCGAGGAACGGCTCGCGTTGGGCACGCCTGCGTTCGTGCAGTAACTGCGATGGCCTGGCCGCCGGGGCTGTTGACGGGCCCGTTCATCGCAGAGCCCTCGTCCATCGACCAACGGGCGTCGGCCAACCCCCTCGGAGCCAAGGCGATCGTGCGACGTCGTCGTGGCGGCGAAACCAATCATGGGCGCGACCGACCAACAGAACCTGCTGGTTGTCGCCAATCCGGCGAATTCGGCGACCGGGATCTCTCACTCAGTCGTGGCGGATTCAGACCGCATCTGGCTAGGCTCGACGCTTTCGCCCCGGGCGCCGCGAGGCTCGGACCGACGACCACACAGATACCGCCACGGCTGAGAGCCCAGCGCGCCGGCTATTGGTGGAATGTCAGCTCTTCCAGCAACGTGATGACGTCACGTTGCTGGCCGTGTCGAGCGCCGTGATGCCGCGGCACCCCGTGTCTCAGCCAGCGGACAGCGCAGCGATACCCGCACGATCCCCCCGGTGTGAAGCTCAGGTGCGGGCATGCCCACAGCACCTTGGGCAGCGGCCTGTCTGCGGCCGGATGACCTTACCGCCGCCGGCCGGTGGTGGTGAAGGTTTGGTCTGAGCCGTACGTGGTGCCGCCCGCGCTTCTGGCGACGAGCCGGTAGTGGTAAGTGGTGTGTGGCTTCAGGCCCTTGACGCGAACACCGACCCTCGCCGGCTTCGTTCCCGGTTGAACGACCTGAGAGCCGCTCGCCGAGCCGTACCTGGTGGTCCGGCCGTACTGGAACGCGTAGCTCGTCTGCGCGCCGAACGGGGTCACGGACCCCGCGAGCTTGGCGCGGCTAGCCGTGATCGAGGCTGCGCCGCCCGTGGTCGCTGCGGGATTGAGGATCAGACGCCCGATCGCGTTGCGCAGGTAGTAGCTCTCCGTGAACCACAGATTTCCGTCGGGTCCGAACGCGAGGTACGTGGGCTCGCTGCCCCGGGTGATTCCGGTCGAGTACTCGGTCACGGTGCCCGCAGGAGTGATGCGCCCGATGCGGTCGCCGAACGGCTCCGCGAACCAGAGATTTCCATCGGGGCCGGCCACGATGCCTCGCGGTTGGCTACCGGCAGTGACTGGGAACTCCGTCACCGTGCCGCTCGTTGTGATGCGCGCGATGCGGTTGCCGAACTCTTCGGTGAACCAGAGGTTCCCATCGGGGCCAGTCGTGATCTCCGACGGACTGCTGTTCGGACTGATTCCGCTCCGGAATTCTGTGATCGTTCCTGTCGGCGTGATGCGCCCGATCCGGTCGGCTTGCTCTGTGAACCAGATGTTTCCGTCAGGGCCGGCGGTGATCCCCAAGGGACGGCTGCCCGGCGTAATCCCATGAGCGAATTCCGTGATCGCGAGGCCTCCGCCCGGCACGAAGAGGATACGGCCAATCCGGCCAGCGTCCTCGGCAAACCAAATCGCTCGGTCCGGACCCGCGGCGATCCCGCGTGGGCCACTGTTTGCGCTGATCCCGGCGCCAGCCGCGAACTCCGTGGCCGTCAGGCTCGTCGGGCTCATCTGCCCAACCTGACTTTTCGCCTGCTCGGTGAACCACAGGTTCCCGTCAGGACCAGCAACGATCCCCCACGGCTCGCTACCGCTGCTGATCCCCGAGCCGGTGGACCAGTCGTCGATACGGCCCGAAGGCTTGATCCGCCCGATCCGACTTCCCGACACTTCGGCAAACCACATGTTCCCGTCCGCTCCTGCGGTGATCCCGAGCGGCACGCTCCCATCGCGAAGAGGAAACTGTGTGACGCTGACCGCACCCGCCGGCGCGGACACCCCCAACAAGCACACAAGGCAGAAGCCCAGCGCACAGCACGATCGCCTCCACAACATCCGTCCCACGCTCAAGCCGCTCACGGGCATCGCCCCGAACGCCACCCACGTTCGCGAGCTCCGAGTCCGGGTGGTCGTGCCGATCTTGCTTGTTGTCGTGAACACTGGTGTTGCCTCCTGGGGCGGATTGGTGTGCCACGCCATCGTCCACCCCCGATGCCCAGCCGGATAGCCACCCTAGGGGGGAAAGTCGGCTCACCCTTGGACGCTCTCCAACGTGGTCCGCGCGAATCTGGCCGCAGCGCCGCTGTGAGCTACTTTCGGGCCGAATGCGAGCAACCCAGTCGCAACGCTCTGCGTGTCAAACCCTGCGAGAACCCTGTACCGGCGCCGCGAAACGGCTCTGCCGCTGAGCGGCAGACGCCCGCGCCCGAACTCAGGACTCGACGCCGGCGACGCGAGACACCCGAGTCTCGACAAGGGCCAGGGCCGCGGTCTCGTCGACCGCCTGCAATCAATCTCGGGTGCCCCGCCCGATCGAAAAGTGGGGTAGCGCTCTCGAGGTCGCGCGATCTCAGTCATCCCGCTGGCCACAGCATCGACGAGCGCTTTTGGCGTACGACCCTCGCGCAGTGGGTGATCCCCTGCGGCGACGGAGCGTGCGCCCGAACGAGACCTGCGTTCGGCGAGAAGCAGGGCCCCCTCCGCATTCGCGACTCGGCCCTGCTGGTCGCCGAAAGGATGTCTCGCTTCGGGGACGCTCTGACCGTGCGCGCGCGTAGGCAACGTCTAGGCGCGTCGGTGCTGGCGTTCCGAGCCGCGCGTTCTGAGTGTCTCAACGCATGGAACCTGCAGCACGCCGCTACGCGGCAGGCTTCAGCCACACGCGCAGCGAGGCGATCGTCTCGAAGCCGGCTTCCGCGACGGCCGCCAGTGCGTCTCCGTGTTCATACCCAACGATCGGGAGGCCGGCGAAAGCTTCGCCGACGGCCGCCGGCAGATCGCGCCACGCCAGCGCGGCTGTGCTCGCGGTGGTGAAGACGTTCGAAAGCCCGACCGTCGCGCCAGTGCGATTGACGATCGCTCCTGCGGTCAGGGCCCGCTGATCGCGCACGGCGAGCACGCGAACCGTGGGGTCACGTAACAGCTCCGGGCGAATGATCCCTTCCAGGCCAGCCGCGACTGCCCATAGCTCAAGGTCGTCGTCACTCGTGATCATCTGCCAGCCGAGACGGGGACGGGTCCGGGGCAAGGCCGGCCCCCGAAACAGCCACCGCGCGTCGAACAACACGGCGAAACCGTGCCCGGAGAGGTCGAGGTCGGCGAAGCTGTCCTTCACCGAGCAACCCGGACTGGTGTCGATCCGTCCCAGGACAAAGTCCGCGACCAGGCACGGCGTGAGCGTCACTGCATCCGGATAGAGAGGCGGCGCCCCTTGCGGTGCCGTCCACATCTGCTCCGACAGGACGGTCGGCAAGCCGTGAGACCGACACACGATGTCGCACCAGCACGCGTTGTTCCGCACAGCGGCGACCAGCCGAGGATCCATCGAGGCGATACTCGCAGACGCGCCGCGAACGCCGCCGTCGCTTTGGACGACCGAAGCGGCGGCTGCAACGGACGTGCGTACTCGGCCATGACCTTGGCGAACTGGCTCCGATCGAGGTAGTAAGCGATCTTGCTCTCTGTTTGCAGGCATCCAGTTGATTGGCGCCCCTCGCTGATTGTGACCTTGCCAAATGCCCGGCCGTTCCGGCGAACCGTGACCTCGATGTCTCCGTTGCCGACGGGGCTCGGTTTTGTATGTCGAGGGAGACGTCCTGCGGAGCGTAGATGCCGTCACGACGCTGTCCGGTAGCGGGAATGCCGACGCTTCGCGGACGCGGATCCGGCGGGGGATCATGGGTGTGTGCCCCAGTCAGGGTGGGCGGAGTCGACGGGCCACGGAAAGCGCCGGAGGTGGCTGCCGTCGGGGTTGGAGACGCAGAGTCGGAATGGGCCGCCTGGGTCGCTGCCGACGCGGCAGCGGAACGCGAGCCGGTGGCCGTCGGGTGACCAGCTCCCGCTGTCCGCGAGCACGGGCAGCCCAAGCGGGCGCAGATCTCGTCCGTTGGGACGTATCGTCGCCTGTGTGGCGTTGCGTGCCGTGCGCGAGCTCGCCGGGCATGCGTCGCCGTAGATGCACCAGAAGCCGATCAGGATTCGCTTGCCGTCGGGGGCGAACTTCGGGACGCCGGCGCCTGGCGCCCAGCGCGGCATCCGGAATATCACGCGCTCGGCGCCGGAGGTGACGTCGACCCCGATCAATGTTGTTTGGCCGGGTGGGTTCGCGGTGGTGTCGCGCTGGACGACGATCGTGTGCCGGTCGGGTGACCAGGTGGGGTAGTGGTCCTCGTAGCCCGCTGGGGGCCGGGTCAGCTGCCGGATGGCGCTTCCATCTGCGTCTGCGATGTACACGGCGAGCTTGCTCGGGTGGTCGATCGTGCGCGGTCCGGTCGCGCGACCGAACGCGATGTGCCTGCCGTCAGGCGACCAGCTGGCCTCACCGTCGCCCCAGCAGGTCCCCGAGCAGTCGGTGAGCTGGTGTAGCCCCGTCCCGTTCGGACGAACGGTGTAGAGATCGTCGCCGTCGGTGCCTCCGTTGAGGAAGCGGCGTTCGAACAGGACGGTCGTACCGTCCGGCGACCAGCTGGGGTTGTAGTCCGAGCGATTCGAGGGCGATTCGGTCAGCCGCTGCAGCCTGCTGCCGTCCGGCCGCACAGTCCAGAGATCGAACTCGCCGACGGTGCCGGGCCGCATGAACACGATCCGCCCGTCATGCCCGCTTGCGTTCGCGACTGGCGCCGCGCTCGACCGTCGCGCAATCACGCCGCGCTGCTTCAGCGTCGCCCAGGCGACCGCGGCCGCCGCGGCGTGGCCTTTGATCGAGAGGTGGTTGAGGTCTTCCGTGATGTACTCATTCCTGTCGACTTGGCGCCCGAATGCGCCGCCGTCGTAGGTGCAGCGAGGCGTCCGCGCGCAGGCGGCGTTGAGCTGCGCCTCGTAGTGATGGATGTTGCCGTCGAGTCGCGCGAGCTCCTTGGGGACCGGTTTGCCGGTGGGGGTGAGGAACTGGCACGGGCCTTGCGGGCTGGAACGTCCATATGCGCGGCGTTGCGCCGGGCTGAGCGCTTTCCAGTATGTGGGCGGGCTTCCCCGTTGGCTGACGAGGAACAGGCGGGCGTTCGGAGCGCCGTGGTGCAGGATGCCAAGGGCGGTCAGCAGCTTCGTCCGGAACCCTGCGTAGTCGCTGGCGTGAGCTGGACAGACGATGTCGTTGTCCATGATCTGAACGAGAAACAACTGTGGCTTGCGCGGATCTCCGCATGCGGCTGAGTTGGGTCCGAATCCTCGCCAGTCGCGCCTGAATGGCCGAGCACAGCCATGGAGCTTGGATACCCCGGTGTTCTGCGAACGCGCAGTGCGGCGTGCCGCGCGAGCGCGGGCGTTGAGCGAGCCCTCCCAATCGCGGGAGTGGATGCCGAAGTGGTGTTGCCTTGGCCACCGCAGCCCGCAGGCACGACTGCCGCGAGACAACAGAGCGGTGCGATCTTCATGAGGAACCTCCAGGTCATGATGAGCGCCCCCACAGGTTCGCCGCCGAGTCCGGGGTGCGGTCGGAGCGGCGGCGAATGGGCGCCATCCCGAACCAGGTGCACCAGGGGCTCGACGCGGCGCCAAGCCGTACCAGGACGGTCTCGAGCGTTGAATGCGAGTCGCGCCCGCGATTGCTGGACGTCGGGGGGCGGCGGTTGCGCGCGGGATCGGGGCGGTTCATGCCGGGGCCTTATCGGGGTCGGGGAGCAGGCCCATCTGGCGGGCGGCGCCGAGGTCGTCGCGGCACGCCCAGTGCTCGCTGATCCGCCCGTCGGTGATGCGGTAGATGTGGACGTGCTGAACCGAGCATGCTCGCCCGGACGCCGCGAACCCGTCCACGGTGCCGACCTGCCGGCCGCTGAACTGCGCCCGGACGGCGACGAGGTCGTTCTCGGCGATCAGGTCAAGCGGTTCGATTTGCAGGTCCTCGAACGCGCCGTGCAGGAACGTGGCGGTGTTGCGGGCGGCGTCCGCGCCGCGCAGCTGACCGAAGGCTGCCTCGTGGTTGACGTAGTCGGGGTGGTGCAACGCGACGCAGGCGTCGACGTCACCTGCTGAGAGGGCGCGTAGCACGTCGGCGACGAGCTGCTTGTTTGTCTGGGACATGGGATGCCTCCTGGTCTGGGTGAGCGAGACCGATTCTGCGCCCGCCCGCTTGCCCGCGCCACAGGTGACACCCTGGACGTGCACCCGATACTTATGCGTAGTGACCGTGCTGCTGGAGCGCGATGGAGAACTGGAGCGCCTCGGCGCGCGACTCGACGCGGCGCGCTCCGGCGATGGCGCGCTCGTCGTCCTGGAGGGGGCGCCCGGCCTTGGCAAGACCAGCCTGCTGCGGGAGGCGGCGGTCGCGGCCGAGGAGCGCGGATTTCACGTGCTGCGCGCCCGCGGCGCCGAGCTTGAGTATGAGTGGCCGTTCGGCGTTGTGCGCCAGCTGCTCGAGCCGGTTCTGCGCGGCTGCTCGCCCGAGGAGCGTGACGACGTGCTCGACGGAGCGGCGGTCCTCGCGGCGCCTGCCCTGCTGCCAGAGATGACCGGCGGCACAACCGAGATCGACACGAGCTTCGGGACGCTCCACGGCCTGTACTGGCTGTGCGCGAACCTCGCGAACCGCCGGCCGCTGGTCCTGCTTGTCGACGACGTCCAATGGGCCGACGAGGCGTCGCTGCGGTTCCTCGGTGTGCTCGCGCGCCGCCTCGACGCCCTGCGCGTGCTCGCCGTGGTCGCGCAACGCCCGGACCCGCCCCGCCAAGTGGTGGTGCTGTGCGCCGATCCGCAGACCGAGCTGCTCGCATTGCGCGCGCTGTCTGCCGCGGGGACGCAGGCATTGCTGGCCGAGTGGTCGCCCGACGGCCGGGCGGACCTGGATTTCTCGCTCGCCTGTGAGGCCGCCACAGGCGGCAATCCCTTCCTGCTGAGCCGGCTCGCCGCGGGGCTGCGCGAGCAGGGCGTGGACTTCACGGACACCAACGCCGGGCAACTGACGTTCGCCGGTGCCGATGCTGTTCGCGAGACAGTCGGCGCCACGCTTGCGCGCCTGGACGCGAGCGCGGTCGCGCTCGCCGAGGCCGTCGCCGTGCTGCAGGACGACGTCGAGCTGGTGGTCGCGGCCGAGCTCGCGGGTATCGACGGCTCCGACATGGCCGCCGACACGCTGGCGCGGGTCGGCGTGCTGGAGGACGCGCGCCCGCTGCGCTTCGTCCACGCGATCGTCCGCGACGCGGTGGCCGCCCGGCTGTCGGCAGGCGTGCGCGAGACGCTTCACGCCCGCGCGGCCGAGTTGCTGGCCGCCCGGCACGCCGACCACGACGCCGTCGCCGTGCATCTCGTGGCGACCCGCCCGCGCGGCCGTCCCTGGGTCGTCGAACAGCTGGTCTTGAGCGCGCGGCGGGCGCTCGAGCAGGGCGCGCCCGACGCGGCAATCGTCAGGTTGCGGCGAGCACTCGACGAGCCTCCGCCGGCGGACCAGGAAGCCGCGATGGTGCTCGACCTGGCGCGCGCCGAGAGCAAGCTGGGACGGCGCGAGTCGATCGAGCTCTATCGCCGGGCGCACCAGCTCGCGAGCGATCAGTCGTTGCGCGCCCGCGCGATGATCGAGCTGGCCTGGGCAAGCGGCCCGACCGTCGACGCGATAGTCGTCGAGCAGCTCACGCGGGAGATCGCCGAGCTCGACGACGACCGCGAGCTCGCCCTCGAGCTCGAAGCCGCGCGCCTGTCGGCAGTCCAGATCCTGGCGTTGCCGGACAACGAGACGTCGGCGGCGGAGGCGCGGCGGCGCTGGGCGCAGCTGGAAGGCAGCACCGTGGCCGAGCGTCTGCTCCTCGCCCAGCTCGCCATCGGCCAGATGAAGGTCGGCGGGCCCGCGCGCGCGTGCGCCGACTTCGCAGAGCGGGCCGTCGGCGACAGCGGCTTCGAGGCAGTCGCGGGCGGTGAGCTGTCGATGATGCTGGCGGTCATCGCCCTCTACAAGGCCGACCGTCTAGATGTCGCCGATCGGGTGCTCGCTCGCGAGCTGCGCGCCGCGCAGCAGCGGGGTTCGCTGTCTGCGTACGCGCTGGTCTGCAACTTCAGCGCGGCGGTCGCGCTACGCCGCGGCGACCTGGCAGCCGCCGAGGCCGACGCCCGCGCCGGTCTCGACGCCCTGCCAACGGAGGCCTGGCAGCGGACTCAGCTGATGAGCGCCCTGCTCGACACGCTGACCGAGAGCGGCCGCGCAGCCGAGGCGCAGGCGATGCTCGAAGCGGGCGGCTGGCGCGACGACCTGCCCGACAACCGCGCCACCAACCCGCTGCTCGCCAGCCGCGCACGGGTGCGCCAGGCGCAGGGAGATCACCGGCGGGCGCTTGACGATGCTCTCGAGGCGCACCGCCGGATGGACCGCGGCAGCAGCGCTGTCGACACAAACTGGAACGGGTGGGCTCGGATCGCCCTGCTTCACAGCACGCTTGGTGACGTCGAGGCAGCCCGCGAGGCCGCGGACGAGTTCTTGCGCCTCGCTCGACGCTGGGACACGCCTGCGGCCATCGGCCAAGCACTCTGCACGAGCGGACTGACCGAGGGCGGCAGTCGAGGGCTCGAGCTGCTACGCGACGCCGTCGATCAGCTCGAGCGCTCTCCCGCCCGCCTCCTGCTCGCCGAAGCGCTGGTGGCGTACGGCGCCGCGTTGCGACGCCGCGGCGACCGTGCACGGGCCCGCGAACCACTGCGGCGAGGCCTCGACATCGCCTCCGCCTCCGGCGCCCGACCGCTGGCCGAGCACGCGCGACAGGAGCTGAACGCCACCGGGCTGCGCGTCCGACGCGACGCACAGACCGGCGTCGCCGCGCTCACGCCCAGCGAACGCCGCGTCGCGGACCACGCTGCCACCGGAGCCACCAATCCCCAGATCGCACAGGCGCTATTCGTTACCGTCAAGACCATCGAGATGCACCTCGG
>Ga0209048_10006581_pt1 | contig 10854 bp, 13 predicted proteins | sample FrelakmetCRP12CR_FD_187146 | JGI IMG/M metagenome (GOLD analysis project Ga0209048, IMG submission 187146) | Freshwater lake sediment microbial communities from the University of Notre Dame, USA, for methane emissions studies - CRP12 CR (SPAdes)... | ecosystem: Environmental > Aquatic >... | reverse complement strand
CCTTTTATGTGGCCCTGCACTTCGCGCCTGCAGCACTCTCTCATTAACACAAGGGCGCCAAGTTTGTCTTGTTCTCTAAGATGCAGATGAGTATGAAGATCAGTTGGTGTGGGCATCAGTTGTTGACTCTCTTCAGATGATATGTTACCGGCAAATTCAAACATGCTAATGGGTTATAAGAGCAACTGTGATGAATAATGTGATGAACAGCGCGATATCCAAACCCTGTACCAAAGAAGCCTCGCATACATCGTACGCGTACGGCTGCATTGCCATCGTAGTCATTCTGAATGCCACGGCACAACTGCTCCTCAAGGCGACAGCTGAATACAGTTTGCATCAGCCGACCACGGGATTGCAGCTACAGCATTTGCTGAATGTGTATTCTGTGAGTGCGGCTGTCTGTCTTGGCGGGTCGTTTTTGGCCTGGCGGAAGGCCCTTGCCGGAATTCCCCTGAGCAGGGCTCACCCGCTGTGCTCCCTTACTTACGTTATCATGCCTGCTGGGGCATACTATTTCTTTGACGATACCGTCTCAATTCCCTACTACATTGGCATAGCCTGCATTTGCTTCGGGATCTTTTTGATTTCCACGAGCGAAGAAGAAGGAACTTAGACCTATGCCATACTATCCCGAATTCACATTAATAATTCTGGCGGCGTTCGCTGTTGCCGCCGGCCACCTTTCTTTAAAGAAAAGCAGCCTTCTTGCCGGCAGTCAAGGGGCTATTACATATTTATGGGCAATGCTTGGCGTCATTCTCTTGAGCATGGGACCTGTAGCTGCTATCTATGTCCTCCGCAAGGTTCCCCTCACGCTGGCTGTTCCTTTGGGTTCGCTGGTCTATATATTGGTCCCCCTGGGGGCAAATCTTTTTTTTTCCGAGAAACTTAACAGGCGTTTCTGGACCGGCCTGTCTCTGGTCTTAGCGGGCATTATCATCGTTGGTCTCTCAAAAGCCTAGGCGGCCTTCCTGAGCCATATAACATCTGCAGCGTGTTCCGAGCCAGATGGGTTCGAGTTCCTTGACCCTCTCAAAGGTTGCTGTTATTTTGCCGGAGACACTTTCATGAAAAGGAGAACCAGCATGCTTCAGACTTTAGATCCAAAACCAACTGATTTAGACGAGAAACTGGTCGCCGAAATTCTGAGATCGGCCAATACCGTAGCGGTTGTGGGGATTTCTAACAAGGAACATAGGGACAGCCACAAGGTGGCCAAGTATTTGAAGGACCACGGCTACAAGATCATTCCGGTCAACCCAAAATTCCAGGAAGTTCTTGGAGAGCCGTGTTACCCCGACCTCAAGTCTGTCCCCGAACACATCGATGTAGTGGATATCTTCAGAAGCGTTGATGCCATCCCCGACATTGTGGACGAGGCCATTTCCGTCGGCGCGGATTCAGTGTGGATGCAGCTTGGCCTGACTCACGATGAAGCTGCGGAAAAGGCGCGCAAGGCCGGCCTTTCGGTGGTGATGAACCGGTGCACAAAAATCGAACACTCTCGCCTGCGCGACTAGCGAAAAATTGATTGAGGCGGATGCTTGCCGATGGGCCTTAAGTTTTTGAGGGCAGAAGCTTTCTTTGACATTGAATCCTTCGAACATTCCTCGCTTTTCAGCAATTGCGATTATGTGTGGGAAGGTCTTCGAAATATTGATCCCTATCTCAAACAGCATCTCCAAGGGAACGTGGAAGCGGTCGACTGCTTTCGGCGCCCCCTTCCCCAGACAGTGGTGCTCTGGGAGGGAAGTGTTTGGCATGAAGGATTCGAATTCCTGGGCGGCGATGTAACCAAAGGAACCTTTCGCATACGCATCCGGGGTGAGGAGGCGGAAGACGCCGTCATTCTCTATGCCGGAAGTGTTCTCTGGGATGACCAGATCTATCTCGGCACCGGTTCAGTGGTGGAGCCTGGGGCCCTCATTCAGGGGCCAACCATCATCGGATCGCACACGGAAGTTCGCCAGGGCGCTTATGTACGCGGCAACTGTATCATCGGCAACGGCTGTGTGGTGGGTCATACGACGGAGATTAAGGCCAGCATTATGCTCAACGATGCCAAAGCCGGGCATTTTGCTTACATTGGAGACAGCATCCTCGGTAACGAGACCAACCTCGGCGCAGGCACCAAACTTGCCAATCTGAAGATCAAACCGGGCTCCGTCCGGGTAAGAGTTGCCACGGATTTCATCGATACAGGTCTACGCAAGTTTGGAGCCGTACTGGGAGACCATGTTGAAATTGGCTGCAATGTGGTCACCAACCCTGGAACTCTGCTTGGAAAGGGTTGCCTGGTCTTTCCTGTGACCTCCGTACCGTCCGGCTACCATGAACCCCAAAGCGTTTTGCCCTGATTCACCGGTTGTGAGCCTTAACCGTGGCCGCGCATTTTCCGCTGTTGCTCGTTATTATAGAGCACTGCACAGAGTATCATCAGATTCGGGTGCAGGCCCTTATCGCATGACTGCACTGGGGGCTTGGGCGACATCGAGAAGTCCGCATGTCTTCTCCTTTTTCAAGCGCATCGACCTCAGTCGCCACGAGCTTTTTCTCGACCTTGGAAGCGGCGATGGCCTGGTGACCTGTATCGCCGGGCTCTTTACCCGTTCGGTCGGCATTGAGATTGATTTCGAACTCTGTCAGATGGCACAGCGGGCAGTGCGAGAATTGAAGTTGGAAGAAAGAGTGAGTATCGTCTGCGGGAATTATCTCCAGCTGCCCATTTGGAAGGCGGGTTGCCTCTATCACTATCCGGACAAACCAATGGAGGAACTTGAAAGACTCCTCATCAACTGGAAAGGCGTCTTATTGATCTATGGGCCCCATCTCCCCCCAAGGACCTTCCTTCCAGTCTCCAGGCTGCAATGCGGCAGAGAAACCCTGGTGCTTTATCACTCCAAACACGCCCTGGAAATCGACCGGCTTTTGGGGTAGACTTAGAGCGTATGAGCTATCTACAATACGTTGTCGGCGAACAGTGGAACTTTGTGAAAGAACCCTGGATTCAGGAGTCTGAGTGAAGAAGGTGCAGTGCCCATTCTGTCTCCTATCTTCTGATTCTGTCTCCTTTTTTCCCTGGCTAATGCCCTCATGTACTCGGACAGTCTTTTCTTGGGAAGAATTGCCAAATGCAAGGCCTTTATTCTGCGCTTTACGGTGCTGCTCATCCTGACGCTTATCATTGACACGTCTGGTGTAAAGTGTGAAACCAATCCGTGGCGGGAAGTCGAGGACGGCTTGCTTGTCGGCGAGTTCGAAGCCCAACCCAAACCTTCCTTTCTGGATGCCAAGATCCTTGTTGTCAAAGTCGATCCCCAAAAGTACTCCTTCAAACTGCTGTCCGCATCCGAGAACGGCGGCAAGAAAATGACCGTGAGGGAATGGACCGAGAAATACGGACTGGTGGCCGCATTTAATGCCGGAATGTACCAGACGGACGGCACTACCAGCGTTGGGTATATGAAGAACTTCAAGCACATAAACAACGGCAGACTGAACATCAATAACGCTGTTCTGGCCTTTAACCCCGTCGATGCCGGCGTACCGGAAATCCAGATCATCGACAGGGAATGCCAAAATTTCGAGGGCTTCAAAGGCAAGTACCAATCGTTTGTCCAAAGCATCAGGATGGTCTCATGCGAGCAGCAGAATGTGTGGAGCCAGCAGCCCACTGGCTGGAGCACTCTTGCGATCGCCATGGACAAGAACCACAATGTCCTGGTTATTTTTTGCCAACAGCCTTATTCAGTGCACGATCTCATCGAGATTCTCCTATCTCTGCCCATCTCCATCTACAATGCCATGTACCTGGAGGGTGGACCTCAGGCATCGCTCTATTTGTCAACGAAAAACAGCACGATTGAAAGATATGGGGGCTGGGAGGGCAGTCCTGACAGCCATAACCCTCTTCAGGTCTGGTGGCCTATTCCGAACGTCATTGGCATAGTCAGGAAATGAAGGTCAGAGACGCCTATTCATGACCTTCGCAACAATCTGGCCAAGAAGCGGCTGGTGGGTTCTAATGGCGCCATGGGGGCACACTTCTAGACAGCAGTAGCAGCGGATGCACTTATCGAAATCGAAGCTGATCTTCTTTTGCCGGGAGGATATGGCCTGGGCAGGGCAGTAACGCATGCAGTCCCCACAGGATTTGCAGAGCGATTCTTCAACAAGAGGCCGCTGAATAAGATGTTTGCGCAGGAAGCCATGTGAAAATTTAGGCCCGAAGACCAACGGCACTATCTCTGGCAGCTTGAAATCCCTTATTTCGACCCTATCACCAGATATATCAACAGGGCCATCCTGCAGTCCTAGCTTCTTCGCCATGCAATTGGTCAGCAAAGCGTCCTCATCGAGACCGAGGAAGCGGCAAACCACCATATCGAGGGCCACGGCATCGGCACTTCCCAAAAGGATTCCAACATCTTTGGGCCGGCCGCCCTTTCCCGGCCCCTCCCCTTCCATAGCCAGGATACCATCAAGGATGGTTAGCTTTGGCTTGACAGTCTGATAGATCCGGACCAGGAGCGTTGCGAACATCTCTCTATCGACCCCGGTCCGCAGGTGCCATTGAGGTTTTCCAAAACCCACAATACAACCGAACAGGTTCTTGACACCGAGGGTTAGCAGCATCTGGCCATGGGTTTTCAGCTTCGGGAGGTTGATAAGCACGTCCGCTTCGAGGGCGTCTCTGGCTATTTCGATTTTCTTGAACGGTTCCCCGATATCGATGAACGCTGACTCTTTGAATTCTTTAAAGGCGACGTCCAAACCCTTGAGGGCTTCCATGATGCCGCTCTCCTTCAGCACCTTTTCAAATGTCCCCATCGCGGGACTGTCGGAAACCTGGACCTTGCCACCTCGATCGAGGACGTACTCCGCAACCCCCTTGACTACCATCGGATGGGTAAGCATTGCCTGCGGCGGTGAAGCAGGCGCAAGGAGATTCGGTTTGATGACCACCAGAGCGCCTTTTTCGATGGAACTTCCTCCTATTGCTTCCAACATCTCAAACAGTTGGGGCCTCAGAGTCTGATAGTTGTAGGTTGCTCTCTTGGAGACAACAAAACTCATTTCTTCTCACTTTCAGGGTGAATTGGGCTCCCTAAGCAACGCTATACTTCGGGTCCTCGATATGCGTCCCTTTGCAGCGCGGGCACTTGCTCGGCTTGGTTAAGCGCGCCCGATCACGAAAAACGTACTGGCATTCCAGACATTGTGCCGCTTTGATCAGTAGTCTCCTCTTCTGCGAAGCAAGGGAACGCCTGATATGGGAGAGATGGTCATAGACCTCCTTTTCGCGGATTCTGAGGGCCACGGAGAGATCCCGAGCGCTATGTTCATCACAGGAAAGCTGTGCTATGATCTGTTGTCGAATGGTTTGCATAACAAGAATATGCTCGACGTTTTGTTCTTCCCGAGAACGATGCCCTATCTTCTTCAGCCGTTCCCTATTTAGAATATTGGGGTCCGATTGTAAAGTTGGTTGAAGAGTGCCGGAGTGAAGTTGGCGTTACGGGTTACGAGTTGCATGTTCTTCCCAACCCGCAACGTGCAACTTGCAACAGACAAAATGCAAATTCCTATACTATGAACACACATGATGGTTTATCATATTCTCTGTCAACTGATGGACCATAAGAGAGGTCATTGGAAACCTGTAGGAGCGAAAGGGGTCTGCGATGTTGGAACTATTGAAAAAGGGATTGATGGCCGGTATTGGCGCGCTGGTCTTGACCACGGAGAAGGTGCAGGAATCCGTCCGGAAGCTCGTGGAGGAGGGGAAAATCACGACGGACGAAGGGGAGAAGCTGGTTCAGGAGCTGGTCAAGAGCGGGGAGCGGGAGTGGGAAGAAATGAGCACGAAACTCTCTGAGAAGGCAAAAAAATGGTCAGAGGGAGATGAAGTCATCAAAAGGAAGGAGTTTGAAGAACTGAAGGAACGCGTTGAAAGCCTGGAACAGCGCCTGAGCAAAATCGAAGAAGGGCAGACTCCAAAATCCGATGCCTAATCTGAAAACCGGTGTTGGGTTTCCCCCGATTTTCACCGGGGTCAACCCAACCTACATTTTCTCATCGATGACCAGTTCAGCAACAGCCGGTCCAATAGCCTTACCGATCATTCCGGAAACTCCGAAAATACCCAATCCTTTACCCATCAAGCGAAGTTAACCCTTCGCGAATGGCGTACTTGATCAATTCAGCTATGCTGTGAATATCCAGCTTACTCATGATCTGCTGACGATGGGTCTCGATGGTTTTGATACTCACGCACAGCAGCGCTGCAGTTTCTTTGGTTGTCTTTCCCTCAGCGAGCAACTGCAGGACCTCTCGCTCCCTCGGTGAAAGCACAGAGAACTCCGTGTTCACAGCGGTTGAAAGGTGGTGAATATAGTCCTCCATCACCGGTCCCGCGACTGCAGGGCTCAAGTAGGTCTGGTTTTTCAGCACGGCGCCGACGGCCCGTGTAAGTTCTTCGAAAGCGCAATCCTTTAGGAGATAGCCTGATGCTCCCGCCCTAAACATCTGCACGACAAATCTTCGGTCCGAGTGCATGGATAGAGCGATCACCTTCACATTGGGCAGTTCGGCAGTGATCTGACGTGTCGCATCAATGCCATTCAGATCAGGCATCCCAATGTCCATAATCACCAGATCGGGCGACAGATCTCGAGCCAGGCGCACAGTCTCGCGACCGTTGTCCGCTTCAGCGATGACATTCATTCCGGGCTGATTCGCAAGCAGTGCCCGCAGACCGTCTCGCACAATCTTGTGGTCGTCTGCCAAAATGATTCTAACGCTCATCGGTTCAAGTCCGCCTGCGCCTGTTACCTGTTGCTTTTGACCTCTTCTATTTTTGTTACTTCAAGCACTTTGTGTTTTTCTTTCCCAATCATAGTACCGGTTACCTTCACTTTCTTTCCGAGCCATGGGGAAAAATCCTGACCACTAATCCTATATGTGGTCCTGCCACTTTTGATGACGAATTGAGAATCTACCTGTTTGAGAGTTCCCATCCTGACCGTTGCGGTCTTAGCTTTGGTCTTCGGCTGTTCGGATAAGGCAATGCTGACATTCAAGATGGCGAGCAGCAATCCTGTAGAAATGACCAAAATTATAGTCGTCACGATCCTCTTATTGCTTCTCAAGGCCACCTCCTTCATTTATCCACATAGGTTTCCCGCTCCGCTCAACCGGCCGTTTCGACTTCGAACAGATGAGTCGAGAATACTCTGCTACATGACATCGCCTGTCATGAACATCAGGAAAACCCTGATTTCGACAAGCGATTTGCCTGATTAGGTGCGGGAATTCGCCTGAAGAGAGGCGTCTTTCAGGGGAGCGGTCACGGTGACCCGGGTGCCCATCCCAGGCAGGGATTTGACCTCGAGCGAACCATCGACATGCTTCAAGCGCTCACGAATACTAAAGAGGCCAAATCCTTGGTTCTTCCCCCAGCGATCGCAGATCTCCGAAGGCTGCAATCCGATGCCGTTATCCTCAACGACCACCCGGATCCGGCCGCCATCACTTTCAGTCCTTATTTCCACCTGATGTGCGCGGGCATGCTTGGCAACGTTAACCAGGAGTTCACTGACCGCCTGAAAAAGCAGCACGCGGATGTCATCATCCAGCGGCTTGGGCTGCCCGTCATCCAGATAGCGGGATGGAATAGAATGCTGCTTCTCCATCTCTTCGGCAAGCCATCCCACCGCAGCCTCAAATCCCAGTTCATAGAGTATGGGGGAACTGATCTTAAATATGAGTGATCGCGTTTCCCGAATTGCCTGCTCAATGAGATCGCGAATGTCGTCGATGCGTTCTTCCAGACCTGCTCCCGAGCCGCTTTCTCTCAGCGCCCCCAATTTCATTTTGGAAACCGCCAGTGTCTGGCCGACCCTATCGTGCAGGTCCGTGGCAATGCGTCGGCGTTCCCGCTCTTCAGCCAGCGACAGCTCCGAAGTCAATGACCGAAGCTGTTCCTGATAGTCAAGCAATTGCAGTTGGGCCAGCTTTTGCTCGGTAATGTCCCTCATGACTCCGTGCAGACATGGAGTGGTGTTTTCCGTTTCGTGAACGATCAGCGCTTCGTCGTAAAAGTAAAGCATTCCTCCATCACGAGAAAAAATGCGGTATTCTGATTTGAATCCGCCTGTCCCCATATCAGCGTGGCGTTCAGAGAGTCTCTCCATTATCTGAGGGCGATCTTCAGGATGGATTTGTTTTAGCCAAAGAAGCGGATCGGTGACCCATACATCTGGTGAGAAACCAAGTATGGTTTGGACTTGAGGACTGATGTAGAGGGTGCTCCTCGTTTCGTCCAGCCTGGCAATGTAGGCAATTACCGGCAGTTGTTCCACAAGGGTGCGGTATTTGGTCTCTGCCTGGCAGAGTTGCATGGCCTGCTGCTCCAGTGCTTCTGCCATCTCATCAAAGGCACGGGCCAACTGATCCAGTTCACCCGTGCCCGTGGTCAAGCCGGTTCGAGCTTTCATATCACCGCTCGACAGGCGTTTCGCGGCGCCCACCAGAGCATTGACCGGGCGGAGGATGAGGACATCGCTCCCGAACCATACTACCAGCAGCGCCAGTACCATGATCAACCCCAGACCGATCAAATGCCGCACCAGTGTTTCGTTCGCTTCGCTGTAAACGAACGCTGTGGGAATTCCGAAACACACATAGAGCCCTGTTTCCACAGTGCTGCGCACCGGTGTAAATGCGTAAAGGCGCTTCGTCCCATCCAGGCCGGGGAGTTCTACGATATCCTGACCTTTGCTCAAGATTGTGCTAATGAGCGGGGGGTCCCGCAGGATCTTTCCGACCCATTTCTCAGGATCGGGAAGGTAGGCCAGGACGGTTCCTTTTCTATTGATCATGAAGAATTCCGTTTCGTCGGGCATCTGAACTTCGCCGGTGATTTGATTGAGCTGATCGAGATCCAAAGCCGCGAAAACCACCCCACTGACTTTTCCCGACTGATCTATCACGGGGTAGCTCAAATTGAGCACCACCCTATCTGAAGTGTACCCTCCGCGACCATCAGCGATGACGAAGTCGTGGTTTTCGATGGTTTGCTGAAACCACGGCTGAGCTTTAAAGCTCTCCTGTTGCGGAATGGGCGAAGCAAGACAAAAGGGCTCACCCTCAAGACTGAGCACACCCAGGTTAGCATATCGAGAGTAATCCTTAGACATTTCGGAGAGGTGTCGGCTGCAAAGCAAGGCATCTTGCTCCTGAACACCAGGCTGCTTGGCCAGTGCCACCAGGAGCTGTCTGGTCCCCTCGATGAGCTGTTCTTGAAACGCGGAAGCAGATCCGGCAAACTGTTGCACATCCCCTTCTACATTGGATATGGCAACATTTCGCTCTTCCAGGTAGCTGTAGAGCAGCAGCCCTAACATCGGCAGAATGGCCATTAAGATCAGCAGTCCCAGACGGACGCGAAGGCTGGAAAATCTTAGATATCTTTCAAAAATCTTCACTTCTCTCCAACCGGTGTGATGCAAAAACCCTTACCCCCGACAGGCACTCAAAGACTGTCCGACAATTACTCCTCTGTCATTTCCAATGGAGTGTAGCGAGATGAGAAATCCTGAAAATCAGCTGCATCTGAGCATTTAGATTTCTCGCCTTTGGCTCGAAATGACAGTTTTCAGAGAGCGTCTTACACCATGAACCACGGTTAAGGCAATCAAGAGATCAGCAATTAGAAGTTTTGAATTTAGGCCGTTGTTTGCAGTATAGTATATAAGGCACAAAACTGCCAGCTAGACTCTATGGAATGCAGAGGAAACGACAATTGAGACAACTTGATCAAGGAAGGGAGAGAAGAAGATGAAGGTCATGGCTTTCAACGGCAGCGCCCGTAAAGACGGAAACACCGCCATCCTTATCGGAACCGTATTCGGCGAACTGGAAAAAGAGGGAATTGAAACCGAATTGTTTCAGTTTGCCGGCAAGAAAATTCAGGGCTGTATCGCCTGCTATAAATGCTTCAAGAATAAGGATCAGAGGTGTTCCGTAAAGAAGGATGTAGTGAATGAATGCATCGAGAAGATGGTGGAGGCCGACGGGATCATCTTGGGATCACCCACCTACTTTGCGGATATTTCTCCGCAAATGAAAGCCCTGATCGATCGGACAGGGCTGGTGTCCCGAGCGAACGGCGACATGTTTCGGCGCAAAGTCGGTGCCGCGGTGATCGCCGTGCGCAGGGGAGGAGCCATCCATGCTTTCGATTCGATAAACCACTTCTTCTTCATCAGCCAGATGATCGTTCCGGGCTCCATCTATTGGAACATGGGATTCGGCCTGGACAAGGGCGCTGTCAAAGAAGACGCGGAAGGCCTGCAGACGATGCGGATCCTCGGCCAAAACATGGCCTGGCTTCTCAAAAAGATCCAAGAGTAGCTAACGCTTGACGACGCCCACGATGATCCCCGAATCGTTCGGCCCTCGGAAAGGAAGTCGCCGAATCTCCTGCACTCCGGCATTGGCCAGCATGTCCGTGAGTTGCGCTTCGGAATAGGATTGGCCTCCATCTGTCCCGAGGAGCATATTGAGTGAGAACAGGGCCGGAAAAAGCGGACCGGCCATAGTGTTATCCAGAATGAATTCATGGACCATGATTAAACCACCCGGTTCCAAAGCTGCCGCTGCTTTGCCGACGATCATCCGGCAGTCATCGGGTCCCTCTCCATGGAGGATTTGCGAAAGCCAGGCAACATCATAGGTTCCTTTAATGTCCTCTTCCAGATAGTTGCCCTCCATGAAATCGATCCGGTCCGTCATGTCGAACCTGGCGATGGTCTTTTCGGCAAATGGTCTGGTGGTGGGAAGATCATA
>Ga0209048_10006580_pt1 | contig 10855 bp, 13 predicted proteins | sample FrelakmetCRP12CR_FD_187146 | JGI IMG/M metagenome (GOLD analysis project Ga0209048, IMG submission 187146) | Freshwater lake sediment microbial communities from the University of Notre Dame, USA, for methane emissions studies - CRP12 CR (SPAdes)... | ecosystem: Environmental > Aquatic >... | reverse complement strand
ATCGGTGATGATCACCCCGTCCAGCATGCCGTCAACGGTCTGGACCGCCATGGTGGCAGCCGCGGCGGCTTCCTGGGCCTCCATGGTTGCCGCGGCGCTCACGCCGATTTGCCGCGCCGCCAGGATGATTCCCACTACCCCCATCAGCCAAAGAGCCAGGTGACCCAATATGAGAGACCAGGTATGCATGCTCTCGGCCATTATGGGATTCATGGGGACCGACACACTGATGCCCCCCCGGATGTCGCCCACCTTATATCCCTGCTCCTCATGGCAGGTAAGGCAGCTGGGATCGATACGGAAGGGGCGCATCAGGCGCATGTAGGGCTGGCCGTTAATGGAGACCACTTCGCTGACTTCTGCTTCGCCGTGCTCAAATGTCTGCAGCGCCTTCTTTTCCCAGGAATCCGGGGCGTTTTGGGGCCGGAGGGGCTTCAGACTGGTGAGGTGCCCCTGAGGCTGGCCTGACTCTTGGGCCAAGGTATAGACCTGGCGGGTCATGTAGGCCGGGTTGAGCAAGGTGAGGTGGCGGCCCGAGGGCGTGACGATATCCATCTCCGGCAGTTGGGCCAGGTAAGGGGTGGGAGGCGTCCCGGGGGTGACCGGGACATAAACGCCTCCGTGGGCCGCAGCCCAGCGGCGGTAGAGCACGTCCCGCTCGAAGTTGGTCAGGGCGACATGACGGGCCACCCTTAACTCCTCATACCTGTCCTGAAGCAGATTCCACCCCAGCGACGCCGCCACCACCAGGGTCCATACCCCTACCAGGATCCACCCATAGTGCTTCAGGGGGATCGACTGCGCCTTTTTGTGAGGATCAGCTTGCATAACGGCTCCGCAATACCAGCGCCTGGGAAGGACTCTGCCGGAATCCACTATCCAGGCCGCCGCCCTTGGTCTCCCGGTCGTCTTTTTCCCAGGCCCCAGGCCTGGCCTCAGGGTCCCGGCACCTAAACTCCGGATATATTTTCAGTATACCAATAAAATAAAAAACTTCTGCCTATGATCTGAAGGGCCGAGTACATAGATGCTGCCGGGCCGGAGCGCGGCTCGCGGTTGATAGTATTATATCCTCTCCAACCCCTTGATAACTCCCTTCCCATCGGTTCGTTTCGCCCATTAACATTAACATTCGTTAAATATATTTATCATATGTTAATAAAAAATCTTCAGGCTTGAGGGAAAATTATCTTAACATATTAATATCAATCTTAAATAAATACTATGGGCTGGCTACCTGCGCTCTTGGCACTGATATTGCTCTCTTTCCTTAAAAAGAGATTCTCTTAGCGGTAAAGCAAAAGGAGATAAACGATGGCTACTAAAGATCTTGCTACTCTTAAGGCCGCCGCCGTGGTGGATGCCAGGGGCAGCGCCTGCCCGGGGCCGCTCATGGAAGCCAAGAAGGCCATTGCCAGGGTGAAAGTGGGGGAGGTGCTGGAAGTGATCTCCAACGATCCGGGTACCAAGGAAGATATGCCCCTCTGGGCCAAGAAGGTGGGCCACGAATTCCTGGGCTCTTTAGCCGCAGACGGGTACGACCGGATCTTCATCATCCGGAAAAAGTGACCTGGAGGCCTCATGGCGGCCGAAAAGTACGCGGGAAAGATCCTGATTTTGGCCACGGAAAGCTGCGCCTATCCCGGGGCTGACGCTGTGGGGCAGGGGCACCAGAGCTATCCTGCCAACACCTATATCTTGCGGGTAAGGGCGCCGGTGCTCTTCCCCGAGCAATTTTATCTGGACTGCTTCGACAAAGGCATCGCCGGCATCATCATCATGTCTTGTGGGGTGGAGTGCCCCTACGAGGGGGCCTATGAAGCCCTGGCCAGGCGCGTTGACCGGGTTTATGCGTTGATGAAGGGGCGCGGCATGGACATTCGCCGGCTTCGCCTGACGGCCATCTGTACCGTCTGCACCCGGGCCTTTATCAACGAAGTCAGGCAGATGAACGACGTCATTTCAGCGTTAGGCCCGCCTGGCCGCGACCGACCGGCGGCGGCCAGCGCCGCATAAGATCTGCCGGATCATCAAGGACTGGCTCTCTGAGGGGCAATGGGTATGGGTTCTCAGCGAAGTTTACGATATGACGCCCTGGTCCTGGGCGGAGGGATCGCCGGGCTCGAGGCGGCTCTCAATCTCGCCGACCAGGATTTCTCGGTGGCGGTGGTAGAAAAAGACGCCTCCATCGGTGGCAAGATGATCAGGCTTTCCAAGGTCTTTCCCACCCTGGATTGCTCCAGTTGCATCACCACCCCCAAAATGGCGGCCGCGGCCCACCATCCCAACATCACCCTCTTCACCTACTGCGAGTTGCAGTCCCTGACGCGGCCAGGCGGCGATTTGGTGGCGGCGATTCAGCAAAAGCCCCGATTTGTGGACGAAATGAAGTGTATCGGCTGCCGCCAGTGTGAATATCAATGTCCCATGCTGGTGCCGGATGCCGAGCAAGGGGGGGTTGCGGCCCGGAAAGCCATCTACATCCCCTTCTCCAACGCCATTCCCCAGAAAGCTCTCATCGATCCGGAGAATTGTATCTTGTGCGGCCGTTGCGAAAAGATCTGTCCCACCCAGGCCGTCAATTACTTTCAGGAACCGGAAGATTTTACCCTGACGGCCGCGACCGCGGTGATCGCCACCGGTTTTGAATTGATCCCGTTGGCGAACAAGACCCAGTACGGGCAGGGCACGATTCCCAATGTGATTACGGCCCTGCAGATGGAACGGTTGCTGGCGCCCCACGGCCCATACAACCGCGCCCTCCGGCCTTACGACGGAATGGAACCGGATAACGTCGCCTTTATCCAGTGCGCCGGCTCTCGGGACCAGTCCATGGGGGTGCCCTATTGTTCCCGAGTCTGCTGCATGTATGCCATCAAGCAGGCCATGCTTCTGTCCGGCTCCCTGCCCTTGGCGGACCTCACCATTTATTACCTGGATATCCGGGCCTTTGGGAAAGGGTATGAGCAGTTTTTCCAAAACGCCCAGGCCATGGGGGTCAATTTTGTCAAAGGCAAGGTGGCGTATCTGGACCAAGGCGATAATGGCACGGTCCTGGTGCGGTACGAATCCCAGGAAGCGGACGGCGGGGTGCAAATGGCTGGGCATGACCTGGTCGTCTTGTCTCTGGGCATGTTGCCGGGTTGGAATCCCGAAGGCTACTGCGCCCTGGCTACCGGTTCGGATAAGTTCATTAAAACCGTGAAACCCAAGATAGCCCCCACCTTGACCGATCTGGACGGCGTGTTTGTCGCCGGCGCCGCGGCAGGCCCCAAGGATATCGTGGACAGCATTGTGGAAGCAGGCGCCGCGGCCATGGAGGCTTCCCGCTATCTATCGGCCCGCAACCTGGGGACCCCTAGGGCACAAGCTGCACATTGAGTTTAGCTGGGAGAAAGTGATGGCGGAAAAAAAGCACCCTGAACCCGCACCGGCAGGCAAAGTCGGGGTTTACGTCTGCTATTGCGGCGGTAATATTTCCGATGCCGTGGACGTCGAAAAAGTTTGTGAGCAGGCCCGCAAGGTACCGGGGGTGGCGGTGGCCCGGTCCAATATGTTCATGTGCTCCGATCCCGGCCAGGAAATGATCATCGAGGATCTCAAAAGCGGCTTGGTGGACAGGGTGGTGGTGGCCTCCTGCTCCCCCAGCCTCCATGAAACCACCTTCCGCCAGACGCTGGTCCGGGCCGGGGTGAATCCCTATGTCTATGAGCAGGCCAACCTGCGGGAACAGGTGAGTTGGGTGCATCACGGCCCCGAGGCCACGGAAAAGGCCACCCGGCTGGTGGCCGCGGCCGCGGCCAAAGCTGGATGGCTCACCTCCCTGCAGCCCATGCGGGTAGAGGTGCAGCCCCAGGCCCTGGTGATTGGCGGCGGGGTAGCCGGGCTCAAATGCGCCCTGGAACTGGCCGAAAGAGGCCTGCACGTGGTTCTCGTGGAAAAGAGCCCCTTTTTGGGGGGGCAGGTGGCCCAGTTGGATCGCCTGGCCCCGTCGGGTGAAACCGCCTCCGGGATCATCGGCGAACTCGCCAATGCAGTCCTCAGTCATGCGGCCATCAGGGTTTATTCCTGCGCTGAAGTAGAGGCCTTCGAGGGCTATATCGGCAACTTCAAACTCAAAGTGGTGCGGCGGCCCCCCGAAGCCGCGGCCTATGCCGACGGCATGGAAAGACTGAGCCGGTCAGGCCGGGGCCTTAAAGAATATGTGCCCTTTGTGGGGGTGATGCCCGCGGCGATCCCGGAAAGCCGGGAAGAGCTTGACCTGGACGCCGGGGTCATCGTACTGGCCACCGGATTTCGGCCCTACCAACCCCGACAGGGGGAATACGGCTACGGCGAATTTCCCGAGGTGGCCACCCTGCCGGAATTGATCCGCCTGATGGCTGAGGCTCAGGACCGAGACGGCGCTCTGGCGCTGAACGGCCGGCCTATCCGCAACCTGGCCATGATCCACTGCGTGGGCAGCCGCCAGATTCCCGGCATCCATGAGGAAAATGCCGGCGGTTATCTGAACGAGTACTGCTCCCGCACCTGCTGCAGCGCCACGCTCTATGCCGCCAACCTCATTCGGGATAGCTATCCCCAAACCCGGGTCTTTGATTTTTATCGGGACATCCGCACCTATGGCCGGGGTCAGGAGGAAATCTACACCCAGGCGGCCCAGAAGCGGGTGGTGTTTTTCCGCTTTGAGGCCGGGGAGGAGCCCCAGGTCGTGAGCAATCCCCATCCCACCGGGCAGCCGCTGCTGGTAACGGTGAAAGATGTCCTGACCTTCGGCGAGGAACTGGAAGTGCCGGTGGACCTGGTGGTGTTGGCGGTGGGCCAGGAGCCCAACAATATCGCTGACCTGGTGGAGAAAATGAAGCTTCCCGTGGGAGCGGACCGCTTTCTCCAGGAGGTGCATCCCAAGCTGCGCCCGGTGGAGGTATCCGTGGCCGGGATCTATCTGGCCGGCACCTGTCAGGCCCCCTTTGACGTGGGCGAGACGTGTGCCGCGGCAGCCGCCGCGGCGGTAAAAGGCTCGGCGATCCTGACCCGGGGCTACGTCGAACTTGACCCCTTTGTGGCGGCAGTTGATCTCAGCAAGTGCACCGGCACCGGGGCTTGTGTCGAAGCCTGCCTGGCGGCAGGGGCCCTGACCATGGTGGAGCAAGAGGTGAAGGGCCAAAAGGTCAGGCAGGCCCAGGTCAACCCGGCCCTATGTATAGGCTGCGGCGCCTGTGTGGCGGTTTGCCCGGAAAACGCCATCAACGTGCAGGGGTGGACCTTGAAGCAGTATGAGGCTATGGTGGACATGATCGTCTCGGACGAGTACCTGGAAGGGGCTTGATTTTGCCGGGAAAGGTCAACCTAAGCGAGTGACAAATAATCTAGTACTACAGCCCTTGGCGTCTCTCACACCAGCGAAGACGCCGACGCTCCACTCTATGAGGTTTTTCGATGTCAGACACTTCGGTAGAAAGCGAGTCCCGGAAAGAGGCCCTGAAAGCACTCAAAGCGTCCCGAAAAGACCAGATTGCTGCGGCCACCGCTCGGATGAAAGAGCAGCGCCAAACGGTAAAGGCCATCAAAGAGCACCTGGCCGGGGCTGAGTTGACGGTGCCCGAGATCGCCGCGGCCACAGGTTTGCCTGCGTCCGAGGTGCTCTGGCACGTGGCCTCTCTGAAAAAATACGGAGAAGTTCTGGAAGGGCCCAAGGCGGGCAGCTATTATCGCTACAAACTGGCCGAACCGGTGGCCGAAGAAGCTACGCCGGGTCCAGGTGAGTAAGCGCGCCGTCTGACAAGAGGATTGATCATGGCATTAGTAAATCCCGATTTTGCCGAAGAGCTCAAACCTTACGGCGTGGACACGGCCCTGGAGTGTTTCAACTGCGGCACCTGTGCGGCTATCTGTCCCCTCATCTTTGAGCATTTCCCCCGGAAACTGATCCGCTACGTCCAGGTGGGGGCCAGGGAAAAAATTTTGCAGCAGGCCCGGGACCTGTGGCGGTGTCTCCATTGCGGGCTGTGCACCCAGACCTGTCCCCGCCAAGCCAACCCCGGCGAACTCATCCTGGGGTTGCGTCGTTTTGTGGTGGCGCAGTCAAGGAGGGCGTAATAAGATGTATCATCCCAAGGATATCATCGACCTCATTGCCACCAACGTTCGGAAGACCCGCAATCCTTTCGGAGCTCCAAGTTCCAGAATCAATACCTGGTGGAAGGACTTTCCCGGCTTTACCCGGCGGTCGGGAAATGCCCTGCTCTTCACCGGTCTGATGTACCAGTCCATACCTTATATTGAAGCCACTACCCGGTACCTGGAGCGCCTGGAGGGCACCCGCTGGGCGGATTACCTGCGATTCGGCCGCTTCAGCCGTTATATCCCCAGCTTCTTGGTGGGCCGGGGGTTTTCTTTCCTGACTTCTCAGGCGGAAAGACAGCAGTTTAACGGCATCCTGCACTCCATCTGCCGTTTATTGACGAAATCCGGCGTGGGCTTCTTTTATCATCCGGAGATGGATTTTTACAGCGGCATCCTGCTCTACGATCTGGGGGATCAGGAGGGCTTTGAGGAGCACGCCCGGTTTGTGGCCAAGACCCTGAAGCTCCATGGCGTTGAAAAAATCATCACGGTTGATCCCCACACCACCTATGCCTTAAAAGAGCTCTACCCGAAATACACGGGGATGAGCTTCGAAGTGAACCCTTATTTCGCCTTACTCCGACCCGATGAGATCAGCCGGGGCAACGGTAGGCCGCCGGTGGCCATCCACGACCCCTGTTTTTACGGCCGCTACCTGAAACTTTCGGACTCGCCCCGTCGACTGCTGAGCAGCCTGGGCCTCGAGTATGTAGAGGTGCGAAACTGCGGCGAGTTCACCTCCTGTTGCGGCGGCCCCGCGGAGTCGGTGTCTCCCGCCCTGAACCGGGAGATTCTCGGCCGTAGGGCGGCAGAACTGCAAGCCAGCGGCGCCCCGGTGGTCACCTTCTGCCCCATCTGTCTGGCCAACCTGCTCAAGGCCGGTCTGCCCGTGGAAGACCTGGCCAGCCTGCTGGTCCGTTACTGGCAGGTTTAGTGCTGCGATGGTTTTAAAGGAAGGGCCGACAATACTTTCCCATTTCGGCCCAGCCCGGCGATAAGCTAAATTTCATAACTTCATAAAGGAAAAAAGGAGGGACAACATGGCGGAAGAAAAAGAAAAAATTGTGTTAATCTCCACCCACGCGGGGGAAGACCCGGAACGGGCCATCTTCCCCTTAATGCTGGCTAACGCGGCCCAAGCCATGGACGTGGAAGCCGTGGTGGTCCTGCAGGGGAACGGGGTGTATCTGGTCAAAAAGGGCTATGCCGATAACATTACCTTTCCTGGCCTGACCCCCTTGAAGACGCTGGTTGACAACTATGTCGCTAACGGCGGCACCTTTCTGGCCTGAATTCCCTGCCTCGAGGAGCGCAAGATCAGTCAGGCTGACTTGATCCAGGGAGTAGAATTGGTTAAGGCGGGGCGGCTCATCGTTGAGATGACCAGCGCCAAATCCACTGCGGTTTATTAAGAATTATTAAACAATGGGATGTGCCAAACCCCCTCTCCCCCAAAAGGGGAGGGGGTTGGATTGAAGGGGCCGCGACCCCACCATATTCTTGAAGGCCCTTCGCCGTAATCAGTTTGTGCACGTCAATGCCGTATTGTTTCATGCGGTGCCAGACGGTGACGCGACTGATCCCCAAGAGGGCTGCGGCCTGGGACTGGTTGCCGCCGGCTTGCCGCAAGGCATTGATCAGAGCGGTTTGTTCATCGGAATCCGGCGCGCCTCGGGCCTCTGGCTGAGTTGCCGGAGAGACCTCCCGGGAACCCAGTTTGGGGGGCAGGTGTGAAGGCGCCATAAGGCCGGCTTCTGCCACCGCAAAGGCATACTCCAGGGCACCTTTGAGTTCCCGCACATTGCCGGGCCAGGGGTGGTCCAGGAGAATCCCCATGGCTTCCCGGGTGAGGCCGGATATGGCCTTGCCGCTGCGCTGGCGGAGTCGGGCGAGGAAATGCTACCAATAAGGGCAGGTCCTCCAGGTGTTCCCGAAGGGGCGGCAAATGGATGGGAATGACATTGATGCGGGAAAATAGGTCTTCCCGGAAGGTTCCTGCCGAAACCAGAGATTCCAGGTCGCGGTGTGTAGCCGTAATGATGCGGACATCCACCGAGATGGGCCGGTGGTCCCCTACCCGCTCAAACTGCTTAGTCTAAAGGACGCTCAAGAGTTTTACCTGAATGGCCGGCGGCATGTCGCCGACCTCATCCAGCAAGATAGCCCCCCGGTGCGCGGCCTCAAATCGGCCCTGGCGGTCCAACTTCCTGACCGTCGTGGCCATGGTGGTGCTGGGAGACTTTGGCTTTGCGGTCCAGTATGGGATGTTCAAAGATAGACGAACGTACTCAAGTTAGATGCTGGGATAGAAGAAAGCATGAATGCTAAGAAAGAGTTATGTTGAATCTTCCGGCCGAAAGGTGAAGGTATGATTTGGATACCTTGAATTTTCAACAAGTTGATAAGTTTCTATTCATAGCAGATCGCGACACATCCACTTTGAACTCTAATCAACACTCTCTACAAAAAGATTGATCCGCTCCAACCCGACGCAGAAATTCTCAAAATCTAAATATACCACCGGTCCTGTCAAGGGAAAAATCAGGGTTTTTCCGACCCAGAAATAAGTAATTCTGCCGATTTTAGTAACTGTAAAAACGTATTAAATAAGAGGCACATTAAAGATGGTTCGAATTAAATTGTATCCGGGTTGAGAATAATTCGTTGATTTTTAAAGGGGGAAATCAAAAAAGAGAGCGGAAAAGGATAAATTCACCGGAAAAAACCCAAAACCACATGCAAGAACCAAAACCGCACAAATGGGGAGAGAGATAAATGGAACGGATCAAGAACTTTTTCAAAGATGCGTCTGGGGCGAGCGCAGTGGAATACGGCCTGCTGGTGTCGCTGATCGCGGTGGTGATTATTACCTCGGTTACGGCGTTGGGTGGTGCTCTCAATACCAAGTTTACCGCGGCCAAAAACGGGGCTGCGAACGCCAGCTAATTGTTTGGCGGAGGACCTAAGATCTCTTGATAGCTGCATACGCGATAAAGCCAACCCGTTGCGAGGCGGGGGCGGAAAGTCCCGGGTCTCAATCGCATGATATAGCCGGGTTGCCTTGGTCTTCAGCAGGTAAATATATGGCAGAGGAACCCTTCGAAAAAGGTGGAAATCTGTCATCGCCAGGAGGAATGATTTGAGATGCCCATAAAATCCTATTTCATAGCGGTAGCCTTCTACATGCTAGGGGGTTCCTGCATTTACCTTTGTATGCGCCGGGTTTTATCTCATTTGCTGACCAGAAAAAGCAAAATGATCGACCGGTGGAATTTGGCCATTTGCTCGGTTGTGTCTCTTGGTGGCGTGGGCCTCACAACCTTCGCATTTTTCTATCTCCAGAATTAACCATGGGCTGCCTTTTCCGGAGCAAAACTCTTTCTGTCCATTACGCCGCTAAAACAACCCGACGACGCCGCGGGTGGCGTGGGCCTGACCGGGCGGATGGAAGTTCCGGCGCACCCGGGAATGCTCCATTCGGAAGATTTAAATCAGGGGTTTTCCCGATTAATTTCCGGGAAACTACCTATGCCCTTCCCTCATAAAATCTTTACTATGAGGCCAGTGGGAAAGATGCAAAGGGTGTCAGGGGGTTAGCGGCTAAGAGCCAATCGTTAACGGTCTGAAAAGGAAGATGGCATATGACTTGGAAAGGTAAACCGCATATCGTTCGTTTTTGGCGTCAAACCAGGGGAGCCGCCGCGGTGGAGTTTGCCCTAATTAGCATCGTATTCGTCGTGTTTATCGCCGGACTCTTAGATTTCGGGGATGCCTGGTACATGAAGCAGGCCGTCACCAATGCCAGCCGTGAAGGGGCCCGCTATGGGATAACTCGCCAAACAAATGCCAATGGGGACCGGATATTCCCAAGTGCTCTCAATCCCACCATCGCGAACTACGTGCTTCAGACCTCGGCGCAAAACGGCGGTAAGGGCGGCTACGGCTTAAAGAGCATCCTGTCCAGCAGCAACGACCCCCAGGTGCCCACGCCGACGGGCAGCGGCTATGCCACGGGAACCAAAGGCCAAAACTTAGAGGTCACGGTAACGGCCACGAAGACCTGGTTTATGCTATCGATGGTGCCCACAATGGGCAGTCAAATAACTATTAGTGCGAAAACCGTGATGCTCTGCGAATAATTTCCAGATTTGTCAACGGCTCATTATGGCTGACAGGTTCAAAGTCGGCTTCCGCATACATGAAGTTGGAAATGGTTATGGGGCAGGAAGAACACGGGTTTTAATTCAGTCGCACTAACAAACTGGAGGTTGTTATGGACAAGAGAAAGGTTTTTGGGAGGTTAATGAAAAGGACAGAGGGATCGGTGGCCGTCATCAGCGCCCTCGTCCTCGTGGCGTTTCTCGGGCTGGTCAGTCTGGTGTATGATATGGGCAATCTCTACACCGTCCGGAATGAACTCCAGAATGTCGCTGACGCCTCGGCCCTGGCTGCGGCAGGTCATTTAATCATCGACGCTGGAGGGGGGGTGGCGGCGCGGGACGCCGTGGGGGCCAAAGCAAAAGCCTTGACGGTGGCCCAGCGCCAGAGTGTGCTTTCAAATCAGACCGCGGTGGCCGATACAGCTCGCAATGATTTGAGCATTACTTTTGGGACATGGAATATCTATGCGGGCAATCCCAGTACGGCTTGGACGGCAATCGGATCTACCTGCAGCAGTGACTCCAATGCCAACGCGGTGCAGATCACCATCACCCGGGGCGCCGGCACA
>Ga0209048_10006579_pt1 | contig 10856 bp, 9 predicted proteins | sample FrelakmetCRP12CR_FD_187146 | JGI IMG/M metagenome (GOLD analysis project Ga0209048, IMG submission 187146) | Freshwater lake sediment microbial communities from the University of Notre Dame, USA, for methane emissions studies - CRP12 CR (SPAdes)... | ecosystem: Environmental > Aquatic >... | reverse complement strand
GAGGAGGAAGCGGCGCGGCTGAAGGCTGAGGAGGAAGCGGCGCGGCTGAAGGCTGAGGAGGAAGCGGCGCGGCTGAAGGCTGAGGAGGAAGCGGCGCGGGAGATTGCGGAAACAGTGCAGCAGCGGATTGAAGGAAGGGAAACACAGAGTGAGGAAGCGGAGGCATTGAGCCAATTGGAAGGACCTGCTTCTCTTCAAGCGGAGCCAACCATCGTCAAGCTGAAGGCTATTGAAATACCAGTGCCTAAGCGCTTCGATGGGGGTCAGGATACTAAAGGTAAAAAGCGTGGGGAAGAGGGGAGGGAAAGGCATGGAGGAAAATCAAGTAGAGTTGATTCGCAGGGGAGTGGTCTCAAGGTTGATCGCCGCAAACCGAAGAAGGGCAAAGGCGCCAAGACCACGCCTGTCATTCCCCTGGTGCGTCATGGTTTTGCCAAACCCACGGCACCCATCGTACGCGATGTAACGATTCCAGAAACCCTTACTGTGGCTGAATTGGCTCAGAAGATGTCTATCAAAGCCACGGAAGTCATCAAGGTTCTGATGAAACTCGGCACCATGGTGACGATTAACCAGGTCCTGGATCAGGAAACGGCTGCGATTGTCGTTGAGGAAATGGGGCACACCTATAAGTTGCTTAAGGAAAATGCGCTCGAGGAAGAACTAGTGGCGGAGACAGGCAGAGAGGGTGAGGCTCTGCCGCGGGCGCCGGTGGTAACCATCATGGGCCATGTAGACCACGGCAAAACGTCGCTGCTGGATTACATCCGTCGTACTAAAGTGGCGGCCGGCGAAGCGGGCGGCATTACTCAGCATATCGGCGCCTATCATGTGCAGACTGAGAAAGGCAAGATTACCTTTTTGGATACGCCTGGCCACGCAGCGTTTACCGCCATGCGTGCGCGTGGTGCCAAAGTGACCGATATTGTCATTTTGGTGGTTGCTGCCGACGATGGGGTTATGCCGCAAACGGCGGAGGCGATCCAACATGCCAGGGCCGCTGGCGTTCCCATCGTGGTGGCTATCAACAAGATCGATAAGCCTGGCGCCGATCTGGAGCGCCTCAAGAGCGAATTAGCCAACAAAGGCGTCATCTCCGAGGAATGGGGCGGCGATACCCTGTTCGCCTACGTGTCGGCTAAGACCGGCCAAGGCGTCGACCATCTGTTGGATCAAATTCTCGTGCAGGCCGAGGTCTTAGAACTCAAGGCCGTGATCGATGGTCCCGCCAGAGGCGCCGTCATCGAATCGCGCCTGGACAAGGGCCGCGGCCCGGTCGCCACCGTGCTGGTGCAAAGTGGAACGCTGCGTAAGGGCGATATGCTGTTGAGCGGTTTGGAGTATGGCCGGGTTCGCGCGTTGCTGAACGAGACCGGCGCGACGGTGAACGAGGCCGGTCCTTCGACGCCGGTGGAGGTGCTCGGCTTATCGGGTACGCCCAATGCGGGTGACGAGGTGGTGGTGGTTAGCGACGAGCGCAAGGCTAGGGAAATTGCCTTGTTCCGCCAGGGTAAATTCCGCGAGGTCAAACTGGCCAGGCAGCAAAAAGCCAAGCTGGAGAATGTCTTCAGCCAAATGGAAGAGGGCAAGATCAATACTCTCAACGTAGTGCTCAAGGCCGATGTGCAGGGCTCTGCGGAGGCACTGGGCGAAGCCTTAACCAGATTGTCTACCGATGAAGTGAGAGTGAAGATCGTCGCCAGCGGTGTGGGCGGCATCAACGAATCCGATGTCAACCTGGCCATGGCTTCCGAGGCTATTCTAATCGGTTTCAATGTGCGCGCCGACAGTACCGCCAAGAAATTGATCGACGAGGAAGGAGTCGATCTCCATTACTACAGCGTGATTTACGACGTCATCGACGAGATCAAGCAGGCCCTTCTGGGCATGCTGGCGCCAGAGTTTAAAGAGCAAATTATTGGGCTGGCCGAGGTGCGCAGTGTTTTTCGTTCACCAAAGTTTGGCGCCATTGCCGGCTGTATGGTGATGGACGGCGTGGTGCGCCGTCATAACCCGATCCGGGTGTTGCGCGATAATGTGGTCATTTTCGAAGGTGAGCTGGAGTCTCTACGTCGCTTCAAGGATGACGTCAGCGAGGTCCGCGCTGGCATGGAATGCGGGATTGGTGTGCGCAACTACAATGACGTCAAGGAAGGCGATCACATCGAGGTGTTTGAGCGCATCGAAGTGACCCGGACCTTGTAGCTGATTCGTCCGCAAGCTGATATTCTTAAAAGGTTAACGAGAGCATGCCGAAAGAGTTTTCTCGTACCCGCCGGATCGGCGAGCAGATTCGCCGTGATTTGGCGCAGTTGATTCGCGATGAAGTCCGCGATCCTCGCATGGCGATGGTCTCTATCACCGGCGTGAAGGTGACGCGCGATCTGGCTCATGCCAAGGTGTATGTAACTATTCTGGGCGATCCTGCCGAACGCGGAGTCCTTGTGGCTAATCTGAATCAAGTGGCGCCTATGCTGCGTCACGAGTTGGGGCGCAAGATGTATATTCGTACCGTGCCCCGCTTGGAATTCGTTTATGATGAGGTCGTGGAGCAGGGTGCGCGTTTATCGGCGTTAATCGACGCCGCGGTGACCGCCGATGCCGCACGGCATCATGACGATGCGGACGAGGAGAAGTCTCGTTAGGGCGTAAGCTGGCTGGACGGGACTCTTTAACGTGGCGGTACAACGCACAAGGCCGGTAAGCGGGATAGTACTGCTGGACAAGCCCAGCGGGCTTAGCTCCAATGCCGCCCTGCAAATCGTAAAGCGTCTTTACCAGGCTCGCAAAGCCGGTCATACCGGCAGCCTGGACCCGTTGGCCAGCGGTTTGTTGCCTATCTGTCTGGGTGAGGCGACCAAGGTTTCAGGATTTCTTCTCGATGCGCAGAAGGCTTACCGCTTTGTGTGCCGTTTGGGCGTTACCACCCGCACGGGTGATGCCGAGGGTGAGATTCTACGTGTCCGCCCCGTCGGTGCGCTTCAGCAGGCAACGGTAGCCGCGGCGCTGGAACGCTTTGTCGGGGAAATCCTGCAAGTACCACCCATGTACTCGGCACTCAAGCAGCAGGGCCAGCGCCTGTATAAGCTGGCCCGCCAAGGCATCGAAGTGGAACGGCAACCGCGCAAAGTGATCATCCATGCGCTGCGGTTGCTGAACCTGAATGGAGAGCGGTTGGAGTGCCAGGTGTATTGCTCCAAGGGCACCTATGTCCGCACGCTGGCGGAGGATCTGGGGGAGATGCTGGGTTGCGGCGCTCATATCGTGGAATTGCGCCGGACCGGCGTGGAACCTTATGATGCCGCCCAGATGATCACGCTGGAGAACTTGCGGACACGGGCGGAACAAGGATTGGAGGCCCTGGATGCCATGCTGCTGGCGATAGATACAGCCGTCATGGCATGGCCTGCGGTCTGCGTCCAAAGCTCTGCCGCGCATTGCTTGCTCAGGGGACAGGCCGTTTTGATACCTGAGACCTTGTCCCAGGGTTGGGTGCGCCTTTACGATGACGAGGACCGTTTCCTGGGAATAGGCGAGGTCAAGGAGGAGGGTCGGGTGGCGCCGCGGCGCCTGCTACAACAGTAAGGATGCTTATGTATTGCTTGTTTGGATGCCGGGCAAGATTAATATTCTTCTAGCTTATTGAAACGACTGGAGTTCTTTTACTATGTCGCTGAACACTGAACAGAAATCGCAAATTATGCGGGATTTTCAGCGTGGTGCCGCCGATACCGGCTCCGCCGAGGTACAGGTTGCCCTGTTGACCAACCGCATTAATGATTTGCAGACTCATTTTGCTACCCATAAGCATGATCACCATTCCCGTCGTGGGTTGTTAAAAATGGTAAATCAGCGCCGCAAACTTTTGGATTACCTGAGAAAAAAGTATTTGCAGCGCTACCAGGATTTGATCGCGCGCCTCAGTCTGCGACGCTAACCCTTCTTGCTGGTCGTGCCCGTTAGGATGATTTCGTGACTCCCCTAAAAAAAGTATTTCAGTATGGTGACCACACCGTAACGTTGGAGACAGGCGAAATTGCCCGTCAAGCCAGTGGCGCGGTGCTGGTGAATATGTCTGACACGGTCGTTCTGGTGACCGCGGTAGGCGCCAAGGAAACTGTGGAAGGCCGGGATTTTTTCCCCCTCACGGTAAACTATCAGGAACGCAGCTATGCGGCGGGCCGTATTCCCGGCGGGTTTTTCCGTCGCGAGGGCCGGCCCTCCGAGAGTGAAACGCTGATCTCCCGGCTGATTGATCGTCCCCTGCGGCCCCTGTTTCCCAATGGGTTCACTAACGAGGTGCAGGTCATCGCTACCGTGCTGTCCATGAACAGCGAGGTAAACCCCGATATTCCCGCTATGTTGGGCGCCTCAGCGGCTCTGGTGTTGGCGGGAATTCCCTTCAATGGGCCCATTGGTGGCGCCAGGGTGGGCTATCGCGATGGCCGCTATCTGCTCAATCCCACGCTCAGCGAGTTGGAGGATTCCCAACTTGATCTGGTGGTGGCCGGTACCGAAGGCGCCGTGCTTATGGTTGAGTCGGAGGCGGATGAACTTGCCGAAGAAATCATGCTGGGCGCCGTGCTGTTCGGTCACGAGCAACTGCAGGTTGCCATCCGCGCTATCCGTGAACTTGCCAGCGAGGCGGGAGTACAAGCCTGGGACTGGCAGGCTCCAGCCAAGAGTCAGGCTTTGGAAGATGCCGTCAACGCCGCCGAGGCTGCTTTGACTGCTGCTTATCAGATTGCCGAGAAACAGGCCCGTCAGCAGAACCTCCGGGATGTTCGCGCCAGCGTCGTCGCGCAACTGGTCAACCAGGAACCTGCCGGTTGGTCGGCTGATGACGTAACAAAGGCTTTAGCGGGTGTGGAAAAACGCATCGTCCGCGGGCGTATCTTGGCGGGAGAAGCACGCATCGATGGCCGTGACCTGCGTACCGTGCGCCCGATTAGCATCCGTACCGGCGTGTTGCCTCGTACCCATGGCTCAGCCCTGTTTACGCGTGGCGAGACCCAGGCATTGGTGGTGACGACCTTAGGCACCACCAAGGATGCCCAGGTCATCGACGCCATTGAAGGGGAATATCGCGAGCCCTTCATGCTGCACTATAATTTCCCGCCCTATAGCGTGGGCGAGACCGGCATGGTGGGCAGTCCCAAACGCCGAGAGATCGGCCACGGGCGGTTGGCTAAGCGTAGCGTGCACGCCATCATGCCTGACATGGATAATTTCCCTTATGTCATCCGGGTGGTTTCCGAAATCACCGAATCCAACGGCTCCAGTTCCATGGCTTCCGTCTGCGGCACCAGCTTGTCCCTGATGGATGCCGGCGTACCTATCAAGGCACCCGTGGCCGGTATCGCCATGGGGTTGATCAAAAATGCCGAGCAGTTCGCCGTGCTCACTGATATTCTGGGTGACGAGGACCACTTGGGCGATATGGACTTCAAGGTGGCGGGTACTGCCCAGGGGGTTACCGCCTTGCAGATGGATATCAAGATCGATGGCATTACCGCAGAGATCATGAAGGTGGCTCTGGGACAGGCTCGGGAAGGCCGTCTGCATATCCTGGACAAGATGAACGAGGCTATCCCGCAGCCCCGCGGTGAGATGTCAAAATACGCGCCACGCATCATCACGATCCGCATCAATCCTGATAAGATCCGCGATGTGATTGGCAAAGGGGGGGTGACCATTCGCGCCATTACCGAGGAGACCGGCGCTACCATCGATATCGACGATAACGGTACTGTTAAGATAGCTTCGGTGGACAAGGCCGCCGGCGATGAGGCCCGCCGCCGCATCGAGCAGATCACCGCCGATGTCGAGGTGGGCCAGATTTACGAGGGCAAGGTGGTTCGGATCATGGATTTCGGCGCCTTTGTCGCCATTCTGCCGGGCCGTGACGGCATGGTGCATATTTCCCAGATCTGCCAGGAGCGCGTCCAGAACGTCAGCGACAAGCTCGCGGTAGGCGATGTCGTCAAAGTCAAGGTTCTGGAGATTGACAAACAGGGGCGCATTCGCCTCAGCATGAAAGCCTTGGATTGACCGCAGTGTTCGCTAGTACCGAGGCGCACCAGGGAAAGATGCCTGGCATTGCCTTAGAGGCATGATTGGGTTATCCTCTTGCGCCTCTTTAATACAGCGAACTGATTTCCGGAGAGGTGTCCGAGTGGCTTAAGGAGCACGCCTGGAAAGTGTGTATACGTTAATAGCGTATCGAGGGTTCGAATCCCTCCCTCTCCGCCACGCATAACGTTGGTCACTGAACTCTCTCATCAACCAGCGTTTAATGCTCGCACGGCGCTATAGAGTTCAATGGTGGCCCGTATCGGTCCCCTCGCGACGACAAACTGTGAACCCCGTCAGGCCCGGAAGGGAGCAGCGGCAGCAGCGACGTCGGGCGCCGGGGTGTGGCTGGTATGGGTCGCCGCCTTGCGCCGACTGCTACTAAAGTTGTTGATAGCCTACCGCTTCCAAGGCAGCCCATGAGTTACCAGGTTCTGGCGCGAAAATGGCGTCCCCACACCTTCCAGGAACTGGTGGGACAAGAGCATGTGGTCCGTGCTTTGGTCAATGCCCTGGATAATGACCGCCTGCACCATGCCTTTCTGTTTACCGGCACTCGCGGTGTTGGCAAGACCACCATCGCACGAATCTTGGCCAAATCCCTCAATTGCGAGCGAGGGGTGACCTCTACTCCCTGCGGCACATGCTCGGCCTGCCGTGAGATCGATGAGGGTCGTTTCGTGGACCTGCTCGAAGTGGACGCCGCCTCCCGCACCAAGGTGGAAGATACCCGCGACTTGCTGGAGAATGTCCAATATGCCCCTACCCGCGGCCGCTACAAGGTGTACCTCATCGATGAGGTGCACATGCTGTCCATGCACAGCTTCAACGCTTTGTTGAAAACGCTGGAAGAGCCGCCGCCTCACGTCAAGTTCCTGCTGGCTACCACCGATCCGCAGCGGTTGCCGGTGACCATCTTGTCCCGCTGCTTGCAGTTCAACCTCAGGCGCTTGCCGACCTCCCTGATCGCGGAACGCCTCGAGGTCATTCTGGAACAGGAAGGTATCGAGCGGGAGACCACGGCCCTGACGCAGCTTGCCCAGGCGGGGGAGGGCAGTATGCGGGATGCGCTGAGCCTGCTGGATCAGGCCATTGCTTTTGGCGGTGGACGGGTGGGGCTGTCCGATGTCAACGCCATGCTGGGCAGCATCGATCAGCACTCTGTATTGGGCTTGCTGGACGCCCTGGCTGCCGGCGATGCCGGCGCCGTCCTCCAAGCCGTTGCCGAACTGGACCGCATGGCGCCGGATTATGCGGCGGTGCTGGCCGATCTGATCTCCCTATTGCAGCGTATCGCCCTGGTGCAGATCGTTCCTAAGGCAGTGGATGATACCTGGGTCGATGCTGAGGCGGTGTGCCGCCTGGCCGTCGCCCTGGGGCCGGAAGATGTGCAATTGTTGTATCAGATCGCCCTGCTCGGCCGCCGCGATCTCCCGCTGTCGCCCGAGCCGCGGGGTGGTTTCGAGATGGTCCTGCTGCGCATGTTGTGCTTCCGTCCGCTAACCGCCGAGGAAACCCCGCACCGCGCTTGCCAGGCGCCGGTTGTCGTGTTGCCTGCTGCAACCAGGTCCCAGGCAATCCCGCCCGCACCCGCTGGTGAGTCGCCCCCATCACCTGTTCCTGTACGCGCTAACCAGATAGCCGAGGCGGCTGCGGACTGGAGCGCTATCGTCGCGCGCCTTGGGCTTAAGGGGATGGCCCAACAACTGGCGCTGAACTGCGTATTGCTGGGGCGTGAGGGCAATAGCCTGCGGTTGCAGTTGGAACCCGCGCATGCGTATATGGTTAACAACAAGAACGCCGAGCGGAGTTTGCAGGAGGCCCTGGCAGCGTACTATGGGGGAACCCTGCAACTGTCTATCCAGGTGGGGGAACCGGTAACGGCGACACCCGCCCGGGAACAAGCCCGCTGCCAGGCAGAGCGCCAGCAGGCCGCGGTGACAGCCATCGCCAGCGACCCCAATGTGCAGGCCCTGTGCGAGACTTTCAACGCTCAGGTAAAACCCGATTCCATCACCCCCTTGGACTGACCAATGGCATCCCAATGCCGCTATCCTCTAGCCTCGATCAACAAACCGGAGAACAGTGACTATGAAAGGTGGCTTAGGCAATCTGATGAAGCAGGCGCAAAAGATGCAGGAGAATCTGCAAAAGGCCCAGGAGGAGGTGGCTAATCTGGAGATCGCCGGTGAATCCGGTGGAGGGTTGGTCAAGTTAATCATGACAGGGCGCCATGAAGTGCGGCGAGTCAGTATCGATGAAAGCCTGCTGCGAGATGACAAGGACATGCTGGAAGATCTGGTGGCGGCTGCTATCAACGACGCGGTCCACAAAGTGGAGAAAGCCGTACAGGAGAAATTTGCCGGGGTGACGGGGGGTATGGGACTGCCCCTGGGTGGTGATTTCAAGCTGCCGTTCTGATGGGCCGATGATTTATTCCCCCTTGTTGAGACAGCTCATGGAAGCGCTGCGTTGCCTGCCGGGTGTGGGTCCAAAGTCCGCCCAGCGCATGGCTTTGCATCTGCTGGAGCGGGACCGGGTGGGTGCGCGGCGCCTGACTGAGACCCTGCAAAAAGCCCTGGAAGGTATCGGCCATTGCCGTCTATGCCGTAATCTGAGCGAGACCGATATCTGCGCGCTGTGCATGAACCCTGGGCGTGATCGTTCTTTGCTGTGCGTTATCGAGACTCCCGCGGACGTGTTGGCGGTGGAGCAGGCTACCGGCTACCGGGGCGTTTATTTCGTCCTGATGGGGCATCTATCCCCTCTGGATGGCATCGGTCCGGCCGAGCTGGGTCTGGAGCAACTGGAGGAACGGCTGGCGGCAGGTGAGGTGCGCGAGGTGATTCTGGCCACCAATCCCACGGTAGAGGGAGAAGCCACCGCTCATTATATTGCCAGCCTGGCCCGCGAGCGCAGCATCCGCGCCACCCGCATTGCTCATGGAGTGCCCCTGGGGGGCGAGTTGGAATACATCGATGGCGGCACCCTGTCGCACGCCTTCAGCGGCCGCCGGGAACTCTAACGAGAGCATGAGCTGAACAAATGAGCGACACTGTTTTCACCAAGATCATCGCTCGGCAGATTCCGGCCGATATTGTGTATGAGGATGAACAGGTGCTGGCGTTCCGGGACATCAATCCGCAGGCGCCGGTGCATGTGGTGATCATCCCCAAACGTCCCATTCCCACGCTCAACGACCTGACCGATGGAGATATCGACTTGATGGGTCGCCTGTTCCTGGCGGCCAAGCAGGTGGCTGCGGGTCTAGGGGTGGCCGAGAGCGGGTATCGGACCCTGATCAACTGCAACCGAGACGGCGGGCAGGATATTTTTCATGTCCATATGCATCTGCTGGCGGGCCGGCGCATGGGCTGGCCACCGGGCTGAGGCTGGCCGGCAGAAGGGGCGCATTGCATTGACTATTTCTGTCGTGACAGCTTGAGTTGGTGATAGCTCTGCAAGCGGCGCGAATCGATTTTTCCTTGGGCCACGGCTGCCAGTAAGGCGCAGCCGGGTTCCACCGTGTGGCTGCAATTGGAAAACCGGCAGCGCCCCAGGTAGGGACTAAATTCTACAAAGCCGCGCTCCAGGTCATCGGGAGGCAAGTCCCCCAACTCGAAACTGCGCACGCCGGGTGAGTCAATCAAATCACCACCATCCGGCAGGTGGTAGAGGGTGCTGCTGGTGGTAGTGTGAGTGCCTTGTCCGGTCGCTATGGAAAGGGCTTGGATGCGGATTTCCAGGTCTGGCAACAGCGCTTTGACGAGGGACGATTTGCCCACCCCGGACTGCCCTACCAGAATGCTGGTGTGATCCTTAAGGCGGGCGCGCAGTGTATCCAGGCCATGATCTAACCGGGCACTGGCGAACAGCAGTGGATAACCAATGCGCCAGTAGGTGGAAAGCCGTGTTTCCAATGCCGCCAGCTCGTCCACAGCCAACAGATCAGTCTTGTTTACCACCACGAGTGAGTCTACTCCGATGGTGGCGATAGCGACCAGATAACGGTCGATAAGGAATTCATTCAATTCGGGGCGGGATGCCACGACCACCGCCACCAGGTCCAGATTGGCGGCGACGGGCTTCGGGCGGCCGCTGTAGTCAGGTCGGGTCAGCAGGGAGCGACGTTGCAAGACGGCGCTGACTACTCCCTCGCTAGCATCGCCGGCTTGCCAAATAACCCGGTCACCGCAGGCCAACGTTCCCAAATTTTGCCGCACCGTGCAACGCTGTAAACCGCCTTCGTGATCCTCAATAATCAATGCGGAGCCATAATTGGCGATCACTTGACCGGTCTGTTCTATACCCAGACCCGACTGGCTGGAGGTTTCTGGGTGGCGCGTCGAACCCTCGGCGCGTTGCCGGCGCTGTTCCTGGATACGCTGGATACGCGCCTGCTGGCGGCGGGTAAGTCGGCGACCGGTCATGATGATAGAAATCCCTAAACTGCCAGAAGGCAGCTAGCGGGGCTCATCACTGAGGTCAATTCCCGAGCCCTGTTTGACTTTCCCGATTGGTCGCTTAAAATAGCATAGACCGGCGAGGAAGCCGGGGACGAACGGGCGAGGAGAGAGCCCCAAGGACGACACCACCTCTGTTCCACCTCGACAAGGAGCCGCCGATGTTGGCCGCGCTCGCCGAACCGATGGACGCCGTCACGACAACCACCACCACGGGTCCGAGCACCGCACGGGCCGAGGCCAGCAGGTCCAACGGGCGGCGGTCCAGGGGGCCGACCTCGCCGGAAGGGAAGTCCCGGAGCCGGCGGAACAGATGCAGGG
>Ga0209048_10006578_pt1 | contig 10856 bp, 5 predicted proteins | sample FrelakmetCRP12CR_FD_187146 | JGI IMG/M metagenome (GOLD analysis project Ga0209048, IMG submission 187146) | Freshwater lake sediment microbial communities from the University of Notre Dame, USA, for methane emissions studies - CRP12 CR (SPAdes)... | ecosystem: Environmental > Aquatic >... | reverse complement strand
GGAGTAGCCAGTGCTTCGGCATTCAGTCTAGCTCGCTACTTGTTGCACGCGTCAGTATATTGGCATCACACATCAAGAATTCTCAAAACAATGCTCCAATATGCCACTGTTATGATCCTTCCAAGTGAAGTGTTCGCACCATATCCTGATGAAAGCAGAATTAAAGAGATCCGAGCAAAACTGCTTCAGTTCATTACGCTATACTTGATACCACCTGCAGATCAAATACAACAAAAGGCAAAAGCACGCATCTTGTCGCACGGGAAAAAAGAGCCTATAACTGAAGAACCCAGTGAAGATGTTCTGAGCGGGGTTGTGAGGCCTAAAAGGGAAAGATATACGGGTTGGCATCCGGGCATGTGCAGAACAGATTGGTTGATGTTGAATTGGCTGAAGGAGATAGCAACAACGAGATTGGGCGAATTAGGGGTCACTTTGTTGGATCTGATACTGCAACGGCAGCTGTACAAACGGGTATACACAATGCATTATGATGAAACAGCAGAGATGCAGGTTCTCATTGATAGACTTGAGGATTTAACATGGCTCCAAAGGGTCAGACTCTGTGAGACTATTCAGGATCTGATCAAAGAAATGATAAGAAAAAGAGAGCCATCGGCTTCAACAATGTTTCAGCCGCCAACTGAGAAAGCTGAACAAACCCTGAAAAGTAATCTGGTCATCTTGGTCGACATACCAAACTACAAAAGATTCGCATCCGATCGTCCGCTTATCTACATACCAGAGCTTCAGACTAAAACATACTACCGCGAGAGTTCTTCCGAATCCTCCCATCTTAATGAAGCATTGGATTCTCTAATGAAGTCAATCTCACCAATCAGAATATTATGTCATCCTGACCTTCGACAACGGATTGGAGGATGTGTATCGCCAGAAGAAATGATGTATATTGTCAAAGCTGCACTTGACAAGGTAGCATAGCCATGCCACTATTGCTTGACGAAACGTCTATTGATAAAGGACCTCTATCGACTCTCGCGAAACTCCTTTCCCAGGATCGCGAAGCTTACCTACAGCTTTTGTTAGACATTTCTAGAAAGACTACATTCAATCGTATCGTTCGGTGTCCAACGTATCCTGTTAGGACGGTCACAATGGATCTTGAAGAAAGAACCGGACTGTTCCGAAAAGGCGTAGCGCCGAATCCCTATGATATCTCCTTTGCTCTTGCATTCCTTTATGAAGCATCTGAGGAAATGGAACGGAGGAAAAACAATGGTCAATACTTCACGCCACCATATGTAGCTAAGAAAGCAACAGTCTGCCTTGATCTAAGGCCTGGGCAGACTCTGCTCGATCCTGGCTGTGGAACCGGTATCTTTCCACTCACCCTACTAAAGGGACTTGAGGAAAAAGCTGAAGACCCAGCCTCTTTTGGATATCTGGGTGTAGAAACTGATCCCTTGCTGGCGTTGTCCACCGCGGTCTCCTTGGATTGGGTAGGTGCACCAGAGAGTTGGCAAGTTTTGTTTTCAAACTATCTCAAAGTTGGTGCTGCTGAAATAAAGAGAATCATAGGCGAAAAGAAGGAGATTAATGCGATAATAAGCAACCCGCCTTTCGTCAGATTCCATAGACTTGGAGAAAGGGCCGAACTTGCGACTGAGTTGCGTTTACCTAGATTCTCCGGCCTTCATTCTTTTTTCCTAGCACATTCATTAAGATTGGCTAGAGGAAGCAGAATGCTATTCATCTTGCCTCTCGAGATGAACGGAACTCGATATGGAGCAACTCAGCTAGGACAGCTCAGGAGCATGTTTAGACTGGAAAACGAAATCATATATCGTGATGAAAGAAGACATGAGTGGAAGAGCTTGAAGTCTCATGAGATTTCACTGGATATGCACACTTCAATAAGGCATGCATGGAATCTGATACTGTTCAAACCTCTCTCCAGAGTCGAAACAGAGCCACCTATTCCAAGCAGGATTGGGAATATGGAGAAAACTACAGTATGCATGAATTCATTCGCCAATGTGCATAGAGGAATATCGACAGGAGCGAATAGTTTCTTCGTAATAAACGACGAGCTGGCAAAGGATTTAGGTGTACTCGATAAAACGACATATCTCAAAAAAATAATGCCAACCAAAATCGCCAAAGAAAGAATCAAAGTGGTGTTCGATCATGATGATTGGCAAAGCCTCAGAAACGAGGGAAAATCTTGTTGGCTGCTCTCTCTTCCAGCGAAGACTGCGGAAAATGATCTGCCGAGCAGGATAAGACAATATCTGAGAGAAGGTGAAAGACTCGGGGTTCATCGAACTCCGACTTGTATGAACAGAAAGCCTTGGTACTCAATTAGAATCCCACAGGCTCCTGATTTGTTTTTCACTTACATTTCTCGAGGGTTTCCCAAATTTGCGTACAACAAAGCCCAAGTACACAATTTAACCAACCTTCTGGGTGTTTATCTCAAAAGCCCTGCTGCTCCTTTCGACTATCATATGCAAGAACTTGCTGAATTGCTGAACGTTGAGTTGGCAGATTGGATAAATCGCAAGGCAGTGGGTCGAATGTATAAAGGCGGAATAATCAAGTTTGAACCGAGAGACTTGGAAAAGATGCCGGTTTCCTCCACGGCATTGTGTAAAATTGACATGCGAATCAAGCGATGGTTCACCAGCTAAACCGATGAATGAAAACTTATAACATGGTCTCCAGAAATGATAAAACTCGCCCGTTCTAGAATTAAGTGAAAAAAACAAGTAGCAAATTCTAGTCCAGAACGCAAACCACCACCCGACTGTTAACACGTTAAGTCACCGCCTACCAAGTTAACAGAACTCAATTTTCTTACTTTTGTTTGTTCAGATAGTCCTTTTCCTACGGGTTTTTCTCAATGTGGAGGCGTGAGTCAACGTGTTTCTGTATGCTTCTGCTTTCCTAATATGCTTCTTCTCTATGATCGTCTGGACCGGTTTCAGGAAAAAGGTCCTTGAATGAAGCTACCATAGGGCTTTTCGACTCAAGAAGTCTTCTTTGGTGATTTCATTCTCTTTCAAACGCCATAGGAGACACATGAACAGAAAGGTTAACTTCTGATTCGTGCATATCTTTTCATTCAAGATTAGGATGTCCGTTGAGTGAACGGGGTGGTTGCATGACGCCAGAGGATGAAGCTCGAAAGGATATTGACGAACTGCTCACGAAAGCAGGCTGGGTTCTTCAAGACTACAAGCAGCTTAGTCTTGGGGCGGGCCTGGGGGTTGCTGTCCGCAGTTTTCCTCTCACGACTGGCTTTGCAGATTATATGCTTTTTATAGATAGAAAGGCCGTTGGGGCCGTTGAAGCAAAACCCAAGGGAACTACGCTGGGCGGGGTTTCTGTGCAGACAGCGAAATATCTGCATGGTTTGCCGTCGAAGATTCCTCATGTTGGAGATCCTCTTCCTTTTGGTTATGAGAGCACGGGTTCTGAGACTTTTTTCACGGATTTGAGAGATCCTGATTCTCGTTCTCGCAGGGTTTTCGCCTTTCATAAGCCCGAAACTCTTACGGAGTGGGTTGGGCAAAGTGAGACGCTTAGGGCGCGGCTTAGGAGCATGCCTCCTTTGATGAAAGAAGGATTGAGGAGTTGCCAAGTTGAGGCCATTGAGAACTTGGAGAGGTCTTTTTCGCTTTCTCGGCCTAGGGCTTTGATCCAGATGGCCAGCGGTAGCGGCAAGACTTTTGCTGCTGTCACCTTCGCCTATCGCTTGGTCAAGTTTGCTGGGGCTAAGCGTATCCTATTCTTGGTGGACCGTAATACTCTTGGGCGCCAGACTTTGCAGGAGTTCCAGCAGTATAGAACACCTGATGACGGGAGGAAGTTCACGGAGCTTTACAACGTTCAGAGGCTCACTTCTAACAAGATTGATCTTGTGAGTCGTGTTTGTATTACGACGATTCAGCGTCTTTTTTCGATGTTGAAGGGTGAAGCTGATCTTGCGGATCCCACGATTGAGGAGAGCTCGGTTTTTGAGGTTACGCCGAGGGATATGAAGCCTGTTGAAGTGGCTTACAACCCTGAGATCCCGATTGAGACGTTTGACTTCATCGTTACGGACGAGTGTCATCGGTCAATCTATAATCTGTGGCGTCAGGTGCTTGAGTATTTTGACGCTTTCATCGTTGGGCTGACGGCTACGCCTTCTAAGCAGACTCTTGGGTTTTTCGATCAGAACTTGGTCATGGAGTATGGTCATGAGCGGGCTGTTGCTGACGGTGTCAACGTTGGGTATGACGTTTACCGTATTGTTACGGAGATAACTCAGAAAGGAAGTAAGGTTGAGGCTGGCTACATCGTTGACAAGCGTGACAGGGCTACGAGGAAAGTGCGTTGGGAGCGGCTAGAGGATGATATTGAGTATTCCAGTCAGCAATTGGACAGGGACGTGGTGGCGAAGGACCAAATCAGAACGGTAGTTAGGACTTTTAAGGATAAGCTTCCAGAGATTTTCTCCGGTAGAGGCGAGGTCCCTAAGACTTTGGTTTTTGCGAAGGATGATTCTCATGCTGAGGATATTGTTGAGATAGTCCGTGAGGAGTTTGGGAAGGGTAATGATTTCTGCAAAAAGATTACTTACAAGACGACGGGGGAGAAGACTGAGGATCTTATCGCTAGTTTTCGCAACTCCTATTATCCGAGAATTGCCGTGACGGTTGACATGATTTCCACGGGCACTGACATTCGTCCGTTGGAGTGCTTGCTGTCTATGCGGGATGTGAAGTCGAGTGTCTATTTTGAGCAGATGAAGGGGCGAGGGACTAGAACTGTTTCTTCCACGGATCTGAGGGGTGTTACGCCTGACGCTTTGAACAAGACTGGTTTTGTCATTGTTGACGCTGTGGGCGTTTGTGAGAGTGACAAGACTGATTCTCGCCCGCTTGAGCGTAAGAGGAGTGTTCCTTTTGAGAAGCTGGTTGAGCATGTTGGCTTAGGCGTCCGAGACGTGGACACTTTGACTTCTTTGGCTGGACGGCTTTCAAGGTTCAACGTGGAGATTAACGACAAGGACAGAAGAGACATCGAGGCGACTGTTGGCAAGACGCTGAATCAAGTCATAAACGACCTGCTCGACGCAGTAGAACCTGATAAGCAGCTGGAAAAGGCCAAGGAGTTATTCGGGATAGAGAAGCCAACGGCTGAGCAGTTAGCCAAGGCAGCGGAAGAACTGACGAAGGTTGCCTGTAGCCCGTTTGACAATCCAGAGTTTAGGAACAACGTTGTTGAAGTCAAGAAGAGAAGCGAGCAGACGATTGACATTGTGAGCAAGGACGTGGTTGTTTATGCTGGGCCAGATGAGAGGGCAAAGATGGAGCTTGCTCGGAAACGTGTTGACAGTTTCGGGGACTTCATAGAGAAGAACAAAGATGAGCTAACGGCTTTGCAGATCATCTACAGCAAGCCCTATGCTAGCAGGCTTTTGACTTACGATGCGATCAAAGAACTTGCTGAAGCGATCAAGAAGCCGCCTTACAACCTTACTCCTGAGCTTCTGTGGATGGCTTATCAACAACTGGAAAAGTCGAGGGTAAAAGGTGCTGGGCCACAGAAGCTATTGGCAGACATTGTTTCGCTTGTGCGATTTGCGACAGGAGCCACCAAGGTCTTGCAGCCCTTTTCTGACACAGTGAATCAGAGGTTTGATGATTGGCTAGCTCGGCAGGAGCAGCTAGGGAGAAAATTCACGCCTGAACAGAAAGGATGGCTGAACATGGTAAAAGACCACATAGCAACATCATTGACGATTGGGATAGAAGATTTTGAGAACGTGCCCTTCAACCAGAAAGGCGGAGCCGTAAAAGCAAACAAACTCTTCGGACAAGACCTAAACAAGATTCTAGAAGAACTTAACATGGTGCTAATAAAGTGACAGAGGCAGCACAATTACCTAAGGGGTGGGTGCTGACGAAGCTGGGAGACTTGATTGAGCCTTCTAAAGAAAAAGCCAACCCTACAAAGGAACAAAACACAAGTTACATTGGTTTAGAGCATATCGAAAAAGACACGGGGAAGCTTCTGAAATTTGGCAAGTCTGCAGATGTGAGAAGTCAAAAAAACAGATTTCACCGTGGCGACCTGTTATATGGAAAACTGCGGCCGTATTTGAACAAAGTTCACATTGCCGAGTTCGATGGCATTTGCTCAACAGACATAATTGTCTTTCCAACAAATTCTTGGCTATCCAACAAGTTCATGCTTTACCGTTTCCTTAACAAAGATTTTGTCAAGTATACAAATCAAAACATGAGCGGGGTTCAACACCCAAGAGTCGATTTCTCGAGTATAGCACGTTTTGAATTAGGTTTACCTCCAATTTCGGAGCAGAATCGAATTGCATCAAAGGTTGAGGAGCTTTTTTCTTTCTTTGATGCTGGTGTGGAGTCGCTTCGGAAAGTCCAAGCGCAGTTGAAGCGTTACCGCCAAGCAGTCTTGAAATACGCTTTTGAGGGCAAGCTGACCGAAGAATGGCGAAAAACCCACAAAGACCAGATAGAACCAGCAACAAAACTACAAATAGAAAAAGCAAAGCAACAGAGGAAAAGACGGCTAGGAGACGATTCAAAGAACATTGCTGATTTGCCTAAACTCCCTGAAAATTGGATTTGGGTGCAGCTAGCTTCTTGCAGTAGTGTGGTTTCAGGATACGCTTTCAAGAGCGAAGATTTTTGTAAGGATGGCGACGTACCTGTGGTGAAGATCGGCAATATCGGATATTCTGAATTTGTGGATCAAGGACGAGAATACTTGCCGTTTGCTTTCATTAACCAATTCCGTGAATATGTAGTAGAGCCTGACACAATCTTGATGACGCTCACACGTCCAGTCACAAACAATACCTTAAAGATTTGCGTGTATCCGAAGGATGCTAGAACTGGATTGTTAAATCAACGAGTTGCAATGATAAAACCATATGAGATGATTGTGAAAGAGTTCTTGTTTGCTAACATGCAATCATCATTCTTCAGGAATCAAGTATTGGAAGGTATGTCTGAGACACTGCAACCTAATCTTTCTCCGATCACGTTGGAAACCTTCATTGTGCCTTTGCCACCTCTACCTGAACAGAAAGAAATCACGAGAGAGATTGAGTGCCATTTCTCAGTTTCCAAGAATGTCGAACTCGTACTCCAGCGCAGTATTGAACAAGAGGAGCGGCTGCGCCAAAGTGTCTTAAAAGTAGCTTTTGAGGGGAAGCTTGCTCTTCAAGATCCCAGTGATGAGCCAGCTGAAAAACTGCTAGAACGGATTAGAGCGGAAAGGGAGAAATCCAATCGTGGTAAGACCACAAACAGGAAAAACGCCAAGTCAGAACAGTTGGAGTTGTCGAGCTATGTCAAATGAATCATCTATTCTTGTTCAGAAAGTGTGGAATTACTGTAACGTTTTGAGAGATGACGGAGTGAGCTACGGAGACTATGTCGAGCAGCTGACATACTTGCTTTTCCTCAAGATGGCTGATGAACAGACTAAGCAGCCCTTCAACAGACCCTCCACGATACCCCAAGGCTTAGACTGGCAGAGCCTGCTTGAGAAAGACGGAGCCGCCTTAGAAACCCATTACAGACACATCCTAGACACGTTGGGCAAAGAAAAAGGCTTGCTAGGCGTCATCTTCAGAAAATCCCAAAACAGAATTCAGGACCCAGCCAAACTGAAACGCCTCCTCGAACTCATCAACCAAGAAACGTGGATAGGTCTAGACATAGACGTCAAAGGCGAAATCTATGAAGGCTTACTCCAGAAGAACGCTGAAGACATCAAAGGCGGAGCAGGACAATACTTCACCCCTAGACCACTAATCAAAGCAATGGTCGAAGTCACGAAACCAGAACCCGGCATGACGATCAACGACCCAGCCTGCGGAACAGGCGGCTTCATAATAGCAGCCCACAACTATATTTCAAATCCCCAAAACTACCAGATTGACGTAGAACAAAAAAAGTTCCTAAAATTCAACACTTTCAGCGGCAAAGACATCGTCGACAGCGTAGCCCGACTCTGCGTCATGAATCTCTATCTTCACGGCATAGGCGGAGACCAAAACCCAATAGAAGTCGGCGACTCCCTCATATCAGACCCTGGCACACGATACGACATAGTCATGACTAACCCGCCTTTCGGCAGAAAAAGCAGCGTAACCCTAACAAACAGCGAAGGCAAACCCAACAAAGAAGCACTAACATACGAGCGCCAAGACTTCTGGGCAACAACCAGCAACAAACAACTGAACTTCCTCCAACACGTCAAGACTCTGCTCAAAATCAACGGCAAAGCCGCAATCGTGGTCCCAGACAATGTTCTATTCGAAGGTGGAGCAGGTGAAATCGTCAGAAAGAAGCTGCTCCATGAATGCGACGTTCATACACTTTTGAGGCTTCCGACAGGAGTATTCTACGCCCAAGGAGTCAAAGCAAACGTCCTCTTCTTCGACCGCAAAGAAGCCAGCGAGAAGCCATGGACCAAAACCCTCTGGATATACGACCTACGCACAAACAAACACTTCACACTAAAAACAAACCCGCTGCGCTATGAAGACTTACAGGACTTCATAAAATGCTATAACACGCAAAACAGATTCGACAGAAAAGAAACAGAACGCTTCAAATCCTTCACCTACCAACAACTCATGGAGAGAGACAAGGCAAACCTCGACATTTTCTGGCTCAAAGACGAAAGCCTAGAAGACACCGAAAACCTGCCGCCACCAGATGTCATCGCAAGAGAAATCACAGAGAACCTGCAATCAGCATTAGAACAATTCAACGCCATTCAGGACGAACTGGAAAAAGACCAAAAACAAGAATAATCACCAACCCAACGCTGTATTCATGTTTGCACAAGCCCCAAAGAAACGCTTGGATCCATATGGCCCTTGTTACTCAAATGAGTAGTCGCAGCTCTGCTTGGGTTCCATTGCCATCTTTTTTCGAGACTTAAGAGGGGGTGGGCATCTTTTTGCTAGGCCGTTTAACTATCAAAAAGAGGGTAGTTGCTATTGGCTGAAATTTCCACCAATACCGACCACCTCTATCCCCCTACCCTCTTTTTTGAGTTAATCTGCACCATAAAAAAGATGCCCCTACCCCCTTCTAGGCCTCGAAGAAAGCGTTGGAAAACGTGAGAAAAAAAGAATTCTTTTTTTTGCACAGGTTCAGTTACCTAACTCAGGAATGAGTAAGTCTTAATTCTGGAGTCCGTATGGTTGCAGTAGTGGAGCTCCTGTTTGCCTGCTTTTAAGAAAGTCCGCCTTGTTCATTACCGCTGACACCATGGCATTCGGTGTTGGCGCTGTGGCAGAAGCCTAGAGCGCGGCCAGGAGTGCTGGAGCCACAAGCTGGCCAACAGGCATTACTCCTGCTTGGACTGTTACGAGGAGCTGTGGAACTAAGTTCTATTAGCTTAATGCCAAGCTTGACAAGCTGCCGAAGATCAAAAATTCTCCTCCCAACTATGACAATAAGCACTCGACTACCCTTTATTGTCACTCATCAACCCACAATTTTCTAGGCCTGAGGCCTACGCGTTTCTCAAAAATCCTTCCCAAAAAGGAACAATAAGGCCTGGGGCACCCTTTATTGTTCCACACGCACCCATATTTTCCCCTTTTCTGAGCAACGTGCGAGTTATGCCCCGGAAGAGGGCTTAATCACCTCAATCTTGACTTGAGGCTTGCATTTGCTCCTCATGATATCGTTCACAGCGTCATAGATTGAGATTTCTTGCTGCTCGATACCATAGAGCTTAGCAACCCTTTTCGCTCCTGGAGTGTCGTACACCTTCATGTTTGCTAGCTCAGCTATAAGCCTACGCCTGTAACGGCTGTCCGTGTATAGTCTCTCTAACGAGAATTGGATGTTAGTTAACGAGAGGGCATGCAGTGCAACGTCTGCTTCTTTCTGCAAATAATTCCTGATTCTCTGGTTCTTGCTGCTCTCGTAACCGTCATGCAGGGCCTTAACCATCTCCGCATAGCGTTCTTCATTGTCAAAAATCATCGCGAAATCCTTTTCAGGATGCTTTGAACGCTTCTCGATACCACGTATTATGAGAGTCAAGTCATCCATTAGCCTTTTTGCCCTCTTCCGAATCTTGTAACGCCTAGTCCTCTCAATATCGCTTCCTTTATGCTTTGTCTGCTTCAAGTGTTCTCTCCAAGCGACTTTAGGGAAGTTCATCATCCCCCACTGTTTTTGTGACCGCCTATCGTCACGAAAGTAATACGTTCGTTTATTTGTCTTACGGTATGCAAAAGCAAAATAGAATGTTGAGTTTCAGAATCGAAAAAGATGTCGCGCACGCACTAGACAAACATGCGCGGGACCTTGGAATGGACAGGTCAAGTTTCTTGCGGCTACTGATACTGCGAGAACTTGGTTGTCTGCCCGAGGGGCGTGAGAAGGAATGAGTGAAACGCGAGTAGTGTCGCATCCGCAGGCGCCGCTTGACGTTTTCAGGAACACGCTCTGCCGGTGTTGCCAGAAGAAGATACTTGCAGCGACGATAGGGGTCTTGAGCTGAATTGCATTTTGTGCGCTCTACTGAGTGAGCTGGTCTTTGACAGACGGCAGTGCATGCAACTATAGTAAACGTGTGGGAGGGCCACATTGATCGACACCAGCAACGACGAAAAGATTCTGAATGAAGACGAGAGTCTTGCCAACGGCGAACCCATCGGCTGCAAGACAAGAGAAGAGTTCATGGCGCACCTCAAAGAGCTTGATAAGCCGCTGTCCATTGAAGACCTAGTTCAGATTCTGGGTTCCACGGTCAAGCATGACGACGAAAACAAGGCCATCACTTTCCTGACGATGCTCTTGACCTACACGGAAGAAGACCAAATCAACTTA
>Ga0209048_10006577_pt1 | contig 10858 bp, 10 predicted proteins | sample FrelakmetCRP12CR_FD_187146 | JGI IMG/M metagenome (GOLD analysis project Ga0209048, IMG submission 187146) | Freshwater lake sediment microbial communities from the University of Notre Dame, USA, for methane emissions studies - CRP12 CR (SPAdes)... | ecosystem: Environmental > Aquatic >... | reverse complement strand
TTAGTTTTGGCGCTTCCCAAGCGGAGACAAGGAGCCAGTGACTGAGCCCTCTCTCAGCGAGTGCCCTATGTGCGGTTCACCGAGGCTCTACAAGGATGGCCTACGCTACTTGGCAGGCGCGGAACCCGTTCAAAGGCGGCTGTGCAGGGACTGTGGCTACCGCTTCAGCGAGAAGAAACCATTACAAGAAAATTCACACTGGCAGATAAATACGGCAGGCCACTCTACTTCAGGTCGTCAAGTATGCGACTTGGCAGAAGAGTCGAAAAACTTGGACGCGGAAACGGGACAGCTGCATTCCGCGGGAGAAAGCCAAACAGATCAAGCAACAATCAAGGGAAAGATCGTACAGTTCAGCGTATGGTTGAAGATGCAAGGCTACCCAGATGAAACGGTTGCAGTACGAACGGGAAACCTAACTAGACTTGTGAGACTAGGCGTTAACATTTCTGACCCCGAAACCGTGAAAGAAACACTATCTAGGCAGACGTGGAAAGACAGCTACAAAATGCTCCTATGCTACGCATATGAATCCTTCATGAAAATGGAAAACCTGAAATGGATTCGCCCAAGATACACGCAGGGTGAAAGTTACCCTTTCATCCCAACAGAACAAGAGATAGATCAGCTGATAGCAGCAACATCAAAGAAAATCAGCACTTTCCTGCAAGGACTAAAGGACACAGGAGCAGACCCAGGCGAACTAGTCAAGCTCAGATGGATCGACATCAACAAGGAAACAAGAACCCTAAACATAACGCCCATCAAAGGCCATAATCCCAGAGTTTCCAAAGTCTCAGAACAGTTCATAAACATGCTAGAACGACTACCAAAGACCTCTGAAGCAATCTTCAAGAACTATGACAACTTGAAGAACGCGTTCTTCTGGCAACGGAAGAGGATAGCAGAGAAATTCAGCAACCCTAGACTCAGAAAGATAAGCTTCACGACCTTCAGACACTGGAAAGGCACAATGGAATACCACAGAACAAAGGATTTACTGTATGTCAAGAAGATCCTAGGCCACAAAACAATTCAAAATACACTCAAGTACATCGACCTTGAGGCCGCGATCTTTGAAACGGTAGACGATCAATGGACTGCTAAGGTAGCAAGCGACGTGAAAGAGGCAACTACGCTGATAGAAGCAGGGTTCGAGTATGTGACAGGCGACTATATTGATGGTGGCAAGATCTTTCGGAAACGGAAATAGGGCAGAATCGTGTAGATACACTCAAAAACTATGTCGATAAGTTTTTATTTACGGTTAATTGTCTAAGGTAAATACCCGATAAACCTGTCGGCAACGGAAGAATTCGGAATGATGGGCGATGGTTAGAAAGGCAAGAATACGATTGACAAGCACGGACTACTCCAAACTGGAAGAGGTGTGCAATGAGCTGAAGGCTATCGCCCAGAAGACAGGGGTCAAGATGAATGGCCCTGTGCCGTTGCCCACGAAAAGGCTTAAGGTTCCTGTTCTGAAATCGCCGTGTGGCGAAGGAACTGCAACGTGGGATAGATGGGAGATGCGCATTCACAAGCGCCTTGTTGACATTGATTCTGAAGAGCGCGTTATGCGCCGAATCATGCGTATTAGGGTTCCAGAAGAGGTTCACGTGACCATAGAACTTCTCTAGTCACTTAGAACCGGTTTTTCTTCTTTCCTTATCCCAAGAAAACAGGAAACATTCACTGCATTTCTCCAGAAACTCCAAACCCTTCCTTGTTGTTCTCAGGCGGCGCTTCTCAATTGTTTCTAGCAATCCATTATTCAGCAGTACGTTCAAGTATTGTTTTGTTTGCGAGTAAGAAAGGCGAGCATCTGACATCAACTCGGTCTTCCTCACTCCGGAGGCTGCCTTCCTCAAAATGTCGATGGTGATGTCATGCCTATCTCTTCTAATCATACCTGACACTCACAGAATCATTACTAGTGTGAATCTCTGTTCGTTGCAATATATGTTTTGCCACAACTGGTTCCATTCTTGTTCTGTTTTGGAGACTGTTGTGTGAATTGATGCTTGACTGATAAATGCTTAAAACTTTAGTGGTAAGCATATTCTAACGTTAGCTGTCTGGGGAGAAGAGGGACGAGTCGCTTGAAAGCGTTTAGTTTCGTGCATACTGCAGATTTGCATTTGGGCTACTCACAATACGGTTTAGAAACTAGGCGTGAAGACTTCGAAAAGGTTTTTCAAGAGTTGGTTGACAAGACAATCGAGTTGAATCCAGATTTCATGATTATTGCGGGTGACTTGTTTCATCATGCGCGCCCGTCTAATGTGACGTTAGAGAAAACGATCAAGAATTTCAGCCGATTACGTGAAGCTGGGATCCAGGTTCTGACTGTTGATGGTTCGCATGATTCCGCGCCGAACATGATCACTGGAACCATATTGTACCCGCTGGACAGCGCAGGGTTGATTTATCATCTGCCTAGACATGAAGGGGCCTGCTGGCGGAAGCCTGACTGCTGCTATGTTTATGGAATCCCGAACTTTAGAACTAGGCACAAGACAGAAGAGTTGCTACCAGCTTTCATGGAGAAAAACAGGTCGACTCCAGATCCGTCGCTGTTCAACATTTTTGTGCTGCACATGGCCATAGACATCCCAGGTGTCAAGCCGCCCTATATGGAAGCTGAAGCTCCGCCTGAACTCATTCCCGAAGGGTTCGACTACTATGCTGCTGGGCACATACACAAGACTTCCAGTGCAAAGTTTAAAACGGGAACGCTCGCGTACAGTGGTTGTGTCGAAACTGTTGACTATGAAGAGGCTGATAACCCAAAAGGGTTCTTCTATGTCAAAGTAGATGAGAAAGGCAATGCTTCATCAGAATTCATGAAGCTTGATTCCCCACGCAAGTTTGTCATTCTAGAACAGAATTTCGAGGGTCTAAGTCCTCAGAAGATCACTGAACGAACCGCTATGATTGTTAAGGAAGCAGATGAAGACGGAGTGATAATTGTTCCTGTGTTGAAGGGGGTTCTGCCTGCCGAAGCAAGCCGTTCAGAAGTTGATGTGTCCCAGATCAGAGCCGCTGCTGAAAGGGCCTTGCTCGTGCATCCGGTTGTGTTGCTTCGTGAAAAGGAAGTTTCAGACGAGATAGTTCGGTCTATATTCGAAAGCGAGTTCAAGGACTTGAAAACGAAGACCTTCGAATATTTCATGGAGGTATTCTCTGACCGCTTCAGCCCTGTCGAATCTGAGAGGATGGCCCGAGTTGCCGTTGGTCTTGTTGAGCCTTTGGCCAAGAAGCAAGAGGAAAAAGTGAAGCAAATTCTCATGGAGCTTGTGCAATGAAGATAGAGATTATCCAGCTCGAAAACATTCGTTCGCATGTGATGTCGACAGTGCCTTTTGCCAGAGGTTTCAACTGTCTTGTTGGGGGCTTGGGGTGTGGGAAATCCAGCATCTTGTATGCTATTGATTTTGCTTTGTTCGGAGATCCTGTAGGTAGAAGCTATGAATACTTGCTACGTGAGGGAGCAGAGAGCGGTAAAGCCACAGTTCAGTTTGCCCAAAGCGGAAAGAGCTACAGAATATCTAGAGGCTTAAAGAGGAGGGGAAAGGGCATAGGCCAAGATGCAGATGTGCTTGAGCTGTTCGAGAATGAACTCCTGATATCAAGCGTGAAGAGCGACGCAGTTGCCGAGCAACTGAAGGCAGTAACAGGGTTAGACAAGGAGCTTTTTCGCGAAATAGTGTGGATCAAACAAGAGCACTTGAAGGAGCTTCTGGACACGACACCGAGAGAACGACAAACACGCTTGGACAAGCTATTCGGTCTTTCAGACTATGAAGAAGCATGGAATGATCTTGCAGGTTATCAACGCGAGTTTGAAGGAGAACGTCGAGCATATGAAAGGGATCCTGACGTTGCAAGTATGGAGAAGCTAAGCACTGAGTATGACCGGGCAGCTGAAGAGTTCTCGCTTCTGGAAATGGAATTGGAAGCCATTACGACAAAGTTGAACAGTGCTAAGAAGACATTGGAAGAGGCAGACTTGAAGCTTAAGAAAATGGAAGAGGCAAGAGCGGAGACAGAAGAGTACAGGAGAAGAGAGACACAACTTCGAACAAACCTGAAGAACACCAGAGATAACGCGAATAGGCTGGCGAAGAGCATTGAAGAGAAGACTGGCAGCGTTGAGAAGTTGAGGCAGCGCTTGGGCGCTCAAGAAAAACAAATGGAATCATGTTCTGAAAGTCTGAAGGAAATCGGTATAGACACAAGCCGGACGGTTGATGCAATAAGCAGGCAGCTGACATTGATTGATGACCAAATAACGAATGCCAAAGGTGAAAGAGAGGCAGCCCTACGGGCGATGCGAGAAAATGAGAAAAGAACTTTGCTTTCAGCTGAGAACCGGTGCCCGCTTTGTCTCCAGCAACTTACTGAAGAATACAAGTCAAGCTTGGTGCAAAGACTCAAAGAAGAAAATGACATGCATAGAGAAATCACAGATCAGTCTGCCCACAAGATTGAGGAATTGCAGCAAACAAGAGACAGGGCAAACAGCGCGTTTTCTACTTTGCAGCAGCTTTCTTCGAGAATAGAAGATTCAAAGGTCCGCATTGACGAAGAGTCAAGGGTATTAGCCGAGCTCAATCGAGAGCTTGAGATGGATCAAGAACTTGGAAAGGAGACAAAAACCCAGCTGGAAAGCGTAGAGGCAGAGATCGTGAAGTTTGATCTATCTGAGCTTGAGATGGCGAAAGTGCGCAGTAAGCAGGCTTTGGAGCATTTTCACAAGCTAGGATCTGAGTTTAGCATCAAAGAAGATCGTAGACGTAGCCTCGTTGCCCGCTTGGATGAGATAAAGGAAAGGACTGACCAGGCTCAGCGAAAGATTGAGCATCTGGAAAAGATTGTGAAGCTCGTCGAGATGGTGGAAAGTATTCGCGACTCTTACAGGAGCATCCAGCCCAAACTGCGTCGGGAATTTGTGAAAGTCCTCAGGAACTTTGTTCAGCAGGTTCTTGATGACCTAGCGGGGAATGAAGGGCCTTTTCTGAACGTTGTGATCGATGAAACTTATACGCCAATTGTGAAGAGCGACGGCGGTCTTGAAAGGGAGGTTTCAAACCTTTCGGGAGGAGAACGAACGTTGCTTGCGTTTGCCTATCGATTAGGGTTGGGGCAGTTGATCATGCAGTCTAGGACTGGTCACGGGTTGAGTATGTTATTGCTGGATGAGCCCACTGAGAGCTTGGGTAGCGAGGACGGTTCGATTGAGAGGTTAGCTGACGCTGTTTCAAGGTTTAAGGCCGTTGAGCAGATTATCGCGGTGACGCATAGTGACGCGTTTGCGGAAAAAGCTGAGCATGTGATAAGGCTTGACAAGGAAGCTGGGGTGAGCAAGGTTTCGATCGAGAGGTAGCCTAACGGCTGTTCAACGTTTTTTGAGGAAAAATCTGTTTCTTCTTGCCATGATGACGACTGCAATGCCTATCATGGTCAATGCTGAAAGGATGACTGACGGAAACTCTGGTACTGCGACGTCTCCGGTTACGCGTATGATGTGAAGGCCTTGGTTGTAGGTTAGGTATATGGACGTGTAGGTGTCGTTTGAGCTTGTGAGGAACATGGTAACGTTGTTGTCTGTGATGACGTTCCACTCGCTTGGCGTATTGGCGTCTAGAAGATTTTTGGGAATGGTGACGTTAGAGTGGCCGGCTGTGTCTTGTTCTCCTCCAGCGCGAAATGTAATGTATTTTCCAGTTTCGTTGAAAGTGAAGCTGTCGAGATATGTAGAGTTTGTCACGATGTCAACATACGAATCTGTTACGCTGTCACCATCATAGTCGACTGGGTGCGATGTCATGATGAATGCTCCATCTTGAGTCGCGTGCGGAATCTCGTCATAATTGGCGTTCAGGAGTTCTGTGTTGTATAGATGAAGCGAGGAGTAGCCGCTATCAAGGACTGTAGCATTCAATCTCAGTACTACTCCGCTTCCGTTGACGACGTCAGTAACATATGTAAACTCGGTTGCGCGTACGTTTCCCATCAAGCTTGAATTGTAAAACAATTGGGTGGTAGGTATCCCAGCACTTCTCATGAAATTTCCAAACTCGTAGCCTGTGACTACTAGGAGGCTCGGAGCGAAGCTAATGTAAATTCCCCAGTCGTTAAGATCTATGGCGTTGTCGACGATGATGCTGAAAGTGACTGTTTCGCCTATTGCGTGTGCAAAGTACGTAGTTGGTTCAACTCGAATCGTGGGTTCTGTGCCTGTGGCGAAACTGGGTGAGGTGGCTTGGATCGCTGTTAGCAAGAGAAGCGTTGCAACGATTAGGACGAAGCTCTTCATTGAACTGTACCATTTGAGGTAGGACCGACCAATGTATATAAGATTTGGTGAAGTGGTCAAGCCTCTATTGGGTCTTGCAGCAGGCAAGTGATTCTGGGAAATCTGGTCCGTGATTGCTAGTCCTAATCGGAGAACCAAAAGCCAATATACTGAAACAGCAAGAGATTGTCCAGATGAAAATTAGAACTAGGAAACTTGCTTTGGCTGAAGGCATTATGGCCGGGGTTTTGTTTGGAACCGCTGCTATTTTAATTAGGGTTCTTCAGAACTTTGACGCTTTCTCAATTGCGTTTTGGCGGCTCATAATCGCTGGTGCCAGCCTAGCAGTTGCTTTGATAGTTCTCGGTAGATCGTTCAACTTTGGTGTTGTGAGAAAGAATTTGAGAGGGCTTTGCGTTCTTGGCTTGTTTTTGGGTCTTCATTTCATATTTTTTGCGTCAGCAGTGAAGGACACTACGATCTTGAACGCTACCGTTCTCGTCAACACAGCTCCCCTTTTTTCGATGCTCGTCTCCAGCTTGTTTTTCAAGCTTAAACCATCATACATTGCGATTGTAGGTTTGACCATCTCTTTCGCGGGTATGTGCGTCATAGCCTACGCGGAACCAAGTGCAGCTGATGCTGCCCATTTTTCTTCAAGCTTGAAAGGCAATCTGGAAGCTGTTCTGGCTGCTGTCGTCGAATCTGTCTATCTTAATTATGGGAGAAAGGTGCGAAGCCAGATGAACGTGTTTTCAATAATGATTCCGGTATATTTGCTGGCTGCAGTTATGGTGGGTGTTTTGAGTGCGTCTGTCACAGCCTCATTCTTGTTGCCGACTAGCATAGAAGCTGTTCTTGTCCTTATAGGTCTAGGCATACTTCCTACGGCAATGGCGCACACGTTGTATTTCTCTTCATTGTCGAACATGAAATCCTTCGAGACAGCGTCGCTGGCGTTACTCGAACCTGTCGGGGCATCTATTCTGGCGGCGTTTTTGTTCCAAGAAATACCAGCGTTACCGTTTGTGCTTGGGGCAGTTTTGGTGTTGGCTGGGGTCTTCTTCGTGGTTAGAGGCAAATAATAGCGCTGATTTTACTCAGCGTGTTCGGAGAAGGGCGAGTTACTCTTCTTCTCTGATTTTTATTTCTTTGACTATGAGGGCGTTTTCTTTTCCGCCTATGATTCTGAAGTAGTCTCTGAGTTCTTGTTTGTGCAGAAACTTGCGTAGGAGAACTCGTAAGTATCCTCGTGAAACGGTTTTTTCCTCGCCTTTTATGATGATGTCATCCGTTGCTGTCTGAACGTCGGCTTGGGTTTTGCCTTTTATGTATTCAGCGAGTTCTTTAATCAAGTCGCCGCCTTCGCTCTTCAGATCTGATATGTTGATTTTTACTTCAGTCACGTTTTTCCCTCTATTTTCTCACCATTATTATTCTCACTTGGTCACATGCGTCTTCGCATGAGTCTGCAATCATCTCTATGGCTTCGAAAAGCTGGCTTATTAACACTGCTACTCCAGCCTTAGGTATATCTTCATTTCCGATCAAGATTCTTGCTCTTTCATGGATGTCATCTGTTTTTTCTTCCTCTCTTTCCACTACGTCTGCAGCTTGAAGAGCCTCTTCTGGTTTTGTCATCATTTTGTTGACGCATTTTTGAAGGGATCTTGTGCATTCCTTTACGCTTCTGACCATTTCCAGTAGTTCTGTTTTTATCGGTTTGGGCACGAGTTCCATTGGAGTTGCGCCGAGTATGCGTGTTGACTCTCTGCTCCAGTCTGCGACCATGTCTACTTTCTTGACGAGCCCCATTAGGTCTTCTCTGTCTATGGGTGAAAGTTCTCCTTTTGATATTTCGTCCATGACTTTTCTTCGTAATGTGTCTGCTTCTCTTTCTCCGCGTGTGACTCTTTCGATGGATCTGCGCATTTCTTCGTTGTTGTGTTCTACGGCTGCGATTGCTGCTTTTTCCAAGTCCTCGACTATCTCAGTGGTTAGGGCTAGATGTCTTTGCACGGTTGCTAGGGCTTTCGTTTCTCTTCTTTTCTCAAACCATTTTACAAGGTCACTCAATAGCTATCTCCTCTTTCAATCCTCCATCTGGATACTTGAAAATGTGAGTCTTCTCCTTGGGGAATTCGGCACTCACTTTCTCCCCAACGTTAAACCATTCACCGGCCATTGAGGGTTTGACTACGACGATCAGGTCTTGATTTTCGAGTCTGATTTCATAGCGGATGTTTGTTCCCTCGAAAGTCACTCTTTCTACTGTGCCTGGAAGTTGATTTTTCCTAGATCCTTTTTCTATGATCAGCGTTTCGGGTCTTATGGCTAGAACCACTTTCTCACCCTTTTGAGCTTGACTGTTGGCAGCTTTGACTCTTATGCCGCTTCTCAACTCTACTGTAGTTTCGTTACCGTCTGTGCTATGTACGAAGCCTTCCAGGAAGTTTGATTCTCCGATGAAATGAGCCGCGAAGATGCTGTTTGGTGCCATGTAAAGCTCTTGCGGCGTTCCAACCTGCATTATTTTTCCTTGCTTCATTAAGGCTATTCTGTCTGAGATGGCCATGGCTTCGGATTGATCATGTGTCACGTGTATGGCCGTCAACCCTAGATCTTTCGACATTCTTCTTATTTCATATCTCAGCTCGTTTCTTACCTTTGCGTCCAGCTGTCCTAAAGGTTCATCAAGGAGCAGAAGCTTGGCGCCTGCAGCTAGGGCTCTTGCAAGAGCTATTCTCTGCATCATTCCTCCGCTCAGTTCATTGGGATAAGCGTCTATACGTTCGTGTAGCTTGACCATTTCGAGCACTTCATGCCCAATGGTTTCCGCTTTTCTCATGTCAAATCCTTTGACTCTTGGGCCATAGGTAACGTTGTTCCAAGCGTTCATGTGTGGGAACAGGGCGAAGGTTTGGAAGACGAATCCTACGTCTCGGTCCTCTGGTGGGACATCGTTGACAAGTCTATCGCCGATGTAGATTTCGCCTTCGTCAGGATGGATGAGTCCAGCTATTAGTCTGAGGAGCGTGGTTTTTCCGCAGCCGCTTGGGCCTAGAAGGGAGAAGTATTCTCTGTCATGGATGTGGAGGCTTACGTTGTTTACGGCGACTAGTTTTCCGTATTTTTTCGTGGCGTTCACTATGCGTACATCGGGCAGGGTCAAGCCTCCCTGGATTTGGTGCAGTTTCTGTTTTTTGGTATTTGCATGGATGTACTCGGTATATATGTCATGTTAGTATCTTCCTTTGCCTTTTGCAATGAATCTTAGTGTGAGTAGGATGATGAATGAGAATAGGATGAGTAAGCCGCAGCCTAGACCGATTTGGAGTGGCGTGAATTGTGAGGGGTGTTTTACCCAGTCGACGATTACAACTGGTGCTGTTCTGAGGGAGGTTACTGCGGCTGTTGCGCCGGTTTCGCTTACGCTTCTTGTGAATACCATTATTGCGCCTGACAGCATGGAGTATTTGGTTAATGGAAGGATGATTGTTCTGAAGACGCCTAGTGGTTTGGCTCCGAGCGTCCTTGAAGCTTCTTCTAGATCTACTCCTATTCTCTCAATGGCTGCGGACATCGATCTGACGAAGTATGGATAAGTTATGGTTAAGTGAGCGAAGATTAGCAACCATATTTCTGGTACGAGAGTGAAGTTGCTCCAGAAGACTTTGAGGGATACGCCTAGGGCTATTGATGGGACTATAAGTGGAATGTTGATCAGTACGTCCAGCAATGAGGATGGTAGGGTTCCGAGTTTTCTCCTTGCGACGATTATTGCCATCGGCAGCCCTATGATGAGGTTCAAAACTGTGACTATCGCTCCTAAGGAGTATGAGAGAACTAGGCTTTGCCAGTAGTCGCTCCAGATGCCTATGCCTGAGAGTGCACTGTGAAGTGTGTCCGTGAATATTGCTTCGAACGCTGGTAGCGCGACGAAGATGGATGGGATGAGTACGATGATGAGGAATATTGCGAGGGATATTCCGTTTCTTGTAATCGTGGCTTTTGAGTAACTCATTTTTCTCTCGGTGGTGGGCCATACTTTCTTTATTGGCATTCTTAGCCTAGGTCCAAGAAGCCTTATGGCCATGAATATTGAGCATGAGATTATCATCAAGAGGAAACTCACGAAGACGGCTGCGCCTGTTATTTCTTTGTTTGGGCCTAGGTGAGTCTGGATGAATGTTGCTCCATTCTCAAAGGCTGCTGATACTTGGTTTCCGTTTTGCGTTATTCCCGCAACCATCATCGTGGCTCCTGTTTCCGATATTGATCTTGAGAACGCGAGCATGAAGGCCGCTATCAATGACGGTTTCATTATTGGAAAAGTGACGGTTCTTGAGGCTGTGAAGGGCGGCGCGCCGAGGGTTCTTGACGCGTTTTCATATTCTTTCTTGTAATCAAGTAGGGCACCTACGATGACTCTGACGACGACAGGATAAGAGAACGTGAAGTGTAGCAGGATGACGAGAAGCCAGCCTGGTGAGATCAGTGACGTGCTGAAGAGGGCTGAAATTCCTTCTGACTTGCTCCAGAACAGGAGTAGGGAGT
>Ga0209048_10006576_pt1 | contig 10858 bp, 10 predicted proteins | sample FrelakmetCRP12CR_FD_187146 | JGI IMG/M metagenome (GOLD analysis project Ga0209048, IMG submission 187146) | Freshwater lake sediment microbial communities from the University of Notre Dame, USA, for methane emissions studies - CRP12 CR (SPAdes)... | ecosystem: Environmental > Aquatic >... | reverse complement strand
CGGCCACCACATCGTGTGGTGCGCGGCTTCGGCCGACGTCGAGTCTTCGAGCCAATTGAAACCTGCCCGAAACCTACCCACGACTCATTTTTGCTTCGATCGACCCCCGTAAGTCCTTGAAAAGATGGCGCTCCCTACGAGATTCGAACTCGTGTTACAGCCTTGAGAGGGCCGTGTCCTAGGCCTCTAGACGAAGGGAGCGTCGGTTTGGATCTCAGGCCGCCTGAACCCAAGAGGGCTGGTAGTATACGGGCCAATTTTTTGGACTCAAGCGGAACCCTCTTTTTTGAACCTACCGTCGACGCAAATTTCCCACGTAGTGATCCCTCGTTCCGAGCATTCGATTTCGCGGGCCGCGATTTCGCCGAACGCCCTGAAGGTGCTGTACCGTCTCAAAGAGGCAGGGTACGAAGCATTCCTGGTGGGCGGGGCGGTGCGCGATTTGCTGCTCGGGATCACGCCGAAGGATTTCGATGTGGCCACGAACGCGTTGCCGGAGGACGTGCGCCGGTTGTTTCGAAATTGCCGGCTCATCGGCCGGCGCTTTCGCCTGGCCCATGTGCATTTCGGAAGCGAGATCATCGAAGTGGCGACGTTTCGTGCGGCGGCTGCGCCGGAGCGCGAGGACGCGGAGGATGCCGAGGTAGATGCCGATGCCGGCCCGGTCGCGGCCTCCGAGCATCGTGCGTTCGACACCACGGGCCGCATTTTGCGCGACAACATCTACGGCACCATCGAGGAAGACGTGTGGCGACGGGATTTCGCCGTCAACGGTCTTTACTACAACATCGAGGATTTCTCGATTTGGGATTTCGTCGGCGGGGCGGCCGACATCCATGCGCGGCGCCTGAAGCTGATCGGCGATCCGGAAACCCGCTATCGCGAAGATCCGGTGCGTATGCTGCGGGCGGTGCGCTTCGCGGCCAAACTCGATTTCTCGATCGAATCCGCCACAGAGCAGCAGATCCGCGATCTCGCCCACCTGCTCGATGGGGTGCCGCCGGCGCGCTTGTTTGACGAAGTCTTGAAGTTATTCCTGTCCGGGTTCGGCGCCAAGTCATTTGGTCTTCTGCAAAAATACGGTCTTTTCGAACATTTGTTTCCGATGTCGGCGGCGGCATTCGGCCTGCCGCCTTATGCTTATGCGCGGCAAATGCTCGAAATAGGGCTCGCCAATACCGACGCGCGCATTCTCGAAGACAAACCCGTGACTCCCACGTTCTTGTTCGCCGTCCTGCTTTGGAGTGCGGTGCTGCGCGAACTCAACGAGCGCCAAGCGGGTCCCGCGCCGGATCTGGCGCAACTCATGCAAGCCTGCGATGCGGTCTTGAGGGCGCAGCAGTCGCGCGTCGCCATACCGCGGCGCTTCGCCGTGCCGATGCGCGAACTTTTGATGCTGCAGCCCCGCTTTAATCGCCGCAGTGGCGTCAAGTCATTGAGCTTGCTGCAGCATCCTCGATTCCGAGCCGCTTATGACTTCTTGCTGTTGCGTGCTCAAGTCGGCGCGGCGGACCCCGAATTGGCGGCTTGGTGGACCAATATCCAATTGCTCCCGCAAGAGGAGCGTGTCGCCCTGGTGCAGGCGCGTCCGGCGGAGGCGGCCGGGGAGGGCGTTGCGGCGGCACCGGGCGGGCGCCGGCGGCGCCGGCGGCGCGGCGGAGCGTCCCGAAGTTGATGGAAGCGATATGGCGCCCGGCCTACGTCGCGATCGGCAGTAATTTGAATCACCCGCGCGAGCGGGTGGAAGAGGCCTGCGAACGCATCCGCGCCCTGCCCGAGACGCGGCTCGAATCGCGATCGCGCCTGTATCTCACCCGCCCCATGGGCCCCCAGGATCAACCGGACTTCGTCAATGCAGTCGTCGGTCTGACGACTCGATTGAGCGCTCGCGCATTGCTCGATGCGCTGCTCGAGATCGAGCGGGCGATGGGGCGCGAGCGGCACGAGCGCTGGGGACCGCGCCTTATCGATCTCGACGTGGTGTGGATGGTCGGTGCGCCGAGCGAGGAATCGGGGCTGACCCTGCCGCACCCCGGGGTGTCGATGCGCAACTTCGTCCTGTATCCTTTGAACGATATCGCCCCAACCCTCGATATTCCGGGACATGGCCGCGTCCTGGATCTCAAGCGGCTTGCGGGGGCGGACGGCATTACTGTTTTGGAGCCTGAGAGCTGAGCACGTGAGCGCAACGCCGTACCGATTCATCGTCGTCGAAGGGCCGATCGGCGTGGGCAAGACCAGCCTCGCGCGCCGCCTTGCGGATTCCCTCTCCGGCCAGCCGGTGCTGGAACAGGCGGATCAAAATCCGTTTCTGGAGCGCTTCTACAAGAACCCGCGTGCCGCCGCGTTTCAGACGCAATTGTTCTTTTTGTTCCAGCGGGCACGCCAGCTCGAAGAGGTCCGGCAGGAGGATCTGTTCGGTGCGGTGCGGGTGGCGGACTACCTGCTCGAGAAGGACCGCCTGTTTGCGCGGGTGACGCTCGACGATGCGGAATACGCCTTGTACGAGCGCGTGTACGAGCGCGTGGTGGTGGACGCGCCGAAGCCGGATCTGGTGGTTTATCTGCAGGCGCCCGCGGATGCCTTGATGGACCGCATCGCCAAGCGCGGGATTCGCTACGAACAGCACATCGAGCGCGGCTATCTGGATAAGCTCGCCGAAGGCTACGCTCGATTCTTCCACAGCTATGACGCCTCGCCGTTGCTGATCGTCAATTCGGCGGCCATCGATCCGGTGAGCAACGACGCCGACTATCAATTGCTGTTCACGGAGATCTGCAAGACGCGGCGCGGCCGGCATTTCTTCAATCCAGCCGGACGCACGCTGCTGCCGAGCACCTAGCCTGCCGGGGTTGCCTTGTTGATGGCTGTTGAGGCCCGCGCTTTTCTGGCGACGGACGCGTGCTGCGCGAGGGCCCATTGCACGTGCTCGCGGACCAAAGGCGATGCGTCATGCTCGCGCCGGCGCAGGGCGGCGAGCACCGCCGGCGAGCCCGGCGCATTGCCGAGCGCGACTGCCACGTTGCGCAGCCAGCGCTCCCGGCCGATGCGGCGAATGGCGCTGCCGCGGGTCTTTTCCAGGAATTCCGCTTCACTCCAATCGAACAGCGCAATGAGCTGCGCGCGGTCGAGGCCGTGGCGCACGCCGAAGTCGGGCTCCACCGTTGGACGCGCAAACTTGTTCCACGGACACACCAACTGGCAGTCGTCGCATCCGTAGATCCGATTGCCGATGGCGCGCCGCCATTCGAGCGGGATCGACCCGGCCAATTCGATCGTCAAATACGATATGCAACGGCGTGCATCCAGGCGGTACGGAGCGACTATCGCGCCGGTCGGGCAGGCAGGCAGGCAGGCGCTGCAGGATCCGCAATGCGCGCTGCTCGCGGTGTCGGTGGGCAACGCGATATTCAGATAAATCTCGCCGAGAAAGAAATAGGAGCCGGCATCGCGATCGATCAGATTGGTGTGTTTGCCGATCCAACCGAGTCCTGCGTTGCGTGCCAGAGCCTTCTCGAGAACCGGCGCGCTATCGGTAAACGCGCGGAAGCCAAACGGCCCGATGCGCTCGCCGATGCGGTCGCAGAGCCTTTGCAGCCGCCGGCGCATGAGCTTGTGGTAGTCCCGGCCAAGCGCATAGCGGGACACGTAGGCGCTGGCTCCGTCGGCAAGCGTCGCTTGTGCGTCGCTTGCCTCCGCAGGCCAATAGTTCAGGCGCGCGCTGATGCAGCTGATCGTGCCCGGCACGAGTTCCGCGGGGCGCGATCTTTTGCGTCCATGGCGGCCCATATAGCGCATTTCACCGTCGAAACCGGCGCGCAGCCAATCGAGAAAATGCGCCTCATCCGCCGCCAGATCGATGTTGGCGACCCCGATCCGTGCGAACCCGAGCTCGACTCCCCAGCGTTTGACGTCGGCAGCCAGCGACGCCGGGTCGAATGCGGCGGGCTCACCCGGGGCGGTGGAGCCTGCGGCGGGTTGGTCTGGAGCGCGGTGTTTGCTCATGCGACAAGGCTACGCGCGGCGCCGGTATAATGGCTAATCACGGCCACTCCTTGGCGCCAGCGGACGACGGCATGTCGGCATCCGAAATCGTACTCAACCTGGCGGATGCCGGGGCAACCGATACCTTGGGCGAGGCGCTGGCGCGCGCCTTCCCCGGAGCGGTGCGCGGCTGCGCGGTGCTGTATCTGCGAGGCGAGCTGGGCGCGGGCAAAACCGGCTTCGCCCGCAGCCTGTTGCGCACCCTTGGGGCCTCGGGCCTGATCCGCAGTCCGACCTTTACTCTGCTCGAATCCTACCCGCTGGGAGCAATGACCTGCATCCATGTGGACCTCTATCGGCTGCATTCCCCCGCGGAAGTGGACGAACTCGGATTGCGTGAGCACCTGAATCCGGGTTGCCTGATGCTGATCGAGTGGCCGGAGAAGGGTGGGGAGGCGCTGCCCCGCGCCGACCTCGAATTGACCCTCGAGTATGCGACTGGCGGCCGCCGGGCGACCCTGCATGCCCCAACGGCACTTGGAATCGAATGGCTCGATCTCCTTCGGCAGAACACTAGATTAGTTCCCTATGTATCTAATTTAACTTGAAAAATAAAGAGCTTGCTGGTTAACTTATGTTGCATGAAATTCACGCCGACGGTCCTTGGTGTCTTGTTGTTGCTCGGCAGCGCGTTCGGAGCCCCGGCGCGGGCGGTCGAGGTCCGTGCGGTTCGCCTGTGGGCGGAACCGGAAAGCACCCGGATCGTTCTGGACCTCTCCGGTAGCGCCCAGCACAGCCTGTCGGTGCTCAGCAATCCGGATCGGATCGTCCTCGACTTGGCCGGAGCGCGCCTCGCGAGCGGTTCGCATGCGCCGCCGGCGGCCGGGGTGGTCAAGCAGGTTCGCATGGCGCACCGACCGTCCGGCGGGCTGCGGATCGTGTTCGATCTGTCGCGATCGATGCACGCCAAGAGCTTCGTCGCGCGGCCCAACAAGCAATACGGGTATCGCCTGGTCATCGACTTGGGCAGCGCGGCGAGCGCCGATACCCCGGTCAAGGCGCAGCACGCCCGCCCGGATGCCCGCGACCTCATCATTGCCATCGATGCCGGCCATGGAGGCGAGGATCCGGGCGCCATCGGCAAGAACGGCACGCGCGAGAAGGATGTGGTGCTCGCCATCGCGCGCGCGCTGGCGCAGCGCGTCGATGCGGAACCGGGAATGAAGGCCTACTTGACCCGCAATGGGGATTACTTCGTGCCGCTACGCGACCGTATGCGGCGCGCCCGGGCGCAGCAGGCCGATTTGTTCGTGTCGATCCATGCCGATTCGATTCGCGATCGCAGCATCGACGGCTCCTCGGTCTACATACTGTCGCAGCGCGGGGCGACCGACGAGGCCGCGCGCTGGCTCGCCGAGCGCGAGAACGCATCGGACTTGATCGGCGGCGTCTCTTTGGAGGACAAGGGGGATGTGCTCGCTTCGGTATTGCTCGATTTGTCGCAGTCGGCGTCGTTGAGCGCGAGCCAGGCCGCCGCCGGACACGTGCTGCACCAGCTGAATCAGGTCGGAGAGATCCGCAAGCCGCTGGTTCAGCAAGCCCGTTTCATGGTGCTGAAATCTCCCGATATTCCCTCAATGCTGGTCGAGACGGCCTACATCTCGAATCCGGCGGAGGAGCAGCGGCTGCGCGGTTTCGCTCACCAGGCCACACTCGCCGGCGCCATCCACCAGGGACTGCGCGCTTATTTCTACGCCGACCCACCCGCAGGCACGCGCATCGCGCAACTCGCCGCGGTGACGCCGCATCAGACGCTGACGAGCACGGGCGACGCCGGCGGCTGAATCGCGAAAGCGACGCTGCGTTCGCTACCCTCGGGTGCGCTGTGCGAAAATGCGCAATTCCCGAGGTGGCCCTTGCCGATCCATATTCTTCCCGATGAGCTGATCAATCAAATCGCGGCCGGCGAGGTGGTGGAACGGCCGGCCTCCGTGGTCAAGGAGTTGGTGGAAAACGCCCTCGATGCGGGCGCGCGGCGCGTCGAGGTCGAGCTCGAGCGGGGCGGGTGCGCCCTGATCCGGGTGCGCGACGACGGGGTCGGGATCGAACGCGAGGAAATGAGCCTTGCACTGTCCCGGCATGCAACCAGCAAGATCTCCTCGCTGCAGGAATTGGAGCGGGTGGCGACATTGGGATTTCGCGGCGAGGCGCTGCCGAGCATCGCCTCGGTGTCGCGTCTGACCTTGACGTCGCGGGCGAGGGGCGCCGAACACGCGCGCACCGTCGAGGCACGGGACGGCGAACTCGGCACGCCCACGCCCGCCGCGCATCCCGCGGGCACCAGCGTCGAAGTCCGAGACCTGTTCTTCAATGTGCCGGCGCGCCGCAAGTTCCTGCGCAGCGAGGCGACCGAGTATCAACATGTGCTGCGCACGCTGGAGCGTCTGGCGCTGTCGCGCTTCGAAGTCGGTTTCACGCTAGTCCACAACGGCAAGTCCGTGTGGAGTTTGCCGCCGGCCGCCGAGCCCGCCCAGCGGTTGGCGCGCGTCTCGAAGCTCTGCGGCGAGGAATTCGCGGCGCATGTGCTCGAGCTGCGGCACGACACGGAAAGTCTGCGCTTGTCCGGCTGGGTGGCGCTGCCGACATTTTCCCGCAGCCAGTCGGATCTGCAGTTCGCATTCCTCAACGGGCGCTACGTGCGCGACAAGCTCTTCGCCGGCGCCGCGCGCTTGGCCTACCAGGATGTGCTGTTCGGCGGCCGGTTCTGCGCCTACGTGCTGTATCTGCAAATGGATCCGACGCTGGTGGATGTCAACGCGCATCCGCAAAAACTCGAGGTGCGATTCCGCGATTCGCGCCGCGTGCATGAATTCGTGTTCCGCACCCTGGAGCGTGCGCTCGCCGGCACTCATCCGACCGCGGAGTCTTCGGGCAGCGCGCCGCTCGACTGGCTGACCGGAAGCTCGCGGTATGCCGACAGCGCGCCGAGTCAGGCGCGCTTCATGCTGCCGGAGGGACGGGCTAACCGCGCCGCCGACGGGTATCGCAGCTACGTCGGGGAGGCCGTTGAGCAGGCACCGGCACTGCGCGGGGATGCCGCGCGCTGGATCGATGAGCGCGAGGCGCCGCTCGGCTACGCGGTGGCACAGCTGCACGGCGCCTATATTTTGTCCCAGACCGCGGACGGCATGGTCTTGGTGGACATGCATGCCGCGCACGAGCGCGTCATGTACGAGGACATGAAGAAACTCCTGTCCGGTCAGACCGCGCAGCAGCAGCTGCTGGTGCCGGAGATCCTGCGCGTCACGCCGGCGCAGGCCGAAGCAGCCGAGCAGCACGCGGCGGAATTCGCGGCGCTCGGCTTCCTCGTCACCCGCTGGGCGCCGGAGCAATTGGCCTTGCGCGCGATTCCGAGCCTGTTGGCCGGCCGTGACCCGGGCGCCGTGGTGCGCGACGTGCTATCGGATCTGTTGGAAACCGGACACTCGCGGCGCGTCGAGGAGTCCATCAATCACTTGCTGGGCACCGCGGCCTGCCACGCGGCGGTGCGCGCACAGCGCAATTTGAGCGTCCCTGAAATGAACGCTTTGCTGCGCCAAATGGAACGCACCGAACGCGCCGATCAATGCAATCACGGCCGTCCGACCTGGGTTCGCCTGTCGCTCGCGGATCTCGACCGGCTGTTCATGCGCGGGCGCTGATGGGCGAGGAGACGAAGCAGAGGTCGCCGGATCGCCGCCGTGTGCTCTTGTTGATGGGTCCGACCGGGGCCGGAAAATCGGATCTGGCTGTTTGGCTCGCGAGCCGGCTGCCGTTGGAAATCGTCAGCGTCGACTCGGCTCAGGTGTATCGCGGCATGGATATTGGGACCGCCAAGCCGGATCTCGAGACGCGCACAGCCATTGCGCATCACTTGATCGACATACGCGATCCGGCGATGAACTATTCGGCGGGCGAGTTCGTGCGCGATGCGAACCAAGCAATGCAGGATATCTGGCGGCGGGGCCGGCAACCGCTGCTGATCGGCGGCACCATGCTCTACTTCCATGCGCTGACCCTTGGACTGGCGGAGCTGCCGGAGGCCGATTTGCGGGTGCGCGCGCAAATCGACGCGCAGGCGGCGGCGGCCGGGTGGGCGGCGGTGCACGAGGAACTCGCCCGAATGGATCCAGCCGCGGCGGCCCGCATTCACGTCAATGACCCGCAGCGCATACAGCGTGCGCTCGAGGTGTATCGCGTGACCGGCGAACCGATCAGCCGCTTGCAGCAAAGCCGGACATCGGCTTTCGCCGGGGTGGATGTCGTGGAGATCGCGGTGGCGCCGCTCGAGCGAGCCGTCCTGCACGGCAGGATCGAATCGAGGTTCCTGGCGATGCTGGCGAACGGCTTGCTGGAGGAGGTGAGCGCGCTGCGCGCGAGAAGCGACCTGAGCGCGGAACATCCGTCGATGCGCGCGGTCGGATACCGGCAGACATGGAGCTATTTGGCGGGACAGTGCGGCTTGGAGGAAGCCAAGGAAAAAGCAATTGCCGCAACGCGACAACTGGCCAAACGTCAGTTGACCTGGCTGCGGCGACGCGAACGGCTGCAATGGTTCGATCCCATGCATCCTGATGTGGCGGCAAATGTCATGAGCGCACTGTTCCGGAGCGGATTCGTCGAGTGATCAACGATTTAGCGCGTCCGGGTGCCCCTGTGCTAGCATTCAACCGATATTTGCCTGACGCAAGGAAGTGACCATAGCGTCAATGAAACCAAAAACAAGGAGCTCTCCCATGGCCCGTGGCCAGTCTCTTCAAGACCCTTTCTTGAATGCGCTTCGCAAGGAACGTGTGCCGGTCTCAATTTATCTCGTGAACGGCATCAAACTCCAAGGACAAATCGACTCTTTCGACCAGTTCGTGGTCCTGCTGAGGAACAGCGTCAGTCAGATGGTCTACAAGCACGCCATTTCCACGGTGGTCCCGGCCCGCAATGTGCGTTTGCCGACGGGCGAGGACGGCGAAGTCACGGAACCCGCCATTGTCGAGTGAGCCATTGCCGGGTGAGAGACGATCGAGTGAGTGGTAGGCACTCCGCAGTTGTTTGAACGCCCCCGGGGTGGCGAACGGGCCATCGTAGTCAGCGTCGGCATCGGGCGCCCCGTGGATCCGCACGATACGGCGGAATTCGAGGCGTTGGCGGCCTCCGCGGGCGCATCCACCGTTGGAGTGATATTGGCGTCCCGACCGCGTCCCGACCCGAAGTATTTCGTGGGCTCGGGCAAGGCAGAGGAAATCCGGGCGTGCGCCGATCAGTTCGATGCGGACGTCGTGCTGATCGATCAAACCTTGAGTCCCAGCCAGGAACGCAATCTTGAAAAGCTCACAAGCCGTCGAGTTTTAGATCGTAATGGATTGATTCTAGATATTTTTTCCCAGCGAGCGAGAAGTTTTGAGGGCAAGCTCCAGGTTGAGCTCGCGCAGCTTTCGCATCTGTCGACGCGTCTGGTGCGAGGCTGGACGCACCTCGAGCGGCAGAAGGGCGGCATCGGTTTGCGAGGCCCGGGCGAGACGCAGCTGGAAACCGACCGGCGTTTGATCGCCAAACGAATTCGCACATTGCGCACCCGGCTCGAGAAGCTGGCACTGCAGCGGGATACGGGGCGGCACGTCCGGCGTGAGGTTCCCGTTCCCACGGTCGCACTGGTCGGCTACACCAATGCCGGCAAGTCGACGCTGTTCAATGCGTTGACCGGCTCCAAAACCTACGTGGCCAACCAACTGTTCGCCACCTTGGATCCCACGGTGCGGCGGATCAAATTGGCCGGCGTCGGCGAGGTGGTGCTGGCCGACACCGTCGGCTTCGTCAGGGCGCTTCCCCACGAACTCATCGCGGCCTTTCGCTCGACGCTGCAGGAGGCGCGCGACGCGGATTTGCTGCTGCACGTGGTCGATGCCAGCGATCCGTTGCGCGACGAGCGCATCCTACAGGTGCGCGAGGTGTTGCGCGGCATAGGCGCGGGCGATATCCGCGAGCTGCTGGTATTCAACAAGATCGATCTAATCGAAGGGGGGGGCGGCGCCGAAGAGGCGCGGGTCGCGGCCGGCGCCGATGGCATAGCGGCGCGCGCCTGGGTCTCGGCGGTAACCGGCGCGGGGCTCGATGGTTTGCGCGAGGCGATCGCGCCGGCCGTGCGGCCCAATCAAGTCCGACGCACGCTGCATCTTGCGATGCCGGCGGCATCGGTCAGATCCGATCTGTACCGCCGCAATGCCGTGCGCGCCGAGCGGCAATTGGACGACGGCAGCTGGGATATCGATGTCGAACTCGATGAGGCGGAGATCGCCAAATTGCTGGGGGCGGAGGGAGTAAATCTCCTCGATGCCGGCGCGGCACGGCGTCAACAGCGCGTGGCATAGCCTTGGCATGCCTTGGATCGGGATCGGCTGGTAGAATAGCCGGCTGCTCAAACTTGGCTCAAAGCAAATTTCGAAACTTACACTTAGGCAAACGCATGGCGTGGAACGAACCCGGCGGCGAGAAACGTAATCCTTGGAACCGCCCTCAGCAGTCCCAAAACGACCTGGATGAGGTGCTGCGCAATCTGCAGCGCCGGATCGGCGCGCTGTTCGGGCGCGGCGGCGGCTCGGGCGGCGGCGGGCAGGGTTCGGGCAATTTCGGCAGGGGCCTGGGCAGCGTCCTGACCTTGATCGGCCTCGTGTGGCTCGGCAGCGGCGTCTATCGGGTCGATGCGCAGGAGCGGGCGGTCATTCTGCGATTCGGGAAGTACGTGCAAACCATGGGCCCCGGCTACAACTGGCATCTGCCGTGGCCGATCGAGCGCAGAATCATCGTCAATGTCTCGCAGCAATACAGCGTGCGGGACGATGCG
>Ga0209048_10006575_pt1 | contig 10858 bp, 9 predicted proteins | sample FrelakmetCRP12CR_FD_187146 | JGI IMG/M metagenome (GOLD analysis project Ga0209048, IMG submission 187146) | Freshwater lake sediment microbial communities from the University of Notre Dame, USA, for methane emissions studies - CRP12 CR (SPAdes)... | ecosystem: Environmental > Aquatic >... | reverse complement strand
GACCTCCTGATCGCGAACTGCGACGAGTTCATCTTCTACGACGATCTGGTTCGCGAGAAGAAGAAGGCAGCGCCGCGGAAGGCGCCGGCGCGCGCCGCGGCGGGCACCGCGAAGCCGGCGGCGAAGGCTGCGGCCCTGGAGACGCCCGCGCCTGCCAGGAAAGGCGACGACGAGCGGGGGCAGCAGGCCCTCGACCTCATCCTGGAGACGATCGAGGCGCTCGTCGCCGAGCGGGGCGACGAGGAAAAGATCTGGGGCTCGATGGTCAAGCAGGCGCTGAAGCGCCGCAATCCCGGCTTCAACGAGTCGTACTACGGGTATCGCTCCTTCAACGGGATGCTCGAGGAAGCGGAGCGGCGCGGCAGCCTCGAGCTGGAGCGCGACGAGAAGTCCGGCGGCTACCTCGTCCGGCTGGCGTCGAACGGGGACTGATTCATGAGACTTCGGCGCCGCCGCGGCCTGCGGGCCACCGTCGCGCGCGCGGATCGGTTTCCCGCACAGCCGGCGCCGCCCGCCGGTTCGGGCACATGGCCCTTGGGGGGCGCGGGTTGATGCCGGCGTGGTTCCGTCATCTGGCATGGCGCGACGCGCTCCTGGTCGGTGTCCCGGCGGTGGCGCTGATCGTCCTCGCCTTCTGGATTGCCTCGCGGTTCATTCAGCCCGCCCCGCCCAGCCATCTGGTGATGGCGACCGGTGCCCCGGGAGGGGCCTATCAACGCTATGGGGAGCAGTACCGCCGCTTCCTCGCGAAGTACGGCGTGACACTGGAGCTCCTGCCGACGAGCGGCGCCGTCCAGAACCTGGCGCTGCTGAAAGTCGGCAAGGCCGACGTCGCGCTCGTCCAGGGCGGCGTGGCCGAGCCGGCTGCCGACGCGGACGGCGAGCCGGCGGTCGTCTCGCTCGGCGCGCTCTATTACGAAGCGATGTGGGTGTTCCAGGCCTTAGGCCGGCCTCCCGTCGAGAAGCTCACCGACCTCAAGGGCGCTCGCCTCGCGGTCGGCGTCGAGGGCAGCGGAACGCAGCTGCTGGCGCTCGAGCTGTTGCGGGAGAGCGGCGTCGATGGCCGCAACACGAAACTCCTGCCGATCGGCGGGGCCGACGTGTTCAAGGCGCTGGATGCGGGGGAAATCGACGCCCTGTTCCAGGTCGCCGGGGTCGAGGCGCCGATCCTAGCGGACCTTCTGCGCCGGCGCGACCTGGCGCTCGTGAGCCTGGTACACGCGCAGGCCTATTCGAAACGCAGCGGCCATCTGACCGTGCTGACGGCGCCGCGCGGCGTCGTCGACATCGAAGCGGATCTGCCGCCGCGGGACATCTCCACGGTCGCCGCGACCGCGAACCTGCTGGCGCGAAACGATGTCCATCCGGCGCTGATGTACCTGCTGCTCGACACGGCGACGGCGGTGAACGGCGGCCACGTCCGCCTTGCCGCGGCGGGCACGTTCCCGAATGCGCGGGCGCAGGACGTGCCGGTCGCCGAGGAGGCGCGGCGCTACTACCAGTCCGGCAAGCCCTTCATGCAGCGGTACCTTCCTTACTGGGCTGCGAATTTCGTCGACAGGATGCTGATACTCCTGATCCCGGTGTTCGCGGTGCTGCTGCCGGCGATCAAGTTCGTCCCGGTTCTCTACACGTACCGTCTGAACGCGCGGATCGCCCGCTGGTACGCGCGACTCGGGGAGGTCGAAGGCAGCCTGTCCGCCACACCGGATCCGGCGCGTGTCGACGACTGCCTGGAGCGCCTCGACACCCTGGAGGCGGAGATCGGCGCGGCGCACCTGCCGAAATGGTTCGCCGAGCAGGCGTACCTGCTGCGCGCCGCGATCGACCTCGTGCGCGAGCGGCTGGGCAAGCCGAACGCCAAGGCGATCCCCGGTTTCCGCGCCCACTGAAATCCCGGCGCCGGCCGTCCCGGCGCAACGTCTTGATTGGAAGCCGGCCGCCCCCACTTTGTCTCTCACAAATACGGAGGAATCCGATGTCCGAGGCACGCCCCGCCGCCGTCGCCGGCATGTTCTACCCCGCAGCGCCGACAGCGCTCGCGGCGGACGTGCGCGCCCACCTGAACGTCGCCGAAGCGCGGCCGCGCGCGGGCGCCACGACGCCCAAGGCGATCATCGCCCCGCACGCCGGCTTCGTGTATTCGGGCGCCGTTGCGGCCTTTGCCTATGCGCGGCTCGCACCCGGGCGCGACACGATCCGCCGCGTCGTGCTGCTCGGCCCGACCCACCGCGTGCCGGTCCGCGGGCTCGCCGTGCCCTCGGCGCGGGCGTTCACCACGCCGCTGGGTGCCGTCGCGGTCGATCGCGAGGCCTGTGCGACTGCGCTCACGCTGCCGCAGGTTCGCGAGGACGATCACGCGCACGCCTTCGAGCATTCGCTGGAAGTGCAGTTGCCCTTTCTGCAGGAAGTGCTCGGGGAGTTCGCGATCGTGCCGTTTGCCGTCGGCGACGCCGCGCCGCGAGAGGTGGGCGAGGTGATCGACCTGCTGTGGGGCGGCCCGGAGACCCTGATCGTCGTCAGCTCCGATCTTTCGCACTACCATCGCTATGCCGAGGCGCGGGACATCGATCGGGCGACCGGCGACGCGATCCTCGCGCTCTCGGCGACGCTCGACCACGAGCAGGCGTGCGGCGCGACGCCGATCAACGGCCTGCTCCTGTCGGCGCGCCGCCACGGATTGCGGGCGGAGCTCCTCGATCTGCGCAACTCCGGCGACACCGCCGGCGACAGGTCGCGCGTGGTCGGCTACGCGGCGTTCGCCTTCGTCGCCGGGGAGGGTGCATGAGGCCGACCGCTGGACCGATCGGTAGTCGACAACCGTGGCGGAGGCCGAGGCATGAACGGGCGTGACTTCGGCCGCACGCTGCTGACGATCGCGCGCTCCGCGATCGGCGGCGAGCTCGGCTTTCCGCGCGTCGCCGTGCCCGGCCATGGCGGGTTGACCGAGCCGGGCGCGACCTTCGTGACCCTGAAGCTCGGGGGCGAGCTGCGCGGCTGCATCGGCTCGCTGAAACCGCTCCGGCCACTGGGCGTCGACGTCAGGGAGAACGCCGTCGCCGCCGCGTTCCGCGACCCGCGGTTTCCTCCACTTGCCGCCGTCGAGTTCGAGGCGACATCGATCGAGGTGTCGCTGCTTTCCGCGAGCGAGCCCTTCGACGTCGCGGGGGAGGACGACCTCGTCGCGCGCCTTCGCCCCGGCGTCGACGGCCTGATCCTGGAGTGCGGGCTCCATCGCGCGACGTTCCTGCCGCAGGTCTGGGATGCGTTGGCCGAGCCGCGCGCGTTCGTGGCCGCGCTGAAGCGCAAGGCCGGGCTGCCGGAGGATTTCTGGAGCCCGCGGATGAACGTCGCTCGGTATGGGGTCACGAAGTGGTCGGAGAGTGAATTCGTTTCGGACGAACTGGAGCGATGAGCAACTTCCCCGGCCGGTGGTGGCACCGTCTCGACGACGGCCGCATCCAGTGCGACCTGTGCCCGCGCGATTGCCGGCTGCATGAAGGCCAGCGCGGCGCCTGCTTCGTGCGCCAGCGCGAGGGCGACGCGATCGTGCTCACGACCTACGGCCGCTCGTCGGGGTTCTGCATCGACCCGATCGAGAAGAAGCCCCTCAACCATTTCTATCCCGGCTCATCCGTCTTCTCGTTCGGGACCGCCGGCTGCAACCTCGCCTGCAAGTTCTGCCAGAACTGGGACATCTCGAAGTCGCGCGAGATGGACACGCTGATGGACGCGGCGACGCCGGACGTGATCGCCGGGACGGCCGCGAAATCGGGCTGCAGGAGTGTCGCCTTCACCTACAACGACCCGGTGATCTTCGCCGAGTACGCGATGGACACCGCCGACGCGTGCCACGCGCTGGGGATCGCGACGGTCGCCGTCACCGCGGGCTACATCGGCGTCGACGCGCGGCGCGAGTTCTTCGCGAAGATGGACGCCGCCAACGTCGACCTCAAGGGATTCACGGACGAGTTCTACGTGAAGCTCTGCGGCGCGCGCCTGCAGCCCGTGCTCGACACGCTCGTCTATCTGAAGCGCGAGACCGACGTCTGGTTCGAGATCACCACGCTGTTAATTCCGGGCAAGAACGACTCCGACGCGGAGCTCGAGGCGATGTGCGCGTGGATCGCCCGCGAGCTCGGCCCCGACGTGCCGCTGCATTTCACCGCGTTCCATCCCGACTACAAGATGACGGACCTCGTGCCAACGCCCGCCGCGACGCTCACGCGGGCGCGCGGCATCGCGCTACGCGCGGGCATCCGTTACGTCTACACCGGCAACGTGCACGACCGCACCGGCGGGACGACGTTCTGCCCCGGCTGCGGCAACGCCGTCATCGTCCGCGACTGGCACGAGATCCTGAGCTACGATCTCACGGCCGAAGGACACTGCCGCCACTGCGACACGCGTCTGCCGGGGCGCTTCGAGACGTTCGACGGGCAGTGGGGTCGGCGCCGCGTGCCGATACGAGTCAGCTTGAGCCGGGGCACGACCGTCTGACGCGTGGTCCCGGCCGCTACCGGCGGTCGGTGCAGGCAGGGCTCATCCATTGGTCCGTCGGACCGCACACGGGGGAGCGGCCGGCGCTCGCGAGCCTACATCTGCTTGAACAGATGATTGAAGCTGCGACTGACTTCGAGCTTTTCCTCGCAGCCCTTCACATGCACCATCTGATTGCCGCGGAAGTTGCGGCTGACCTGCGCCACCGCATCGACGCGAACCACGGTGGAGCGATGGATCTGCCAGAACTCGTTCGGGTCCAGCGCATCGATCAGTTCCTTGATCGGGGTGCGGATCAACGCCTCGAAGCTCTCGGTCTGCACGCGCGTGTACTTGTCCTCGGCGCGGAAGAAAAGGATGTCGCTGGTCGGGATCATGCGGATATTGGCGCCCACGCTGGCCTGCACCCACCGCATGTACTCGCGCGGCTTCACGCCGCCGCTGCCGAGTCGTTGCGAAAGCTGCTCCAGCAAGTCGTTCATCGGATCGGGCTCCTGCGTAAGCCGCTCGCGCAGCCTCCGGCAGGTGAGCGCGACCCGCTCCGACTCCACAGGCTTGAGCAGGTAATCGATCGCGCCGTGGTCGAAGGCGCTGATCGCATACTGGTCGTAGGCGGTGACGAAAACCACGTGAGCCTGGCCGGCGAGCGCGCGGGCCGCCTTTATGCCATCCATTTCGGGCATGTTGATGTCGAGAAAGACGATATCGGGTTCGAGGCTCTGCACCATGGCGACCGCCTCGCGACCATTGCCGGCCTCGCCCACGATCATGAGTTCGGGCCACGCTTCCTTCAGGCGGCCGACAAGCTGCTCGCGCATTAGGCGTTCATCATCGGCGACTACGGCGGTGGGGGCGGGCTTGGCGTGCATGCAAACACTCCCTTGATCAAGCGCCGGGGGGTGCGATTTCGTAGGGCACCTTGATCGTGGCACAGGTACCGCCCTCGGGCGGCACGCTGATGATCAGCTCGGCCCGCCCGTTGTACAAGGCCTTCAGCCGCTCGCGGATGTTGGCCAATCCCACGCCGTCATCGGTTTTCGGCATGAAGCCCATGCCGTTGTCCCGCACGTGCACGGCGAGCTGACCGTCGACGATCTCGGCATTGATCTCCAGCCTGCCGCCCGCGGACTTGGGTTCCAGCCCGTGCTTGATCGCGTTCTCCACCAGAGTCTGCAACATCATTGACGGAAAGACCGCGGATTTCAAGCCTTCCGGCACATTCACGACGGGCTCCAGGCGCTCTTCCATGCGCACCGCCATGATCTCCAGGAAAGCGCTGGACAGATTGACCTGCTGGCCCAGCGAGGGCCGGCCGCCGTCGCGCATCTGCGGCATGGCCGAGCGCAGGTAGCGAATGAGGCTCTGCTGCATCCTGGAGGCGCGCGGCGGGTCGGTCTGGATGAGCTGGTCGATGCTGGCCAGCGTATTGAACAGGAAATGCGGCTCGATCTGGGCCTGCAGCGCTTCCATGCGCGCTTCCAGCACGGTGCGCTCGAGCTGTTCGGTCTCGGCACGCTTGGTGGCCTGGCTGGCGGTCAGTTCCGCTCTGCGCTTGCCGCCGGCCACCACCTTGATGATGACGGAGGCGAAGACGAGCAACAGGAACGGCTGGTGGGATTTCACGATGGAGGCCGGGATCAGGCCCAGGAGCGAAACGATCAGCAGCGTCTTCCATGACACGAGGGCCAGCCAATCGAAGAAACGCCACCACAGCACGACGAGCGCACTGCCGATGTCACGCAGCGTCTGTCTGGTGTCGGAAGCCTGCAACGCCGGCGTGCCCTTCTCGCGTTCGGCGGCGTTGCCGGCGCCCGGGCCGGGTTGGTCGGTATTCATTTGGAGGCCATCGGATCGCGCATTTGTCCCGGAGCCAGAGTAGCCGAGGGGGCCCGCAAGTTCCAGCGCAACGGGACAGAATGCGCGCCGGGCGGGATGAAATGCAGGAAACCGTCAAATTCGGCTACCATCCCGGCCTTCGGCGCATCGCCACCGTGCGCTGGAGGCCGGACCCACGCATGCATCGTGACCCCGACGCGAGTTCATCGACCATGGCTGCCGACATTCCCCGATCCGTCCCGACCGCCTCCCGACGCACTTCAGGCTGGATTCTCCTTGTGCTGCTTGCGCTCGTCGCGCTCGCCGCACTTTGGATATGGGCGATGATGTCCTGGAGTTACTCGTCCGGCGAACGCGCCGGCTGGGTGCAGAAGTTCTCCAGGAAGGGCTGGATTTGCAAGACGCGGGAGGGCGAACTTGCGCTTGTCACGATGCCCGGTACGGCGCAGGAGAAGTTCCTGTTCACCGTCTGGGACGAAGGCGTGGCGCAGCAGATCAACATCGCGATGGGCAAGCGCGTGTCGCTGCACTACCACGAGAAAGTCGGCCTGCCGGGTAGCTGCTTCGGTGACACGCGGTACTGGGTGGACGGCCTCAAGGCGGTCGAGGACATCCCGCTCGCACCGGGCATCGTCGTACCCACCCAGCCGACGCCCGTCGTGCCCCCGTCATCGGGCACTGCGCCCCAGAAGTAGGGGGCGAGGATCTCGACGGTCGCAAGGCGGCCGGGAGCAGTAGAACGCGAGTCTGCGGAAAGGCGTACCTTCAGCGGTGCTAGCGCTGCCGGCGCTCCGTTCTTGCCCGGCAGGAACGCCCTGCGGAATCTATTCACGTCACTTAAGACGCCGATGTCGGAGAATGGGCAAAAGGAAACGAACGATGAGACACGCAGCGCGATACGCGATCATCTTGGCAGCGGGGCTTCTGCTGACCGCCGCCCCGGCATTTCCGCAGCAGGACGGCCATCTGCAGCCAGGCTCGGACCCGTCCGTGTTACCCGGGCCCGTCTTGATCGCAGACGAGGACAATGACCGGATCGTCCTCATCGATCCGCACGGCCGAGTGATCTGGACGTTTCCCGAACCCGGCGACCTGCGCCCCGGCGAGACCTTCAAGGTGCCGGACGACGCCTTCTATACCCCCGACGGCAAGCAGATCATCGTGACGCACGAAGAGAATTTCACCGTCTCGCTGGTGGACATTGCCAGTCGCCGGATCGTCTGGACCTATGGCACGCCGGGCGTCCACGGCCATGGGCCGAACCAGCTTTGGAACCCCGACGATGCCATCGTGCTCCCGGACGGGCATGTGCTTCTCCCCGACATCAAGAATTGCCGCATCCTGTTGTTCGCCCAGGGGGCCCCGGCGCCGAAGCGGATCTTTGGCGCGGACCGCCGGCCGCCTGGCGGCTGCAAGCACGATCCGCCGCATGCCTTCGGCAGCCCCAACGGCATCTTCCCGATGCGCAACGGCCACTACCTCGTCACCGAGATCCAGGGGGCGTGGCACAGCGAGCTCGACATCAGGACCGGGACCGTCATCCGGAGCTTCCAGGTCCCCGGGGTCCGCTACCCGTCCGACTCCCATGAGTTCGACGCGGGGCGCTTCATCACCGCCGACTACTCCAAGCCCGGCCAGCTCGTGATGTTCGACGGTGACGGCAAGGTGCTGTGGCGCTTCAAGCCCGCCGGCAAGGACGCGCTCGATCATCCGTCGCTGGCCACGGTGCTGCCCAACGGCATGGTCATCGCCAACGACGACCACAATCACCGCGTCATCGTCGTGGACCCGCAGACGAACCGCATCGTGTGGCAGTACGGCAAGACTCACCAGAAGGGGCGGGAGCCCGGCCTGCTCAACAACCCTGACGGCGTGGACTTGGCGCCGCCTTACTCGCTGCTCATGCAGCACGCGAAGACGATGGGCACGCCCTAGCCAATCCGCAGGGACACTTCCACTGTGTCCTGCTCGGCGGCCTGTTCGAGCCGGCGCCCCCTTCCGAAATTTGGGGGCAAGACGGCGCATGGCGTAATCGGTCCTTTGGGCCATGCACAACCATCGCGGCCAGCGTGTCGTGACGGGGGATCGGCTCGGGCGTGGCGTCCCCGCAGGCGCACACGGTGGTGCCGCGGCCACTCCATCCCTCGCGTTTGCGCTTCAATGCGGGAAGCGTCTGCTTGATGCTGGGTCGACCGGCTTCGTCCGGAGTCGGCCGTACTGCGACCGTCGACGATCAAGCCGCTCGCGTTCAGGCTCGACGGTCGCTGACCGGCCAACTCCAGACGGTGTGGTTTCTCCTCCATTGTGGTCACTCGGTGGTGTCTCGGTTCGTCACAGCCAGCGCAGCACCGGTCGACCGTATGAGGTTCGATGCCTTGGTCGAGTTGCTCCGAACGTTGCGGAAGCCCGAAGATCGTTTGCGGTATAGTCGCGGGCGCCGGATGGACCGGCTGCCGCCAACCGACGATTGAGGAGTACCGCATGCACAGATTCTTGCATCACACCCTGCGGTGGCTCGCTGCGGCTTTCCTGGTCGCCGGTTGCGCGACTCCGAATCAGCCCACCGCCTGGGTCGATCCGGCGTATGCGGGACAAGGGTTCCGGAAGATCTTCGTCGTGGGGCTCAGCGCGCGTGAGCTCACCGACCAACGTGGGTTCGAAAACCTCATGGTGTCGGCGCTGCAGGACGCGGGTGTGCTCGCCGTGCCCGGTTGGCAGTTCATGCCGACTGACCGACCGCCCGATGAGGGGACCATCCGCGCCGCGGTCACGCAGTCCGGCGCCGATGGCGCGCTGCTCGCCCGGATCTCGGATTTCTCCGCGCAGTCCGAATTGGTGATGGCGCCGCCCGTGGCCGGATACGGTCCGGGGTATTACGGCGGGGCCTACCCGTATGGCGGGGCAGGCATGTACGGCGGCTGGTACCAGCCCGCCGTCGAGATCGATTACCAGCGCGCCACGGTCTACACCACGCTGTTCGATGTGCAGACCGCGAAACCGGTATGGACGTTCAACGTGCCAACGTTCAACCCGGCGACGGTGCGGCAGGACATGCCGAGCTACATAAACCAGGTCGTGGACATGTTGCGGTCGACCAGGCTTCTCCGTCCGTAACCCGGGTGCTGATGGGACGCCGGACCGGGCGGCCGATCAGCGGCCAACCGGTGCGCTGGTCGAGTGATTAGCCGGAGTGGTGAGAGGGAGCCCGACGCGGGCGAGCGCGCCTCCACCGATGCCCTTCTTGTTATCGTTCGTTGAAGGGCTGCTCTTGAAGACATCGACCGGCGGCTGAGGGTCTATTGTGTTGAAAAACTCGATGTTTGAGCAATGTAGTTTTGCCGCGAGCGTTCAGCGGAAAGGGAATCGGTGATTGAGGGCGCGTTTTTTGTGTTGGCGATGCTGTTCTTCGCCGATTCAGGTCGCCATGTTCGCTGTTTCGGGTTCTACTGGGTACAACCACTTCGCCATTCGTCGCAAATTCTGCGCGGTTGCCGCCAGGAGAAACTCGTCGTGCGCACCAGTTGGCCCTCGTAATCGCAGCCGATCAAGCTTCAGGATGCGCTTGAGGTGAGGGAAGAGCATCTCGACCTTCTTGCGATCTTTGCGCGATTGTAGGTAGGCATCGGTCTTGGCAATGTCGCGAGCGACGTCCCGTGCCGATTCATGGATGCCGCGGGCAATCTTCCGAATCCTTGTGACCGCAAACGCGGCTCATCGGCCGTCGCTGCGCTCCAGCATCGCCTACGGCTTCACCAGCGCTCTCGGGGCCCAATTGCGCCTCTAACCGTTCACCCTGCAAGCCCCTCGCGGTTTTTACACGGCCTCGGCCGGTCAGCGACCTTCAAGGCTGAACGCGAGCGGTTTGATCGTCGTCGGTCGCAGTTCGACCCAAAGTGGACCCACGCGCCGCTCAATAGCGGTCATTCGATTCGATCCGAACGACAAGCGAAGGTGTCTTGCCGCGTCGCGCCGTCGACACCGTGCGACGAATCTACTACTGAATTACCTCGTCCGCGCGCAGCAGCAGCGGCTGCGGGAGTGCAGGTGCCCAAGATCGACACGCCGAACTTTGGCTTGCCCCGCGCAGGCCGTCGAGAATACACTGTAACCCGCTGAGCCTGCAGACCCTTTGCTCAGTCGCGCCGGTAATGTCAAGGCGTCGCCGCCGTCATCGTCCTGTTGCCTTTTCTGTCGCCAAGTTTCTGCTGTTCTCGGGGAGGAATATGAAAACCATGATACTGAGATTCCTGTTGGCAGCATTCGCGGCTGCGGGGTTGCCGGCGTCCGCGCTGGCGGTTCCATTGCTGTGGACGTTGAACGGCGTTACCTTTAACGACGGTGGTACGGCGTCTGGCAGCTTTGTCTACGACGCCACCGCAAACACCAATTCCGCCGTCAATATCACGACGACCACGGGCTCGTCGGTGACGGGCTCGACGTATACGTTCGTGTGTTCGTCGCCCTGCGACGGGGGGCTGGCATTTTCACCCACTTACCTCGTTGCACTGACGGTCTCGGGCAG